>Ga0075425_100007881_pt1 | contig 11268 bp, 9 predicted proteins | sample SoiMethybrSBSTD4_FD_75300 | JGI IMG/M metagenome (GOLD analysis project Ga0075425, IMG submission 75300) | Bulk soil microbial communities from a Populus tree surrounding site in Tennessee, USA - Soil MetaG P. TD hybrid SBSTD4 | ecosystem: Environmental > Terrestrial > Soil > Tree plantation...
CCCTTTCATCCAACTACTAAACTGGCTATCCAGCGCGCTTCTGCGACATATTTTGCATATCCAACCTGCTCAAAGCTCAGAGCTTGTCCATAGTGAGGAAGAGTTGCGTATGATTCTCTCTGAGAGCGAAAAATCCGAGGAGGTTACCTCTATGGGGAAGGAATTCCTCATTAATATATTAGACCTACGTAGACGTGTGGTCAGAGATATCATGACGCCTCGCGGGGACGTGGTCTACCTTGATGTCGAAGAACCTTTCAATCAGGAAATACGTCGAGCCATTACCTCGCGCCACACTCGCCTCCCCCTTTGCCGTGGGCATCTAGATAACTCCTTTGGTCTTGTCCATATTAAGGACCTACTTGCCTCGGTATACGAGAGTAAAACAGATTGGATGGCAATTCGTAGGGATGTCCTCCATGTCTCGGAAATAATGGGACTAGAAAAACTTCTCCGCCTTTTTCTTAACAAACATGCACATCTGGCTGTCGCCGTAGATGAATACGGCGGCGCTGTGGGCATCGTCACTTTAGATAATGTCTTGGAAGAAATTGTTGGTTCCATCCAGGACGAGTTCGACACCAGGAAACAAGAATTTCAGAAGATAAGCGAACAAGAATTTACCGTAGATGGAGTCCTTGCCCTTTATGAACTCGCGGAAATGGCCGGTCTTAACTTTGGGACCTCAGAGGTAAGCACTATTGGAGGGTATATTACTTCTATACTTGGTCATATTCCTTTTAAGGGAGAAAACATCCGCATTGGTAACTACCTAGCTACCGTTACTGCCACGGACGGGCGGCGTGTCTTGCGCATCCATTTCAAGAAGCTCCAATAGCTCAGCAATGTGAGAGTAGTCCAGTTCTCGCTTACTTTTATACAGTGGCCAGCAGAAGTGGCTTGCTGCCTTAGTCGTCTTGCGATAGACTCTCCCGCAGGTCGTTCTCTTACCGTGAAGAGGAAACTATCTGCTGCCACCTTGTTGATGCATCAGGAGGAAAAGTGAGAGGTCGAGAGATTTCTGGCTGGCATCAGGCCTCTGCCTTGAGCAATGTGGATAACGTAGATGATGTATTATTCGTGTAGTGGTTTTGTAAAATTGGAATGCACGACGTTCTATGAGGCCAAGCGGGGAGTCTTACTTTAGAAATCTGAAATGCCGCGAGTGTGGCCGCCTCTATCCAAAAGAGGCGATACACGTCTGCGAGTTTGATTTTGGACCACTAGAGGTCGTCTATGACTATCAAGCAATCGGAAAGACTCTTAGTCGTTCTGTTATTGAGGGGCGGCCACGTTCCATGTGGCGTTACAAAGAGCTTCTTCCTATTGAAGGAGAGCCAACAGTTGGTACTCAAGTAGGGTTTACGCCACTGATCCGAGCTGTTCGATTAGCTGAGTTCTTGGGCGTCAAGGAACTTTGGATTAAGAATGATAGCGTCAATCATCCAACTCTTTCCTTTAAGGATCGTGTGGTATCAGTAGCACTCTCCCGTGCCAAGGAACTTGAATTTCAGGTGGTTGCTTGTGCTTCAACAGGAAATCTCGCGAACTCTGTAGCTGCTCACGCTGCTGCAGCTGGCATGCAAAGCTATGTTTTTATTCCCCATAACCTAGAGCAGGGTAAGGTGCTTGCCTCCCTTGTGTATGGAACGCGAGTCATCGGTGTCCGAGGTTCGTATGATTTCGTGAATCGGCTATGTTCGGAAATCGTCGGGAAGTATAGATGGGGGTTTGTTAACGTCAATCTCCGCCCGTATTATGCTGAAGGTTCTAAGACGATGGGCTTTGAAATTCTGGAACAACTCGGATGGCGCATCCCCGATCACACGGTAGTTTGTATGGCTAGCGGTTCCTTGCTTACTAAGGTTTATAAAGCATACCAAGAAGCCGTTCTCACCGGGCTGGTTAAGGAAGCTCCCTTTTCCATCCACGGGGCACAAGCTACAGGCTGTTCCCCCATCAGCACGGCCTTTAGACAGAATACCGATGTCGTCAAGCCAGTTTCCCATCCTAAGACTATTGCAAAATCTCTGGCTATCGGCACTCCAGCTGATGGTTACTATGCCATCCATACCATGTGGAAGACTAGGGGAAACTGTGAGGATGTTACTGATGAGGAAATTGTCCAAGGTATACAATTTCTCGCAGAATACGAAGGCATCTTTGCCGAGCCAGCAGGAGGTGTTACCATTGCTTGTGCCAAGAGACTCATTGAAAACGGCAGCATTTTGCGTAATAGCACAATTGTCCTCTGTATTACTGGCAATGGACTGAAAACTCAGGAGGTTCTTAACGAAAAATCCGGGACAGTTCACGTCATTGATCCCTCTATTTCTGCATTTGATAAGTGTTTTATGTTGGATTAATTTACAAATAGTTCTTTCCTGCGCGCTCCGATTTTTGCAATCTGCTCCCATGCCAATTCATATCCGTATTCCCACTCCGTTACGTAAACTGACTGCGGAAGCAGATGTTGTTACTGCAGAAGGGACTACCATCGCTGAGCTCCTTGTTCAACTCGATCAGACCTATCCAGGCATTGGGGAACGCATTTGCGACGAAAGTGGAAACGTTCGCCGTTTTATTAACGTTTTTGTCAATGGTGAAGACATTCGGTTCCTTCAAGAAAGGGCTACACCTGTCGCGGATGGGGATGAGGTCAGCATTTTGCCTGCAATCGCTGGTGGATAGTTGTGGAAGACCTACGGGGGAAAAGACCCCCTTTGCCAGCATAAGGTTGAGCTGAGCTTGTTGAGGAGGTTTTGAGGCCCCTCTCTTTCTCTGGTCGGGTGATGGTGTGGGGTGCTACTTCTGGATCCGGTTACTTATTCTGCTAGCGGCCGGTGGTATATCGAAACTGGCGCTTGGTGAGGTGTTTCTACAATTGTCGGGTTTCGTGTACTTCAATTGTGGCGTCGGCTATTGCAATTCTTATCTGTAGGGAAAAAGAAGAGGAAAGTGGAGGAGTGGTGGGCTGCATGCCTTTCAATTCGATTCAATTCGAAAAGGCGTGCTATGTGGGAAGGTCCCCCCCCTGAGGGAGCTAGGGTGACCCACGGTGACATCCATCATTGTGGTGCTTCTCCTCCAAAAGAGGTTTCTGGAAAGAAAACCGCCGGATTGAGAAAACCTCCTGTCCTCCTTCTCTCTAGAAAGAGCGCATCCGTCATCGGTAGTTTACGTTAACTTCCAGTAATCTCTCTGCCGTTCCTGTGTAAATACGTCCCCCTAAACGGGATAAAATGGCTTATAGTCACGCGGACTAGTTATTTTATCATCCACCTGCCTTTCACCTCTCTATCTCCCCCGCTCGTCATAATTCAAAGGATTAATTTTTTATATGGATATTTCGTCCCGTCTTAAAGAACTAACCCCATCCCTCACTCTTGCTATTGATAGTAAGTCTAAAGCTATGAAGGCCCTGGGCATCGACGTTTATGGTTTCGGCACTGGCGAACCTGACTTCGATACTCCGGAACATATTAAAGCCGCCGCTGTCTCTGCTTTGGAGGAAGGATGCACCAAGTACACTACTTGCTCAGGGCTTTTTGAACTACGCAAGGCTATTTCCGAAAAATTTCGGCTAGACAACCGTCTAGAATACAACCCAGACAACCAAATCGTTGTTAGCAGCGGTGCCAAGCAATCCTGTTACAATGCCATCATGGCTTGTATTGAAGAAGGCGACGAAGTAATTATCCCAGCTCCCTATTGGTTGAGCTATCTAGAAATGGTTCGGCTAGCGGGTGGTACACCTGTCGTGGTTCCTACTCGAGAAGAGAGCGCCTGGAAGCTTACCGCCTCGGAATTTGAGAATGCTATGACGCCTAAGACAAAAATGATCATTGTAAACTCACCAGGCAATCCATCGGGTTCTGTCTACTCTGCTGAAGAGCTACGTGCAATTTCTAAGCTAGCTGTAGAAGAGGGAATTTATATTCTCTCAGATGAGATCTATGAGAAGCTCGTTTATGATGGTGCCGAACATGTGAGCATCGCTTCACTGACCTCAGAAGCATATGGGTTGACTATCACTGTCAACGGGTTTAGCAAAGCCTATGCTATGACCGGTTGGCGTCTCGGCTACTTAGGGGCCCCTGAACCAATAGCCTGCGCAGTTAATTCCATACAAAGTCACAGCACCTCCAATCCTTGCTCCTTTTCCCAAATGGGAGCCATTGCTGCACTAAAGGGAAGTCAGCAATGTGTAGCTGATATGCGAGAGGAACTTAATCTCCGCAGAAAATATGTACTAAGCCGTATTTCTAAAATCCCCCGACTGAAAACCGTTATGCCCCAGGGTGCTTTTTATGTGCTTATTAACATTAGTCAACTAGGACTAGGTTCTCAAAATTTTGTAGATCGCCTACTAAGCAAAACAAATGTTGTTGCAATCCCAGGAATTGCCTTTGGAAATGATCAAACTATCCGGATTAGCTATGCCGCCAGTATGGATATAATCAAAACTGGGTTGGATCGTTTTGAGGAGTTTTGTCAGACGGTCTGAATATCCCTGTGGATTAAGGCCCAAGTAAGGAGTTAATAATAACCGCTCGGCACCGATAAGGAGGGACGTTGTTCCTTGTTAAGCTCAAGGAAATGAGGCCCTCTCCAATCAGGGCAGGCTTGATTATCCTCCCTGCATTATTGCCGACGTAGGGGGTTTATATTCAGGGGGTAGAAAGGAGGTTCATTTAAACCTTAAAGTTACATTCTGCTAAGTGCCTCCGCTTGGGCAAAGAAAAGCGGTAGCTAAAAGAATGTAAGAAGATCTATACAGTAGACATGAGCAAAGGACCGTTGATTTGATGATAAAGTTGTTCCTAGCTTTTAAAGCTTCTAGTAGCAATCAGTCGAAGGCCCTCCAGAGTTAACTTTGGATTGACTGTATCAAAGAGCGATAGACGGTTTCCGATTAGCCTAGCATCACCACCAGTTGCAATAACAGACGGAGTCAGTCCATCGCTAAAGATTTCATTGCAGATTTGAGAGAGAATTTCTCGGATGAGACCTCGATAGCCAATCACAGCTCCAGAACGTATGGCCTCCTCGCTAGATTTTCCCAAGACGGAATGTGGCTCGCGTAACCGCACCCGTGGTAATAGGGCGGTTCTTTGGTGGAGGTACTCACTGAATACAGTCAGCCCAGGCGCAATGACTCCGCCCACATAATTTCCGGCTGTGGAGAGCACGTCAAAAGTTACAGCTGTCCCGAAGTCTACCACGATAGCTGGAATTCCGTAAAGTGCGACACAGGCAACAGCATTTGCGAGCCGATCGGCTCCAATATGTCTCGGATGAGGATAGTCGATACCAATACCCAAATTAGCTTCTGGATTTACCCAGAGAATAGGGACAGACAGCGCGCTAGCAACTGCTAGATTTCGAGAGGGTACAACTGACGCTACAACCGTGTAGGTAAAGGACCAATTAGCGATAATTGCTTTGAGGCGACACGTTGTCAGCTTAGCTGTGGCGACGCGACGAGTTATTTTCAGTCGCCTCATGGAACTCAAAGCAATTTTTGTAAAAGTATTACTAATGTCTATCAACAGGTAGCATAAGGAGGGGTCATGCATGAATAATGTAAGGTTATCATCACAGCACTTCTACCATGCCACTCATTCTAACTTCCGCTGCCACAAGGATGGAATAGATAAATTTCGAATTCTGCCCTTAGAGAAACATATTATAAGAGCTAGTGGATAAGGAAACGACGATGCCAGCCGCCAGTTGTAATTCCCTAATGGAGGTAATTTCACGCTCTAATCCGAAAAAAAACTACCTGATGCCCATAAAGGGAAGCTGATAGGTGGTAGTGCAACAGTCGCGTAAAGCCTCTGCTACTTTTAGTCAGTGGAGAGAAAGATTCTTTCGGAGGAGAATTGGAGAAAGGAACACAACACAAGTTACTAGCAGTACTGGAAGGAAGGGCAGTTGTAAGCCGGATTCTGTACAACAGCTCCCCGGCCTTCTGGCCGAGGCACTGGTGCGATGACCATTTCTCTGTTCTATCCAAAAGGACAGAACCCCGACCGAAGTCGGGTGCGACTTAATACCCGGAGTTTCCGAGGGAACAATCCCTCATCGGGCAGGCGACCCGTCCTCCTATTTCGTCTTGCACCACATGGGGTTTTTCGTACCCCCTCGCTTACGCTCGGGGTGGTGGGCTCTTACCCCGCCTTTTCACCATTTCCAGACAAGTCGAGCAAATAATCCCAAACAAGTTTGGTTGTGTGTTCTCTGTGACACTTTCCGTCGTGCAGAACTTGCGTACCACACTCCCACGTGTTTCCTCTTCATTTACGTGGCATGCTGCCTTTTGGTGTCCGGACTTTCCTCTTTATCGCTTAGGGGACAAAGCGGCCATCCTCTACCCATCCTTCCTGAGGAGGTAGGGTAGGGAGAAGGGAGACCGGTGACAATCTAAAATGCTTTAAATATTGACTCTGCCTAAATTGGTAGAATTTCCTCTATCACTTGCTTCAAAGTATTCTCAGAGGATACTTGTTATCCTACTACTGACAGCGCTTGTCATGGAAACTATTAAATTTCATAGGCCAAGGAACCTCGATTGGCCCCGCGCAGCAGCACTTCTCTACGGAGACTGGGGAACAAGTAAGGCCTATGTGTTAGGTTTAGCGTTTGTGACATCCGGATTCTCCTCTCTGCCAATTATCCTAGCCGTTTGTGGTTTAACGGCACTTGTGGGCGCCAACTATGTAGTAATCTGTCGGTGTTTTCCAGAGGGAGGCGGGGTCTATTCCTCAGCCCGGAGTCAGTCCCGTCTGCTTGCGATAATCGGAGCACTCCTTTTGGTTGCTGACTTAACAGTGACGGCAGCCTTAAGCGGGTGGGCAGCGCTGAGTTACTTAGAAGTGCCCAGTCAGTACGTTCTTGCTGGGACCATCACCGTGATTCTGACTGTTGGAGTTCTCAATTATTTTGGCCCTCGCCCTAGCGGAAGTTTGGCCGTGATCCTTGCTGCCCCTACCATTCTAGTAGTGATAGTAACTTTTCTTCTCAGCACACCCCACCTTTCTATGCAACTGCCCATTCATAGAATGGGGATAGAGCGCACTTGGAGTTCTTTTGTGAGTGTTATTCTTGCTCTAAGCGGCGTAGAAGCCATCGCGAATCTAACAGGGATTCTGAAGCTAGATAAGGGCTCGTCTGTAGCTAGACCGCAAATTGGCAGAACAGTCTTCAAGGCAATTTTGCCAGTTGCTATCGAGGTAAGTGTAGGAACCGCTTTGTTAGGTTGGGCAATGCTTTCCATACCGGAGGAACTTTCTCAGGAAATGTTCAGACGCGGAGAGGATATGATTCGCTTTATAGCCGAGTTTTACGGAGGTTTAGCGTTTGGGGTTACATTTTCCAAGATTTATGGATTTGCGGTAGGCATCATTTTTTCCCTCCTCTTGTTTAGTGCCGTGAATACGGCAGTAACTGCTCTTATCGGCTTGCTCTTTATAACTGCGAGGGATGGGGAAATGCCGCGGGCTTTTCTGCGTCTAAATTCTCATGGAGTGCCCATTGCTCCATTGGCAATTGCAGTTGCTCTCCCTTGTCTAGTCTTAATTTCTACTAACAGCTTTGAGGCTTTAGCTGGGCTCTACGCGATTGGAGTGGTAGGTGCCATCTGCGTAAATTTGGGATCGTGCTCCTTAAATTGGAACCTAACAATGAGTCTCCTCGAGCGGTGGATTATGTTTATTACCTTTTTGGTATTGGTAGCCGTCGAACTGACATTAGCTCGAACCAAACCTGACGCGCTCTTTTTTGTCCTTTGTGTTCTAGTTGTAGGACTTTCTCTGCGAGCCTATGTACAGAGACTGTCCGGATTGCGTACAGTAACAATCTCTAGGGAAATCGCGGATATCGCTGAGTCGGAGGAAATTGAGAAAGTGCTGCGGTTCCGGGCTGCTTCTCAGAGAATTTTAGTGTGCCTACGGGGAGTAACATCGGCACTAGAGTTTGCCTTCGACGAAGCGTTGTTACGTCATGCTGAACTCTACGTACTCTATGTACGGGAGGTGGTAGTATTATATCCCGGGATGCACGCACCCCACCCACGTTGGGAAGAGGATCCTCAGGCAAGCGCTATCCTCAATACCGCTCTTAGCATGGGTAAAGAGCGTGGCGTCCAAGTAGTGCCTGTCTTTGCTAGTGCTGTTGCCCCAGCTGGAATTATTGTGGATTTGGCAGCAACACTGGGGGCAGATTTCCTCATCTTAGGCTCTTCAAATCGCTCCACCATGGACAAGGTCCTCAAGGGCAATGTGGCTTCACAAGTCACCGCCAACCTTCCTGATAGCATTTCAATCCTTATTTACGGCTAGTTTCGTCACTCTATCCACTTGATACTGCATCCAATACTGGGTACCTGTTTCCCAGGTACAGGATCGCCTATCAGAGTAGCGTCCAGCGCTGTACGTAAATTTGCTCCAGTAATAGGCAAACCATTGCCTGGAGTACTTTCGTCCAGGCAGCCGTGATAAACCAGCTGACCTTTGGAATTGAAGAGAAAAAAATCCGGTGTACACACGGCGGTAAATGCCCTAGCAATTTCTTGAGATCGGTCAAACAGTAACGGGAAGGGGAAGGAGTGTTCAATGGCCATCTGTCGGAGCATATCCGGGGCATCCTCAGGGTATTTTTCGCTATCATTAGAGCTGATTGCTACGGAGGCCACTCCCTGGGGCTGGTAATCCAAAGCAAGCCGTATGAGCTCCTTCAATACATGGGCAACATAGGGACAATGCCGACAGAGAAACATGATCAAGACAGCCTTCTTGTTACCACAAACTTCTTGATGAGAAACAAGCGTACCCCTTACAACGTCCAGAAGTGCGAAGGGAGGGAGGAAGTGACCGATGGGCATGGAGTCACTAGCAGCTGTAGGCATGGGAGGAAGGTGCCAGAAAAAGGAGAAGGACTCAACTCTTTCATCAAGAGATTTTGTTGAGTGTTGACCTAAGAGGAGTGTTTGACTAGGCAAGCAGCTGTGACGTACCTTATCCATCCAATCCATATCAACAGAGATCGACATTCTCTTGGCCAATTCTCTCAGGAAGAAGTATCTGCTGGTTTAGCGTCCGGACGTTTTCTCCCGACCGACCTTGGCTGGACTCTGGGAATGGAGGCTTGGAAGCCGCTTTCTGAATTTCAGGGTTTGCCTCCACCGTTACCGCCGCAGGAATTAGTAGCATCCCCTCCCCCCACACTCTCATTTGAGCCTCCTTGGGAAAAAAGACACGAGGTCGGCTTTCTACGAGCATTGTTTCAAACTGTTAGGGAGATCCTGGTAAATCCCGCTGAGGTTTTCTCGAAAATGCCCACCGGGGGCGACTATCTTTCCCCCCTACTTTACATCATTATCCTAACAGTAGGTGTGGGAATCTGCACCCTACCTTACAGTACGTTCTACGCAGCAGCACTTAGGAGGTTGATACATAGTCTGCCTGGTGTCAACACACTGAACATGAGCTTCTTTGAAGTAGATTCTCTCAGTCTGGCAAGCGCTGCAATGGCGATTACGCTTATGCCAGTCCTGGCCGCGCTGGGAACTTTACTTCGCGCTGGCTTCTTACACCTTGTTTTATACCTTGTAGGCGGTGCGAATAAGGGGTTTGAATCTACGTTCCGAATTATCTGCTATTCAGATGCCACGGCCGCTATTTTTCGTCTGCTTCCGTTTTTGGGGATTCTAGTCACCTTTGTGCTTGACATCCTACTGTTAGTCGTAGGCCTCAAGGAAGTCAACCAAATAGAGGGATGGCGGGCTGCCATGGCAGTTCTCTTCCTGCCTTTCTGTTTCTTTATCAGCATTGGGGCAGGTGTCTTGTTGCTGGCCTTTTCTTTTCCTTAGCATCGAAGTTTGCGACCTACCGCCGAAGATCGTATGGATAATCGGGCTCTATCCCATGTCGCATCGCTTCTCCGTGGATTCAGTTCCTGCAGCACGCTTATTGGATAAGCTTTCTACTATTCTCAGTTGTGTACCCTCTTACCTTTTTCGCTCTAGACAAGGGATAGCGCCTGGTAATGGTGCTTTGGCGGGAGATGGTGGAGCAAATTGTCTATGGGATTGGCTTGCCGGTCTCCACAGAAATGTAGAACAGGCCCCGATGGGATTGCATCGGCTCTTGCCTATATTCCTTTTTTCCTTTTTAATTAGGCTGGGTCTGGGGAGCAATTGAATGGAACAGTACCATCGACTCCTCCGTTTAGTTCTTAAAAAAGGAAAGTGGAAATTGGACCGAACCAACACTGGTACCTTTTCCGTCTTTGGCGCGCAGGAGCGGTTTGATCTGCGCGACTGCTTCCCCCTTCTTACTACAAAGAAGATGCATGTACGCTCGATCATCCATGAGCTTCTCTGGTTCCTCCGGGGAGATACTAACATCCGCTACCTAAATGAAAATCGGGTGACCATCTGGGACAAATGGGCTGATGTTAATGGGGATTTGGGCCGCATTTATGGAGCCCAATGGCGTAATTGGCGTGCCCCAAAAGGGATAACTATCGACCAGATTCAGTCAGTGATTGACCAAATTCGTGCCAATCCAAATAGCCGGCGTCTGGTAGTATCTGCCTGGAACGTTGGTGAGCTTGATCAAATGGTACTGGCCCCTTGCCATGCCTTTTTTCAGTTTTATGTCCAAGATGGTGAGCTATCCTGCCATCTCTATCAGAGGAGTGCAGACCTCTTTCTCGGAGTCCCATTTAATATTGCCTCCTACTCATTGCTAACACTCATGGTAGCGCAGGTATGTAATCTCCGACCCTTAGAACTAGTCCATACCTTTGGAGATCTGCACCTTTATCAAAATCATTTACAACAGGCGCATCTTCAGCTCCAACGGGACTGCAGGACTTTGCCTCAAATGCGTCTTAACCCTAAGGTACATGAGATTGACGAATTTCGCTTTGAGGATTTCTACCTTGCCGGATATCACCCGCATCCAGCCATTAAGGCCCCTGTCTCAGTGTGAAAGCCATTGTTGCAATAACGGAGAACCGCGTTATTGGGTACAGGGGAGAGATTCCTTGGAAACTCCCAGAGGACCTAAGATTTTTTCGGGAGGTTACATGGGGTGCTACTGTGATCATGGGACGCAGAACGTATGATTCCATTGGGCATCCTTTGCCAGGAAGAAAAAATGTTGTTCTCACACGCAAAGGATTCAGGGCGGGGGTGGGCAGAGTGCTTTGCGTCTCCGACCTGGAAGCGGTCGCTCGATTGCGCGAACACGCAGAAAAAAA
>Ga0075425_100007882_pt1 | contig 11268 bp, 8 predicted proteins | sample SoiMethybrSBSTD4_FD_75300 | JGI IMG/M metagenome (GOLD analysis project Ga0075425, IMG submission 75300) | Bulk soil microbial communities from a Populus tree surrounding site in Tennessee, USA - Soil MetaG P. TD hybrid SBSTD4 | ecosystem: Environmental > Terrestrial > Soil > Tree plantation...
CCGCTGATCATGCCGGCGCTCATCACGGTTGGCTTGGTCGGTTTTATTTCCGCGGCACGCGATATCAGCACTGTGGTTCTGCTTGGGTCCGGCAAGTCGCGGACGTTGTCACTGTTGATGCTTGATTTCGCTGCTGGGGCCGAATTCGAAAAAGCCACTGTGGTCGCGGTGATTATCGTTGGGCTGGTGGTCGCTGCCGCACTGTTTGCGCGTTCTCTCGGTGGTCAGGTCGGAATCCGCGAGTAACTTGCGCGGAACCAGATTCATTCTTCAACCAGTTTTCTTGCCAATTCGCTGGCGGACTCCTTTTGTCCGGCTGAGCCGATCAGTACCGGTGGGGGCGTCACGCGGAACCCGCGGTCTTATCCACCTTCAAGACGGATAAGATCCAGTTTTTGTCGTTTTGCAGAAAACCATTGACAATCGGGGAAGGGCTGAACTAGGATCATACCGTCATGTTAAGGCGCCTCTTAGGAGCTTGGCTGGGCTTGCTGCTGATCGGGGCGGCTGGTTGGAGTGGCAATCCGGACTCGTTAAAAGACTCATTGACGCTGCGTCTTGAAGCTTCATACGTTTCGCTCGATCCTGTAGAGGATACCGGCGATACATCGCGCCCGTACACTAACTCTAATTGGTCTTCTCATGAAAAGATTGTGCCCAAGCTGTTGCTCGGGCCGCTCGTGCGCGTTGTTCGATCCATTCAGCCGACCGGTCTTTCCCGTGAGCCTTCCATAATTGCGAGAGTTACCCACCAGGATAAGTTTCAGTATCACGAAGTCTGGCGTATTTAGCCGCATTTCCTTTGCAGTAACGTGTGGGGGCCGGCTCTGTTTGGTGCTCATCCTCCGGCCTTGATCGTTAACCTGATTGCTCAGATCGCCGTCTCTTGGCGGTACGAGCGCTGCAGTCAATGCCGAGAACCCATCGGCCTAGAGAGGGGAAATATGGAAAATAGCGGACGACTGTTCGAGGGGGATGTCGTTGCGCCTGACCAGTTCCTGGAAATATTCACCAAAGGAAAGAGTTTAGTACCCGAAAAGGAACTCATGCTGGCGATCATGTCCGATGCTATCGAATGCGTTCTGAAATACTGCGAGGAGCCGATCCCTCTGCGCGAGAAGCTTTTTCGCGAGGCGTATGATTGGCTTTTTGACGACGATGACAGGGAACCGTTTGCATTTCTGAACTTGTGCGAAACATTGAATCTCAATCCGAGTTATCTGCGCCGCGGCGTGTTACAAAAGATGCGCACCAAATCACTAGATACGCGGCGGACAGGTGGGGGTCGAGCGGTTCGCTTGAGACGATTTGGCGCGGTAACCAAGCTTCGTCAGCCGCGGGCGTTCGGTGGCCGTTAGGAATTCAGATTATCGCTCGGAGCGAGTTGCGAGTTTCATTTTCTCGCGCGCAACTTTGATGATCGCGGGCAGAAGCGACAGAACGATTACGATCACGATGACTTTATGAATGTGGTCGTGGATATTCGGAATCATCTGGCCGAGAAAGTAGCCACCGAGCACTGTCGTTAAAACCCAGCCGATACCGCCGATGACGTTGTACGAGATAAAGCGGCGGTACTCCATTGCGCCAATCCCGGCGACCACGGGCGCAAACGTTCTGAGGATGGGAATAAACCGGGCGATGACGATGGTGAAAGGGCCGTGCCGTTCGTAGAACTCTTTGGTCGTGATCAAGTGCTTGCGGTTAAAAAGCAAAGAATCGGGGCGAGTGAATAGCCTGGGACCGGTGCGGGCACCAATATTGTAACCCACCGTGTCTCCGACAACGGCGGCGAGACTCAGTGCTATCAGCAGGGGCACGAGTTCGATATCACCGCGCGCCGCGAACAGTCCGGCGGTTACCAGCAGCGAATCGCCCGGCAAAAAAAATCCGACCAGAAGGCCGGTTTCGGTAAAGACGATCACTGTCAAACCGATGATGCCGCCAACCCGAACGAGCGACTCAACGTCGTAGATCTTGTGAAACAGATCCCAGAGAAATTCCATCGGCGTATGGTGCCATGGAAGCTACTCTGAAGCAATCAACGTTCAGCGGAAACGACCCTCTGATCGCCCTTTCCGGTCCTGATTGTCAGCGGCCGGAATGCCGCTATTGCACCGCTGAATATTTCCATTTAACTTGAATTCTTACCCGAAGTCGGAGATCCGGTTTGGCCGAAACGTTTCACCCGTTAATTGAGCGCTGGTTTAGCGCGCGCTTTCAAAATCCCACTCCTGCGCAAGCGGCAGGCTGGGAATCCATTTCTGCCGGACAATCAACCTTGATTGCCGCCCCGACCGGTTCCGGCAAAACGCTGGCGGCGTTTCTCTGGTCCATCGATCGTTTGGTCAAGCGAGCTTTGAACGGCGGTCTCGATGAGCGAACTAGTGTGGTTTACGTTTCGCCGCTGAAGGCGCTAGGCAATGACATTGCCAAAAATCTTCAAGCCCCTCTGACGGAAATTTATCAACTCGCCGGCCGAGAGGGTGTTCTCCTGCCGAGCATTCGAGTGGCGGTGCGGTCGGGCGATACACCGGCGCGCGAGCGGCAACTCATGGTCCGCCGGCCGCCGCATATTCTCATCACCACACCGGAGTCGCTGTACATTTTACTTACGGCGGGCCGCAGCCGAGAATTCCTGAAAAGCGCTGAAACCGTAATCGTCGATGAAATCCACGCCATCGCGCAGGACAAGCGGGGCGCGCATCTGGCGCTATCCCTGGAGCGGCTCGATGCCTTGGCGGTTCGCCGTTTACAACGGATCGGATTGAGTGCCACGCAGAAACCCATCGAAGAAATCGGCCGTCTGCTGGTCGGGAACCATTCTATATCCACCGATGGGACGCCGAAGTGTGCCATTGTCGATGTCGGCCACAAACGGGACATGGAGCTCAGCGTGGAAGTGCCGGACACCGAGCTGGGCCCGATCATTCGACAGGATGTTTGGAGTGCGGTGTACGACAAGCTCGTGACGCAAATACAAGCGCACCGAACCAGTTTGGTGTTCGTCAATACCCGGCGGCTGGTCGAGCGTGTGGCGCACCAGTTGAGCGAACGGCTCGGCGAGGGAAAAGTGGGCGCTCATCACGGCAGCTTGTCGCGTAAAACACGGCTGGAAGTGGAAGAAAAATTGAAGTCCGGGGAATTTTCCGTCGTGGTAGCGACCGCGTCACTGGAGCTCGGCATCGACATCGGCCATGTGGATGTGGTCTGTCATATCGGCTCGCCGAGAAGTCTTGCCGTTCTCCTTCAACGGATTGGCAGATCGGGCCATTGGCTCGGCGCCATTCCCAAAGGCATTCTTTATCCGCTGACGAGGGATGATCTTTTGCAATCGGTGGCGGCGATTCGCGCGGTGCGGCAGGGTGAGCTCGACAAGCTCACGGTTGTCAAGAAGCCGCTGGACATTTTAGCGCAGCAAATCGTTGCGACTGTGGCAAGCGAAGAAATAGCCTCATCGTTCGACAAGCCCAGGATCGCCGGGCCAACAAAAGAAGGAAATAAGACCGACGGAGAAGCAGGGATAAGCGAGGAAGCTTTGTGGCAACTGGTGCGCGGCGCTTATCCATACGGGGATTTGACACGGGAGGATTACGAGCAACTTCTCGAGATGCTGAGCGACGGGGTGGAAACAAGGCGGAGCCGAAGAAGCGCGTACCTCCACCGCGACCGCATTCACGGCGTGCTGCGGGCGCGCCGGGGCGCGCGTTTGACGGCAATTACCAATGGTGGCGCAATTCCCGACACCGCAGATTATGACGTGATCGAGTTTCCCACCGAGACTTTCGTCGGCAAAGTGAACGAAGATTTTGCCATCGAGAGTCTCGCCGGCGACATTTTTCTGCTGGGTAATCGTTCCTGGCGAATTCGCCGAGTCGGCTCCGGTAAGATGTTGGTGGAAGACGCACAGGGCTTGCCGCCGAGCATTCCATTTTGGCTGGGCGAATCGCCGGGCCGCACTTTGGAGCTTTCCAAGGCGGTTGCCGAGCTCAGAGTTTCGGTGGCGGAAAAATCCACCGAGCGCAGGGAAGCGATAGAGTGGCTGATGCAAGAAGTTCCGATGGCCGAGGGCGCGGCAGCGCAGATCGTTAGCTACATTGCCGATACCATGGCGACTCTGGGCACAGTACCGTCTCAGGAAAAGATCATTGCCGAGCGGTTTTTCGACGAGGCCGGCGGTATGCAGCTGATCGTGCACTCACCCTGGGGTGGGCGTATTAACCGCGCCTGGGGCTTGGCGCTGCGCAAGCGTTTTTGCGTGAGTTTCAATCGCGAGCTTCAGGCGGCCGCAACGGATGACGGTATTTGCATTTCTTTGGTCGAGCAACACTCGTTTCCGTTAGCCGATGTGTTCTCGATGCTGCGACCGGCAATACTCGAAGGCAACCTCACCCAAGCAGCGCTGGCTTCGCCGATGTTCGATAATCGCTGGCGTTGGAACGCGACGCGCGCATTAGCCGTGATGCGCCATCGCGGCGGGAAGAAAGTGCCGGTGGCCTTGCAGCGGATGCGCGCCGAGGACCTTTTGGCGGCGGTTTTTCCAGAACAGGTAATGTGCCAGGACAATCGGAGCGGTCCGGTGGAGCTGCCCGATCACCCGCTGATCCGCGAGACCATTGGTGATTGTTTACACGAGGCGATGGATATCGAGGGGCTGTCGCAGATACTTGCGCGTATTGAAGACGGAACGATCAAAACGGTTGCCGTCGATACGCCTGCGCCCTCGCCGATGGCGCATGAGATTCTCAATGCAAATCCCTACGCGTTCCTGGACGATGCTCCGCTGGAAGAGCGGCGTGCCCGCGCGGTGTCTCTCCGGCGAGTGGATCCCTGGCTCGGCCGCGAATTTGGACAGCTGGATTCGGCGGCGATCGCCGAAGTCTGTAAACAGGCATGGCCGGAGGCGCGCACTCCCGATGAACTGCATGATGTGCTGCTGGGAGTTGGTATTTTGCCAGTTGGTTTGCATAATGATTGGGATGCGCTCGCTGAGAAACTTATTCGAGCCGGCCGCGCGACCGTTGCTGTTTGGCGGCATGAAGGCGGTGAGAGGCGCGCTTATGTAGCCGCAGAACGCACTGATCTCGTGCGACTTGCGCTTTCAGAGGTCTCATTTAGCCCCGCCATCGAGCTTCCCCTTGGGTTTAATGAAACCACCGCTTCCGCGGAAGAAGCGCGCAAGCGCATTATTCAAGGCTGGCTTGAAATCAGCGGCCCTATCCAAGCGCTAGAACTGGCGCGGAGACTCGGGCTGTCGCTCAGCTTCGTAGATGCTGCGTTGGTTGCACTGGAGACTGCCGGTGTGGCGATGCGTGGCGAGTTTACGGCGAGCGCTGACGAAGCGAGAGAAATAGAATGGTGCGATCGAGTACTGCTGGCGCGCATCCACCGGATGACCCTCGGCCGTATGCGCCGCGAGATCGAACCCGTTTCAGCGGCGGATTTCCTCAAGTTCCTTCTCGCCTGGCAACATGTTGCGCGCGGCACACAACTCCGCGGTCGCGAGGGAGTATTGCAAGTTATCCGGGAGTTACAAGGGTTGGAATTGCCTGCGCCTGCCTGGGAGCAACATGTCCTTCCCGCGCGCATCGAGCGCTATGAGACGAACGATTTAGAGCACCTCTGTTTGGCAGGAATCATCGCCTGGGGGCGACTCCGACCTGGAACCACTAGCTCCGACGAAAGTGCTCAAGCAATTAAACTTAAGAGATCACGCCGGCTGCTTTCGCCGGGCCGTAATGCGCCGATCGCCTTTCTCTTGCGCGAGGACTTAGACGCGTTTCTCGAGCCTGTGGCACAGAGACTTGACGCCATTCCAACGCTCTCGGCCATGGCGTTGGAGGTGGCCCATTATCTTGAGAAGCACGGCGCCTCTTTTCTCGATGATATCGCGCGCGGCACCGGCTTATTGAAAGTGAAAGTTGAAGAAGGACTGTGGCAACTGGTGGCTCATGGCCTGGCAACGGGCGATGGAATTGCAGGACTGAGAGTGCTGCTCACACCGGAGCATAAAAGGCTCGACCGGCGGCGCAGTTTGAGGATTATCTCGGGTGGCAGAAGCTCCGAGCGCGCGATGCCGGTGGGCCGCTGGTCGCTATGGCGAAATCGGTCGTCAATCGAACCGGTAAGCGCAGAGGCCGTGCTAGAGCAGCGGGCGCGACAGATTCTGCAGCGTTACGGAGTCGTATTTCGCGATCTCCTCGCGCGCGAAACCAATCTGGCATCCTGGCGCGCTCTGCTCGGGATCTATCGCGGGTTGGAGGCGCGCGGCGAGATCCGCGGCGGGCGCTTTGTCGATGGTTTTGTCGGCGAGCAGTTTGCCTTACCCGAAGCGATCGAAAGGCTGCGGGCGATGAGACGCGATTCCTCACACCAGGAAGCGGTGATTGTTTCGGCAGCAGATCCGCTGAATCTTATAGGAGTAATAACTCCCGGAGCACGGCTATCGCCATACTCGAATCAGTTCGTTGCCTACGAAAATGGCAATTTCGTCGGAGTGGGCTTGTTGGGAGAACTGCTCAGCCGGCTGCAGCACGCAGCCACGTCGAGCTAAGCGCCTCCGCTTGTAAGGTGGACGCAATCCACCGTTGACGATCCGATGATCGTGCTGATGCAAGCTGCTGCGCGATCCCTACACCCGAAGGGGCGTATCGAGCGGTTTAAAGTTGTGCTTGACCGTTGACCTGTTTCGATGCCGGCGAATTCAGAACTTCCTTCAAAACTCGAATTTCGACGACGTCTTCCTGCAGGCGAGTGAGCCCTTCCTTGGCGCGATGTATTTCGGCCAGCATCGAATCGAGCTCGCCGATGCTGATCGATTCCAATGCCTGGCGAATTTTGCGGTTCATGCCAAAAAGGTTCTGCACGCCGCCTTTGTCTGAGATCTTGTTGTCGATGTCGTTGTATACGCGAGTTACACCTTCCATTTGGCTCTTGACGTCGTCCACGTAATTCCTCCTTAAGTTGCTTGCGACGAACAATTCAATATTGTAACTACCACAAATCATGGATGGGGTTGGAACACAAGCAGAAGATGCAGTTACAATCGCGCAGAAGGAATGAAAGATAGCGAAAAAATCGCCGCGGGTTGTTTGATCGTGGTGCAATTAAGCATGAGGTGACCTAACGTGAACGAGATTCGAAGCATCGGCATTGCCAGCCCACGCGTGGAGGGCGAAGAAAAAGTTAGCGGCTCAGCGATCTATGCAGAGGACATCGCGCTGCCGGAGATGCTGTGGGCGAAAGTTCTGCGCAGTCCCGTCGCACATGCTCGCATAAAAAAAATCGATATCACTCAAGCGGAAAAATTTCCCGGCGTAAGAGCCGTGATCACTGGTGCCGATCTCGCGGCCGTCAAAATCGGCAAAAAGATCGTCGATATGCCGATCATTGCCGAGACCGTGGTTCGCTACATCGGTGAAAAAGTAGCCGCCGTGGCTGCGGAAACCGAAGCGATAGCCGAAGCAGCATTGGATCTGGTCGACGTCGAATATGAAGATTTACCGGTGTTGACGGATCTGTTGAAGGCCGCACAGTCGGAAGCGCCACTGCTCCATCCCGAAGTCGCTCAATATAAGGGCTTGCTCCACAAGATCGACGTCCCAAGCAATGTCTTCGTTCACCTGAAATGGAAAAAAGGCGAAGTCGAGGAAGGTTTCCGGCAGTCCGACCAAGTCATCGAGAATACATTTACAGTGCCAGCCGTGCATCAGGCGTACATCGAACCCCATGCGTCGGTGGTACGATTGAGACCTGACGGCGGCGCGGACATTTGGTCCTCGAACAAAAGCCCGTTTGCCCTGCGCGAGCAACTCGGTAACGCACTGCAAGTTCCAGCCGCCAGTCTTATCATTCATCCGTGCTATGTCGGTGGAGATTTCGGCGGCAAAGGCGACGGCAACGATGTCGCCGTTTGTTATGCTCTCGCGAAGGCGAGCGGCCGACCGGTCAAGCTGGTGATCGATTATACGGAAGAACTCACGGCGGGAAATCCGCGCCACGGTGCCGTGATCAAGGTGAAAACCGGCGTGAAGAAAAACGGTATCTTGATCGCCCAGCACGTTGAATTCATCTTCGACAGCGGCGCTTACGGCGCTTACCGGCCGCAAGGATTCTTAGTGGGCGCGCACGACGCGCCGGGTCCCTACCGGGTGCCCAACTGCCTGGTGGAAGAAAAGTACGTCTATACAAACAAAATGCCGTGCGGCTATATGCGGGCCCCGGGACACCTGCAAGCGATGTTTGCCTGCGAGAGCCAAACGGATCTGGTCGCGCGCCATTTGCGCATGGATCCCGTGGAGTTTCGGCGCATGAATTTTATGCACGACGGGGATACGGCACCGCTCGGGGAAGTGATCGCCCATGTCAAAGCGACTGAAACATTGATGAAAGCGGTGGATTCTTCGGGATACGGCCGGCCCAAACAAAAGAATCGCGGCCGCGGCTGCGCAATCGCGGAGTGGGTTTCCAAAGGTGGCGAGTCCTACGCCTTTATCAAAATCGACAGCGATGGAGTGGTGACGCTATCGTCCGCGGTAACCGATACGGGGCCGGGTGTCTTCACGATGATGCGGCAGATCGTCGCCGAAGAATTGAAAGTTCCGCTCGACTCCATCCGAGTCCAAATGCTCGATTCGTGCGAAGTGATCAAAGATACCGGCGTGCGCGGCAGCAGCAGCACGCGAGTGCACGGCAGCTCCGCTCTCGATGCGGCACAAAGGGCGCGGGAAGAAATTTTGCGCATCGCGGGACAGGTCATGAACGCCGGCCCCGACGAACTGATCTTGTACGAGGGCGGCGTAACTCACGGACGAGCCGAACGGCGCATGAGCTATGCCGAGATTGTCAGCGCTAATGGCGGACCGCTCGTTGCCGAAGGGCACTACGTCAATATGGCGGATGGTCCGGAAGCTTCGCTCGTGGCTCAAGTCGCCGAGGTGGAAGTCGACAGCGAAACCGGCGAAGTGCGCGTCCGGGAGCTCACTACCGCGCACAACACGGGGCGAATCTTGAATCCTTTGACCCATCAGGGCCAGATCGACGGTGCGGTGGTGATGGGATTGGGCTATGGCGTAATCGAAAACTTGGCTTACGACGAAAGCGGTAAGGTTCTGGCGGCGAATTTGGGTGAATACAAAATTCCGAACATCAAGGATATTCCGCCGCTAACAACGGCGATTTTAGCCTCCGATTTCGGTAGCGGTCCCTATAACAGCATGAGCATCGGCGAAACTGCGTTGATTCCGACGGCCCCGGCGATCGCGAACGCGATTGAGGACGCCGTGGGCGTGCGCATTAAATCATTGCCAATCACAGCGGAAAAAATATTGCACGCGCTCAAGGCACGGTAACGAACAGCACATTTCAGTTCGCTCGAAGAGCGGCAAAAGGCTCAATGGGCCAGGACTCGGTGTAGGATCACGGTCGGTCTTTAAAATGCGGCATGACTTTCGTGGCGAAAGCTTCGACGGTTTCGCCATAGATTTTCCGCGCGGGAGTCAGCATGAGGTGGCTCACGCCTGCGATTTTCAGCTCTTCGATTCTCTCGATGCATTCCTGCGCGTTGCCGGCGATCGAAAAACGGCGCACGAGGTAATCGTTGACGAGCTCGGGGTCGACGCGCTCTTCCATTGGCTTCATCACATCGAAGGCGTCCATGAAACGCTTGACCCCGGCGAGTTCCCCGGCGGGAACGGTTTCGAAGGTGAAGCGGAAATTGTGATGCGCGCGATTCGCTATGCGGTTGCGCACGATGCGTCGCGCCTCGTCCCCATTGTCCCGGACACAGAGCATACCGGCAGCGATGATGCGTACGTCACGTTCTTGCCGTCCCGTCTCCTGCGCGCCTTTCCGGATCTGTTCCTGCGCCCATGCATAAACGCGGAGGTCGAATCCCGTGCCGAGGATCACGCCGTCGGCTGAGCGTCCTGCGAGCTGCAAATTTTTTGGCCCTTCGGCTGAAACGTAGACGGGTGCCGGCTTGTCGATCGTAAATCCGATAGCCACCTTTCCAGGTGGAAATGTAGCGGCATTCCCCTGCACGAGATGGCGGATTAACCGCACCCCCTGTTCGAATTCTTTCAAGGGCGTGGCTTTGAGGCCTTGCGTGTACACCGGACCGTCGCCAGTGCCGATGCCAAGAATGGCGCGGCCTTTGGAGATTTCGTTGAGAGAGGCGGCGGCGCCGGCAAGTACCGTCGGATGGCGGAAAACCATGTTCGTAACCGCGATCCCCAGCAATACGCGTTGAGTGATCATCGCACAGCTGGCAAGCGTCTGAAACGAATCAATGGAGCTCAGATGGCTCTCGCCAAGAAAAACTCCATCATAGCCGAGTTCTTCGGCTCGGCGGGCGCGCTGGTGAATTTGATCAATGTTTTTGACGCCGCCGTGAAGACTGTGCAGGCTGAATTTCATGAGAAGACACCAGTACGGGCGCAGCGTGCTGCGCCCGATCGATTCAGTGGTGGAATGTAACCAAGCCGCAGCCGGTCGCCCACGGCACGACCGGCTCGTAAGCAATTAGCTCCGCTTTCCAGCCTTCTACTGCGCCGGCGAGCGCAATCCAGGTTCTGATTTCGTGCCCGCCGGAACCGGCCTCACGGCTTATTTCCTCATGGGTATACCGTGTCAATCTTGCATGATCACCAGCGGTCAAATTTTGCAGAAATGTTTTATCAAACGGAATATTGATTGTGCCGTGCTTGGCTTCGCCTGGCCAGTGAGATAGACCGCCAGTGGCGATAACGGCGATGCGCTTTGGATTTTTTTGCAAAAACTTGCCAACGAATTGGCCAAACGCAAAACAGCGGCTGGGCGCAGGCATCGGCGGTGTCAGCGCATTCAAGATCACGGGCACAACCGGAACCGCCATCCCCGGATTTAAAAAATGAAGCGGCAAAAATGTCGCGTGGTCGAATAGCAATTCATCGGAAAAGGTGGGATCGAATTCACCATCGAGGCAAGCGTCGAGCAATTGCGTTGCGAGAATAGCGTCGCCCGGCACACGCGCTTTGGGAATCCGCAGCCACTCTTCAACCGGACCGTCGTAATGGTCGGCGCGGCCGATGCAGAAGCTCGGCATGCTGTTTAGAAAAAAATTGGCCCAGTGTTCGACCGTGAGCGCAACGATGACATCGGGCTTGGATCCTGCGAGCCGAGTTTATGATAATTATCGAGAAAGTTATCAGCTTGCTCCTTAGGCGCGGCTTCCGTCCAGGCGGTCATTCCCGGAGCATGGCTGGCAGCACAAGCGAAGACAATCGGCAT
>Ga0075425_100007884_pt1 | contig 11268 bp, 7 predicted proteins | sample SoiMethybrSBSTD4_FD_75300 | JGI IMG/M metagenome (GOLD analysis project Ga0075425, IMG submission 75300) | Bulk soil microbial communities from a Populus tree surrounding site in Tennessee, USA - Soil MetaG P. TD hybrid SBSTD4 | ecosystem: Environmental > Terrestrial > Soil > Tree plantation...
CCGAGCACGCCCATCGTACGGCCGCGCAGCGATGGAGGCGCGGTGAGCGCGATGGCGATGAGCACGCTGACAAACGCAAACCGGTAGCCGAAGATCGTCAGCCCCCGGAACGCGATCGCCGACCCGAAGCTCGACGCCTCTCCGAGCAGCACGCTGCCTGCCGCCACGCCAAGCAGTCCGATGCCGAGCACGTGCTTCTCGCCGAAGCGCTTCGCGCTGATTCCCGCCGGAACGCTGAGGAGCATCGCGAGCAGTCCGTACAGCCCGGTGAAGAATCCGAGCTGCGTGTAGCTCATGCCGAACTCCTGCTGAATGGAGGGCAGGAGCGGCGAAAACCCCAGGTTGGACAACTGCAGCGCAAACATGGCGATGAGCGTCGACGCAAAAGGCAGCAGCCAGTTCGCCGACGCCGTCGGGAGAACAGTTGTCGTCACTGGAGGACCCGCGTGTCGAGAAATGAGCGGACGCTTGCGCGCGCGCCGTCCGCATCCCATCCGCGCGCATCGACGACGTCGGCCTCGATTGGCAACACGGGGATCCCGGCCTCTTCGAGCGCTCGCTCGATGAACAGACGCCCGGTCGCCCCCGGCTTCATGCTGCGCGGACGCAGGACGAGGGCGCCATCGATCCGATGCTCGCGTGCCTGGTGCACGATCCACTCGGCCGCCCACGGCGGATTGTGCAGGTACTCGTTGAAGCTTGCCGTGCGGCTGGCCAGCGCCGCCATCGGATCGTCGAGGCCGTAGCGGATGTAGCCGTCGGGGCCGAACGCGAGGTACATCGACCAGACGAAGACCGCGCGATGCGACGCCTCGAACGCTGTGTAGAACGCGGTGTCGTGCCAGAGGCCCGCCCCGATCCACATCAGTCGCGCGCACTCACCCGGACAGGCCGCGACGCCATCGTCCACGCGCCGCTTCACTTCGTCGTGGAACGCGCGCGCGTGGGCGAGCGCCCACGTGCTGCCCCGTACCCACTGCGTGGCCATCACGTTGGTGATCTGCTCCGTCATCCGCACCGGGCACTCAGGCGCCGCCGCGATCAGATGGCGCACGGCGTCGAACACCTCCTCTTGTTGGTTGACCAGCTCGAGACGTTCGCGCAGCGCATCGCGATCGAGCCGGCGTCCGCTGATCGCCTCGAGACGCTCGATCAGTCGCTCCAGCGTGGAGACCACGAACGCAAGCCGGTGCGGCTCCACGAGCTCACGCCAGCGAGATCGGCCAAGCTCCCACCAGCGCGGCGGCAGATCGCCCGCGCCCGGATGATCGATCTCGAAGAGCTCGGCACCGAATGTTGCGGCCCACAACGAGAAGACGCGGTGAATGCAGTCGCACGCGAGCCGGGCGCAAAGCAGTCGAGGCGTCGGCAGTCCGCCCCAGGGCGCCTCACCTGCGCCTGCATATCGTGTCGAGGCGTAGCCGAGACTGCAGTAGCGGCACAGATCACCATGGAGCCCGTCAGCGTCCATGGCATCGAGAAACTTCGTCGCCTGGCGTTTGGCGGCAACGATCGCTGCCCACCACTGGTTGCTGACGGCGGGAATGTCCACGAGGTCGAACAACTCGAACGGCACATCGGCCTGGAGCAGCGCGTACGGCTGTCGATCGTCGAACACGCGGCGCCGCAGATCGGCAAACCACTGCTTCTGGAACGCCGATGCCGCCACTGTCGCCTCGAGCTGGCTGTCAGCCATGCCGCGCCTCGTGCAGTTGCGAGGCAGCGGATACCATCACGTCGAGCGCTGCGTGATCGGCAGGGGTTGGTCTCTCGTACGGATCAGAGCGAAGACAGACGTGTGGAATGCGACGCGCGTTGAGCACGTCACGTAGCGCCGGATAATCCCAACCGAACACCGCATCGTCGGGCGGCAGCGACACGACGACGGCATCGACCTCGTCGAGCCGGCTCTGCGTCAAGCGCCGCAGCGCGTCAACGGGTGTGCGCGCACCGATCGAGTCATCTCGATATTTTTCGGCGAGCGCGGCTACCGGGTCCTCGTCGATTCGCACGTCGTCGCCGGCAGCGCCGCTGCCCCACGGGCCGACTTCGTCAACCACCACGGCACCATGAGATTCGATCGTTTCGTGTAGTGTGTGACGATCGACAGGCACTCCAGTCAGCAGTACGCGTGGACCGGCCAGCGGTGGCCGCGTCGCAGCGTCGCTCGCCATCTCCGCGTAACGATCGGGATTCATTTCCCAGAACGCCGCGAGCAATGGAAAGACTTCCGCTCCCGCGACGCGCGGAACGGGGCGGCGAAGTTCGACCAGGCGCCGGGCCGCAGCCCGAGCGGCGTTCGCTCGCACGATTTCACCGCGGAGATCGTCATCGGACGCCAGCCGGCCCGAGGCCGACGACAGCTCGTCGAGCAGTGCGTGCACGCGCGCCACGTCGTAGGCCGGCACGTCCGGGCCGCGCGACTGCAGCAGATCGAACAAGACGATGGGCGCGAGCGCGGTGGTCACTCCCCTGCGCACCAACTCACGCAGATAGAGAAAGCACTTGTAGTCGGCGTCGGATGTGCGTGGGATGACGATGCGCGCCGCATGAGTGAGACGTCCTGTCAGAGCATCTTCGACAAGCCGTCGAAGCCGGCTTGGGAAGATGCCTGGCTCGAGATGCGTGTCGGCCGCTGGCGTCGGGCCGGAGGCTCCGCGAATCATCACGGGGCGGAAGCCAGCGGCCCGGACGATCTCGACCGGAACCGACGGCCACGATGCAACGATGTAGGGCTCCTGCACGCGCGTATCTCAGATGATGCCCGCAGCCTGCAGCTGCTCGACGCCGGCAGCACCGTATCCGAGCCAATCGCCATAGACGAGCGCGTTGTCCTGGCCGACCGAGGGCGCTGGGCGCAGGCATGCTGCGCTGGCCTCCGAAAAGGTGATCGGGATGCCCATGCCGACCACGTCAGCCACGCGCCCGAATTGCGGGTGCTCCAGCGGCACCGTCTCGGCCCGTGCCAGCACGCGCGGGTCACGGACGGCCTCGCCGGGAGAACGCACATCCGCCGCCGGCACGTTGTGTCGAGCGAACCGCGTCAGGAGTTCGGCCGTCGAGAGCGTGCGCGTGAACGTCTCGATGTGCGCCGTCATTTCGTCCACGTGTGCCACGCGCGCATCGCGCGTCGCGAAACGCGGGTCGCGCTCGAGCTCGGAGTGCCCGATGGCGGCGAAGACTCCGCGGGCGAACTGCTCGGTGGGCGCGCAGATCGCCACGTGGCCGTCGGCCGACTCGTACACACCGAACGGCGTCAGACGCGGGACGACGCGGCCGGTGCGCTGCGGCAGTCCGCAGGCCTCCAGCAGGTCGAAGGGCTCGGCCGCGACGAGTGACGTCAGGACGCCGAGCATCGACACGTCGACGTGCTGACCGGCCCCGGTGGCTTCGCGCTGCCGGAGCGCGGCGAGAATGCCCACCACGGCGAAGACAGGTGCGATCAGATCCGCCACTGGAACGCCGACACGGACCGGCGGATCTTCGGGGTTGCCCGACGTCATCATCAGCCCGCTCAACGCCTGGATGATGGTGTCCATGGCCTTGCCGGTGCCCGGGGCCTGCATCGCGCCGAAGCCCGAGATCGAAGAGTAGATCACGCGCGGGTTGATCGACCGCGCGAACGAATACCCGACGCCGAGCCGCTCCAGCGTTCCGGCGCTGAAGTTCTCGACGACGATGTCCGCCTCGCGCAGCAGGCGGGCAAACACGTCACGAGCGCCAGGTCGTTTCAAATTGAGTGTGACGCCGTACTTGCCGCGAAGCCTGTTCAGCGCCGACACCGAGACATCGTCGGGGTGCATGCGGCCGAGCGACACGCCGTCGCGCCCGAGATACGGCGGGTTCTGCCGGCACGGATCCGGCGATTCGGGATTCTCGATCTTGATGACGCGTGCGCCGAGGCCAGCCAGCAGGAACGTGGCGAACGGCCCCGCGAGCGCCAGCGTCAGATCGAGCACAGTGAGGCCCGCCAGCGCGCCACGTGATGGCGTGTTATCGCCTGACATCTTGCGGTCGAAGTGTAGCGGGCTGGCGCCGGACCGGCTAAGACTTTCTGGGCCGGCCCGTAAGACGTGCGACGTCTTTCCCGATCGGCACCGACTGCCGGACGAGATCGACGAACGTGCGCACGAGCGGCGAGGCGTTGCCGGCCTTCCAGGCGATGACAATCGACACCGTCGGGACGGGGTCGTGGGCGAGTGGCTTGAGGACGACGCCAGGGGGCAACAGCGCGCCGACCGAGTCGGGCAGCAGCGCGAATCCAAACCCTTCCTGCACGAGTTGGAGGTGGCCGAGCACATTGTCGGCGCTCGAGACGGCCTGCATGCGGATTCGCGCCTGCCGGTAGAGGGAGGCGATCGCATCGTGCAGTGCGGGCGCAAGCCCTCGGTCCATCGTGATGCACGGCAGGTCGTGCAGCAGGTGCACCGGGATGCGTTTGCGTCTGGCCAATGCATGGTGCGCCGGCAGGACGACGACGATCTGCTCGCGCACGAGATCGACCACTTCGAGTCCCTCGACGTCCATCGGCCCGCGCATGAATGCCACGTCAAGAGCCCCGGTCCGCAGGCCAGTCACGGGCTCGACGGCGTACTTGCTATGCAGTATGAGGCGGAGGTGAGGCAGGTGCGTGGCGACAAGCGGGCGCAAGGGCGGAAGGATTCGGACGTCGGCTGCCGGAAAGGTTCCCACCGACAGATCCCCGGCGCGTCCTCCCGCCGCCTGCTTCGCGAGCCGACCCGCATGCTCGATGCGACCGAGGATGTCCTTCGTCTCGCGCAGGAAGGCGCGGCCGGCATCGGTTAACGCGACGTGATGCCGGCTCCGATCGAGCAGCGCCACGCCAATCTCTGCCTCGAGCTGGCGGATCTGCTGGCTCAGCGAGGGTTGCGACGTGTTCAAACGGCTGGCGGCGCGCGTGAAGTTCAGCTCGTTGGCGACAGCGACGAAGTATTTCAGGTGGCGGAACTCCACCCGCCAAGCCTAAATGGCGCCGTGGCGAATGGCAACGGGAATACGGGCGGTGAGTCGCCGCACGTCTTACAGAGGATGCAGGAAGTCTATCCGCGTGGCTGCGGGTTGCCGTAGACTCAGCCCACTTCGCAAAGGCTTTCGGCGTCCCCCGGGGAACCCTCACCCGTATCGAAACAGTGACGGAGCCTGTCCTATGACAACTCTCTCGAGAACGTTGTTGCTGGCGGCGGGTCTCACTTTCCTCGCAAGCGGTGTGGCCTCGTCCCAGACTCTCGCCGGTACCGTGCGTGATACGTCTGGCGCCATTCTACCCGGCGTCACCGTAGAAGCATCGAGTCCAGCGCTCATCGAAAAGGCGCGCGCTGCCGCCGCCGACGGCAATGGGCAGTATCAGATCACGAACCTGCCGCCAGGAACCTACTCGATCACGTTCACCCTTCCCGGTTTTACGACCGTCGTGCACGAGGGCGTGGAGCTCACCGGCAGCGGCGTCACGAGCATCAACGCCGAGATGCGCGTGGGTGCCCTCGCCGAAACCATCACGGTGACGGGCGAGACGCCGGTCGTCGACCTGCAGTCGGCAAGACAGCAGACGGTCATGGCCGGAGAGATCGTGCGGGCGCTGCCGGCATCACGGGGCTACGGCAACTACCTGGCCGCCATCCCGGCGATTCAGGCAACCGGCTTCAACACCGGTGTGGCAACGAGCACGAACTTTTTCTCCGCGCGGGGCGGCCGCGCCAATGAGGGCGTCGTCCAGATCGACGGCATGACCGTCGGGTCGCCATTCAACGGCGGCGGCGTGTCCAACTACGCCTACGACATGAACAATGCGCTCGAAGTCCAGGTGTCGATCTCGGGCGGCCTGGGCGAAGCCGACCGGGGGGCGCCTTCGTTCAACATCATCCCGAAGACCGGCGGCAACGCCTTCAGCGGAAACGCATTCGCGAGCTGGGCCGGGCAATGGGGGCAGTCTTCCAACATCGACGATGAACTGCGGGCGCTCGGATTCGCCGATGCGCCCGCCCTCGTGAAGAACTGGGACGCGAACTTCTCGCTCGGCGGCCCGATCAAGCGCGACCGAATCTGGTTCTTCGCGAACACGCGCACCACCGGCAACCAGCAGGAGACGCAAAACCAGTACGCGAACAAGAACGTGGGCAACGCCAGCGCCTGGACCTGGGCGAGGGATGAGAGCGTGCGCGTCCGAAACGCGACGAGCCGGATCGTCAACAGCGTTCGCCTGACCAGTCAGGTCACCCCGCGCAACAAGGTGGGCTTCTATGCCGACTACACCGTCAACTGCAGCGGTTCGTCAGTCGTCAAGGACAGCGGGGAGTGCCGCAGTCCCGGGAACGGCTGGACGGCCTCGGGTCCGGGCATCGGCCCAGGCGTGGCCACGACGTCGCCCGAGTCCGGCACGATCTGGAACGCCCCGTTGAGCATCATGCAGGCCACGTGGACGTCACCCATCTCGAATCGCATGCTGTTCGAGAGCGGCTACTCGGACTTCCGGGCCAGGTGGGGCGACGTGATGCCGGAAGGCGCGCTCACCAACCTGATTCCGGTCACCGAGCAATCCACCAACGCGGGTGTACCGTTCGCCAACTATCTGTATCGGGGGTGGCTCGCGCAGCCGTCGCAGTGGCAGAAACATGTCACCTGGCGATCGTCGCTTGCTTACGTCTCGGGTGGCAACAACCTGAAGTTCGGCTATCAAGCCGGCTTCATGGTGGCCAAGACCACCACGCAAGTCGCACAGCAACTCAGTTACACGTTCAACAACGGCACGCCGATCCAGTTGAGCACCCGCGTCGGGCCGACGCGCGTCAGCGACCGCATCCTTTACAACGGCTTCTACGTCCAGGACGCCTGGACGCGCGGTCGCCTGACCCTGCAGGGTGCGCTGCGTTTCGAGACGGCTTCGAGTTGGGCCCCCGACGGCGAGAACGGCGTCCTCGAGGCTCACCAGTTCGGTCCAGCGAACATCTTTCCCCGAACCGACGGCGTGACAGGTTACCGGGATCTCTCACCTCGCGGCAGCGCGGTGTACGACTTGTTCGGTACTGGCAAGACCGCAGTCAAGATGAGCCTGGGACAGTACATGCAGGGCGCGTTCTCCGGTGAGGCGTACACGATCAAGAATCCGGCGACAACGCTGGTCTCGAGCATCAATCGGCAGTGGACCGATCCGAACGGAGACCGCATCGCGCAATGCGATTTCATGAACCCGCAGGCCAACCTCGAGTGCGGCCCGTGGTCGAACTTGAACTGGGGCGCGTCGGTCGCGACCACGCGCGTGAATCCCGAGGTGCTCGAGGGCTGGGGCGTGCGCAACAACGACTGGCAGTTCGGCATCGGCATCCAGCACGAACTCGCGCCGCGAATGTCGGTGGACGTGACCTACAACCGGCGGTGGTGGAACAACTTCTTCACCACGCACAACGCCGCGCTGACGCCGGCGGACTTCGATGAGGTGACGCTCACCGCGCCACCGAACCCGACGCTGCCCGGTGGCGGCGGCTACCCCGTGACGTTCCTCGTGCGCAACGCCCGCCAGGCGGTTGGCGTGACCGATTCGTACTACACGACCAACAAGGACTTCGGTGACGAAACGCACTACTGGCACGGTGTGGATCTGTCGCTGAGCGCACGCGTGCGCGACGCGCTGTTCCTGCAAGCCGGCACCAGCACCGGGCGCGGCGTGAATGATACCTGCGACATCCTGATCGCGCGTTTCGGGCGGCCGATGTCCCCCACGAACGGCCTCGTGATCGCGTCGGGCATCGTCAACGGTCAGCCCTCATGCGACTTCGCCGAGCCGTGGCTGACGCAGGTTCGCGGTCTGGCCAGCTACACGGTGCCAAAGATCGATGTGCTCGTCAGCACCATCTTCCGGTCGCAGCCTAACGCGCAGCCGGTCGCAACAACCGTCGCGACCAACGGCGGCTCCCGAACCGCGAACTACCAGATGACGCCCGCACAGTTCCTGGCCGCGACGGGTGTGCCGCTGCGCCCTGGTCTGGCCCAGCAAAGCGTCGACCTGCTCGCGCCGGGCGATATCTACGGCGATCGCATCAACGTGACGGATTTGCGAGTAGCCAAGGTGCTGCGGTTCGGTGGCAAGCGTCTGAATCTCGGCCTGGACCTCTACAACTTGTTCAACGCGAACCCTGGTACGACCTTCGAGTCGGTGTACGATCCGGCGACCAACGGCGCGCGCTGGATGCAGCCGACGGCAGTCCTGAACCCGCGGGCGGCGCGGCTCAACGCCCAGTTCGACTTCTAACGGGCGCTCGGGAAACATCGCCTCCAAGGTCGAAGAGATCAGCCGACGCGTGGACTGCGATGACGAGCGACGAAGCACTGGAACGACACGCCGCGTGGAATGTCACACTTTTGGGAGAGGCCATGAGACTCATCGCGTTTTGCGCGGCGTGTGTGGTGCTCTCGGCGTCCGGTCTGCAGGCCGCCGATCTCGTGTCAGGAACGTGGACGGCGGCTGACGGCACTGCAACGCGAGTCTACGTCTTCAAGGTATCCGGGGAGCGCCTGACCGGAATCATGTGCGGCCCCTGCGACGACCCGGCCAGTGTGTTCAGGATCGAAGATGGCCGGATTCTGGACGGAGACCGAGCAACCTTCTTCATTCGGCGCGACACAGGTGGACCGGCCTTCCGTCGCGACGGGCCCTATCGCGAGCGCGTCGAGGCCTCGCTGGGCCGCAACGTCATGCGACTGTCCGCGCGGCCGGAGGCGGACTCCAGCGCCACCCCCATCTCGATCTCGTTGACGCGGGTCGTCGAGAACTTCGAGCTGAATCCACAGCCGCTGCCGCCGGCTCCCGCGGCCTCAGGGAAAGCGCCGTCGGCGAGTGTCGAGGGACACTGGGTGTCGGTCGGGCGCACGGCGCAGCAGAACTGGATTCTGAAGGTACGAGGTAACGAGGTGTGGGGGCTGGTCTGCGGACCGTGCACGCCACCGGTGGTGACGATGATCGACGGACGCATCGATGGCGACACCATCATGTTCTACATCAACCACATCGACACTCCGCCAAACCCTAATCGCCAAGGCATCCAGCGGAACGTGATGACCGGTACGATCACGGGAGGGGACAACACCAACGTCATGAAGTTCAAGTGGGTGAGCGAAGGGTCGTCCAACTCGGGCGAGATCACGATGATCGGCCCCATCTCCACGGCTTCGCCTGCGAGCAGCGCTGCGAAGTAGGGTCTAGTCCACCCGGATGGAAAACCTCATGTCCACGTTTCTTCGTCTGTGTGTGGCACTTGTGTTCGCGGGCTGCGTCGCGACGTCTTTGTTGGCCCAGCAATCCCCTCCCCGTCCGAGAGGGATTCCCCAACCGCCGGACCCGGGCCCCCGGTTCTTCAGTGAGACGTGGCGGAATCCGAAGACCTACGATGCCAACACGCTTCCGCTCACCAACGTGACCCCGGAGGTCGTGACGACTCCCGACCTGGTGTTGAACGTCTACGATCCGAACGCGAAGTACATCCCCGAATACAGGAAGACGCTGCGCTTTGGCTCGTGGGCGGAAGACTGGGGCGGTCCGACCTGCCTGATGATCTACGGCATCGAGAGGCCCGAGCTATGGGCCGGCTCGTGCGGGGCCGTGACCGTGACACTGCGTCACAAGAACAACTTCGTGGATCTGTCCAACCGCGGTCGTGTCATCTGGGGCACGTATGTCTCGGGGTTTCACGTGGCCAGACTCGTCGTCAAGCTGGCGGACGGGACGTTCCTTGTGGGCGATCCCGGCACGGGCACACCCGACGTTTCTCACGTCGAGAACGAGATCGTGTTGTCGTCGCTTCGGTGGCTGAAACTCGAGGTGCCCCAGACGGTCACCCGCGGGAGCTGGGTGGAGAAGCCAGACCTCTCCAAGGTGGACGAGATCGGGTGGGCGCAGCTGATGCCGGGTTCAGGCCACGGCGTCGGTGGCTTCGTTGCCGTCTCCAAGTTCGAGGTGTGGGGCAAGCCCGTCCCTCGGAACGCCGAGAACCCGCGGCCGTCGTCCAAGTAGATCCACCGCAACGGATCGCAGGCTGGTCGAGGAGCCCGATGCTCGAGGACAGCATCGTGCAGAGCGCGACTCCTCCGGGAATCACGCCGTAGCGTCTTGTCGATACTCCGTGACGTCCAGTTGCTCGAGCACGGCCCGCGTCGGGTTGAGCAGCCAGTTGAACGTCAGCCCGGCGAACAACAACGCGGCCAGGGCGGTCGCGAGCCAGAAGCCGTAGGCGATCTGGCCGAAGGCGTCGCTCACGGCGCCGATGGCGAGCGGCGCGAGCACCGCCGACGCGCACGTGAAGAAGAGGATCACGCCCGCGGCCGCTCCGTGTTCGGACTTCGGCAGGCAACTGATCCCTTTCGAGTTGAGCGTCGGATAGACCACCGACATGAACAAACCGGACAACGGGAGCAGATACACACCCCAGTTCACGCCAGCAACCACCGTCACAGTGAAACAAAGCAAGATGGCGCCGCTGAATAGCGCAAGCACGGCCTGCCAGGGGACCCGGGTCAGCACCCACGCTCCGAGAAAGCGTCCGGCCGCGCGCAGGAGAAAGAAGATCGAGATGCTGTAGGTCGCCAGCGTCACCGCCGAACCGGTGTAGCCGGCCATCAGCGTCGGCATCCACACGTACACGGCCGCTTCGACGCCAACGTAGAGGAACGCCCCGGCCGAGAACGCCAGCACGTAGCGGTTCTTCATCGCCCGCGCCGTTCCCGTGGATCCGCTGGTCCGTGCCGGCACGGCCGTGTGCGGATACTTCACCACGAGCGCGAGCGCGATCAAGACGACGCAGATGGCGCCCGCGAGGACATACAGCCACGTCCATGACATGCCAGCGGCCAGCATCCGCGTGAGGATCGCAGGCCCGATGATCGCGCCGACGCCGAAGAAGCCTTCGAGGGTGTTCATGATCGACGTGTGCTGGGCGGTCGACGTCGAGATGTCGCCGATGAGCGCCAGCGCACCTGTCTTGAAGATGCCGATCGCCAGCCCCGAGACGCCGAGCATCACGGCGAAGAACAGGAATGTGTTCCCCGCGGCAAGGAGGAAGCAAGCGGCTGCGAACAGGGTGAGGCCGATGACGATCGTGGGCCGGCGGCCGAGCCGATCGGCGAGCTGGCCGAGTGTGAGGCCGGCCAGCGCGATTCCGGTCATCGTCGCGTACTGAAATGTTCCGGCGGCCGTCAGCGACAGCTGAAACGTCTTGATGACTTCAGGAATGATGACGCCGACCGAGTCGGTCGTCATCGCGA
>Ga0075425_100007887_pt1 | contig 11266 bp, 16 predicted proteins | sample SoiMethybrSBSTD4_FD_75300 | JGI IMG/M metagenome (GOLD analysis project Ga0075425, IMG submission 75300) | Bulk soil microbial communities from a Populus tree surrounding site in Tennessee, USA - Soil MetaG P. TD hybrid SBSTD4 | ecosystem: Environmental > Terrestrial > Soil > Tree plantation...
GGGTCGATGACGTCGTCGATCAGCGCGCCGCCCGCCGCGATGTAGGGGTTGATCAGCCGGCGGAACTCCTCGACGCGGCGGGCCCGCTCCTCCTCCGGATTGGCGGCCGCCGCGATCTCCTTCCGGAAGACGATGTTGGTGCCGCCCTCCGGCCCCATCACCGAGATCTCGGCGGTGGGCCACGCCACGATGAGGTCGGGCTCCCCGGCGCGCCCGATGCCAGTAACACGGAGTCAGAACCTAGCGGAAGATCAGCGTTCCGCTCATGGGCCCTGACAAGCTCCGCAAGCTCGGCATCGATCGGGTCGGGCGGGACGACGTGGTCCCCCTGCAGCGTGACCCGACCGGACTCCACCTCGCCAAAGCCGATCACCCCATACACGATCCGCCGGTATGTCCCCTTCGTCGCCTCTGCGATGAGGGCATTACCTGAACTCAACACGAGGCAAGCCTTCGAGACCGACTCGATCTTGCGCTCGTGGTGCTCGAAGGCGATGTTCATCGGCACGCCGACCGTCAACTCGCGGTCTGCTGCCACGACGCAGTTCTGGCTCTTATCACACCGGGCGGCAATGCAGATCGTCATGACCTCCGGTTTGGTTCTCCCCTAGACCGACAGGACGGTAGCCTACTCCGCAGCGAGAATGCAAACGTAAGGGGGCCGTGTAAGCACAGCTACTAGCAGCACGACGCGCTCGTGCTACGCTCCGGCGAGGAAGAAGAGGCGGTAACTCAGCGGTACACGCCACGCCTACGGCTTATAGAACCCCCGCTCTTCCACTCGGTAGTCCCGCTGCTTCACCTTGAGCCAAGCGAGGGTCCGGCCCCCGCGGTAGAGCGAGGCCGGGTCCTTGGCGACCAGGCCCTCGTACCCGCGCTCGAGGACCTGCTGCCAGGCCTTCAGGCCATCGTCGGCCAGGCGCCGCACCGGGAGTTATGTCGAGCTTCGCTTGTAGGTCCCTGTTCTGCTCCTGCAACGCCAGGATGGCAGCACGCGCCTCGGTAGCTTGCTCCAATGCGTCCACCACCTTCCCTCGGAGTTCGGCTTCTGAGTACTGGCGGTTGAGCGCAGAGAGACCCTTGAGGATCGTGATGGTCGCGTTCAGGGAACCGAGTGCCCCGCTGGTGATGTCTGACATGTGGCAAACCTCCCTCCTGTTGCCGGGGAGTGTAGCCGACCGGGAGGGTCTTGCGCTCTGCTAACGTCCTCTGCCAACCTCCGTCTACCGCGAGAGGGAAGTACCCAAGGGAACTCGCGCACTTCTGAGACTGGCCCGGGATGGATTGTCGACTCTCGTTGGGGCCACCAAATTGTTGTTGTTGATGTTTGATGACCTCGTGTTTGAGGACGGTCGGCTTGAGGGAGACGCAGAGGAGGTCGTCGCTCATCGTGTCCTCCTTTGAGGGCGGCCCCTCCCTTCGGGCGATGGCCGCGCGTGGCAGCTGGCCGCTACTCTGAACGGCCGCGCTTCTGGCCTCACCGCCGCTTGAAAGGAGACGCCGTGACAAGCTCCAATTCACAACGGGTTGTTGGTGGCACTTTGGGTCCGGCGTCGATCCGGGAAGGGCTCATAACCCAAAGGTCGCTGGTAGGTCTTGTCCGGCATGGTCACGGCCCTCCAGCTGTGCCCGGTTGCCGGCTAGAGCTTCTTGCGAACCTGGTCAGCGGCAACCGTCGTGACCCGGTCGCGGTAGCCGAGACCCAATGTCCATTTCACCTTGTAACGGCTCTCGGACAGGACGGTGATCACTTCGCCTTCCACGTATTCCTGGCTCTCGCGCAGCACCACAACATCACCCGCTCTGAGGCGCGGGTCGGGCGCGGTAGGCATCGTCCGCATCAGGGACGCGTGGGCGCGTGGACTTCGGCCACGACGTGGACGACACGCAGGCCGAACTTGCGCTCAGCCCGGTGCACCAGGTCGAGCTTCAGCCAGCGGGAAATGCCGGGCGGCAATGTGCAGATAACGAGGGTGTCGTAGCCGGGCTGAGCGACGAGCTCGTCGGTGATGGCCTGCAGCGGGTCCGGCGCCCCGACCGCGGTACGGACGACGCGCGCACCCGCCGTTTCTTCGAGCAGCGCTTTGGCCGCCTCGGCGCGCTGCCCCGCCGCATCCACCGTTTCGCCTTCCCACGTCACCGGCGCTCCGGGTACTTCCGGCACCAGTACCGTGAACTCGGCGGCGGGGTCGAGCGCGATCAGGGCACGGACTCGGCTCTGCAGGTCGGGACTCAGGGCGGTCTGATGCGTGACGACGAGGTATCTCGACATCTCTCCACCTCCGTCAGGTATTGTCCGTCGCCGATGGGACCTCCGTTCCTTTCGCTACCGGATGCTCCACAGCAGGTAGGCGGTCATCGCCGTTCCCAGGAGGGCCGCGCCATAGCAGAGGACGGCGATGAGGGCGGTCAGATGCGTCAATTGCAGCCCATCGTAGAGCGTGTACCGGAAGCGATGGGCCCAATGGAAGAGCGGCAGCGAGATGAGGACGAAGAGATAGACTCCCACCACCGGATGCGTCATGAGGCGGTGGAGAGACCCATGACTGGGCGCCTCGAGCCATCCCGTGGGGAAGGCCAATCCGGTCAGAAGGAGATGCACCGGGAAGAGGAGCGCGGCAACCGTCCCCCCGGCGCTGAACAGCAGCCACAGGAGCGGGGTGATTCGTTCCATCGACTATGCCCGCAACAGCACGAAGGCCACTGCCCCCGAGAGCACGAGCCACGCGGCGTAGTTCAGACCGATGATCACCGCGTCGGGTACTCGGGTGCCCCGCAACCGCACGACCATGGCCTTGGGAGTCAGGTTGAACCAGGTGACGGCGTGGAAGAGGACGAAGAGAAAGGCGACGGTGTCGAGGACGAAGAAGAGGGGCGTCTTCAGCCGGGCGAGGAACTGCGTATAGGCCTCGGGGCCTTGAGCCACCGCCCAGAGCTGCCACAGAAAGACCACCGCGAAGAAGGCCACGAAGACGCTGGTGAGCTCCCGCAGCACGAAGCCGGCGTAGGACCACTTTCGAAGCCACCACCACACCGACACGCGGCGCCGATACCAGCGGGGATGGTACAGGGTGTAGTGCGGCTCGGCGCTCATCTGGTGCCCCACGGGAGGAGTAGCGACTTGATCCAGTGGGTCGCGGCGGTGAGCTTGTATTGCTGGATGGCTCCCGCGGGATCCACGTGCTTGGGGCACACCTTCGTGCACTCGCCCACGAACGTGCATTGCCAGAGGCCGTCGTGCGCGGAGAGGATCTTCAGACGCTCCCCCGCCCCCTGGTCGCGGGAGTCCATGTTGTACCGCTGGGCGAGCGCGACGGCGGCCGGTCCGATGAAGCCCGGCTCGAGCCCATAGATGGGACACGCGGAGTAGCACAGCATGCAGTTGATGCACATACTGAACTGCTTGTAGGTGTCGAGCTGTTCGGGCGTCTGGAGGTACTCGCCCTCGCTCGGCGGCTTCTCCTCGTCGCGAATGATCCAGGGCTTCACGTGCTTGAGCTTTCGCACGAAGTCGGTGAGGTCCACCACCAGGTCGCGCACCACCGGGAAGTAGTCCAGCGGCTCCACGCGCACCGGCCCGGGCGCGTAGTCGGCCAGGAAGGTCGCGCACGTGAGCTTCGGCGTGCCGTTCACCTTCATCCCACAGCTGCCGCACACGCCCATCCGGCACGACCACCGGAACGAGAGGGAGCCGTCCAGGCTGTCCTTGACGTAGTTGAGGGCATCGAGGACCACCCAGTCCTTCCGAAAAGGAATCTCGTAGGTCTGGAACGAGGGCTCGGACTCCCGTTCCGGCCGATACCGCGCGACGGTGAGCGCGAGGCTGGAGGGCATCCCTTGCTACCTCCCGTAGACCCGCTTGCCGGGCGGCCAGCGGGTGATCGTGACCGGTCGATACTCGATGCGGGGAGATCCATCCTCCCCGCGGTAGGCGAGGGAGTGGGCCAGGAACCGCTCGTCGTCCCGCCGCGGATAGTCGGTGCGCTGGTGTGAGCCGCGCGACTCCCGCCGCTCGAGCGCGGAGTGGACGATCGCCTGGGCCGCGTCCAGCATGTAGGACAGCTCGAGGGCCGCGGTCAGCTCGGTGTTGAAGGTGTAGCTGTCGTCGTCAAGGGAGAGATCCTGAAACCGCTCCTGAAGTGCCTTCAGCTTGCCCGTCGCCTCCTTGAGCGCCGTCTCGGTCCGGTAGATCCCTGCGCTCTCCTCCATGATCTGGTGCATCTCGGTGCGCAGGGTGGCGATCCGCTCCTTGCCACCGCCGGTGCGCAGAAACCTCCCCTCGAGCCGCCGGTGCTCGTCATGAGCCTGGGCCACGAGGGACGCGCTCGGGCGCGCCTGCTCCGCCGCGAACACCGCAGCCGCCTGGCCCGCTCGCGCGCCGAAGACCAGGATCTCAGTGAGCGAGTTGGAGCCCAGCCGGTTGGCACCGTTGATGCTCACGCACGCGGCCTCGCCGGCCGCGTACAGTCCCGGGAGCGGAGTGGCCCCGTGAATGTCGGTATGAACGCCACCCATCATGTAGTGGACGACGGGCCGGACCGGGATCATCTCCTTGACCGGGTCGATGCCCACGTACTTGAGGCACAGTTCCCGCACGAACGGAAGCTTCTTGTCGATCAGCTTCTGACCCAGGTGGCGAATGTCAAGGTGGACGAAGTGCCCGTACGGTCCCTCGAACGTCCGGCCTTTCTCCTGCTCCTTCACGAAACACTGCGAGAGGCGGTCGCGCGGACCCAGCTCCATCGAGCGCAGCACGGGCTTGGGCGTCGGCGTGCCCAGGTCGTAGTCCTGGAGGTAGCGGTAGCCGTCCTTGTTCAGGAGCCAGCCGCCCTCCGCCCGCGCCGCCTCGGTGATCAGGATCCCCGTGAACGGCAGGCCCGTCGGATGGTACTGGACGAACTCCATGTCCTTGAGCGGCGCGCCGGCGCGATACGCCAGCGCCATCCCGTCGCCGTTCTTGATGTTGGCATTCGTCGTGAATGGGAAGACCTTGCCGCAGCCCCCGGTGCAGAGGATCACCGCCTTGGCGGTGATGGCCTGGACCTGCCCGGTGGCGAGCTCGATGGCCACGACTCCTTGACACCGCCCCTCGTCGACCAGCAGCTTCGTGACGAAGAACTCGTCGTAGCGCTGGATGGCGTCGTACTTCAGGCTGGTCTGGAACAGGGTGTGCAAGAGGTGGAACCCGGTCTTGTCCGCGGCGAACCAGGTCCGCTCGATCTTCATTCCCCCGAAGGGGCGAACCGCGATATGGCCGTCCGGCTCGCGGCTCCACGGACAGCCCCAGTGCTCGAGCCGGAGCATCTCCTGCGGGGCCTCCTTCACGAAGGCTTCCACGGCGTCCTGGTCACAGAGCCAGTCGCCGCCGGAGATGGTGTCGTAGGCGTGCTCGTCCAGGCGGTCCTCGGCCTTGATCACGGCGGCGGCGCCGCCCTCCGCCGAGACCGTATGGCTACGCATCGGATACACCTTGGAGATCACGGCGACGCGGAGGTCGGGATGTGTCTCGGCCACCGCGATGGCGGCCCGCAGTCCCGCCCCGCCGCCTCCTACCACGAGCACATCGCAACCGAAGACGTCCATGACCGGCTACCGAGCCACCGGCACCTGGTGAGGCGCGGGTGAAACCTGCGCTACGGTGGGAGACCATGAACGCGCAGACAACTGAGGCAGGCCACTCGGATGGTCAGCGCGGTCGACGAATGGTTGTCCGAGAACCCGAACGAGGGACATTGGACCCCCCGGCGGTCGGACGATTCACGCCGTCGAAATAGGGAGGCAGTATGTGCAAGCCGGGAGGCCCTGTCAATGCCATTCTCGCGATCCGCTCCGGCTTCCACTACGCGGGATGCAGCCGATCCTCGCCGACCTCGACCCGCTTGATCCCTCTGAAGCTGAACAGGAGCTCGACCTGATACACGGGCGGATCGGGTGAGACCTGGCGCACGATCGTTCCCAGCGCCCTCTTCACGTTCTGGCTGAAGGAGACGCCCTGGACCGTCAGCCCAGAGAGGTGCTTGGGTTCCGTTCGCCTCTCGGCAGATCCTCGAGGTCAAGGCGCTGGCGGGGCGTTTCCTCCCGCGCCGGGGAGCCCCAGCGCTCTGACGACGGCGTCCTCGGCGAGGATCTGACCCGCCTGCTTCGTCACCAACCCGAAGTCCCCGGCATAGTCCCACATCGTCCAGCCGATACGATGCCGCTCGAGCGCGGCCCGGACATCGCCGATCCACCTGGCGCGGTCGGGCGACCGAGCCCATCGGCGGTACACGCCGAATTCGGTGCAGGTCACCCGCACGTTGTGCCGTGCCGCCCACGCGGCCGCCAGCCCGATTTCGGCCTCGATGCGCTCTGCGCCCCAGCGCTCGTGGCTGTAACGCGTCAGGTAGAGGCGGCTGAGGTCGTCGGGTGCGCCTGCGGTCATACCGGGCAGCTCATCGGGTGAGGCGGGATACGGGAGATCTCTCAAGCGGCGCCAGTAGCCGAGGCCCCAAGTGGCGCCCTGATGCGTGAACAGCGCGGGCGCGTAAAAATGAAAGGTGTAGACGACATTCCGGTCGGCGAGCGGTTCGAGGACGAGGAGGTCGTCGATCGCGGACCACCGGTGCCCAGTGGCGATGATGGTGTGCTCCGGCGCACTGCGGCGGATGGCGGCCGCGAGCTTGGCCTGGATCCCGCCCCAGCGATAGCTATCCCTGAACTCCGGCTCGTTCAGCACCTCGAGGAATACGCGCTCGGGATCCGTGCCCGCAAGATTCCGTGCCAGCGTCCGCCAGAACTCAACGAACGCCTCGACGTGCACATCGTCTGTCTGGAGCTGCTTCTTGTAGTCGCTCGAAGGATGGATGTCCACGATGACGGCGAGCCCGTGGGCGAGGATCATCGCGACGGCCTGATGCAGAGCTCCGAAGTGCTCTGCCGCGATCACATCGGCTTCCGCGGACCTCCACATCGGCGCGGGATCGACGCTCAGTCGGAGGTGGTCGAAGCCTAGCGACTTGATGACCACCAGATCCGCCGCCGTGATGTGAGTCGCCAGGTGTTCCTTCGTGGGCCCTCGCGGATCAATCACCTGCGCGAACCAGTGGCTCGCGTTGATGCCCCGCTTCAGCTTGCCGAGCCGTGCATCCAGGCCGTTCGTCTCGGGCACGGATCCCGGTGCCGGGCGGCCAAGAGCGTGTTCCTGTCCTTCGACAATGGTGTCGGGGCCTAGCACAACCAGGAAAACACCGAGACCGAGACTCAATGCGAGGCCGAGCGCTTCCGATAGCATGACGCGTTTGTGATAAGCCATGGGCTTGCCCCCACTTCCGCGGCGAATGACGCATTCACTGGCCCACCCGCTCCGCCTCGGCTACCATAGCTCCGAGACAGAGCCCCGCTGACGCCCCGTCCCAGGGAATTGGAGAGGCCGCGATGCTCTCACGTGCCCAAGAGGCCCGGGTTCTCAAAGTCCTCGGGGATTGCCCATCCGGCACTCTGAGGACGTACTGCCTGGAACACCTGCTGGCGGCCGTCAAGATCCCCTCAGCGCACGCCTTCGATCTCGTCGCGTTCATCCAGGCCTTGCACGCCAAGGGCGAATGCGAGGCCCGCTACGGAGGCTTCTGCGATGCCGAGGGGCATGACACGGATGACCTACTGGTATGGAGACCAGACCCCCCGCTGGCGCAGGGTGTGCTGAAAGCTTGACCCGCCACCGACTCGCGCATGACTTGATTGGACCACGACGATCCCAGCGTCGCGTTACTTGCCAGGAAGCCGGAGCGGCTTGACAGGTGCCCGGGGACGGGTTTGGGACACTCCACCGGACCACCTAGCTGCGTCATCGGCGAGGTAACAGGCCGCCCGTGACGCGCCGGCAACACCACAGCCTGCACTGAATCCCGACTCGTGCCGGGCCCGCGCAGCGGGAGCTGCGGACACACCTGAGGGACCCGCGGGCGGGGCGTTCGTCCCGCCCACCCCCTCTACTGTCGGTTCTCCCCGCGCTGCGCGTTGTGCGATCGTCGAGGCAACCTCTGCGCTTGTAACCGCGTTGTTTGAGCACCCGAGGTCTCGATTCCGGCGTGGGTCAACGCCCGCTGGAAGTGCGGAGGGAGGAGGGACAGCGACCATGGGCCTCATCCGAGAACGCGTGGCGGAGACGCTGCCGATCCGGGCGGGCTACATCCGCTCGGCAGTCATCGAGCCCATCGAGGAGTACGGTGGGTCGATTCCCGACGAGAGTCTCCTGAAGTACGATGATGCCGAGCGGAGTGGCCTGTTCTCGGAGTTCTGGGTTGTGACGCTAACCTACTACCGGCAGCCCCAGGTCGACCCGTGGCTGGTGGCCCGGATCGCGGGGACCAAGCTTTGCGCCGTCATTGCGCGCTGGGACGCCGCGTAGCCACCGCCAGGACACAGCGGTCCTCGTGGTCCAGCCGGGTCCTTGTCCATCGCGGAATCGCCCCTGGACCGCGGCTCGGCAAGGGCAAGTGATCGAGTTCCTCATTGCCCCCACGTGCGCCATCACTGGCTGGGCGCCTCAATAGGGCGCCCTTGACCAGCTCCGCACAGGGGACTAGCGTCTTGCCACATCGTCTTGCCACATCCGACACGACCTCCGCACCGGGGGCAGAAAGGAGGCCCACGATGACCGTCGCAGCTATCCTGAGAACCAAGGGCACTCACGTGGAGACCACCAGGCCCGAGACGACCCTCTATACCGTCGCCTGGAACCTCAAGAGCAAGGGCATCGGGGCGTTGGTGGTGGTGAGCGAGGCCGGCGAGCACATCCTCGGGATCATCTCGGAGCGAGACATCGTCCGCGCGCTGATCGAGCACGGCGAGCAGCTCCTCGGGCTCCCCGTGTCCAAAGCGATGACGAGCCCGGTGCTTACGTGCGCGCGGGAGGACCGTGTCACCGCCGTGATGGCGCGTATGACCCGCCACCGCGTGCGCCATCTGCCCGTGGTCGAAGGCGGCAAGCTGGCCGGCCTCATAAGTATCGGGGACGTGGTCAAGTACCGGCTCGATGAACTCGAGCTGGAGGCCAACGTCCTGCGGGAGACCTTGATGGTGAGCCACTGAGCGCATGCCTGCCAGGTCGGAAAGGAGGGCGGCCCGGCCCGTTACATTTCATAGGTCAGGCGCCGTCCCGTCATTCGGAACCTCGGTCACGGCCACGAGATCGTATTCCCCCATCACGAGATAGGCGTCCTTCACCTTTCCTGCCATCGAGGCCGATGCTCGTCTCCGGCGCATGCCCGGCATCGTCGGTCCAGAACGAGGGTCCGGTTGACAACCGCCTCGTGGGAGAGGAGAGCTAGCCCACCCGTTTCAGGTGCGGCCCTCAGGAGGCGCGGTGCCGCTGGCCGGATGTTGCTAGGCATCCGCCCCCGGCGCGGCGGGCACCGACGGCACCTGGTACAGGTACTCCCGCAGGTAGCGGAGCTCCTCGCCCTTGTCCTGCATGTCCACTCGGATCAGGTCGCGGATCGAGATCATCGAGAGCATCTGCGCGCCTTTGACCACGAGCAAATGGCGGATGTTGGCCTGATCCATCTTCCGGATGGCTGACTGGTAGTCCTCCTCCGGGTCCCCGACGATAATCTCCGCGGTCATGATGTCGCCCACCGATGTGCGGTCAGGATCGAGCCCCCGGTCCACCAGGCGTCGCACCACGTCGCGCTCGGAAAAGACTCCGACCAGTCGGTCGCCCTCGAGCACCAAGACGATGCCAACGTTGTGGGCGGTCATGACCCGCACCGCTTCCCTCACCGACGTCTCGCGTTGAACCATGAAGAGAAATCCAGACCGCATGATATCGCGCAGCTTCTTCATCGTCAGGCCTCCCGTGCGTTCCAGCTGGTGTTGCGGAAGGTGGCTACTCCAAGTCGCCTGCCCGCTCAACTAGCTATCCCGTGTGGCCCCGAGGATGCACACAACGCGTAAGCGTCTCGTACTTCTGATTGTTCTTATGGACCAGACCATACAACGTCCCACCTCCGGCCCCGAGGAGCCCCCCCTGCCTCCTCCCCGCGAGCGCCGCATCACGGTACACATCCCACCCGGGAAGACGACGCTGCCGTCAATGAGCACTCGCCGCCGGCCATTCCAAGTTCCGCCATCGTCGAGACAATCATGCCGATGTGTATGCGCCTTTCCGGCAGAAGTAAGGTACGGATTACCCTCCGCTGTGCGACTCGCGGGCCGCCTTCAGCCTCTTGACCAGCTCAGAATAGGACGAGCGCGTGATAATAGAATTGAATTGGGTCCGATAGTTGCCAACAAGACTGATACCCTCCGTGTTCAGGTCGTATACTCGCCACGATCCTCCCTCACCCACCCGGGTCCGATAGTCCACCGCGATGACAGAGCCGTTCTTGGCGGTCACTGTGGTCCGGACCGTGGCATGTTCGCCATCGATCGCCTCCCCCAGGTAAGTAAAGTGCTCGGCATCAGCCAGCTGAATCTTCGACAGGTAGGCCCGTTCAAACACTGCCGCGAACAGCCGCACGAATTCGTCACGCTCTGAAGGCGTCCGCCCCTGCCAGTGCTTCCCGAGCGCCCCTCTGGCCATTTCGGGCCAGTCGAACATTCGATCGGCGACCTTCCGCACTGCCGTTTGGCTGCCGGATGCGGGGTCACTGGCGTTGGACACAAGCCGATACATCTCGTCGACGTGGCCGCGGATCTGGTCGGTGGGGCCGCCCGAGACTGCGGCGGAATGTCCGGAAACACTCACGAGGAGTGTGGCAGCTACTGCGAGCGCAACTCCGCTAGGTTTCATGCCAATCACCATCCTGTCAGGAGTGGGAGGTCAGGATGTCGAAACGCGTGCCCGCGGCCGGGGCCGTCAGCAGCGGCGGCGCATCCCCGATCTAATCGGTCCAACACATGCGTCAGGAGGCCCGGCTTGTCGAGATGGCCGTCCCATCGTCAAAATGAGCGGCGCGTATTAGCGGCGCGTATTGGCGCGTATTAAGGAAGTGCGGTTCACGCCGCGCAGGACGGACTACGCCTTCCGCGGAGGACGGCGAGACTTCGAGGAGTACCTCGGCACAGCGCACACAATAGGCAACCGCTTCGATGACAACAGCACAGCCCCAGCAGCACTGACGCCCGCAGCCGACGCATCCGAGATCGTCGAAGAGACGCAGAAAAGGACTTCCGCAGCGACAAGTTCCTTTCATGCTTGTCCACCTCTGGAAGGCTCGTCGTCCTCCTCCGGCACGTCTTCATCCTGATCGTCGTCGCTCGGGTTATCCGCCGTGATGGGTTCCTG
>Ga0075425_100007890_pt1 | contig 11265 bp, 10 predicted proteins | sample SoiMethybrSBSTD4_FD_75300 | JGI IMG/M metagenome (GOLD analysis project Ga0075425, IMG submission 75300) | Bulk soil microbial communities from a Populus tree surrounding site in Tennessee, USA - Soil MetaG P. TD hybrid SBSTD4 | ecosystem: Environmental > Terrestrial > Soil > Tree plantation...
GCACGGACGTCGGCTGCACGCTGGTGCAGCCGGTGCTCCAGCTGGGCAAGATCCGTGGCCATCCCTGTCGTCGAGTGGTGCACCATGGCGAGCTCCCGCTCGAGAGCGACGCGACGCTCCTGCTCGGCCGTGAGCGCGACCAGGAGCGCGTCCGGCGGGGTGTCTGACACCGATCCCTGCGCGATCGCCTCGGCGAGGCGCTGCTCGCGCTGCCGGATGAGCTGCATCTCGCGGTCGAGGAGCCGCCGCCGCTCGGTACGCTGACGCTCCCTCGCGTGCAAGCGCTGGAGCGCTTCGTGCACGGCGGCGGCCACAACGCGGGCATCGAGCGGGGCAGCGACGGCTTCGAGGACGGCCCCCTCGAGGACGGCTTGCGGCAAGTGCAGATTGTTCCGGCAGACCTCGGGGCCGCGCTTCCAGTTGTAGGCGCAGCCGTAGAAGAACCCTCGCCGCCGGCCATGATGCCGGCTCATGGCGATGACGGCGCCGCCGCACACGCAGCGCCCGAGCCCGCTCAGCAGGTAGGGGGAGGGCTGATCGAGGCGTGGTGCCACCGCACCGGCAGTGCCCGGCTCTGGCCGGCGCGTGAACGCCTGCTGCCGCTGCGCGAGTTGCCGATGGGCTGCGTTCCACAGCTCCTCCGACACAATCCGCAGTTCTGAGGCCTCTCTCGTCACGATGTCGTCCGGTGGCCGGGTGCGCTGTGCCCTGGTGCCCCCACGATGCACCTTCTGGGTGCGGTTCCAGTGGACGAGCCCGCGGTAGTCCTCCCGGTGGAGGATCTCGCGAATGGCGGTGGGGGGCCCAGCCCTTCCCGCCGGGGCGGGGCGGTACCACGTGCTCGGCATTCAAGCGCTTGGCCATCCGAGTCAAGCCCCAGCCTGCCGCGCAGAGTTCGAAGAGACGGCGGACGACGGTAGCTTGCGCCGGATTGGGCTGGCGTGTGACGTATTGCCGCTTTGGGCGGCCGTCGGGCCCTGGGGCGGTGACCTCGACGTTGTCGTAGCCATAGACGCGCCCGCCGGTGACGTGACCGGCCCGGGCCTTCCGAAGGAGGGCGTCATGGGTGCGCTGCTGGGCGCGCTCGCGCTCAAGCTCGCCCGCATAGCTGGTGACGGCCAGGAGCACCTTGTCGGTGGCGGAGTCGAGGGTGCGTTCCCGGTTTTCCAAGTAGAAGAAGACCCGCACTCCGGCATCGAGAATCTGTTTGAGGGCATAGCTGGTTTCGATGGCTTCGCGCCCCAGCCGGGACTCCTCGGACATGATGAGGACGTGAAAGGGCGGACGGGGCCGGAGGGCGTTCATGAGCCGGAGGAAGCCCGGGCGCTTGACGAACTCGGCGCCGCTGACGCCGTCATCGACGTAGATGGATTCCTCGCGGACGATCCACCCATGCTGGGCGGCGTAGTGGCGGGCATGCTCGATCTGGCGGGTGACGGAGCGTTGCTCGTCGCTCACGCCGACCTGATCGGTCGACTTCCGCCCGTAGATGGCGGCGAGCAGGGGACCAGGGCCGTGAGCGGCCGAACTGCCTCGGCGAGGACCCCCGCTCACGCGGAGGCCCCGTCGGTGCCGGTGGAGTCCATCGTGTCGGTCAGATCTCGGATGAACGCCTCGGCCAGGGCCGAGACGACCGCCGTGAACACGGCGGGCGGCCACAACCAGGACGGCAGCGCCCGGGGTCCGCGAGGCGGCGGCGTGCCGAGGTGCCACGTCCTGACCCTGCCCTGATACAGGACCGCGAGCGAGACGGGACTCCAGAGCAGCCGACAGGGCCGACCGGTCGCGGCATCGAGCGCGGCCTGTGCGGCGTCGAGGAACGTTCCACTCATCGGGTACCTCCCTGTCATCCCAGCGAATCGTCGGCCGGCAGGCGGGCAGCCGGCCGTCGTGCGGAGGATGATCACTCAGAGGCGCAAAGAAGGCAAATTTGCGATTGACCACCTGCAGGCTCGATGTCTAGGGCGGACGGGTGGTTCGCGCGACTCGGGAAGCAGCGAGAGCGCGGCCCTTGTCAGCTGCAGGTGTCCGGGAAACCCGGCGCGGTTCAGGGTGATTTCAGGGTCTATTCAAGGTCTATTCAAGGTCCATATGGGGGTCCTTATGGGGTCCATACGGGGTGGGTACAGGTGGGGTATCTGGGACCTTTCTTGGCGATCGATACGCATCTCGGACACGACAGGCCAGGGACCTGGGTGCCGGCGTCGAGGTCCGCGCGCCCACGATGGCAATCGACGATGCGGCTTCGGTGATTGCGGGGGCCCGCAACCACCGAGATCAAAGATGCTCACCTTCGAGGTCGATTTGATCTAGACGCGTTGCGCGGCCCCGCAATCACCGAAATCGACTCGGGTTACCGTCGAGGTCGATGTTGCCTAATCCTCTTGCTTCGTCACCCCTGGACTTCGGTCCTCTCATCACTTGGGGAATTGCGTGGGAATGAAGCCGGGATTTTCGTGGGAATCTGGGAATCGGACTGAGTCTTCACACGCTTCTCAAGGCACCAGCCGACCGGCCGGGCTTTATGGAGGGTTGACCAAAGGCACTATAACCACCCTCGCAATCACGGCAGGGTAGCGTCGGGTTGGGTTCGGGTTCGAGTCCTACGTGACCCGACCATCCGGATCATCACCATTACGCCGACGGCAACCAATACAGCCGTCGGTGGTTCGGGTACGTCGGACCGCACGAAGATCGTGAAGGGAGGCAGCGAGGTCGCGCTCGGGGGAAACAACAGCGGCGTGAGATCTTGAACCCGGCCGTCTTCCACCAGTCGTCGAGCGCCCCGAGGGACCGGGAACCCGCCCTCGAGCGCATCGGACCTGAAATCCAAGAACATTCGCAAGCCGTCAGGAGTGCGAACGGAGCGCAGCGCGACGAGATCACTTGCCAGCGTTGTGTCAGGCTCCATGAGCGCGACCAGAGCCGGCGAGAATCCTGCGGGCACCGGACCGAGATTCAGGCTCACCGTTCGTCGCTCACTGTTCTCACCAAGGGTGTCGAGCAGAAAGTGTAGGTTCTCGGCTACCACGATGCGATCCGAGAAACCTCGGAATTCTTCGATGTCGGATTGCACGAACACGGAAAACCGCGGGACGCCGGTGGCCGACTCCCCAAAGAGCAAGGTGGTGAGATTCTGAAGCGTCCCGTCTTCCTGCAGCGGCTTCGCACCCGCCGGTATCGGTAGTCTGGTCTCCGGGTCAGACTGAAACTCGAGGCGTAGGGTCTCCCCGGCAATTCCCCGCACCGCCGTCAGGCGGATCAGATCGCTGGCCGTGTTCGCGATGCGAGGCGGCGGCGGCAGCAGCGCGATGTCCACCGGCTTGAACCCTGGTGGTGGAGCCACCCCGAAGTCAAAGACGAACGGTTGAGCCTCCGTGGCTTCGCCAAGCTGCTGATCAAGCTTGACGTCCAACAGGCGGACGAAGATCGAGTCTGAGCCGAGAGGTGCTGCCGCGGCGGCGGCGGCACCCGCAACTACCACGATGAAGGCGAGGGCGACCGGCTTCGAGCTGTACATGGCCCGAACTCCTTAGTCGTTAGACAGGTGTCGGTGAACAGCGCGGGTGATGGTCGCGCCGACGATGACGGGACGCGGTCACCGCTACGGCTGTAACCGCTACGGCTGTAGCCGGTACGGCTGCTTACTTCCCTAGCGCCTCCACGCCGGCCTTGGCAACCTGCGCATCCTGCTCGGAGGCGGCGCCGGACACGCCGACCGCGCCAACGATCTTGCCGTCGACCGTGATGGGGATTCCGCCCTCAAGCGGGCTGGCACCGGCGAGTCGCAGCAATCGGAGATTGGGACCACCCTGCCCGACAAGGTCTTGAAACACCTTGGTTGGACGTCGGTAGAGCACCGCCGAGTACGCCTTGTCCTTGGCGGCCTCGATGCTGCCCAACTGAGTGCCGTCCATACGCGCGAGCATGACAAGGTGACCACCCGAATCGAGGACAGCGATCACCATGTTCCAGTTGTTCTTCTTCGCCTCTGCCTCGGCGCCGGCCATCACTTTCTTGGCCTGCTCGAGGCTGATCGGGGCGCCATAGGGAATCTGCGGCGGTGGCGGCGCCACCGGCTGCTGGGCGCTAAGGGGAACCGAGGTGAACTGCAACACCGTCACAACGACCAGCGATAGCAGCCTTGCCATCCTCATGGGGTTCCCTCCTGCTGGGAGAGGACGTTGACCGGATGACCGCCGACGACAGAGAACGTCACTGGTGCATGTTCAAGTGCGTCAAATCGAGGGGCATACCCCTAAGCACAAGGGCGGCGCCGTGATCCCATCAGCGACGTCCCTGACGGTGTAGTCCGGAGACCGTGCTCGAGGACTCTCTGGTGGCTGGCGGGCTGCGGGCAAACGGTAGGGCCGAAACGTCATCCGGGGACCGGACAAGGCACATTCCGGATCCTCCAGTTGGCCATGATCTAGCCAGAACAGAGGCACAGAAGAGTAGGCTCCTCCTGATACCAGAGTCAAGGGGAGTGAAAGGTCAGGCTCCGTATCGTAGCTTCCTAGCCCCGCGGCGCCGGACGTCTGAAATCTTCTCAGGAGATGACGCTAGTTATGATGTGCGGCCGCTGATCGATTTCGGTGATTGCGGGGGCTAGATTTGAACCAGCGGCCTTTGGGTTATGAAGGGCTACGGCCGTCGTCGCACCGCCCAGCGGCCCACAGATGCCCAGTGCAGGACAGACTTGGTGGAAACGCCCCAGGAACAGGGTGGCATCCGTGGTGCGGTACCAGCTCCTGGCCGGAGGCTCGGCCAGCGGGTGCGTCTGATCTTCAAGCCGTCAGAAGGCGGCCCGCCTGTCCCGATGTTCACGCCCGGCTAGATCCAGCCCTGCCTCTGAAACGCCCGGCGCAGCTCGTCGGCGATCGTCTTGGCTGTCCGCTTCCCCATGCCCACGATCGTGTCCGAGCCCGAAGCCTGCCCGTACGCTTTCGCCGCGCCGCCGACGATGAGGCCGATCGGGTTCGCCGTGGCGGCGACGACGGCGAGTGGGACGATCAGCCCCGGCGTCTTGTTGCCGCCGGACCGGACTCCGCCGCTCCCGAGCAGGCGAAGCCCTTGGGGTGTTACCTGGTAGGCCTCGACCGTCGTCGTGAGGTTGGCGGAGCCTGAGCCGAATCCGAGCATGATGCGCTTGGTGGCGCTGCCCTCGTCGATGGTCACGAAATAGCCCCTGAGAACATAGGCGCCTACCTGCGGCCTCGTCTGGGCACTGGCTTGCTGCGCGGGAAGATCCATACCCTGGATCTCGGCGACGAGATCCTTGGCGACTTCGGCGCCCAGCTTGCGGGCGGCCTCCATCTCCTCCGGGCTCGGTGGCTTGCTCTGTGCGGAGGGGCTCTCGGCAAGAGTCGACCCGGCCGGTACGTCCGCAGCATTCGAGGTGAAGTCGTACACCCAGATTTGATTGGGGCGGGGAAGTCGTTCACCCTCGTACTGCTGCCGCGAGGTGACCTGACTCGACGCACATGCGGTGAGAATGGCCGCGGCGAAAAGCCCAGATGCGACACGGTTCCGTGTCCTCATGGCGGCCCTCCGGCGAGAGAGTGAAGTGACGCTGCGCGGTTCCGGTCCGAACGATGCCCCCCGCGCCAGGGCTTGTCAACCGAAGCATCCCGGCCTGGCTATTTCGCCTTGCTCTTCACCTCGTCGAGGACGGCCTCGAAGATCTCGTCACCCTTTGCGCTCGAACTCCCTGGCGGCCGCGGCTGCCAACGGACCCCGTGCGTGGCCCGGCAGGCGCTCGAGCGTCCAGCCCTGGCGGGCGGAGACGAGGGCATAGACCAACGAGTCCGGAACATCGCGTTCAGCGACGCTACAACCAGAGCCTGAACCCGTGTTTCAGCCACGACCACGTTTTCGCCAGTATTTCGTAGAGTTCCCGCTGACAAGTCACCTTCAATGGTGACGCGACTAAAACATGCGGGCTACAGTTTCCTCAAAACATCGTCCGGAGGTTCGCTGGTTCAAATCGGGGGCCCGCAACCACCGAAATCGACTCGCCTCACCTTCGAGGTAGACGTCGTCTGAATCGCCGCGTCCATCTCATCTTGTCCCAGAGCCCTTCCACTGACGTCAATGCTGGGAATTCGCTGGGAATCGGTGCGGGAATATAGTGGGAATGTGGGAATTGGACCGGGTTTCCGTGAGGTCCAGGACCGACTCCAGTTCGCTGCGAACCTCGGCATGACGGTCGGTCGCCGTTCGAACCCGTGTTTTAGTCACGACCACGTTTTCGCCAGCAGTCTCGCATAGTTCTCAGTGACAAGTCACCTTCAAGGGTGACGCGACTAAAACATGCAGTCTGCGGATATCTAAAACATCGTTCGAACGTTCGTTGATTCATTGCGGGGGTGCTCCTCGGAGATCGCTCCAAGAGCGGCAAATTCTCCGGCGCCTGCGTTGGCGAACAGAATGTCGATCTGGCCTTTCTCCTGCTTCACGGTGGCGTACAGTCGGTCGAGATCGGCCAACTTCGAGACGTCACCCTGGACGCCGGTGACATTCTTGCCGATCTGCCGGGCCGCGAGGTCGAGCTCACTCTGACGGCGGCCGGTGATGAAGACGTAAGCCTCCTCGGCGGCGAGTCGCTGGGCGGTGGCGAGGCCAATACCACTGTTGCCCCCTGTGATGACTGCGACTCTTCCTTCCAGCTTTGCCATCGTGTGGACTTCCGTCGGCGGATATTGATGAGATGAAATCGAGATATTCCTTCCCGTCTGTTTAGACGACGGGCCTGCCGCGAAGGATTCCATCGTTCTTGACCGAGGACGGAGAGAATCCCTCGGCCCCGGGCGCCCATCGGAAGAGTGTGGAAGGAGACCAACTATGACAGCCAAGCGAATTCTCGTTCCGTTGGATGGCAGTGAGGCCGCAGAAGCAGCCGCCGAGGTGGCCGCCGATCTGGCCCGCAGCAGCGGCGGCAGCGTCCGCCTGCTCCAAGTGAGCCCGGTCCCTGAGCAGCGGATGGGCACCGCAGGGCGCGTGGTCGCCTACGCCGATCAGGAGATGGAGCGGCTCGAGGCCGAAGGACGCGACTATCTCGAAGGCGTTGGAGCGCGCATCGCGCCGGTGCCGTCGGAGACGATCGTCCGCTTCGGCGAGCCCAGCGCGGAGATCCTCGTAGAGGCCGACGCATTCGGCGCCGACATGATCGTGTTGACGACCGGCCGACAGGGCTGGCTCAAGCGCGCGACAGGCGGCGGTCTCGGCGAGCGCATCCTGCGCGTGGCGCCGGTGCCTGTGCTCCTGGTTCGCGGGGCCTGACGACGAACTGGAAGCCCTAACGTCGACCGCTGACACCGCGATCCTGGTGTCGGCGGTTCCCGTCCGATCCCAGCCTTTGCACAGCTCTTCCGTGCGTGAGAGACATCGGACCTACGTCTCGTTGCGCGCGAATGCGGCTCAAGAACGATGCGCGACCCTCCGTCTAATGATCCTCGTGAATCACAGTGACACGGTTCCACGAGGGTGACGGGCGTCACCCCATTGCACGAGACTCATTAGTACACCGCGTCCCGGAGCGCGGAAGGTCCGCTGCGTCGTGGACGGATCGTGAGCGGCGCGAAACCGTTGCGCCGACGGCGAGCATGCACTACAACCTAGATCGAGGAGGGACACCCCATGGCAATCAAGCTGCCGGAGTCGGCGAGAAAGGTGCTACAAGACAAGGCCTACGGGCATGTCGTGACGTTCGGCGCGAACGGGCGACCGCAGGTGACGATGGTGTGGGTGGACGCCGAAGGCGACGAGGTGCTCTTCAACACGGCGGAAGGAAGGAAAAAGCCGCAGAATCTGCGGCGCGATCCTCGCGTCACCATCTCCGTTCAGGACCGGAACAACCCGCAGGCCTACATGGCCGTCCACGGGACCGCGACGCTGACGGAAGCGGGCGCGGACACTCACATCGACAAGCTCGCCAAGCGGTTTCTCGGCGTGGACAAGTACCCGTACCGCCAGCCCGGCGAGAAGCGTCTGCTGGTCCGCGTCACGGTGGATCGACTCGGCGGCTTCGCTCCGGGGATGAAGCCCTGGCAGTAGCCGATCAGAAAGTCTGACTCCACGGACGTGCCCTCAGGCAATCCGGCTCCCAGCCATGCGCATCGGCCAGCCATTGGATCGCGTTGTCTGGATTCGGGGAGCCTCTGGCCTCCGACCCGACCTGCCCCCTAAGGACCGGGACGGCTTTTCGAATTCTGGGCACTGCTCAAGATCTCACGCACGGACACCCTCCCAATGCTTACCGGGGGAAATAGAACGCGACTTTCAGTCCCCTGGACGGAGAAGACGGTCGTTTCAGCGCCATCGTTCAAAGCACCCTTACCTCGGGATTGACCTCGTCTGACGGATACTGAGCGAGCGAGGTCGGTCCACGCTCGTGCTGTCGTTATCTCGTAGGGGTCAGCCGTTGGGAATTCGCCGGGAATGGACGTGAGATTGGGCTGGGAACAGTCGGACAATGTCTCTTCGGGCAGGCCACCGTCAGGGACTCCCCCCTCCGGCCCGCAGAATAGGAGTTGCTCCGAACCACGTCCTCAGGACACCCACGGCGACCCAGGCCTAACAAACCAAAGCGATCCCGAAGACTGGATGTTTGTCTAGGTTGTCCTGGTCCCAAAAAGGTCCAGGAGCCGGTAGATGTACTGTTTCGGACACGATCCTCGCCCCGAACTATATGTGCCCCAAGATCTGAGGTATAAAGGGAAGGGTCATGAACTCTCCGTTCTGTATCCGTCCCGCCCGGAACCGCGACTGCATCTGTTGGTCCGTCCTGAGGTCAGGTACGAGCTGGTAGGCGTGGCGGAAGTCCCATGCGAGTAACGCGCCCACGGCTCCCGGTCGTGGGCGCCGGTGTTTTGGAGAGGAAAATCATGGTAAGTATTTTTCTTGACCACATTCGGGCGTCAGGACGTCGCGTCACCTTCTTGGTTTCATCAGCCCACCACCGGTGCATCACGGAGCGCTGTCAGGCGCATCCGGCCAAGAGCGAGCCGTACGGCCCGTGAGGCATCGCGCGCCCTCCGATGCGGCTCTATAGCTCGTACTCGCGCAGAAAAGAGGACCTGGCGCCGCCTCCGGGCCCGATCGGGATGTATTTCTGCGGGCCGACCGTCTATCAGCGCATTCATGTCGGCAATGCAAGGCCGTTTATAGTCTCCATGTGGCTCCGGCGCTGGCTCGAATTGTCGGGCTACCAGGCGCGGCTCGTCCTAAACGTCACCGACATCAATGACAAGATTTACGACGCGGCGCGGACCCAGAGAATCGGCAGCTTCGAGTTGGCGCGGCGAGCGACCCAGTGGTACTTCGAGGACACGAGCGCCCTCGGTCTCGGCCGGCCGGACGTCGAACCCCTGGCCACCGAGACCGTCCCTGAGATCGTAACGCTCATCGGGGAGCTGATGGCGAAGGGTCTGGCTTACGAGTCGGACGGCGACGTGTACTTTCGGGTGGTGCGCTTCCCGGACTACGGCCGGCTCTCCGGCGCGCATCCGGAAGACATGGTCGCCCAAGAGCCGGGCGGGCGGAAGGAAGACCCAAAGGACTTTGCGCTCTGGAAGGCGAACAAGCCTCACGAGGACACATGGTGGCCTTCTCCGTGGGGCCGTGGCCGTCCCGGCTGGCACATCGAGTGCTCAGCCATGGCCCAGAAGCACCTTGGTCCGCGATTCGACATTCACGGCGGTGGACTCGATCTCCGCTTCCCACACCACGAGAACGAGATCGCGCAATCGCGCGGCGTCGGGTGGGAGTTCGCGCGGCTGTGGATCCACAATGGCATGCTCGAGCTGCGCGCCGAGAAGATGTCGAAGGCGGTCGGCAACGTCGTCGCCCTCCGCGCGGCGCTGGAGTCGTGGGGATACGAGGCGATCTTGGTGTTCTTCCTGAACGCGCACTACCGGAGCCCGGTCGAATACTCTGGCACCGCCATGGAGGCAGCGCGATCCCAGGCCGCCGATTTCCGCGCGGCGGCCCGCGTCGCCGAGGCGCGCGCCAGCGCCTTCACCTGGGACAGCTTCCGGACCGCGCTCGACGACGACTTCGACACGCCCCGCGCGCTGTCGATTCTCCACGCCTGGCGCGCCGCCGGCCAGGTCGAGCTTCTTGGGCGCGGTCTCCATGTCTTCGGCCTGGCCGTCGACGCCGACGGCGCCGAGGCCCCACCCGACCTGCACCGGCTCGCCGAGGCACGTCAGGCAGCGCGGCAGCGGCAAGATTTCGGCGAGGCCGACCGCCTGCGGAGCGAAATCGACCGGCTCGGATGGGAAGTGCAGGACGTCACGGGCGGCGCCTTCCGGCTCGTCCGCAAGACGTGCTGAAGCGCCGGCCGTCCACGCTTTCCGAGCCTTGACTTATCGGATGCGGAACAGCGTCCCCCGTGCGTTCTCCGGACACATAAGGATGGACCCAGGACATCCAATCCCGCGCGCGATTCCGACGACGTTGCCTCAAGTAAATTCGCGGATAACACCTTAGCAGCGGTGATCCCGGCTACTGGTGTGGAGTGCATCGGATTCGCTTCGGTACCCGAGTCCATTCGGTCTTCAAGAGACTGGCCGGCCTGATAAGGCAGCCCCACTGCGACGCCCGTGGCACTGCGTCTCGGGGAAACAGTCGGGAATCTCGGCGAGAATCTCGCAGGAATGTGGGCGTCAGACCACATTTCCTGGCCGTCTTTTGGCCAGCCCCGTGAACCTTCTCCCAGGCCGTCAGCTCTGCCAATTCCCGGGGACGGTCTGGTCGCCTTGGGGCCCCGCAGTCGGTGGAAGGGTTTTCTAACCCTGGAGATTTGTGGGGTGGTCAGCCCGGCCTACGGCGGCCGGGCGCGGCTGGTGGCTATAATCTGACCCGTTGAGTGGAGGTGCATGGGCGCTGCGTGCATCGTCAAATCCTCCGGCTAATTCCCCCGGTCGTCTGGTTGCACGCTCTTGCCCTGAAACCACCTGATGATTTGGTTCCGATAATAGTAGAGCGGCAGGGCCACGCCCACCACGATGCTCGTGAGGAGGATCACCTGGAGGTAGTTGCCAGCGGCTGTATGAGCCCCCTGCGCTGACAACACCCAGGTACCGGGAATCCGGCCGAGGGTGGAGACCAGCGCAAAAACCCAGAGCGGCATCGGGCTGATCCCGAACAGATAGCAGACCATGTCCTTCGGCAGGCCCGGGATGAGGTAGATGATGAAGCACAGGATCGCGCCCTCGGCCTCCACGATGAAGCCCATCTTGTCCCAGGTCTCCTGGCTGACCA
>Ga0075425_100007893_pt1 | contig 11263 bp, 9 predicted proteins | sample SoiMethybrSBSTD4_FD_75300 | JGI IMG/M metagenome (GOLD analysis project Ga0075425, IMG submission 75300) | Bulk soil microbial communities from a Populus tree surrounding site in Tennessee, USA - Soil MetaG P. TD hybrid SBSTD4 | ecosystem: Environmental > Terrestrial > Soil > Tree plantation...
GGGCCCATCGACTGGTTCACGCACATGCTCATGCCGTGGATCGTGTTCGCCGTGCTGTACTCGGCGTTCTATGTGCGCATGATCCGCGCGAACGTGATGGAGACCCTGAACGAGGACTACGTGAGAACCGCGCGCGCCAAGGGCGCGCCCGAGTCGCTCGTCCTGCGGCGGCATGTGCTCCGAAACGCGATGCTGCCCGTAGTGACCATGCTCGGCATGGACATCGCGATCGCGCTCGGAGGGGCCGTCCTGATCGAGACGGTCTTCGGCCTGCCAGGGCTCGGCTATCTCGCGATCCAGTCGGTGCAGCAGTTCGACCTACCCAAGATCATCGGGGTGACCGTGTTCGCCTCCGTCATGGTGATCCTGTTCAACCTGCTGGTCGACCTGCTGTATGCGTGGATCGACCCGAGGATCAGGCTGGGCTAGCGGTGGTCTGGGTAGACTGACTGCAGTGGCGCTTCTCGACGTCCGAGATCTGAAGACGCAGTTCCGCACGGATGACGGCATCGTCGGCGCGGTCGACGGCGTGTCGTTCTCGGTCGAGAAGGGGAAGACGCTTGCGATCGTCGGCGAGTCGGGTTGCGGCAAGAGCGTGACCTGCCTCACGATCATGGGCCTGAATCCTCGGGCGAAGACGGTCTCGACGGGCGAGGCCGTCTTCAAGGGCCGCAACCTGCTCGAGCTGCCGCCTTCGGAGCTGCGCACGGTGCGCGGGAGCGAGATCTCGATGATCTTCCAGGATCCGATGACCTCGCTCAACCCGGTGCACTCGATCGGCAAGCAGCTGCGCGAGGCTGTCCAGCTGCACGCTGAGACGACGAAGGCGGCCGCCTCGAAGCGGGCGCTCGAGATGCTGAAGGCGGTGGGCATCCCGCGGGCCGAGACGCGGCTCGAGGATTATCCGCACCAGTTCTCCGGAGGCATGCGCCAGCGCGTGATGATCGCGATGGCGCTCATCAACAACCCCGACCTCCTGATCGCCGACGAGCCCACGACTGCGCTCGACGTCACCACCCAGGCCCAGATCCTGAAGCTGATGAACGACCTCCAGCGCGACTTCGGAAGCGCGATCATCCTGATCACCCACGACCTGGGTGTCGTCGCGGAGACGGCCGACGAGGTGCTCGTGATGTACGCGGCAAAGCCGGCCGAGCAGGGCACCTACTCCGACGTCTTCTACCACGCCCACCACCCCTACACGTGGGGGCTGATGCGGTCGCTGCCGCGGCTGGCGACCCAAGGCCAGGAGCTGAAGCCGATCGCGGGATCGCCGCCGTCGCTGCTGCGGCCGCCGCCGGGCTGCCGCTTCCACCTGCGCTGCCCGTATGCGATGGAGGTGTGCCGCACGACCGAGCCGGAGTTCGCGTCGGTCGAGGGGTCGGACCTCCACCGGGCGGCCTGCCACCTCGACGAGGCCACCAAGAAACGGGAGGCCGAGACGCTCGTGGCCGAGACGATGGCGTCGACGGGCTAGAGAACGATGGCCGAAGATCTCCTCGCCGTCCAGGATCTCGAGAAGCACTTCCCGGTGACCCGGGGGATCATCTTCCAGAAGGAGGTCGCGCGCGTGCGCGCGGTGGACGGCGTCTCCTTCACGATCAAGAAGGGCGAGACGCTCGGCGTCGTCGGCGAGTCCGGCTGCGGCAAGTCGACGATGGCCCGCTGCGTCATGCGCCTGCTCGACTCGACCGGCGGCTCGATCGTGTTCGACGGCCAGGACATCACGAAGCTCAAGGGCTCGTCGCTGATGCGGATACGGCGCGAGATGATGATGGTGTTCCAGGACCCGTACGCGTCGCTCAACCCGCGCAAGCGGGTCGGGGCGATCATCGGCGAGGCGCTCGAGGTGCACAAGATCGGCACCGCGGCCGAGAACAAGAAGCGCGTGCAGGAGCTGCTCGACGTGGTCGGCCTGAACCCCGAGCACTACAACCGCTTCCCGCACGAGTTCTCGGGCGGCCAGCGCCAGCGCATCGGCGTCGCCCGGGCGCTCGCAATCCGGCCGAAGCTGGTCGTGTGCGACGAGCCGGTCTCGGCGCTCGACGTGTCGGTGCAGGCGCAGATCCTGAATCTGCTGAAGCGGCTGCAGCGCGAGTTCGACCTCACCTACATGTTCATCGCCCATGACCTCGACGTCGTCCGCCACATCTCCGACCGCGTCGCCGTGATGTACCTGGGGAAGGTGGTCGAGGTGGCCGAGGGCAGCGAGCTCTACGACCATCCCCAGCACCCGTACACCGGTGCCCTGCTCTCGGCGATCCCGATCCCGAACCCCGACGTCGCCCGCGCCCGCAAGCCGGTAGTGCTCGAGGGCGACGTGCCCAGCCCGATCAACCCCCCGAGCGCGTGCCGATTCCATCCGCGCTGCCCGCGCTTCCAGGCCGGCACGTGCGACGTCGACGAGCCCCAGCTCACGTCGGCCGGCGACAACGGCCACCTCAAGGCATGTCACTTCCCGCTCGAGTCCTGGCCGCTGAGCGACCTGCGCCTGCCCAGCGGGGCCTCCACGGGCTGAGGCCGCGCGCGTGACGAAGGCCGAGCTCTGGAATGGCCTCCGCCGGTTCGCGCAGGTGGCAGTGACGGTGATCGTTGGCACGGCGGTCGTCTCGCTGGGCCTCGGGCTGCTCGTCGGCGACTCGGTGAACCGCTCGCTCTCGGTCGGCTTCTACCTGGCGGCGTCCCTCAGCATTACGCTCGGCGTCTTCTTCGGCATCCGCCCACCGGTGCGCCAGGACGGCGACGCCGGGGCGGTCGGAGGGCTCTTCGGCGTGTTCGGGAGCGGGCCGGTCCGGTTCGCCACCAACGACGAACGGCAGGACTCGCTGGCAAGCTCGGCGGTCTTCGTCGCGCTCGGGTTCGTGCTCGTGTTCTTCGGCCTGCTGTGCGACGGCCGGCATCCGCTCGCCTAACATTCCCGCGGTGGCCTCGTCAGAAGGGTCAGATGTACCTGGGATTTCCCAATCGCAGCGATTGTGACCGCGCCCGCGAGCTCGCCTCGAGGCGCCTCGACGGCGACCTGAGCGAGTTCGACCTGGGCGTGCTGCGCACGCACCTGCAGGAGTGCGCCGCGTGCGCCGACGTGGCCGCGGCGATGGGGGAGATCACCGAGCGGGTGCGCACGGCCGTACCGATGGATCCGGCGCCGCCGGACGTCATCGCCCACGTGCATGGCGTGGCGCCTGCGCACGCCGCCACGTCGGCAATTGACATTCGAGCCGAACGCCAATTGCGACGGCGACCGGCCCGGCGCACGCGCCGCCGGATCGCCGCGACGGCCGTCGCGATCACGGCCGCCGCGGCCGCGGCAGGCGCGGGCGCGCTCGTCGCATCGCAGGGCCACCGCACGACGGCGCAGGTCAGGCACCCGACAACGCTGGCCGAGTTGGCGCCGCTCGACCACCAGTTCCGCAGCATCCACGAGGGCAGGCTCCTGCTTCTGCTGCCAGCGCCACGCATCCGCTCGCCGCACGTGCGCAGCACGTTGGTCTAACCGCCCTGTAACGCGGGGCCGCCGACGGGTACAGTGTCGGCATGGCATTGATCTCCGCCGTCTCCTCACGGGCTTGACACGTCGACCACGCCGCCCGGGTGGCGGCGTCCATCGAAGCCTCCCGGCTGCGCGACGAGCTGGGGCCGGCGGAGCGCCGCAGGTGGCGCCCGAACCTCCTCCGGCTGATGTCACAATGTCGCCCGGTTCTGCGTCCCGTCGCTGGTAGAATCCGGCTTCGCTAGGCCAGAAGCTCCCGATTCGGCACCCCTTCCAAGGAGTTACATGTCCCAGAACGGACAGTCCGCGCGCGTCGGCACCATCGTCGAGATCAAGGGCGTCGTCGTGGACGCGGTCTTCCCCGGCGAGATGCCCTCGATCTACAACGCCCTCGAGATCAAGGTTCCGGCCAGCGCCGGCGAGGAGTCGGAGCGCGTGCTCGTGGCCGAGGTGCAGCAGCACCTCGGCGACGGGCGCATCCGCGCGATCGCCATGGACGCCACGGACGGTCTGGCCCGCGGGCTCGAGGTGACCGACACGGGCGGCCCGATCACGGTGCCCGTCGGCGAGCCGACGCTGGGACGCATCTTCAACGTGCTGGGCGAGGCGATCGACAACGGCGACCCGGTCGACACGGAGGAGCGCTGGCCGATCCACCGCGAGCCGCCGGTGTTCGAGATGCTCTCGCCGACCACCGAGATCTTCGAGACGGGGATCAAGGTCATCGACCTGCTCGCCCCCTATGTCAAGGGCGGCAAGGTCGGCCTCTTCGGCGGCGCCGGCGTGGGCAAGACGGTGCTGATCATGGAGCTGATCAACAACATCGCCCAGGAGCACGGCGGCCTGTCCGTGTTCGCCGGCGTGGGCGAGCGCACCCGCGAGGGCAACGGCCTCTACCTGGAGATGAAGGAGTCCGGGGTCATCGACAAGACCGCGCTCGTCTTCGGCCAGATGAACGAGCCGCCGGGAGCGCGGCTGCGCGTCGGCCTCTCCGGCCTGACGATGGCGGAGTACTTCCGCGACCAGCTCGGCCAGGACGTGCTGCTCTTCATCGACAACATCTTCCGGTTCGTGCAGGCCGGCTCCGAGGTGTCGGCGCTCCTCGGCCGCATGCCGAGCGCCGTCGGCTACCAGCCCACACTGGCCACCGAGATGGGGCAGCTGCAGGAGCGGATCACCTCGACGGCGAAGGGATCGATCACGTCGATTCAGGCGATCTACGTCCCCGCCGACGACCTCACCGACCCGGCACCGGCCGCGTCGTTCGCCCACCTCGACGCGACGACCACGCTCTCGCGCTCGATCGCCGAGCGCGGCATCTACCCGGCCGTCGACCCGCTCGACTCGCGCTCGAACCTGCTCCAGAAGGGCATCGTCTCCGACGAGCACTACGACACCGCGACGAGCGTGCAGGAGGTGCTGCAGCGCTACAAGGACCTCGAGAGCATCATCGCCATCCTGGGGATGGACGAGCTCTCCGACGAGGACAAGGTTGTCGTCGGCCGGGCCCGCAAGGTGCAGCAGTTCCTCGGTCAGCCGTTCCACGTCGCCGAGGTCTTCACCGGCACGCCGGGCAAGTACGTGCGGCTCGAGGACACGATTCGCGGCTTCCGGGAGATCCTCGACGGCAAGTACGACGACCTGCCCGAGCAGGCCTTCCGGCTCGTCGGCGGCATCGAGGAGGTCGTCGAGGCCGCTGAGAAGCTCAAGGCGACCGCCTAGCCGTGCCCGAGTTCACGCCGTACCCGGTCGAGGTGATCACGCCCGAGGGCATCGTGTTCTCGGGCGACGCCGAGCGCGTCGTGGTGCCCGGCGCCGCGGGCGAGCTCGGCATCCTGGCCAACCACGCGCCGCTGATCTCGCTGCTGCAGCCGGGGGAGACCCGGGTCACCGACGCCGACGGCACGGTGCGCCGCTACGCCACCGACGACGGCTTCGTCCAGGTGCGCAAGAACCAGACGCTCGTGCTCGTGGGCGAGGCCGTCGACGCGGAGTCGATCGACGCCTCCGAGGCGAACCGGCGGCTGGAGGAGGCGCGGGCGGCGCTCGAGCGCGCGAACGACGGCGACGGCGACGTCTACGCCGCCCGGCGCGAGGTCGGGTTCGCCGAGGCGCTTGTCAAGACCGCGGCTGGCTGAAGTCCGGTCGGGCGGCTAGTGTCCGCGCGCGATGGCGTACCCGGTCCACTTCGAGGTGGAGCATCAGGAGCGGTATTCGCGGCTCTCGACGTTCTTCCGCGTCTTCCTGGTCATCCCGCACCTGATCTTCGTGCTGCTGTGGGGCGTCGTCGCCGAGTTCCTCGTGTTCCTGGCGTGGTTCGCCATCCTCTTCACCGGCCGCTATCCGCGCGGGTTCTTCAACTTCGTCACCGGGTTCCTCTCCTACTCGACCCGGGTCTGGTGCTACGCGTACCTCCTGACGGACAAGTTCCCACCGTTCAGCGGCGGGTCGCCCGGCGACGGGTATCCGGTGCAGGTGTCGGTCGACTGGCCTGACACGCTCTCGCGGCTGACGACCTTCTTCCGCCTGTTCATGGCCATCCCCGCCTACCTGGTGCTGTACGTGCTCCAGCTGCTGGCGCGGTTGCTCGCGTTCTTCGCCTGGTTCGTGGTCGTCTTCGCAGGCCGCCTGCCGAAGGGGCTCTTCGAGGTGATGGAGCTGCCCCAGCGCTACCAGCTGCGGGTCACGGCATACCTGCTCCTCGTGACCGACACCTACCCCTGGTTCCAGGAGGAGACGCTGCCCGATCCGGCTCCCTGGACCGGGCCTCCGGCCGCGGTCTAGGTCTAGCATCCCCGGGTGGCCGGCCACCCGTACCTGGAGCTGATCGAGCGCCGCGCCGTCGTCTTCGACGGCGCGATGGGGACGCAGATCCAGGCGCTCGACCTGACCCCTGCCGACTTCGGCGGCGATCGCCAGCTCGGCAACAACGACCACCTGTCGCTCGCCCGGCCCGACGCGATCGAGGGCATCCACCTGGCCTACCTCGAGGCGGGCGCGGACGTGGTCGAGACGAACAGCTTCCAGGCGTCGCGGATCCGCATGAGCGAGTGGGGCGTGGGCGACCACACCCGCGAGATCAACCTGTGCGCGGCCCGGATCGCCCGCAAGGCCGCCGACGCGTACTCGACGCCGTCCCGGCCGCGGTTCGTGGCCGGCTCGATCGGCCCGAGCGGGATGCTGCCCTCGAGCGACGATCCGGCGCTCTCGGGCATCTCGTTCTCGGGCCTGTCGGCGGCGTTCTGCGAGCAGGCGGCCGCGCTCGTCGAGGGCGGGGCGGATCTGATCATCATCGAGACGCAGCAGGACATCCTCGAGACGCGGGCGGCCATCGACGGCGCCCGGGCGGCGTTCCGGGAGCTGGGGCGGTCGGTGCCGCTGCAGGTGCAGGTTGCGCTCGACGTGACCGGGCGGATGCTGCTCGGCACGGACGTCGGCGCGGTGCTCACGATCCTGCAGGGGATGCGGGCCGACGTGATCGGCGTCAACTGCTCGGTCGGGCCCGAGCACCTGCGTGAGCCGGTGCGGTACCTGTGCCAGCACGCGCCGACCCCCGTGTCGGTCATCCCGAACGCGGGGTTGCCGAAGAACGTCGACGGCGTCGCCACCTACCCGCTCGGCCCGGCCGACATGGCCCGCGAGCTGGGCCAGTTCGTCTCGGAGCTCGGCGCGCCGGTCGTGGGCGGCTGCTGCGGCAGCACGCCGGAGCACATCGTCGCGCTGTGCGAGGCGGTCGCGGGAGCCGGTCGGGCGCCGCGCCAGGTCGTCTTCGAGCGGTCGCTGGCGAGCGCGATCACCGCGTCGGCGCTCGAGCAGCAGCCGAAGCCGCTCCTGATCGGCGAGCGGGTGAACACGCAGGGCAGCCGCGCGTTCAAGCAGGTGATGCTGGACGAGGACTACGACGGCGCCGTCGCGATCGCGCGCGACCAGGTCGAGGGCGGCGCGCACGCGCTCGACGTGTGCGTCGCGCTGACCGAGCGGGCCGACGAGGCCGAGATGATGGCGACGCTCGTGAAGCGGCTCGCGATGGGCGTCGAGATGCCGCTCGTCTTCGACTCGACCGACGCCGCCGTCGTCGCACGGGCGCTCGAGACGTATCCCGGCCGCGCGCTGATCAACTCGATCAACATGGAGAACGGGCGCGAGCGGATCGACGCCGTCGTGCCGCACGCCGTGCGCCACGGCGCCGCCTGCGTCGCGCTCACGATCGACGAGGACGGGATGGCCAAGACCGCCGAGCGCAAGCTGGCCGTGGCCCGCCGCATCCACGACGTATGCGTCGGCGAGTTCGGCATGGATCCCGGCGACCTGATCTTCGACACGCTCACGTTCACGCTCGCCACCGGGCAGGACGAGTTCCGCCGCAGCGCCGTCGAGACGATCGACGGCATCCGCGCGGTCAAGTCGGAGCTGCCCGGCGTGTGGACGGTGCTCGGCGTCTCGAACGTCTCGTTCGGCCTCGACCCGGCGGCGCGGGCCGTCCTCAACTCCGTCTTCCTGCACCACGCCATCGACGCGGGGCTCGACGCCGCCATCGTGAACCCGACCCACGTGCGCCCGATCTACGAGATCTCGGACGTCGAGCGGGAGCTGGCCGACGACCTGATCTTCGATCGGCGCCCGGACGCGCTCGAGCGCTGCATCGCCCACTTCGAGGACGCCGACGTCGTCGCCGCGCCCCAGGAGGATCCGTTCGCGGGGATGACGACGGACGAGCGGCTGCACGCCAAGATCCTGCACCGGACGAAGGAGGGCGTCGAGGACGACATCGACACCGCCCTCGACGAGCGCGGCGCGCGCGACAACGACCGCGCCGTCGACGTCCTGAACAACGTGCTCCTGCCGGCGATGAAGGACGTCGGCGACCGCTTCGGGGCGGGCGAGCTGATCCTGCCGTTCGTGCTCCAGTCGGCCGAGGTGATGAAGCGCTCGGTGGCGCACCTGGAGCAGTACCTCGACCGGCTCGAGGGCCAGGCGAAGGCGACCGTCGTGCTCGCGACGGTGTTCGGCGACGTGCACGACATCGGCAAGAACCTGGTCGGCACCATCCTCTCCAACAACGGCTACAAGGTCGTCGACCTGGGCCGGCAGGTGCCGCTGAACGTGATCATGGACAGCGCCGTCGCCGAGCGGGCCGATGCGGTGGGGCTGTCGGCGCTGCTCGTGTCGACGTCGCGGCAGATGCCGCTCGCGCTGCACGAGCTCGACCATCGCGGCCTGCGGGTGCCGGTGCTGGTCGGCGGGGCGGCGATCAACCGCGCGTTCGGCCGCCGGATCGCATTCCTGGACGACGGCCGCATGTACGAGCCGGGCGTCTTCTACTGCAAGGATGCGTTCGAGGGGCTGGGCGTCATGGACCGGCTGAGCGACGGCGAGCTGCGCGGCGGCGTGATCGCCGAGCGGCGGGCCGAGGCGATCGCCGAGCGCGACGCGCCGAAGCCGGCGCCTGCGCAGGAGCCTGCGCCGGCGCGGGCCGGGCGCGACTCGTTGCGGCGCGACGTGGAGGTGCCGGAGCCGCCGTTCCTGGGCGCGCGGACGCTCGACGCGATCGACCCGGCGGCCGTCTTCGCGCTCATGGACGAGCGGTCGCTGTACAAGCTCTCGTGGGGCGGGAAGGGCGTCCGCGGCGAGGAGTGGGAGCGGCTGCTCGCCGGCGACTTCCGCCCCCGCCGGGAGCGGATGCAGGCGGAGGCGGTCGCGCAGGGCTGGATCGTGCCGCGGGCCGTCTACGGGTTTTTCGGGGCGGTGGCGGACGGCGACGACACGGTCGTGCTCGACGAGGCGGGGGACGAGCTGGGCCGGTTCGAGTTCCCGCGCCAGGACCGCCACGACCGGCTGTGCATCTCCGACTACCTGCGCGAGGCGGGCGACGGCGCCGACGTGATCGCCCTGCAGATCGTGACCGCGGGGCCCGAGGCGACCGCGCACGTCGACGCCCTCCAGGCGGCGGGGGAGTACAGCGAGGCGTACTTCGCCCACGGGCTGGCGGTGGAGGCGGCGGAGGGCCTGGCCGAGTACGTCCACCGCCGCATCCTGGGCGACCTCGGCCTCGACATGGGCCGCGGCCGCCGCTACTCGTGGGGCTACCCGGCCTGTCCCGACCTGGAGCAGCACGAGCTGGTGCTCCAGCTGCTCCCGCCCGCCGCCGACCTGGGCATCGAGCTCTCCGCCGCGTACCAGTTCATCCCCGAGCAGACGACCGCCGCCATCGTGATCCACCACCCGCAGGCGGTCTACTTCAGCGCCCGCCGCGGCATCCGCGCGGGAGACTGACGCACCAAGCGGGGTCAGACCCCTTTTGGTGCGCCCGCTCGAAGTCGCCGCATGAGGGTGGTGTGGTGTATGCCGAGGTGATCGGCGATCTCGCGGAGCGGATAGCCGCACTCCTCGTACGCGTACCGGATGTCTTTGGGGGTTGCTCCCTCGAGGATTCGAGCCAGCGCTGCGCTGCGCGGATCGCGGATGCCGATCCCGCCCAGCACGAACCTACGATAGGCCGTGCGGGCTGCGGCGCCTTCGCCGAACCAACCGAGCACCGAACCAGTCGAGAGGAACGGAGGCACCGCTGCCATCCCGACGAAGGCGCGAAAGCTCGACCATGGCCACTGAGAGGGGTCCGTGCAGGCTCCGGCCCGGACCGGATTCAGCGGGATGTAGCGGGTGACTTCGAGCGCATGGGCGTGGCCCCGGATCAGGCGTGCGTCGTAGCGGCCCTGGAACACATGCCCCGAACGATCGTATGCCGAGTTGAATCGCATCCCGTACGTGCCGTTCAGCCATTGCATGCCTTCTGGCAGATTCGCTTGGGGCGTCTCGAGCAGCAGGTGGTAGTGCGTGTCCATGACGCAGTACGAGTGACACCGCCATCCAAATTCGGCCACCACGTCCCTGAGGGTCGCGAGGAGCACCCGGCGATCAGAATCCGTCGCCAGGATCGAAGTGCGCCCGTTTCCCACGAGCGGTCACGTGGTACAGGCAATCGGAGCTGCGGATTCGCGGTGCTCGCGCCACCCGATCACCGTACGCAGACGGCTGCAACAGGGATAGAGCCCCCTAGTCGCAGTTCAGTCACGACCTCGCACCAAAAGGGGTCTGACCCCGCTTGGTGCGTTGGGCTGCCACAATCGGGGCGTGAGCGGTGTCGACGATCTTGCCCTGGCCGAGCGGCTGATCGGGTTCGACACCTCCACCGAGGAGGGGATCCGCGCGGCGGTCGGGTTCCTGCTCGGCTGGCTCGACGGCCAGGCGATCCGGCACGAGGTGGCCGAGGTGAACGGCAGGCCGGCCGTCGTCGCCACGGTCGGGGAGGGGCCGCGCACGCTCATCCTGAGCGCGCACGTCGACGTCGTCCCCGGCGACCCGGCCCAGTTCGAGCCGCGCCGCGACAACGGCTGCCTCTACGGCCGCGGCGCGTACGACATGAAGGGCGCGCTCGCCGCGATGCTCGGCGCGCTCGTCGACCTCGCCGAGGCGCCGGGCCGGCTCGAGGGCATGCGGGTGAAGCTCCTGATCGCGCCCGACGAGGAGTCCGACGCCGCGACGCTGAACACGAAGGCGACCGCCCGCATGGCCGACGCCGGCAACCTGGGCGAGTTCGCGATCTGCGGCGAGCCGACCGACCTCCAGATCGGCGTCCAGGCCAAGGGCGCCCTTGTCGTCCGCTTCGAGGTGCGCGGCCGCGCCGCCCACGGCAGCACCCCGTGGCTGGGCGAGAACGCCGTCCTCAAGGCCATCGACCTCTACCGCCGCATCGGCGACCTGCCCTTCGCCTCG
>Ga0075425_100007894_pt1 | contig 11262 bp, 8 predicted proteins | sample SoiMethybrSBSTD4_FD_75300 | JGI IMG/M metagenome (GOLD analysis project Ga0075425, IMG submission 75300) | Bulk soil microbial communities from a Populus tree surrounding site in Tennessee, USA - Soil MetaG P. TD hybrid SBSTD4 | ecosystem: Environmental > Terrestrial > Soil > Tree plantation...
GCCATCGTCTTCAAGGGCCCGGCCGGCTTCCGGCTGCAGTCCATCGACACGGGCTTCGAGGGCACCATCACGGCGCTGGGAGGATTCAAGACCGACGACGCCAATCAGCCCACGATCATCGCCACGGTGGTGCGCTACAAGAACCTCCTGAAGACCTCCGCCGACACGCAGATCATCATGACCGTTCCGCAGGAGTAGTGCCTCTGCCGACGGCTGCTCCGATCCCGCGGTCGCCGATCCTTCCCTGTCGTTCCCCGGGCACGTCCCGATGCTTCGTTGGACGCATGAGCCTGGAGAGCGCTTAGCCATGGTCATCAAGGCGGTGCGGGGGGTGCGGGACATCCTGCCCGCAGAGACGGGACGCTGGCAACGCGTGGAGGCGGCGGGCCGCGCCACCTTCGAGGCCTACGGCTACCGCGAGATCCGGCTGCCCCTCTTCGAGCGCACGGAGCTCTTCGCCCGTGGTATCGGTGACGAGACGGACATCGTCAAGAAGGAGATGTACACCTTCGAGGACCGCGGCGGCGATTCGCTGACCCTCCGCCCCGAGGCCACCGCGGGGCTGGTTCGCGCCTACATCGAGCACGGCTTTCAGGTCGAGCCGAAGCCCGTCCGGCTCTACACCATCGGGCCGATGTTCCGCTACGAGCGGCCGCAAGCGGGGCGCTATCGCCAGTTCCACCAGGCCAACGTGGAGGCGCTCGGAGAGCCGAGCCCAGCCGTGGACGCCGAGGTGGTGTGCATGCTCATGGACTTCTTCCGAGCCCTCGGTCTCGAGGGCCGCCTCGCCCTGCACGTGAACTCCATCGGCGATGCCGGCGACCGGGCGGCCTATGTGGCCAGGCTCGTCGAGTACCTCACGCCGCACGCCTCGTCGCTGTGCGGCGAGTGTCAGGCTCGTCTCGGCCGCAATCCGCTCCGCGTGCTCGACTGCAAGGTGCCGGAGTGCCAGCCCGTGATCGAGAAGGCGCCGTCGATCCTCGACTCGCTCTCTGCGGAATCCGCCCAGCACTTCGACCACGTGCGCGGCTATCTGGACGCCGTGGGCCAGGCCTACACGGTGACGCCCCGGCTCGTGCGCGGGCTCGACTACTACGTGCGCACCACCTTCGAGGTAAAGACCACCGAGCTTGGCGCCCAGGACGCGGTGGCGGGCGGGGGCCGCTACGACGGGCTCATCGAGCGGCTGGGAGGGCCGGCCGATCCCGGCATCGGTTTCGCCATCGGTCTCGAGCGCGTGGTCCTCCTCCTGGGCGAGGCGGCGGTGGGCCCTCGGCCGTTCGCGCTGCTGATTCCCCTGGGCGAGGCGGCGCTGCGGCGCCTCATGCCCGTGGCCCGGGCCGCGCGCCGCGCCGGGGTGATCACCGAGCTCGGTTTCGGAGCGCGCAAGCTGCCGCGAGAGCTCGAGCGGGCGAACAAGCTCGGCGTCGCCTACGCCGTCATCGCGGGGGACAACGAGCTCGCGGCGGGCGAGGTGGTGCTGCGCGAGATGAAGACCGGAGAGCAGCGACGGGTGCCCTTCGCCCGGCTGGCCGACGAGCTGGTGTCACTGCGAAGCCGGGGAACCTCGGCGTGACGGGGATGCGCAAGGAAGCCATGGGCGACTGGAAGCGCTCGCACTCCTGCGGCGCCCTCCGCGCCTCGGACGCCGGGCAGTCCGTCACCCTCATGGGCTGGGTGCACCGGCGGCGCGACCACGGCGGCCTCATCTTCGTCGATCTGCGCGACCGCGAGGGTATCACCCAGTGCGTGTTCAATCCCGCGGACGGCGCGCAGGCCCACGACAAGGTGCAGGACGTGCGGGGAGAGTTTGTGATCGCCGTGCGCGGCCGGGTCGCCCCGCGGCCCGCGGGCACGGAGAACGTCAAGATCGCCACCGGCGCTATCGAGGTGCACGCGAGCGAGCTCCGAGTGCTCAACGAGTCCCGGCCCTTGCCCTTCCAGATCGACGTCGAGGGCGAGGCGGAGGTGGACGAGACGCTCCGCCTCAAGTACCGATACCTCGACATGCGGCGCGCCTCCGTCCTCCACGCCTTCCAGACGCGCGATCTGCTCTGCCGCGCCGTGCGCGACTATCTCCACGAGCAGGGGTTCCTCGAGGTGGAGACGCCCTTCCTCACGCGCTCCACGCCGGAAGGCGCGCGGGACTTCCTCGTGCCGAGCCGGCTCCAGCCCGGGTCGTTCTACGCGCTCCCGCAGTCGCCGCAGCTCTTCAAGCAGCTCCTCATGGTGGCGGGCTTCGAGCGCTACTTCCAGATCGTCCGCTGCTTCCGCGACGAGGACCTCCGCAAGGACCGCCAGCCCGAGTTCACCCAGATCGACATCGAGACCTCGTTCCTGGATCGCGACGACTTCCTTCCCATCATCGAGGGGATGGTCGCCGCGATCTGGCGGCGGGTGAAGGGCGTGGAATTGGAGGTCCCGTTCCCGCGCCTGGCCTACGACGACGCCATGGCCCGCTTCGGCTCCGACAAGCCCGACCTGCGCTTCGCCATGGAGCTGGCCGACGTCACTCCGCTCTTCGCGGGGGGTGAGTTCCAGGCCTTCGCCCAGGTGGTGGCGGGCGGGGGCGCCGTCAAGGCACTGCGCGTGACCGGCGCGAGCGGGATGAGCCGGAAAGAGCTGGACGATCTGACCGCCGAGGCCAAGCAGGCGGGGGCCAAGGGCCTCGTATGGATCAAGGTGACCGCCGAGGGCGTGAACTCGCCAGTGGCCAAGTTCCTCGCGGCCATCCAGGAGCAGCTGCTCTCCCGGACGGCAGCCGCGGCGGGTGATCTCGTGCTCCTCGTGGGCGACACTGCCCCCGTGGCCGCCACGGTGCTCGGCCGGCTGCGCGTCGACCTCGCCCGGCGCTTCAACCTGATTCCGATGGACCGCGACGTCTTCTCCTGGGTGATCGACTTTCCCCTCGTGGAGTGGAATCCGGACGACAAGCGCTGGGACGCCGTGCACCATCCCTTCACTGCGCCGCGCGACGAGGATCTGCCGCTCCTGGAATCCGATCCGGGACGGGCGCGGGCCAAGGCCTATGACCTCGTGCTGAACGGCCAGGAAGCCGCTGGCGGCTCGATCCGCATCCATCAGACCTCGGTGCAGGAGCGTCTCTTCGGGCTCCTCGGCATCTCCAAGGAGGAAGCGCGGGCCCGCTTCGGCTTCCTCCTCGAGGCGCTCGAGTTCGGCGCGCCGCCCATGGGCGGCATCGCCTTCGGGCTCGATCGGCTCGCCGCGAACCTGGTGGGGCAGGAGTCCATTCGCGAGGTCATCGCATTTCCCAAGACCCAGAAGGGCACCTGCCCGCTCACCGATGCGCCGGCGCCCGTGGATGCGCGCCAGCTCCGGGACCTGGGGATCCGCGTCGTCGAAGGACCCCGCCCGGCGTGACCGAAGTCGCCAACGCCACCCGCCGCGTCATCATCCCGCCCGATCTGAATCTCCTGGCCCTGCTCGGCCGCAACGACGAGCATCTCAAGCTCCTCGAGTCGCAGTACGACGTAAAGGCGACCTCCCGCGGCCACGACGTGACCTTGCGGGGCGAGGAAACGCGGCTCCAGCAGGCGGAGAAGGTGGTGCGGGACCTGATCGAGATGCTGCGCGAGCGGCCGTCCCTGGGCGCGGCGGACATCCGCTCCGCCCTCCGCATCGCGGGGGCCGAGCCCGACACGAACCTCAAGGGCTTCCTGGCCGACGCCATCGCGGTGCCGTCGCGGCGCAAGCTCATCAGCCCGAAGACGGCCAATCAGAAGCGCTACCTCGACGCCATCCGCACCCACGACCTCGTCATCGCCATCGGGCCCGCGGGCACGGGCAAGTCCTATCTCGCGGTGGCCATGGCCGTGGCCGCCCTCGTGAAGCGCGAGGTGTCGCGCATCATCCTCACCCGGCCCGCGGTGGAGGCGGGGGAGCGGCTGGGATTCCTCCCCGGCGACCTCATCGAGAAGTTTCACCCCTACCTCCGCCCGCTGTACGACGCCCTCTACGACATGCTGGAGGCCGAGAAAGTGGCGACCCTCAGCGAGAAAGGCGCCATCGAGATCGCCCCCCTCGCCTACATGCGCGGGCGCACCCTCAACGACGCCTTCATCATCCTGGACGAGGCCCAGAACACCACCTCCGAGCAGATGAAGATGTTCCTCACGCGCCTGGGCTTCAACTCCAAGATGGTTATCACGGGCGACGTGACCCAGGTCGATCTGCCCGCGAGCCGCCCCTCCGGGCTCATCGAGATCCAGCACGTGCTCGACGGCATCGAGGGCATCCGCTTCGTGTACTTCGATCATCGCGACGTGGTTCGCCACGATCTGGTCTCCGCCATCGTGCGCGCGTACGATCGCGCCAAGCCGGGCGGCGCCGCGGGATCGCCGGGAGCCTGATGGCCGTTGCGGTGCGGAACTGCCAGCGACGGGTTCGTCTCTCCGCGCCGCGATTGCGCGCCACCGCCCAGGCCGCCCTCGATGCCCTCGGCCGCGGCGATCGGGAGCTCCACGTCAGCGTGGTGGACGATCGTGAAATCCGCCGCCTCAACACGCGCTACCTCCGCCGCCGCGAGGCCACCGACGTGCTGGCCTTCGATCTGGACGCACCCGGGCCGAGCCCGCTCCTCGGCGAGGTGATCGTGAGCGCCGACACCGCCACGCGCCAGGCGAGGTGCAACCATGTCCCCGTGGCCCTCGAGCTCGACCTCCTCGTGGTCCACGGCGTCCTGCACCTGGCCGGCTGGGACGATCACGACCCCGGGGAGGCGCGCCTCATGCATGAGCGCGCGCGCTCCATCCTCACCGGCGCCCGGCGCCGCCATCCCCCGCGGCTCTGGGCGGGGCTCCTCGAGGCCTGATGGCTGGGTCCGCCCACCGGGCCGGCTTCGTCGCTCTCGTGGGCCGCCCCAACGTGGGCAAGTCCACGTTGCTCAACCGGCTCGTCGGGGAGAAGATGGCCATCGTGTCGCGCCGGCCCCAGACCACGCGCACGCGCATCACGGGAATCAAGCACCTTCCCTCGGCACAGATCGTCTTCGTGGACACGCCAGGACTGCACGCGGGGCGGAGCCGCCTCGGGGAGCTCATGGCCAGGACGGCGGAACGGGCGGTGGAGGACGTCGACGTCGTCTGCTTCGTGCTGGAGGCGACGGAGAAGCCCGAGCGGATCGACACGAGCAGCTTGGAGCGGCTGCGGCCGAGAGACTGCCCTGTCTTCGCCGTGATCAACAAGACGGACTTGGTGGCGCCGAAATCGAAACTGCTCCCTCTCATGGCAGCCTGCCGGGCCGGCTTCGCCTTCCAGGAGATCGTGCCGGTGTCGGCGGAGACGGGCGAGAACTGCGACCGGCTCCTGGACCTGATCGTCGACGCCATGCCCGAGCGGCCGCCCTACTTCCCCCGCGAGTCGCTGACCGACCAGCCGGAGACCTTCTGGGTTGCCGAGGCCATTCGCGAGAAGATCTTCCGCCTCACCCACCAGGAGGTGCCCTACGCCTGCGCGGTGCGCGTGGAGGAGCTGACCGAGCGGAAGCGCCCGGAGTGCCTGTACATCCGGGCCCGCATCTTCGTAGAGCACGACTCGCAGAAGGGCATCCTCATCGGCAAGAGCGGAGCGACCCTCAAGCAGATCGGCACCGCCGCCCGCGAGGACCTGGAGCGCTTCTTCGGCATCAAGGTGTTTCTCGAGCTCGCGGTGGGGGTGCGCCACAAGTGGCGGACGGACGAGCGCGCCCTGCGCGAGTTCGGCTTCCACCTCACCTCGTGACCATGGCCCTCCACAAGACCCAGGGGATCGTCATCGGCCGGCGCGCCCTCGGAGAGAGCGACCGCCTCGTGGAATTCTACACGCGCGACCACGGCCGGGTGCGCGGGGTGGCCAAGTCGGCGCGGCGCACACGCTCGCGCTTCGGCAGCGCGCTCGAGCTCTTCACCCTCGGCGAGCTCGTCTTCTTCGACACCGGCCGCAGCGAGCTGGTGCGGGTGGACCACTTCGACATCGTGCATCCCTTCCTGCGGGTGCGTGAGCATCTGGAGCGGCTGGGGCAGGGCGCGTGGGTGGTGGAATGCCTCACCCGCCTCACCGCCGACCGCGATCCTCAGCCCGCCCTCTTCGGGCTCGTGCTGCGGAGCCTCCGCGCGCTCGAGGGGGGCGCGCGGCCGCAGCGCGTGGCGACCTGCTTCGGTCTCCGCGCGGTGGATCTCCTCGGGCACCGGCCGCGCATCGACCGCTGCGTCGACTGCGGCCGCCTCTATCCGTTCCCGGGGGCGGGGCTCGACGTGCTGGCGGGTGGGCTCCTGTGCGCCGACTGCGGCCCCGGCGCCGATGCCCTCGCCCTCTCGGGGGGGGCGGTGGGGCTCCTCAAGCGGTTGCGAACCCTCGGCTGGGACGAGGGCATCCGGCTGCCCCTCGCCGCCGCCCTCGACGCGGAGCTGGCCGCCACCGTGGAAGGTGTGATGGGCCGGCTCATCGGCTCCCTGCCGCGCGCCTCGCGCTTCCTCGCCCAGACACGTCGGGAAATCACTGCGCGTTCCTGACGGGGGAAGAAGGGGCGGAAGGAAGCCCCATGCTATTCTGACTTCATGCCCGTGACCATGGACACGCTCGTCTCTCTGTCGAAGCGCCGCGGTTTCATCTTCCAGTCCAGCGAGATCTACGGCGGCACCGGCTCGTGCTGGGACTACGGTCCGCTGGGCGTGGAGCTCAAGCACAACATCAAACGCATCTGGTGGCGCGACTACATCCAGCGCCGGCCCGACATGGTCGGCCTCGACGCCTCCATCCTCATGCATCCCACGGTGTGGAAGGCGAGCGGCCACGTCGACAACTTCACCGATCCCATGGTCGACTGCCTCGAGTGCCGCCATCGCTTCCGTGCCGACAAGGTGGACGAGATGCCGTGGGTGCACTACTGCGCGGCGACCAAGGGGAACAAGTTCACCATTCCCGCGGGCGAGCCGTGCTCGCACTGCGGCGAGCGGCGCACGCTCTGCCCGGACTGTGGCAAGGGTGCCCTCACCGCGCCCCGTCAGTTCAACCTCATGTTCAAGACCTTCATGGGCCCCGTGGAGGAGGACGCCGCCCTCACCTATCTGCGGCCGGAGACGGCGCAGGGCATCTTCGTCAACTTCGACAACGTGGCCCAGGCCATGCGGCGCAAGCTGCCCTTCGGCATCGGGCAGATCGGCAAGGCCTTCCGCAACGAGATCACCCCGGGCAACTTCATCTTCCGCACCCGCGAGTTCGAGCAGATGGAGATCGAGTACTTCGTCAATCCGCGGGACACCGTGGAGGGCAAGCCCGCCGACGAGTACTGGCACGAACGGTGGATCGCGGACAGCCTCGCCTGGTTTCAGCGCTACGGCCTGCGCGCGGAGAACCTCCGCCTGCGCGAGCACGAGAAGGACGAGCTGGCCCACTACGCCAAGCGCACGGCGGACATCGAGTACCGCTTTCCCATCGGGTGGAGTGAGCTCATGGGCATCGCCAACCGCACGGACTTCGATCTCAAGCAGCACGCGAAGTTCAGCGGCAAGGCGCTCACCTACTTCGACGAGGAGCGGAAGGAGCACGTGGTGCCCTACGTGATCGAGCCCTCCGCGGGTGTGGATCGCGCCCTCCTCGCCTTCCTCGCCGACGCCTATCAGGAGGAGGAAGTGCGGGGCGAGAGGCGCGTGGTCCTGCGGTTCCACCCCGAGCTCGCCCCCGTGAAGGTGGCGGTGCTACCGCTCCTCAAGAAGCGGGACGACATCGTGCGGACGGCGCACGCCGTGCGCGATACGCTCGCCCGGCATTGGTCGGTCGTCTACGACGACACGGCGGCCATCGGCCGGCTCTACCGGCGCCAGGACGAGGTGGGCACGCCCTACTGTGTCACGGTGGACGTGCAGACGGTGGGCGACAGCGACAAGGGTGAGTCGGCCGACGGCAAGGTGACCATCCGCGACCGCGACTCGATGGAGCAGGCGCGCGTGCCCATCGATGCCCTGCCCGCCGTCTTTCTCGATCTGCTCGACGGCGGCGCGTGGTCGGCCGTCGCCTCGAAGTACCCTGCCGTCGCCAAGGTGTAGGGCGCGAGATCTCCGCTAGGGGCTCTCGCTCCGCGGCTTGGGGAGTGCGGGAGGCGTGGCGGCCACGGGAGGCGCGGCGGGATCGGCGTTCGCCTCGGCGGGCGGTGGGGTAGGGGCCGGAGCGACCGGCGCCGCGGGTGAGGCATCCGGCTTGGGTCCACTGGAGCGAGCGGGCCCGCACGTGTTCTTGGGCTCGGTGCCCGCCAGGAAGGCCATGGTGACGGGCTTCGCGCACGTGCCCGCGGCGGAGAGATCCACCGGCACCACCACTACGCCCTCGGGAATCGGGAAGTCCTCGACCGGCTTGCCCGCCAGCGCTTCCTTCATGAACACGGTCCAGATGGGCACGGCCACCCTCGACCCCGTCTCGTCCTTCCCGAGGCTCCGAGGCTTGTCGTAGCCGACCCAGACCCCCGCGGCCAGGTGCGGGGTGAAGCCGATGAACCACGCATTCGAGTAGTCGTTGGTGGTGCCGGTCTTGGCCGCCACGGGCCGGCCCAGCGCCTTGGCGGCCTGCCCGGTGCCGCGCTCCACCGTCCCCTCCATCATGTGCGTGATGACGTAGGCGAGATCGGGGGGAAGGGCCTGGCGCGCCTGCGGCACGTTCTCCTCGAGGAGCTTGCGCTGAGCATCGAGGACGTAGCGGATGGCCGTGGGCTTGATCCACGCGCCGCCGTTGGCGAGGGCGGCGTAGGCCGAGGTCAGCTCGAGGAGCGTGAGATCGGAAGTGCCGAGGGCGATGGAGAGATTCTCCTGCAGCGGACTTTCGACGCCCAGACGGCGCGCGATGTCCACCGTCCGCCGGATGCCCGTGCGCTCCTGCACCTTGATGGCGGCGACGTTGATCGACTCCTCGAGGGCCTGCTGATAGGTGATGGGGCCACGGAATTTCCTGTCGTAGTTGTCCGGCTTCCAGATCTTGCCGTTGCCGCCGAGCGGATACTGGATGGGCGAGTCGTCGACGATGCTGGCCGGCGTCTGGCCTGACTCAAGCGCGGCCATGTACACGAAGGGCTTGAAGGCCGAGCCGGGCTGGCGATGCGCCTGCACGGCGCGGTTGAACTCGCTCTTGAAGAAATCGTAGCCGCCCACCATAGCTCGGATGTAGCCCGTCTCCGGCTCGAGGGCGAGGAGGGCGCCTTCCGGGCGCTCCGGGGCCGGGGTGTCCTTGGCCGCGGCGGCCGTCGCCCGCCGCGTCTCCAGCGCGCGCAGACCCTCGCGCAGGGCGGCTTCCGCCTTGAGCTGCATGGCGGGAGCGAGCGTGGTGTAGACGTGCAGGCCGCCCTTGAAGACCAGGTCGGCGCCATACTGCGCCTCGAGGTACTGCTGCACGTACTCGAGATAGTACTGGCCCGTGGTGCGCCGCCGCTCCGGGGGCACGAGGTCGAGGGCGGTGGCGGCCATGCGCGTGGCCAGCGCGGGCTTGAGCGCTCCCGTGTCCACCATGCGGAGGAGAACAGTGGAGCGCCGGCGGATCGCGGCCTGTGGATGCTCGAAGGGCGAATAGGTGGCGGGCGCCTTGGGCAGACCGGCGAGCAGCGCGCACTCGGGCGGGGTGAGCTCGCTCACGCCCTTGCCAAAGAAGGTGCGGGCGGCCGCCTCCACGCCGAAGGCGCCGTGGCCGAAGTAGATCTGGTTCAGGTACATCTCGAGGATGCGGTCCTTCGAGTAGCGACGCTCCAGCTCCACGGCGAGCACCGCTTCCTTCAGCTTGCGGTCGAGGCTCCGGTCGGGGGTGAGGAAGAGCACCTTGGCCAGCTGCTGGGTGATGGTGCTGCCACCTTCCACGATGCGGCCGCGACGGAAGTTCTGATAGATCGCTCGCGCGATGCCCATGGGATCGACGCCGAAGTGCGAGTAGAAGCGCGCATCCTCGGTGGCGATCACCGCCTGCTTGAGGGCGGCGGGCATCTGGGCGAGGGGCACGAAGATCCGTCGCTCGACGTGGAACTCGGTGATCTGCTCGTCGTTCTCGTCGTAGACCTTGGAGCCTACGCTGGGCTCGAAGCTCTCGAGCTGGGTCACGGAGGGAAGCGAGCGGGGGAGGATAGTGAGCACCCAGAAGGCGGACACGCCGGTGGCGAGCACGCCCACGGCGAGGACGACTACGAGGGGCACGACGATCCACCGCAACCAGCGGCGGCGCTTCGGGGGTCGGGAGGCCTGTTTCCCTCGCGGCTCGCGAGCCATCGGTTGCTATTATACGCGCGTGAACCCGGCTCTTCCGATCGACACGCAGCTGGCGCGCATCCGGCGGGGAGCGGCCCAGATCGAGGTGGAGGCGGAGTTGCGGGCCAAGCTCGAGCGCTCGCTCCGCACGGGCACGCCGCTCAAGGTGAAGCTCGGCCTCGATCCCACCGCTCCCGACTTGCACCTGGGCCACACCGTGGTGCTGCAGAAGCTGCGCGACTTCCAGGATCTCGGCCATCAGATCATCATCATCATCGGCGACTTCACGGGGATGATCGGCGATCCCACCGGGCGCTCGGAGACACGCAAGCCGCTCACCTGGGAAGAGATCCGCGCCAACGCGGAGACGTACAAGGCGCAGCTCGGCCGCGTCATCGACATGGCGCGCACCCTCGTGCGGTTCAACTCGGAGTGGCTGGGGGCGCTCACCTTCGAGCAGATCATTCGCGAGACGGCGCACCTGACGGTGGCGCGCATGCTGGAGCGCCAGGACTTCGCCGCCCGCTACGCTTCCGGGCGCCCCATCAGCCTGCACGAGTTCCTCTATCCGCTCGCCCAGGGCTACGACTCCGTCGCTCTCGGCGCCGACGTCGAGCTGGGCGGCACGGATCAGACCTTCAATCTGCTCGTGGGGCGGGATCTCCAGCGCGCGCATGGACAGGAGCCGCAGGTGGCGCTGACCGTGCCCATTCTCGAAGGTCTCGACGGCGTGCAGAAGATGTCGAAGAGCCTCGGCAACTACGTGGGCATCACGGAGTCGCCCATCGACATGTACGGCAAGCTCATGTCCGTCTCCGACGACATGATGTTCCGCTACTTCGAGCTGGTGACGCGCGTGTCCGAAGAGGAGATCCGTGCGCTGCGAGCGCTGCATCCCATGGAGGCGAAGAAGAAGCTCGCCCGGACCATCACCGCCACGTATCACGGCGAGGCCGGCGCGGATGCGGGAGAGGCGCACTTCGCTCGGGTGGTGCAGGGGAATCAGAGACCTGAGAAGGTCGAGGAACAGCCCATACCGACCCCGGAGGGA
>Ga0075425_100007895_pt1 | contig 11261 bp, 9 predicted proteins | sample SoiMethybrSBSTD4_FD_75300 | JGI IMG/M metagenome (GOLD analysis project Ga0075425, IMG submission 75300) | Bulk soil microbial communities from a Populus tree surrounding site in Tennessee, USA - Soil MetaG P. TD hybrid SBSTD4 | ecosystem: Environmental > Terrestrial > Soil > Tree plantation...
ACCGCAAGCTCGATCGATTGCAGCAGCGCGTCCGACGCTGTCTGCGTTTGCGACTGCGGCGACGGGGTCCAATGGCCGAAGGAGAGGAAGCCGATGTGTTTCACGCCTATAAGGAACCAGCGGTGTCTACGACAGGATCGATCATACCCCTTTTGATCTCGTGGTTCGTCCCTGTAGGATGCCCGCACTTGAAAGTTCGGAGGTACATGAAGCGGCGCGAATTCATTGGTCTGGTCGGTTGCGCCACCCTTGCCTGCTCGTTCGGCGTGCACGCACAGGAGACGGGCCGTCTCTATCGCGTCGCGCTGGCAATGCCGGTGGGACGAGACGAGCCGGCGGTCCTCGCATTTCTCGATGAGTTGCGCGCGCAGGGCTTTGTTGAAGGCAAAAACCTGGTGATCGTTGGCGGCCAGCCGACGGCGAACGAGCACATTCCCACGGTGGTGCCTCAGATCCTGCAGACCGCGCCGGATGTCATCGTGACGAGCGGCGACGTCGTCGCGCGTGCCTTCCAGAAGGCCACGCAGTCCATCCCGCTCATTGTCATGACCGAGGATATGGTCGCAGCCGGATACGCAGCGTCAATGGCGCGCCCCGGGGGCAATGCCACCGGCATCAGCCTGATGTCGCCCGATCTTGACGGCAAGCGGCAGGACATCCTGATCGAAGCGGTCCCGGATGCGAAGCGCATTGCTGCGCTTGCGGACTCCAATGCCGCGAGCCTGGAACACCTCAAGGTCCTGGAGGCGTCGGCACGAAAGCAGGGAAAAGAACTGCTGGTCGTTCGCGCCGCGAGCGCCGCCGATCTGGCGCCGGCAATAAACGACGCCATCAATCGTGGCGCAGGCGCGCTCAATGTATTGTCGTCGCCGATGCTGCAACTCAATCGCCGCCTCATCATTGCGCGTACGGCAGAGGCGAAATTGCCGGCGATCTATCAGTGGCCGGAAACGGCGGAAGAAGGCGGCCTGCTTGCTTACGGTCCGAGCTTTATCGATATCTTCCGTCAACGCGCCGGAATTGTCGTCAAGGTGCTGCGCGGCGCCAAGCCGAGCGAGCTGCCGATCGAGCAGCCGACCAAGTTCAAGCTCGTGATCAATCTCAAAACGGCCAAGGCGATCAACCATGCCGTGCCTACTGGTTTGATGCTGCGCGCCGATACGGTCATCGAATAGCTGACCGGTTCCGCGTCTGATCCAAACTGGACGGCAATGTGTCTCCCGTTCTCTGCCGCGATGCAGTGGAACTCGGGACAGAAATTTAGTGCATTTAGCCGTTTCAAACCCGGGTTTTCTTGCCTAGGCTTTATGGACGCGCCGCGACCATCGACGACGGCGCAGCTAGACCCGCTCAAGCCCGGAGAGCGACCCGCATGACGCAAAAGTTCACCCTCAACGTCAACGGCATCGTCCATACGGTCGACGCCGATCCTGACATGCCGCTGCTTTATGCCTTGCGCGACAATATCGGCCTCAACAATCCGCATTTCGGCTGCGGGCTGGCGCAATGCGGGGCCTGCACCGTGCATCTCGATGGCCAGCCGGCCCGCTCATGTGTCACGACCATGTCTTCTGTCGGCGACGCCAAGATCACGACGCTCGCGGGTCTTGGGACGCCGGAAAAACCACACCCGTTACAGGCCGCCTATATCGAGGAGCAGGTGCCGCAATGCGGCTACTGCATCAACGGCTGGCTCATGACGGCCGCCGCTTTCCTCCGCGACAGGAAAAAGCCGACGGAGGCCGAGATCAGGGACGCGCTCTCCGGTCTCAAATGCCGTTGCGGCACGCACATCAGCATTCTGAAAGCGGTCAAACGTGCCGCCGAGATGATGGGTTGAGGGAGGGCATCATGACAAAATATGAAAAGATGTCGTCTCTCACCCGTCGCTCGGTCCTGCTCGGAGGCGGAGCGCTTGTCGTCTCGGTCGGCGCGGGCGTATCGCTGGAGACGGTCCTATCGATCGGCAAGGCTCACGCGCAAGGCATCAAGCCGCCACTGACACCCGAGCAACTATCTTCGTACATCGCGGTCAATGCAGACGGCACCGTCTCCGCCTTCTTCGGCAAGATGGACATGGGCCACGGGCTGCATGTTGCCATCGGTCAGATCGTGGCCGAAGAACTCGACGTGCCATTCAAGAACGTCAAGGTCATCATGGCCGATACGGCCGTGACGGTGAACCAGGGCGGCGCCTCCGGCTCTACCGGCATCCAGACCGGCGGCAAGCAGATGCGCGCCGCCGCGGCGGAAGCGCGCCGCGTGCTGGTCGAGATGGCGGCAAGCCAGCTATCGGCACCAATCGAAAGGCTGGTCGTCAATGACGGCGTGGTGAGTGCCGGCGACGACAAGAGCATTTCTTACGCACAGCTTATCGGCGGGAAATATTTCAACGTTCAGCTGGACTGGAACAAGCAATACGGCAATCCGCTTTATGCGCCGGGCAAGGCGCAACTGAAAAAACCAAGCGAACATAAAATCGTCGGCCAGCCGATCAAGCGCGAAGACGTGGCGCCAAAAGTTTTCGCCCAGGAGAACTTTGTCACCGATGTGAAAGTGCCCGGCATGGTGCATGGGCGCATGATTCGACCGGCGGTGGCCGGCAGCGTGCCGGTGAAGGTGGACGAAAGCTCGGTCAAGGACATCGCCGGCGTCCGGGTGGTGTGGGACAAGGGTTTCCTCGGGGTCGTCGCCGACAGGGAGTGGGATGCCATTCAGGCGGCGCAGAAACTTAAGGTCGAATGGTCGAATACATCGCTGCCGTTCCCGGATCAGAGCGCGCTCTATGACCACATCCGCAATGCCAGCGTACGCAAGCGCCAAATCGAAAAAGAAAACGGCAATGTCGATGAAGCTTTCAAAAACGCCGCAAAAATAATCGAAGCCGAGTACGAATGGCCGTTCCAGTCACACGCGAGCATGGGTCCGGCCTGCGCTTTGGTCGAGATCAAGGATGGGCAGGTCACGTGTTGGTCGGGCACGCAAAAGTCGCACTTCCAGCAACAAGGCATCGCGTCGACACTCGGTGTGCCGGTTGAAAGCGTCCGTGTGATCTGGAAGACCGGGCCCGGCTCTTACGGCCGCAATGATGCCGATGACGCCGCGATGGATGCGGTCGTGATGGCGAAAGCGGTTGGCAAGCCTGTGCGCGTGCAATACATGCGCGACGAGGGCACCGGCTGGGATCCCAAAGGCCCGGCATCGGTGCACAAAGTCCGGGCGGCGATCGATGCTTCCGGCAAGGTCATCGCCTACGAATTCATGACCAAGGCGTTCTCGCGCGTCGACGTCAACACCAATGGCAGCAACCCAATTGACACGCTGGCCGGGCAGAGCCGCGGTGCTGACCTCAAATCGGGAGACGGCTTCGGCATTCCCGCAGAATCTTACGCCTTCGAAAACAAGCGGGCCGGCTGGGAAACCATCCCGCCATTGCTCGATCGCTCATCGCCGTTGCGGACGTCGCATCTGCGCGATCCGGTTGGGCCGCAGATCCATTTCGCCAGCGAATCGTTCATTGACGAGGTGGCCGCTGCGCTGAATGTCGACCCGATCGAATTCCGGCTGCGGCATACCAAGGAGCCACGCGACATCGCGGCGCTCAAGGCGGTTGCCGAAAAATCCGGATGGCAGTCGCGGCCATCGCCGCGTCGCGATCAAGCCGGAAACAAGGTGTCCGGGCGTGGTGTCGCCTTCGCGCAACGTAACGGCACGCGCGTCGCGATCGTTGCCGAAGTCGACATCGATCGCTCGACCGGAAAAATCTGGGCACGCAAATTCACGGTGGTGCACGACTGTGGGCAAATTATCAATCCCGACGGCCTCGTGAAGTGCATCGAGGGCAACATTGTTCAAGGCGTCAGCCGCACGTTGTGGGAAGAAGTCACCTTCGACCGCAAAGCCGTGACCAGTGTGGACTGGTTGACCTATCCAATTCTCGACATCACGGAGACGCCGCGCGAGGTGAATGTGGTGCTGATCAACCGCCCGGAGATTGCGCCGACCGGTGCCGGCGAACCGTCGATCCGGCCAGTGGCGGCGGCGATTGCGAACGCCGTCTTCGATGCCACCGGCGTGCGGCTTCGCAGGGTACCGTTCTCGCCAGATCGCGTGAAAGGCGCGCTGTCGTAAAGCGGAAAATCAGATTGATGCCGAGTTGGAGAGACCGCCACTGGGCGATCTTTCTTTTTCCGCAGGCCAATTCAGGCATGCGCCCGAATAGTCTGATACCTAGCCGCGCGCCTTCGCGCCCTCGGCTGACGCAGGAAAAAGAAATCGGTGGTCCAGCTTGCAAAGGCGACGAAATAGCGACCGGCAGACCTACCGCAAATCGTTTAACTGCCCGGATTGCGCAAAACAACGCAATCGCCCCCGGCGAGATGAATTTTTTTGCAAATGTCGTTTGCGACCTGTCGCGATTCAGCGCCGACCCTCACTTGATACCGAGGCAGTCCACCGCGCGTGCGTTCAAATACAATCGGGTCCAGTCCGTCCAGTGCTGCTGCGAATTTACGCTGGAGCGCCGAATAGCGGTCCAGGATTTCCGAGCGCGATTGGTTCGCACCAAGGATGGCGCCCCAAGGTTGAATCGCACCTGCCACCACGCGCTGCTGAAGAGCTCCCAGGAAAGTCGTCGGCGGTTGCCTGAGCCTTGCCATCAGCATTGGACAGCTCACGCCGTCGCTTTTGCTTTTGACATCGCGGCCCGCCGCCCACTCCTCAACGGAATTGCCGGTCACCGCCAACACATAGGCTCGCGTCTGGGAGGGCATCGAGCCCGTGCCCGACATCCACGCCCGCACCCGGCCAGGCCCCGCATTGTAGGCGGCCGCCGCAAGCCCGAGATTGCCAAACTGGCTTCGCAGGTCTTTGAGGAACTCGGCTGCCTTCGGCAACGCCTCTATCGGATTGAACGGATCGAGCAGATTACGTTCCGCTGCAGTGCCCGGCATGAACTGTGCGATTCCGAGCGCGTGCTTGCCGCTTCGGGTTCGCGGCCCGATGGCTCCCGCCCGGAAACGGCTTTCCTGCCAGATCAATCGGACAAAAAATTCGGTTGGCAGCTCGTTGGCGTGAGCCGCCGACTCAACCAGGAGGCAGATTGACTGTTGAGCCTGCCGGCTTGTTTTGTCATCGCTCGCTGGAAAGACAGGATCAGACGTTTCGGCAGCGTCTTGCGCGGCCAAGTCAGGAGCCGTCGCCAAAAGGACGAGAAGGACGGATACAAGACGCAACATCAAGGTTTGACTCGATGGTCGTTACGATAACCATTGAAGCTCCAAGCGCGTTCCGCTTCCCTACCGGTGGGCGGCCTTGGCATCCATTTCGGCGGCTAGCGCCTTGAGCTTCGCGGAGATTTCCACCGGATAGGCCGCGCCGGCCTCAAGCCGCCGTAACGGCTCGGGCAATCGCGCCAGATCACGTTTAGCGCGTTCGCGAATTTGCGCGAGCGTCGGCACCGGCGCGACGCGCTTCCCACCACGCATCACCGGCACGACAAGCGCTTCGCCATCGTGCCTGTCGCTCTCGAGCGAGAGCGCGTCGCCGCGCATCCGCTCTTGCGCGTCGTAGGCGCGCCACACCTGCTTGCGGCCCGGCCAGGTCTGCTTGCCTTCGGAGAGCTTGCGGCGGGGCCTGCCGGCGTAATCCTGCAGCTTGTACGCACAGTCGAGGGACGGCGCGTCGATCGAGGCATCGAGGTTGACGCCGATGCCGAAGCCGTCGATCGGCGCTTTCGCCGCGGTCATCTTCAGCAAGACATCTTCGTTGATGCCGCCGCTCACCAGGATAATAACCTCTTCAAGCCCGCCGGCATCGAGAATGCCGCGCACTTTCTTCGCCATCGCAGACAGGTCGCCACTGTCGATGCGCACGCCGCGGATTGCGATGCCATCGGCCTGGAGCTTCGGCGCAAGCTCCACGACCTTTCTTGCGCCCGCCTCGGTGTTGTAGGTGTCGATCAGCAGAATCACGCCTTCGGGCCGCGAGCGTGCGAAATTCTCGAATGCGGTCATTTCGTCGTCATGCACCTGCACGAAAGAATGCGCCATCGTGCCGACGATCGGGATGCCGTAGCGCTCGCCGGCAAGAACGTTCGCCGCGCCGCCAAACCCGGCGATATAGCTGGCGCGCGCGGAAAACAGTCCGGCCTCGGCGCCATGCGCCGTGCGCAGACCGAAATCCGAGAGAATTTTTCCCGGCGCAGCCAGCACCATGCGCGCGGCCTTGGAAGCGATCATGGTCTGGAAGTGCAGGATGTTGATGAGCCGCGATTCGACGAATTGTGCCATCGGGAGCGGCGCGGTGATGCGGATCAGCGGCTCGTTGGGAAAGCAGACGGTGCCTTCCGGAATGGCGTGCACGTCGCCGGTGAAGCGGAACGCAGCGAGGTAGTCGATGAGATTTCTGCGGAAGCGTTTGGTGCTCTTCAGCCAGTCAATCTCACCCGGCGAGAAACGCAGCGTTTCGAGATAAGTGAGGGCATCGTCGAGGCCGGCGGCCAGCAGAAAGCCGCGCCGTTCCGGCAGCCGGCGGACGAAGAATTCGAACACAGCCTCCTTGTCCTCGCCGCGGTCCAGATAGGCCTGGACCATGTTGAGCTCGTAGAGGTCGGTAGTGAGCGGACTTTCGGGGGATGTCATAATGCCTTACACGCGGCAATACCGTTGCGATCAGCGTAACCCGCGCCACGCAGCCCGTCGATGTACCGCGAATTCGTCAGAGAATCCAACTCGATCTCTCCGATCAACGTCCGGCACTCGTCGGTAAGTTGCTTTACGGGATCAGCCATTGGTTGATAGGCTCTGGCCCAACGAAAACCTGTGCGGGGAGGACAACATGAAGGCATTGCGGACTCTCTTTGTGAGCGCCGCAGCGGTCGGTCTCTTGGTGATCGGCTCGGCTGCGCAGGCGCAAGACAAGACCATCAAGATTGGCGCGCTGTTCCCCATGTCGGGGCCAGGCTCTTACTTCGGCGCGCAGGACAAGCAGGGCGTCGAGCTCGCGCTCGAGCAGCTCAACAAGGCTGGCGTGAACGGTTACAAGTTCGTCGTTCAATATGAAGATTCAAGCTGCAGCCCGCTTCCCGCGACGCAGGCGGCAAAGCGCCTGATCGAGCAGTTCAAGCCCGACGTCATCATCGGCGAGGAATGCTCGGACGCGACGCTTGCGGTGATGCCCGTGGTCGAGCAGGCCAAGGTGCCGCTGCTCAACGCCGGCTCCTCGTCGATCAAGGTAACCGAGCCCGGCAATCCCTGGACATTCCGCATCATGCCGAACGAGGTGATGCAGGGTATCAATCTCGCGGAAAATGCGTCCAAGCGCATCAAGGCGGAGACCGCGGTCCTGCTGTTCGAGAATACCAATGCCGGTATCGGCAATGCGCAGGTGTTCAAGGAGAACTTTACAAAGCACGGCGGCAAGGTGCTGGCGGAGATCGGCTTCGGCCGCGACGTGAACGACTTCACCGCGATCGCCACGCGCGTGGCAGGTCTTGGCAAGGTCGACGTCATTCCGACCTACACGCTTGAGGGCCAGGGCCTCAAGATCACCCAGGCGCTGGCGCAGGCCGGCGTGACCAAAGGCGGCGGCGGCAATGCAATCCAGATCGGCACGATCTGGCTGCCCTTCGGCTTCGAGGCGAAGGCGGGCAAGGCGGCGCTCGGTTACATCCGCATCGTGCAGTTCGACCCGACCGACACGCGCGACGTGGCGAAGAATTTCGCGACAGCCTTCAAGGCCAAATACAATGCGGACCCGACGCACCTGAATGCGCACGCCTACGACCAGGTCATGCTGATCGCCGACGTCGTCAAGCGCGGCGGGAAGGATGCCCAATCCATTCGCGACGGGCTTGCCGCCACGAAAGGCTATTCGGGCGTCACCGGCAGCGTCGAGTTCGACAAGACCAACCAGAACACCAAGATGGACACCATCCACTACATGGAAACCAAGCCTGACATGTCGTGGACAAGCCTGAAGTGGAACTAACCGGGCAATGACAACAACGATCGTCCTGCAACAGGCGATCAACGGCGTCGTTCTCGGAAGTCTCTACGTCCTGGTGGCGCTAGGCCTGACGTTGATCTACGGCGTGCTCGTGCAGATTAATTTCGCGCACGCCGATTTTGTCACGCTCGGGGCCTTCGCCGCCTATTTTTTCATGCACCTGGTCGGCGGCGGCTACATCCTGAGCATCGCCGTCGCCTTTGTCGTGGGTGCCGCGCTGGGCTGGCTGATCAACGCGGCAATCTTCACGCCCTTGCGGCATAAGGGAAACGAGCTGCTGCCGCTGATCGCCACCATCGGCGTATCGGTGATGATGCAGAACCTGATGCTGGCGTGGTTCGGGCCGATCCCTTACGCCTTCGAGACCCAATACAGCAGTGAGGTCATTCGCTTCGCCGGCATCTTCGTGTCCTGGCAGAGCGTGATCATCATCATTGTCTCGATTCTGACCATTGCGTTGCTCTATGCGTTCATGAAGTTCACCTTTCTCGGCAAGGCGCTGCGCGCGGTGGCGCAGGACCGCGAGACCGCGGGCCTGATGGGCATCAATCCCAATTATCTCATTATGCTGACATTCGTGATTGCCTCGGCGCTTGCCGGCATGGGCGGAGCCATGCTCGCGCCGGTGCTGGTGTTGACGCCATTCGCCGGCACCTCCGTCATTGTGAAGGCCTTCGCGATCGTCATCATCGGCGGGTTCGGCAATGTCGAAGGGACCATTCTCGCCGGCCTCATTGTCGGGCTCATCGAAAGCTACACCACGCAATTTCTCGACCCCGGCCTGATCGACATCGTCGTGTTCGCCCTTCTGCTGGTAATGCTGGCGATCAAGCCCACGGGGCTCATTTCGGAGCGACGCGAAGAAAATGTCTGATCCGGCGCTGGCGCAACATTTGCCAGGTCAGCGCGCGGCGCTGCGGTCCCGGTGGCTGGCCTATGCGCTTGCGATCGCGGTGATCATCGTCCTGCCGCTCATTTTCAACGACACCTATTGGCGTACGAACCTGACGGTGTGCGCGATCAACGTTCTGCTGGCGATCGGGCTCGACTTTATTCTCGGCTATGCCGGCCAGCTTAACCTCGGGCATTCGGCGTTTTACGGGCTGGGCGCCTATGTCTCGACGCTGCTGATCGTGAAACTTGGCATTCCGTTCTGGGTTGCCTTCATCGCGGGCGTGGCCTTCGCCGGGATTGCCGGAACGTTTCTCTCGCTGTTCGCGGTGCGCCTGCGCGGGCACTATCTGGCCATCGCCTCGCTCGGCTTTGCCGTCATCGTTCACCAGATCCTGCTGAACTGGATCAGCCTGACGCAGGGGCCGCTCGGCATTTACGGCATCGCGCCGCCGCCGGCGATTGTCATCGGCGGCGTGGTCATTGCCGACTTCCGCAATCTCGCCGCGTTCTTTTACCTGGTCGCAGGTTTCGCCTTTTTGTCGTACATGTTGCTGAGCCAGTTGGTGCGGTCCCCGATCGGGGAAACGCTGACCGCGATTCGCGAGGACGAGGTGTCGGCGGCCTCGCTCGGCATCAATGGCGCAGCCTGGAAAGTCTTTGCCTTCGGTGTCGGGTCGGCGGTCGCGGGGGCGGCCGGCTGTTTTTACGCAAGCTTCGTCGGCACACTGGTGCCGGATGCGTTCTTCGTGTCGGAAGCTTTCACCATCCTCGCCATGGTGATCGTCGGCGGTATGGGCACGCTGATCGGCCCGGTGTTCGGCGCTATTCTCCTGACCGTCCTGCCGGAAGTCCTGCGCGGCTTCGGGGACCTGCGCCTGGTGGTCTATGGCGCGGCGCTCACTTTCGTTGTGCTGTTCATGCCAGGCGGGCTCGCGCAGGCGGCCCGCGTTGTCGCCGAGAAACTCGGCCTGAGGCGCTCCGCATGAGCACGGCAGCCGCGACAGCCATGACGACTCAACCGCTGCTGCAGGCGCAGGGCCTGCACAAGAATTTCGGCGGCGTGAAAGCGGTGTCGGACATTTCGTTCGATGTCCCGGCCGGTTCGATCTTCGCGGTCATCGGGCCGAACGGGGCGGGGAAGTCGACGCTGCTCAATTTGATCAGCGGTGTGTATCAGGCCAATGCCGGATCGCTGTCGTTCAAGGGCACCGATCTGTCCAGGATGCCCGCGCACCGGCGCGTGCGGCTCGGCATTGCACGGACGTTTCAGAAGATCCGCCTGTTCAAGCAACTCAGCGTGCTGGAAAACGTGATTGCGGGGTTTCACGTCCATCACAGCATCCCGGCTTGGCAATATGTGGTGCATGGCGCGGTCTTTGCCGAGGATCAGCGACGCTGCCGCGAGCAGGCGGCAAAGCTTTTGGATTTCGTCGGCATGTCGGCGCGCCTGCATGTGCAGGCGGGCTCGCTGTCCTATGGCGAGCAGCGCATGCTCGAGCTTGCACGCGCGCTTGCAACCAAACCCCAACTCTTGCTGATCGACGAGCCGGCCGCGGGCCTGAACGCCGCAGAGGTCGATACCCTGCTCGACCGAATCCGTTCGTTGCGCAATGGCGGCACGACGGTCGTGCTGGTCGAGCACAATATGGATCTCGTGATGAATGTCGCCGACCGGATCATGGTCATGGACTATGGCCGGCACTTGTTTGAGGGCGTTCCGGCGGAGGTGCAGAAGAATCCGGCCGTCATCGCGGCCTATCTCGGTGGAGAACTGTCGTGAGTGCGCTTCTGGAGGTCGAGAACCTCGAGCTGGCCTATGGCCCGATTGCGGTGTGCCGGGATATTTCGCTCCGCCTCGACCGCGGCGAGATCATCGCGCTGATCGGCGCCAACGGCGCAGGGAAATCCACGACGTTGCGCGCGATCGCGGGTGTGCTGCCGCCACGGCGGGGCACGATCAAATTTGCGGGCCATGACGTGACGGCGACGCCATCCTATGAGCGCAGCAAGCTCGGCATCGCGCTGGTGCCGGAAGGCCGCCACGTCTTTCCGTTCCTCACCGTGCGCGAAAACCTCGAGCTCGGTGCCTTTAATGTTCGCAACGACGCCGCAAAAGTCCGCCAGCGCATGGATGGCGTCTTTGCCATGTTTCCGCGGCTGTCGGAGCGCACCAGCCAAAACGCCGGCACGCTGAGCGGGGGCGAGCAGCAGATGCTGGTGCTCGGCCGCGCCATGATGTCGGAGCCGCAGCTGCTCTGCCTGGACGAGCCGTCGCTCGGGCTTGCACCGATCGTCGTCCAGGACATCTTCCAGAAGATCAAGGCCATCAACGCGGCCGGCACCAGCGTGCTGCTGGTCGA
>Ga0075425_100007896_pt1 | contig 11261 bp, 12 predicted proteins | sample SoiMethybrSBSTD4_FD_75300 | JGI IMG/M metagenome (GOLD analysis project Ga0075425, IMG submission 75300) | Bulk soil microbial communities from a Populus tree surrounding site in Tennessee, USA - Soil MetaG P. TD hybrid SBSTD4 | ecosystem: Environmental > Terrestrial > Soil > Tree plantation...
TGATTGCTGCCAAACCGGTTCTTCATTTCGCGCGCCCAAATCCGGCGCGCTGCCCGATACTTCGCGATTTCCTCGAAGAAATCGTTGTGAGCGTTGAAGAAGAACGACATGCGCGGCACAAATCGATCGATATCGAGACCTGCCTTCACGCCCCACGCGACATACTCAATACCGTCGCGCAAGGTGAATGCGAGTTCCTGCACGGCGGTCGCGCCGGCTTCACGGATGTGATAGCCGCTCACTGAAACCGGGTTGTAACGAGGCACTCGCTCGATGCAGAACTCGAAAGTGTCAACCACTAGCTTCATCGCAGGTTTGATCGGATAGATCCACTCTTTCTGAGCGATGTACTCCTTAAGAATGTCATTCTGTAACGTGCCTGAGATCTTTTCCCAGTTCGCACCCTGCTTCTCCGCGACGACGAGATACATCGCGAGCAGCACTGATGCTGGCGCGTTGATCGTCTGGGATACGGTGACTTGCTCAAGTGGAATGCCGTCAAAGAGAACTTCCATGTCAGCAAGCGACGATACGGCCACACCGCATTTACCGACCTCACCTTCCGAGAGTGGTGAGTCGGCGTCGTAGCCCATCAACGTTGGGAGATCATAGGCCACAGAGAGTCCCGTTTGGCCCTGTTCCAAGAGGTATTTGAATCGTGCGTTGGTCTCTTCGGGCGTGCTAAAACCGGCAAACTGGCGCATTGTCCAGAGTTTGCCGCGATAGCCGGTTGGGTGAATGCCACGGGTGTAAGGAAATTCACCAGGGAAGGAGATGTCGCGACTAAAGTCAAGATCTTCGACATCAGCGGGGGTGTAGAGACGTTCGACCTCTTCGAGTGAGACGCTCTGGAAGGCCTTCTTTCGTTCGGGACGCTTCTTGAGCGCAGGCTCGAGAGTTTCCTGTTCCCAACGTTCTCGTTCTACTTCCGCAGGTGAGCTTTCCTTTGTTTCAGGCATGACTCGGATATTAGCAAATTAGCCACGAAAAGGCACAAAACGCACGAGATATTAACGAGTGAGATGAGTAAGAGGGGAGCGCGGCTGCGATGGCAGTCACAGCCGCGCCAACACGGAAGGCTAACCCGGTTGCGTGGATGTCGAGCAGGGGAAAACTAATGGGCAGGTTTCGGCGGGCATAGAAATCGGTTCCTCCGTAATAACCAACGTCATTCAACGGGTACGACAAACTCATTGCTGCGGACCATGTTCAAGCGGGCGCGCGCCGCGAGTTCGATGGCCCGGGGATCTGTTCGAAGTCTCTCCAATTCGGCTTTCAACGTCAGATTAGTATTGCGTAACGTCTCCACGTCCGTTTGCATCGTGTTGAGTTGTCGCGCCGCAAGCTGAACCTTGGCGCGAGTTCGCATGTTGACCGTCACACAGACAGCGAAGGTCGCCAGCAGAATCATTCCAAAAACAACCCACGATGGAATTACTCCACCGCGGCGCCGCACTTCCGTGCGGGTGCCCAGGATCTCCACCGAGATCTGTTGTACTGAGGCCAGAGAGTTAGTGCGCCGCGCTACACGCTGCGATTTGATTCGTTCGTCAACCCAATAATTTGCGACCCTGCTCACTTCGCACCTCCCGATCCCTTGCCGCTTCAGATTTCGTTCAGGTTAGTACGTTCCGGCTTCATGACGACTGCGGCAAAGGTGAAGGCCTCAGATTCGACGGCCTGCCAACCCCACGTCCCGAGTAGATTGTCATGCTCCAGTTAAGAGGCTGCTTAAGTGAAAACTGTGGGTTTGGCCACAATATATCAGGTACTTTGTGACCAGCAGCCCCAACTAAATGTACTTTGCGGCTTGTCAATTACTTGCCGCTCAATGACTTAGCGGCGTTAGGGCGGACTCTAGCATCGTGCTTAAGCGGCTGTAAAGATATTTCTGGTCAATGTTTTATCCGCGTAAGTTCAACAATTTCTTGAACTAACGTCGCTTAAGCAGGAAATTTGGCGAACGGGTGGCGAACGAAATCCAACAGTTAAAACCTGTTGACACCATGGGCGTCCGTCACTAGACTCATAAACCTGCGGGCTACAATGCCCTTGGCACCACGATTGAGCGGTTCACTTGTCCCAGCAAGCCCTCACTAAAGAGGATTCCAGCATTTTCGAGCACAGTTAAGGAAGGGTGTAGATGTCTGACTCTTCGGTTCTAAGCCCGAATGCCGCAGTTTCCGACTTGAGTTCACTTCAGTTACCGATCAGCGCAATCGTTCGCGCCGTTTGCGAAGCCGCAAACGGTGGTCCAGATCTGCTCTATGAGGTGATGATCAAGATGAGTCTCATGGTCGAGGCAACTGCGCCCACATACGGTTTATCGATTTGGACCACTTCGGATTCAGGCAAACCAACATTACGCTGGGCCGAAGGCCTGGAGGATCCAGAGCTGGCGACTGCCGAGAACACCGTAGCTGAGATCTTTTCCAGCAACGGCCGTCCTACACCGGCAAACGAAGGCGATCAGTCCATCTGTCTCTTACTCGCGTTGCCATCGGCGACGCGTGAAGGCGCTGCGCTTTATGGTCGTTGCGTGCGGCCGCTGACTACTCAACAAGCGAAGGAGCTCAACGCGCTCAGCGACGTAGCGCACCTGGCCCATCAATCCTCAGCAAACGCCATCGTCAGTAGTCCAAAGCCTGCGACTATTACGGGGCCAAATTCCTTGCCCGGCATGATTTTCAGTAGTCGCGCGATGTGTGACGTAGCGCGCAACGTCGAGCGCATCAAGGATTCGAATTCCACGATCCTCGTCACCGGCGAATCGGGTACGGGAAAGGAATTGATCGCGCGCGCGATTCATCGTCTCAGCAGACGATCGGAGAGTGAGTTCATTCCTTTCAACTGTTCGGCGGTTCCTGCTGAGCTCGTCGAGAGCATGCTGTTTGGTCATCGTCGTGGAACGTTTACAGGTGCGATGTCGGACCAAGCCGGACTGATTCGTTCTGCCGAGAATGGTACGTTGTTTCTCGACGAAATCGGCGATCTACCGTTACCACTTCAACCGAAGCTGCTGCGATTTCTACAGGAAGGCGAGATTCATACTCTCGGCGAACGCGTGCCGCGTAAAGTGAACGTGCGCGTGATTGCAGCCACGCACAAAGACCTCGAGACATTGGTTGGCGAAAAACTGTTTCGTGAAGATCTTTACTATCGAATCGCCACCTTGACCTTGAAGGTGCCGCCTTTGCGTGAGCGGCGCGAGGACATCTCAACGCTCATCTCGCATTTTGTCAGTCATTATGCGCGGAAGAACGAACGTGAGATTTCTGGAATCACTGCGGAGGCGATCCAGATTCTCGAAATGTACTCGTGGCCCGGCAACATCCGCGAGCTTGGGGCGGAGATCGAGCGACTGGTGCTTTATGCGGAAGACGACGGCTACATTCGCCCGGAAAACATAAGCCCGCGAATTTATCCACAAGCAGGACAAAGCGAGGCGACTGCGGAAAACCTGGATCAATTGCTTGAGAGCTATGAGCGACGTGTAATAACTGAGACTCTCAAGCGTCACGATTGTAATGTGGCTAAAGCAAGCGAAGCGCTCGGGCTGGGATCGAGACAAACTCTTTACAAGAAGCTGAAGCGCCTGGCGATCGACATCGGCGACTTTCTACAGGAAGACACCGAGCCAGGCATGCAATACCGAGCTTAACCACAAAAAGGCACAAACAGCACAAGTAAGAATGGTTCGGGCTAACAGCTCTAATCTTATGTCCTGTTGTGCCTTTTTGTGGCGAAATCATTTGTAGCATTGAAGCTTGTCAACCGCGGGCGACAACACTCAAACGTTTGTAAACCACAGGGGACAAAATTCCCACCAAACCCAGCAAAACTGCAATTGGACTAGTGGCACACTGGTTGTAATCCTCATGCTCGTCGCGAAGCAACCACTGCATCGCATCAATTGGTCGAGCAGACAAATTCCAATGAAGACCAACACCACTAAAAACCTGGCATCAGTTGTAATGCTCGTCATCCTTTCCCCGTTCCTGGCGCTGGCACTTCTCGTCAGCATCAAGACAGCAGGGATCAAAGATAACGAAGTCTTATTGCTGCTGCTCACGTTGTTGAGTGCGGTCCTCAGTGGGATCAATGGCTTTGGACGTCGCACGTCCTCAGTCATGGGTTCTTCGCTCGTTCGAGTCACAACGCCTAATCGAATACTAAAGGAGCAACAAAATGATTAAGAAATTCTTCAGCGATGAAACCGGTCTTGAACTTTCTGAATACGCAGTCGCCGCAGCGCTCGTCGCGTTGGCTTGCGTCGCTGCTTTCCAGCTTCTGGGCACCAACATTGCTGGCAAGATCAATACTCTGGCCAACACCATCAAGTAAGCGGAAATCATTGAAGTGGCCCGGCAACACAAGCGTGCTCGGGCCACAGTGTTGGTACGCAATTCAGCAAGACTCAGAGGGAGGACACAAGTGTTTAAGAAATTTTGGAGTGATGAGTCTGGCTTGGAACTTTCGGAATACGCCGTAGCTGCCGCGCTCGTTGCGCTCGCTTGCGTTGCCGCATACCAGCTTCTGGGCACAAATATCGCAGCCAAGATCAATGCTTTGGCGAACACTATTCAATAGTTCCGACTTGCCAAAGGAGGATGGCCCAATGTTCAAAAAATTCCTGAGCGATGAGACGGGACTGGAACTGTCGGAGTACGCGGTCGCGGCGGCGCTCGTTGCTTTGGCTTGCGTTGCTGCATTCCAGCTCTTGGGAACCAACATCGCAGCGAGGATCAATACCCTGGCAGGTTATATCCAGTGACCTGCACTGATCTGCCATTGACGGTGGCGCGCCTAAGTGAAGCCTTTGACTCCACAGGTGCGCCGCCACCTTTTCTTGAATGCCCGAGACTAGACGTCAGGATCAATGCTTAGTCCAACCGCCACAGCTTTTGAATTATTTCTAGTGCCGCTCGCGGTGGTGATCATCTACTACGACGTGCGCTATCGCCGTATTCCCAATCCGTTCGTGCTGGCGACACTCTTAACAGGACTCACTCTGAACTTCGCTCTCGGTGGAATACAGGGTGCTCTGAACAGCATTGGCGGATGTGTTTTGGCTTTTGTCTTGATGTTCATGTTGCACGTCTTCGGAGCAATGGGCGCAGGCGACGTCAAACTTTTCGCCGCCATCGGATCAGTGATCGGCGCTCAGCTTGTTCTGCCTACTTTCGTAGTGGTTGTTCTGACTGGTGGTGTGCTGGCTCTGGTTTCCGTTCTGCGATCCGGGGTCTTCGGAACCACGATGCACAACGTTGTGCAAATCCTTGTTGGCTTGTTGCCAGGATGGCAGATGCCCAAATTCAGCGTTCCTGCTGATCGCCGCCTCACCATTCCGTACGGTGCGGCTATCACTATCGGCGCCATTATCGCAACCGCGATCTTTCACGCTTAACAGCAGCTATTAACCAGGCCTTGACCTGGCGAGAACGGAGAGTTGATTCCATGCGAAACAAACGTTTCTTCATAGTTTTGGTAGGGGCGCTGATTTTTGGAGTGCTCGCTGCCGTGACAGTCAGCAAATACCTTTCAAGCGCACAGGCCTACACCAAGAATATGAACAAAGTGGCCGTGGCCAAGGTCGCGATCCCGATCGGGAGCAAGATTATTCCCGAGCAGATCATGGTGGTCCAGTTTCCGAAGGAATCAACTCCCGACGGAGCCTTTGAATCCCCTGAAAAACTGGCCGGCCGTGTGGCAGTGATGAACATCGCTGCGCGCGAACCGATCACTGAATCACGACTGGCGCCCGAAGGAACTTCGGCGGGTCTTTCCGCAGTGATACCGGAAGGCTACCGCGCGATGACCGTCAAAGTTGACGATGCTGCCGGCATATCTGGATTCATCATGCCCGGCACGTTGGTTGACGTGGTAGTAGTGATCGACCCGCGCGAAGGTTCAGGTATGCAGGATCCGATCTCGAAGATCGTGCTGCAAAACATCAAGGTCCTGGCCAACGGTCAGAACATTGACAAGCCCAAAGACGAGCGTGAAGCCAACAGCGTCAAGGCTGTTACGCTTCAGGTTACTCCCGAGCAGGCTGAGAAACTCGCACTCGCCTCGAGCGAAGGCAAGTTGCAGCTTGTTATGCGTAACCAGATCGACCAGGGCGACGAACAGACGCCTGGCGTCAACAAGCGCGGACTGCTGAGTGGCGAAGGCGCGTTGAAAACTCCCGAACCAGGATCACTGAAGAGTGAACAACCGAAGCAAGAGACCAAGCCAGCCGTACGCAGATCAGTGTCTGCACCAAGACCCGCAGCAGCGGCCCCAGCTCCTCAACCTACTCCGCGTGCGTCAGTGGAAATGATCGAAGGCGCAAAGAAGCGCAACGTCGAGTTTCCATAGACCCGATTAAGTTCAGAGTTCAGTCTTCAGCCCACGGAATGAGGCACAAGCTAAAGCTTGAACTCTAAACCGAATTCTTATTTGAAGTTGATCGCGTTGGCGATCGCTAGAAACAAAGGAGCATAAGATCATGCAGAGCCGTTCCCCAATTTCACGCCGAGTGAGTTTATTGCTGGCGTCACTGATTACAATATTTGCCAACTCAATCGCGCACGCCCAGGAAAACTCCTACAAGGCGTCTTTTGCTCAGAACAAAGAATCGATAGCTGTCAATGTTCTGGTGGGCCAGTCGCGCGTGATCAACTTCGATCGCCCGGTCGGACGCTTTTCAGTTTCCAATCCGGATATCGCCGAAGCGGTGCTCGTCACTCCTGACCAGGTGCTGGTGAATGGAAAAGCATTCGGTCAGGTCAACTTCATCGCCTGGGAGCAGTCGGGCGGTCAGTTTTTGGTGTTTGATGTTTACGTCCGCGCCAATCTTTCGCTGATCGATTCCCAGATTCGCGCGCTGTTTCCGAAGGAAGACATTCGTCTCAGCCAAGCCAATGGGTCCGTTGTGATCTCCGGCAGCGTGAAGGATGCAAATACAGCCACACAGGTGCAGAGCGTTATTGAAGCTGCAAACTTCAAAGTTGTGAACATGCTGACGTCGCCGGTTTCGAACGCGACGCAGATTCAACTTGAGGTTCGGGTTGCCGAAGTGAATCGCAACCGGCTGCGCGACTACGGCACCTCCTTCCTGCAAAATGGAACCACAGGCGGCTACGCCAACAGCGGTGGTGGTCCGAGCACTATAGGTGACACAGTCGTTGGCTCTGCCAGTGCGATCCTTAATCCAGCTCTAAACGTCCTGCTTTTCAATCGATCCATCAATACTGTGGCCATGATGAAGCTCTTACGCACTGAAGGTGCGTTTCGCGAGTTGGCCGAACCAAACTTGATCGCCATGAACGGGCAGCAGGCGAGCTTCCTGGCCGGCGGTGAGTTCCCAGTGCCGGTTCTTCAGAACTTCGGCGGCAGCAGTGGTGGTGGCATCACGATCGTCTGGAAAGAGTATGGCGTTCGCCTGAACTTCAAACCGACGATCGTCGACGAAAACCACATCCGTTTGGAGCTCGAGCCTGAGGTTTCCACTATCGACTTTACCAACGGTGTGAAATTCAACGGGTTCGTTGTGCCGGCGCTTCGCACACGCCGCGCCAAGACTGGCGTTGAGCTGAGCGATGGTCAGTCGTTCGCTTTGGCTGGTCTGCTCGACAACACTGAGACGAAGACACTGTCGAGAATTCCGATCGTTAGTGACATTCCGGTAATCGGCGCGCTCTTCAAATCGAAGTCCTTCGAGAAGAAAGAGACGGAGCTGATGTTCTTCGTGACCGCACACATGGTTAAGCCAGTCAGCCCAGACGATCTGCCGCAGTTGCGTGGTATCGATGGTTTGAAGGGCAGCTCGCCTTTGGGTGTTGAGCCAAAGGGTGAAGGCGTTCAGGGCCAGACCGGTTACAAGATTTCCGGACAGAACGAACAGACTCCAGCAGCGGCTCCGGCGAAAGTGGAAGAGCCGAAAACCAAGACCGCCGGACCCACTACTCAATCCAGCACCACCGGCAGTGTCGGTAGCGTGCGCAACAGTAATCCTGCCCTGCCAGTTGCTAAATCCATGAAGGTGGACTTCAACCCGGACACTGTTCGGCCCTGGTAACTTGGCAACTCATCTTCTCGAGCCGATCTTCGTTCGAAATATGAGGGGGAAAACATGAAGAAGAGCGCAGTAGAACAAGCGGAGAAGAGAAAACGAGAGAGAGGTTCAGTCCTGGCGACTTCCGCAATCGCAATGTTGTCAGTCCTGCTGGCAGTTGGTTTAGGAATCGATATCAGCAGGTTGTATCTATCAAAAAACGAACTACAGAATGCGGCTGATGCTGCGGCATTAGCCGGCGTCTCCGGACTGAACGGAGGAGCACCCGGTATTACCGAGGCTGCCGATCGTGCGGTCAAGGAGATGAACAAATATGACTTCAACAAAACCGGCGTGAGTTTTCCACGCGGGAACGTTGAATTCGCCGTCAATCTCAATGGTCCATACATGAGCGAGGGCGCTGCCGCGGCGGCGCCCAAAAAGATTCGGTTCGTCAGAGTCACGACACCGGATTCACCGGTAGGTATTTCTTTTGCTGCTTTCGTGCTCGGTAGCAGCCGGAACCTTTCAGCAACAGCGACCGCCGGCTTTTCGGTGCCGGTGAATGTCATTTGTCCGTGGCTTCCCGCTTTCGTGCTCGACGATCTAAGTAATCCGATCAAGGCAGGTGGTACTTACACCTTTCGTCTGGACCCGGGAGAGTTCATCTCGCCCGGAAACTATCAACTGCTGGCTCCGATCCAGTCGGGAGCTAGTGGTGACCGTCAAGGTATGGCGAATGGAGTCAACTTGTGCATCTCTGTGGGTACCGTGGTTCCTACAAAACCAGGCGTGAGCTCCGGTGCAATCCGCCAGGGGATCAATACACGGTTTGATGTCTTTGGTGCGGGAATGAACCCTGCACTCTCACCGCCTGACACAAATATCGCAGAGAACATTACCTACGCTCAGTATCGCGATAAGCTTGTGACCAAAGCTCCGTCCAACACAGGTGTCGCCGATCGCCGGATAGTCTTCATTCCGATCGCCGAGTCGTTGCCTGGAAACGGTCGCGACGAGATCGTTGTCAGCAGATTCGGTGTCTTCTTCCTGCAGACTTCGATCGGCGGGGGAAACGGTGGTGACCTGAAAGCTGAGTACATCACTGATACCGCCTTCGCCGGCAACAGCTATTACGATCCGGGTGCCGGCGCTGTGAACGACAACCTGGCTGTGCCAGTTCTTTACAAGTAGGTGAAATCATGCACGCAAGAATCCGCAAAATCCGGAACCGCCGTCGCTGGAGCCGATTTCTCGATCTGCAGCGTTTCCGCAGAGATGAGCGCGGTCTTCAGTTGGTGGAGACGGCGATAGTCATACCGATCTTTTTGATGTTGTTTGGAGCGACAGCCGAGTTTGGACGGTACTTCTACGAGTACACGACGCTGGCGAAGGCGGCTCGAGTAGGAACTCGTTACTTGTCAGACGTTCCAGTTACGGCCGGTAATGACGCTGCCGCGAAGAACATGGTCGTTTACGGAAATCCTGCCGGCACGGGATCACCGATAGTGACAAACCTGACGACGTCGAACGTTGTGATAACCCGTCAGGGCGGTGTTCCGATTCTACCCGAAACAGTCACGGTTTCGATCTCTGGCTACACGCATCAGCCGATTTTCGATTTGGGAAAACTGACCAACACGGTCGGGCTTTCGCTCAACATCGACGTCAAGCCCAGCGTGACCATGCGGTACCTGTTAACCCAACCTCCTCCCATTTAGTAAGAGGAAAGGATCATGCGGCGAAACAAACTGTTTGACTCAAATCAACGTGGCGCTACGCTGGTCGAATTTGCGATTGGCGTGACAGTGTTTCTCACGGCGATGTTTGCGGTTATGGAATATGGACGAGCTCTCTACGTCCACAATGCTCTTGCAGATGCCGCACGACGCGGAGCGCGATACGCCACGATGCATTCAAGTTCTAACGTCGATGCCGTGAAGAACGTAGTGGTCTATGGAGATCCAGCCGGCGGATCCCAGGCTCTGGTTCCAAACCTTACTACCGACAAAGTGACGGTCAATTATTCGAACTTCGCACTGAACAAAGGAACGGTCTCAGTCGGCATTACCAATTACCAATTCCAGTTTGTCATTCCGTTAGTTGGCACCACTATCACAATGCCCAACTACAACACCACGCTGACAGGTGAAAGCGTGGGCTGGATTCCGGCAGACAAGTAGGTGACGTTCTAACAAATGACGAGAGGATTAGCACACCAGTGCTCGAACTAGAAATGCCAGTCTCAGGCTTCGAATCCACTGCCGGTTGGCGCCAGTATCACGCCAGCCTTTCGAACATCGTTCCGGAAAAAACCGGCCTTGCAACATCGCGATGGTCCTACCGTAACCCCCAGGCACTCTGTCACTAGTTTTTCTTTCAATCGACAGCCGCCGGCAGTGGGATTCGAATTAACGAATCACGAGGAAGAGATGACCGAACCAATTTCAGTAGTTGTTCTCAGCACCGGACTCGACAACTTCAAAGATATTCGCAGGGCCTTGTCGGCGGAACAGCGCGTGAAGCTGCTTGCAGGTGGAAACGACACCGATCAGCTCTACGAGGAGATCGTTCGTTTGAAGCCGAACGCGGCGATCATTGCACTTGGACCAAACGCCGACAACGCCGTCAGATTTATTGAACGCTTGAATGCAGAATGTCCGGGAACCGCCCTCATTTCAGCCGCTCAGGATGCGTCTCCCGACATGATCCTGAGAAGCCTGCGCGCCGGCGCGCGCGAGTTTTTGCGCATTCCAATCAGCGCGGAAGAGCTGCGCACCGTGCTCGATCGAGTTTCGGAGTTTTGTACGAAGAAAGAAGAAGCGCCAAAACGAAAAGGCCGCATGGTTGCTGTCTTTTCCAGTAAAGGTGGCTGTGGCACTTCGTTCATGGCGACGAATCTCGCCGCTGCGACTGCGTCGAAAACCGTGCTCGTCGATCTCAATCTACAAGCCGGTGACTTGCCGCTGTTTTTAGGAATGGATCCGAAGTATTCGATCGCCGACATGGCCGAGAAGCGTCAGCGTCTCGATGAAACACTTATCAACAGTCTCGTAACTCAACACTCCACCAACCTGTGGTTGTTAGCAGCGCCGCACTCAGCCGACTCTGCGGATGAGATCGAGCCGCAACACATTTTCGAGGTCCTACAGAAACTTCGCGAGCACTACGACTACGTCGTGCTCGATCCGCAACACACGTTCGATTCGATCACGCTGGCCGC
>Ga0075425_100007898_pt1 | contig 11260 bp, 10 predicted proteins | sample SoiMethybrSBSTD4_FD_75300 | JGI IMG/M metagenome (GOLD analysis project Ga0075425, IMG submission 75300) | Bulk soil microbial communities from a Populus tree surrounding site in Tennessee, USA - Soil MetaG P. TD hybrid SBSTD4 | ecosystem: Environmental > Terrestrial > Soil > Tree plantation...
AACTGCGAGCGATCGATGTCGTCGCGCGTCTGGCCGTTGTGATCGACGACCGACACGAAGATCGGCACAGTGCGCACCGAAAGCTCTTCGACGTGAACGTCGCCGGCCGCCGACCAGAAGTCCGCGGCTTCGTCGCCGTTCTTCGTTTTCGCCGTCACCTGTACGAACCCGCGCGCATACGTCGTCTCGGGCACCGTGAATCGATACGGCTCCTCGCTGACGGACGCGACGATTTTTCCGTCGTCCCACAGCTCGACGATCTGAATCGGATCGTCTTTCGGCGCGGTCGTGACCGCCTCAAAGACGCGATGCTCCGCGTCGAACGGCCGCACCTTCACGGTCAGCGGCAATAGCCCGCGATTGATCGTCTCCTGCCATTGCACGCGTTTGCCGGACGGCGATTTCGCGATGATGGAGATCTTGTGCTCGATGGCCGTGTCGCCGAAGTCGACGACGACGTGATACGGACTCGTGAGATTCGTCGCGAGGGTGTTGCCGTCGACGACGACCGTGACCTTCGCGTCATCGAAAACAGGATCGATCGTGAGGTCGACGACACCTTTGAGCTCGCCGGAGTGACCATCCGTGTCACCGCGCCTCAGAAGCAGTTGCTCGGCGGCGACGGCGCTCGTTGCTGTCAGGAGGAGGAGGAGTGTGAGGGAAAGTGCGCCGCGGTACCGCTTCACTGCGTTCATAAGTCCCGCCGGGTTTTCCTTTTTCGCCCGGCGTCCCCGTTTGGTAGTGCTCGTTCCCTGGTCGCCGTTTCAGCCCTACTCCGAAAGTCGTGCCAGGTGATGAGAGGGACGTGACGGGGATCTCTACCCGTAGATCCGCTTGTACTCGTGCCGATTCCGCGTGACGGTCTTCACGTAGAGCTTCGTCTCCGCGTACGGGATCGATTCGATGAACACGTCGATGTCGTCGATCGGCGTGCGCGCGAGCCAGCGATTCACCGCCTCTTCGCCGCCGTTGTACGCGGCGATGGCGAGGATCTCCGCTGTCATCCCGAGCGAAGTCGAGGGATCTGGCGGCGTGGGGCGCGCGTCGCTCACCACCCGCCCGGATCCCTCGACTGACGCTCGGGATGACATCAGCGCGTTCATCCGCGCGATCTTCTGCGCGAGCTCGGCGGTGCCGACGGCGATGTTCGTCGCCGGATCGAACAGCGTCTCGCGCGTGACGCCTTCGATTCCTCCCTCCGCCGCGATCGCACCAGCCTCGGCCGGCATGATCTGCATCAGGCCGACGGCGCCCGCATTCGAGACCGTCGTCGGTTCGAAGCCGGTCTCCTGTCGAATGATCGACGCGACGAGATACGGATCGAGCCCGCGCTTCGCGGCTTCGGCGCGAATCGTGTCGAGGTACGGCAGCGGAAAGAGAATCTCCCAGAATTCGTGCGGGATGTTCGCGCCGCCGTGGCGCACGAACTCGCGAAAACGGCGCTGCAGGATGCCGTTCGCCTTGAACGGCTCGCCCGCGCGAACGTAGATGCGCGCGAGCTCGAGTTGCACCGCGTTGTCGTCGGGAAATTGCGTCGCGAGCGCCTTCATCTCGCGCGCCGCATCGCGCTCGAGGCCGAGGTCGAAGAGCTCGCGGGCGGTGTCGCCGAGGGTGAGCTCGGCGACGAGATCCGGGAAGACGTTGGGCGATGCGGGCGCTGTCGCGGCTGCGGGCCACAGCTCCTTCGCGCGATACGCGTAGTAGCTGTACGGAAACTCCGCGACGACCTGCTTTGCCTTCGCGTCGCGCTCGTCCGCGCGACCGAGGCGATCGAGAACCTTCGCGGACCAGAAGAGCGAGTTCGTGCGGTAGTCGCCGTCGGGATACATCGCGATGTAGCGATCGAAAATCTTGAGCGCCTCGTCGGGTTGTCCGGCGAGGACGTTCGTCCATCCGAGTGTCCAGAGATTCTCGCCGTCGTTGCCGAGGGCGCCGGCGTCGATCGCTTGTGTGAGGTTGTCGATCGCCTTCGCGTAGTCGATCACATCGGACGAGTAGTAGCGCGCGCGCTGGATCTTCGCGTCGATGGCCTCGCGGCTTTCCGGGAAGTCCTTCTCGATCTGGTCGAGACCGGCGAGGAATTCATCCGGCTTGCCCGCGCGCCATGCGGCCCGCGCGCGGAGCAGCATCAGCGACGGATCGAGCGCGACGTCGCGCGTTTCGTCGAGAAGCGTCGTGTAGTTGCGCGAGTTGAAGAGCGCGCGGACGCGGATCGCACGGTACTGATCCTGCGTCTGCGCGTCGGGAAAGCGCTGCGCGATGCGCTGGAAAAGATCGAGGGCCTGATCGTAGCGATTCGCGCGGGAGAGCTTCGACGCGAGCGCGATCGAGTCATCGAGCGAGAGCTTGTCGAGCTCGGATGCGAGGGAGCCGTAGACCTCTTCGACGAATCGTCCGGACGTGTAGTCGTTGAGCAGACGCAGACGCACCGTCGTCGCGAGATCGATGCGGCCAGCTTTTTCGAGACGCTTCGCGAGATCGACGAAATCGCTTTCGGTCAGCTCGTCGATCGGGACGAGCATCGCCTGCGCGAATGCGGCGTCCGTTGCCACGGCGTCGCCGGTCGCGGCGAGTAGCGCGGGAAGTCGTAGTCGCGCCACGGTTGCGGCGGTCGTCGGTCCGTTCGCGATTCCGGTCGCGATCGCCGCCGCCTGCTGCGCGTTGCCGCGCGCTTCTTCCGCGCTTGCGACGCGCAGCAGAAGAAACGGAGCAACGTTTGGATTCTGCGTCGCCGCTGCGTTCAGCGTCGCGATCGACTCGTCCCACTTCTGTTCGTCGAATGCCTTCAGCCCGCGGAGCGCGAGCTCGTGCGGTGTCGGCGGCGGGGAAGGCGGCTCGACCATCTCGGCCGGCGCCACGCGCGCGACCGGTTTCTGACCGCCGCACGCCACGAAAAAGATCAGCGCGAAAAAACTCGCGTACTTCCTCAGCCCACCTCTCGAATCCATCGATCACCCTCGCTCACGAATCCGACGCGCCGGAGAAACTCCTGCGCGCCGCGCGCATCGTCGACCTGCACGCGCGGTCGTTCCATCTTCCGCGCCAATTGCTCGACCTCGCGCAGCATCGCTCGTCCGATCCACTTCCGTCGTAACGCTGTGGCAACGACGATGTTGTCGAGGCGGACGGTATCGGGCGTGATCTCGAGCTCGACGACGGCGACCAGATCGCCGACCAGCTTCCCGATCAGCCCGCATGCCGGGACGTGCGAGCTGCCGCCGTGGTTCTGCAGAAAAACGGCCACTGTCTCGTGATCCGTGGCCTCGATGGGGCGGATGAAAAGTCGTTGTCCCTTCATGCGTGAATGCTTTCTAAGTCCTGAATCGAATGCGGTTATCCCATAAAATTCTTAGCAAATAATTTCTTGACAATCAGGGGTGCCAGCGTAGACTTCGACTCCGGTTCGCTCCAGCAAATAAATCAGGAAAGTTGTGACTATGAACGTGCAGCAGGCGATAGCCGAATTCCTTCAGCACGGTCAGAGTGTGCGGAATCTGTCCGATCGCACTCTGCGCGCGTACCAGTCGGATCTCGCGCAATTTCATACGCACATGAGCGAAACCCCGACCGTCGAGATCACGCCGGAACACCTCGAAACCTGGCTCGACAAGCTCGGCACCGGCACGTACCGCGACACGTCGATCCGCCGCAAAGTCGCCGCGCTGAAGGTCTTCTTCCGCTACCTCGAGGAGCAGGGCATCGTCCACGAGTCGCCCGCGCGCAAGCTCAAGATTCGCAAGCCGATCGAGAACCGCGTGCCGACCGTCCTCTCCACGCGCGAGGTCCGCGCGCTGCTCGCCGCGCCGAAGGAACAGGTCACCGAGCTCGCGACGATGCGCGATCAGTCGCCCGGCGGACGCAATCGCTATTTCTGCGCGGTGCGCGACAACGTCATCCTCGAGCTGCTCTTCTCGACGGGCATCCGCATCGGTGAGCTCGTGTCGCTCAACATCAGCGACATCGATATCGAAAAACGGCAGATTCAGATCACCGGACGCGCGACCCGCGGCCGCAGCGTCACCGTGACCTCGGACGCGGTGATCGATGCCCTTCGCCAGTACCTCGAGCTGCGCAGCGAGCGCGCGCTCTCGACGACGGCGCTCTTCGTCGGCCGCTCCGGAACGCGCCTGACCATCTACTCGATCGAGAACATCTTCAAGAAACACGTCCGCCTCGCGGAGATCAAACGCCACGTCACGCCGCACGCGCTGCGCCACACCATGGCCGCGATGCTCGTCTCCTCCGGCACCGACATCCGCGAAGTCCAGGAAATCCTCGGCCACGCGTCGATCCTCTCGACGCAGGTCTACACGAGGCTCCCCATCCAGAAGCGCGGCCGCAACGGCAACAGCGGCATCGCCCGGGCGCTGGAGTCGAGCGTGAGACTGCCGATCAAGAAGTAGTCGCGGATCTTTCATCGTTTTTTCAGGAACGATTTCAGAGAGATCTCACGACTTCGCCCATCCCGGGCTCTAACTTCCCCTTCGTTTTCGGAAGGAGAAGTCATGAACATCCGCCAGATCCTGATCTCCGCGTTGCTGATAGGCACCGTTGCGGTTCCCGCGATCGCCGCGAAGCCCATCGTCAACGGCAAGATCGCTTTCGTGAGCGATCGCGACGGCAACCAGGAGATCTACGTCATGAACCCGGACGGCAGCGCGCAGACGCGGCTGACCGACAATCCCGGCCCCGACGCCGACCCGGCGTGGTCGCCGGACGGAAAGCAGATCGCATTCGTCCGCGGTCACTCGATCTTCCTGATGAACGGCAACGGCAGCGGAGTGACGCAGTTGACGTTCGGGACTGTCGACCACTTTCCCGCATGGTCGCCGGACGGACGAACGATCGCCTTCCAGTGCAACGCCGACGGCGGATCGCACTTCGACATCTGTACGGTGCGGGCCGACGGGACGAATCGGAACATCCTGACGGACGGCCGGACGGACAATCGCAATCCCGCCTGGTCTCCTGACGGCCGCTCCATCGCGTTCGGACGCCGTGGGGACACGTCGAAGATCGCCCTCATGAATGCCGACGGCACCGGCGTCCAATTCCTGACCGATCCGACCCTCGGATACGACGACGAACCTTTCTTCTCGCCGGACGGCAAGAAGCTCGTTTTTGCTCACGTGATCCTGGCCGGCGGAAAGCCGCGAGTCACGATCATGAACGCCGACGGATCGGACGCGGAGAAACTCGCCGACGGCACCGGCAGCGCCGTGACGATTTTCCCTTTCACCCGTCCCGTGTTCTCACCCGACGGGAAAAGAATCGCGTTCGCCAGTCTGACGGACTCCGAAAAATCCCACATCCGCCTGATCGATCCCGACGGCAGCAATGAGATCGCGATCACGCACAACGAAAAGTTCAACGACTCGACGCCGAGCTGGCAGCGAGCGATTCTCGACGAAACGACCGGCGTCTACCTGCCATCGACCGGCGTGTGGCTGCTGCGCAACTCGAATACCTCCGGCGACGCCGACATCGTCGTGAAGTTCGGCGGCCAGGCGGGCGATCTTCCCGTGGCCGGCGACTGGGACGGCGACGGAAAAACGGACCTCGGAATCTTTCGGAAAGGGACGTTCATCCGCGCGAGGCTCGCGCCTTTCGCCTTCTGCATCCTCTGCCAGAACTTCACGGTGGCCGCGGACATCGACACGATCGATTTCGGTCAGGACGGCGACATCCCCGTCGCGGGAGACTGGGACGGCGACGGCGACGACGACATCGGCGTCTGGCGTCCCGGCGTGAACGGGACGTTCTTCCTCCGCGTGCCTCCTCCGTTCTGCGAGCTCTGCTCCCCGGCGCTCACGACCGTCACGGTGAGTGTCTCCGGAACGGCGGGAGACCTTCCTGTCGCGGGCGACTGGAATCTCGACGGAAAGGACGACGTCGCGACGTACAACCCGCCGTCGAATACGTTTTTCCTCTCGGACGAAGGCAAGATCGTGCGGATCATTCCGTTCGGCCGCGCGGCCGGCCGGCCGCTCGCCGGCGACTGGCTCGGCCAGGGCATCGACGGCCTCGGCATCTTCGAGCCGAGCCTGATCTCGATGATGCTCGCGACGGAGCTCGGCGGCGCACCCGACATCGTCTTCGAATTCGGCGTGTCGGAAGGACTTCCCGTCGCGGGACACTGGAGATGATTGGTAGTTGGTAGTTGGTAGTTCGTTGGCAGGTCGCCCGACACCAACTACCAACAACCAACTACTAACTACCAGACCGCCGCACTTCGATCTCGGTCGCTTCCTCCACCGCCTTCATCACGCGGCGAAACGCATCGAGGTCGCGCTTCGAAACGCGCTGATCGATTGCACGTTCGATCTCTTCGACGAGCGCGTTCACTCGCGTCGCTTCCGTTCGACCTTTGCGCGTGATGCCGATCAGCAGCGATCGCCGATCGGAAGGATTCGACGTCCGTTCGATGAGGCCGCGCTTCTCGAGGCGATCGAGGATGCTCGTCATCGTCGAGTGCTTCAGGCCGAAGACGCGCACGAGGTCGGAGACCGGACACGGACCGTACGGCAGGAGGTAGGTGAGCATGTGCCCTTCGGTGCCGATCATTTCGGGCAGACGCTCCTCGAACCAGAGTCCGATCTGGCGCGTGGCACGGTGGAGAGGGGAGAGGTATTTCAAGGCCATATTACGATTTCGTAACAACGCGAATTACTACGATATCGTAATATTACCGCATGAAGACGCAAATCGCATCGACCGCCGCCGCTCAGTTCCGCTTCAACGCCTTCATCGCCGCGACGAACACCGCCGGAGTCACGCACGAGGAAAGCCTCGTCTGCGCGCCGAACGGCCACAACATGAACTGGGTCTTCGGCCACGTCGTCTCGGTCCGCTGCGCCCTTCTGCCCGGGCTCGGCCAGGAAAGCCCGTGGTCCCTCGAGCAGGCGCGCACGTATCGCCGCGGCATGGCCATGGAGGACGCGACGCAGCACCTCCCATTCGAAGAGATCGTTCGCGCCTTCGACCTCACGCAGGAGCGCATCCTCGCCGGCCTCGAAAACCTCACCGAGGAGGATCTCGCGAAGCCCGCGCCGTTCAACCCCGGACCGCAGCCGCAAACCTTCGGCTCCCTCCTCTCCGTGATCACCCTCCACGACGCCTACCACCTCGGCCAAACCGGAATCCTGCGCAAGGTTTGCGGCAAGGAAGGGGCGATCAGGTGAAGGGTATGAGGCATGAGCAATGAGGCATGAGTGCTCCGCTGCACGACGATCGCCGCATAGCGGAGCACTCATGCCCCATGCCCCATGCCTCATTGCCCTGCAACATCCCGCCCCGCCCCGCGTATCTCGCGTTCATGCTCCGCATCGATTCCGTCTCGAAACGCTTCAAATCCGGTAACTTCGGCGTCCGCGATCTCTCGCTGAACGTCAGCGGCGGCGTTCTCGGACTGCTCGGGCCGAACGGTGCCGGCAAGACGACGCTGATGCAGATGATCGCCACCGTCACGAAGCCGACGACGGGCCGCCTCTTCTTTCGCGATATCGACATCGTCGCGAATCCCGACGCCCTCCGCCCGCGGCTCGGATACCTGCCGCAGGACTTCGGCGTCTACGACAACCTCACCGCCGTCGAGTTCCTCACGTACTTCGCGTCGCTCAAGGGCGTGCGCGGCAAATCGAAAGTGCAGGAGATGCTCGAGACCGTGAATCTGCATCACGTCGCCAATCGCGCCGTCGGCGGCTTCTCCGGCGGCATGAAGCAGCGCCTCGGCATCGCCCAGGCGCTGATCAACGATCCCGATCTCGTCATCGTCGACGAGCCGACCGCGGGGCTGGATCCCGAGGAGCGGGTGCGGTTTAGGAATGTGCTGTCGGATCTGGGGATGGGGCGTCTGGTCATTCTCTCGACGCACATCGTTTCCGACGTCGAATCGATCGCCACGGAAATTGCGATCCTGCGCGGCGGCGCGCTCATCGCGTTCGCCAGTCCCGAACAACTGATGCGCGAGGCCGAAGGGAGCGTGTGGGAGGTCGTGCTGCCGTCGGACAAGTTCGACGAAGTGCGCCGCACGATGCACGTCTCCGGCGCCGTGCGAAAAACCGACGGCGTGCACGCGCGCATCGTCTCGCCGACGCAGCCCGCATCGCACGCGACGCACGCGGAGCCGTCGCTCGAGGACGCGTTCCTCTTCGTGATGTCGTACCAGACGGACGCGACGAATCGCGCGGTCGCATGAGCGAGCGTCTGCATCGCCTCGCCGCGATCGTGCGCGCGGACTTTTTCGTGCGCTTCCGGCGCCCGTCGACGGTCGTCGTTTTTCTGCTGCTCTCCGCGTGCGCGTACCTGTGGGTTCCCGCGCCATCGACGGGACGCGCGCTGATCGTCATCGCCGGAAGCCGCGCGATCTACAACTCCGCGGCGATCGGAATGGCGACGGCGATGCTCGGCACGATCTTCGTCGGACTGTTCGGCTTCTACGTCGTCTCGAACGCCATCCGCCGCGATGTCCAGTCGCGATGCGGCTACGTGATCGCCTCGACGACCATGCGCGGCAGCGAGTACGTCGCCGGCAAGTTCCTCGGCAACGTCGTCTTCCTGACCGTGTTCATGAGCGGCTTCATGCTCACGTCGATGATCATGGTCATCGTGCGCGGCGAGGCGCCGCTCCAGCCGCTCGTGTTCGCGTGGCAGTACCTGCTGCTCGTGCCGCCGTCGATCGTGTTCGTCTCCGCGCTGGCGATCACGTTCGAATCGATGCCGCTGCTGCGCGGCAAATTCGGCGACGTTCTCTACTTCTTTTTGTGGGCCGTCTGCCTCGGCCTCGTTGGTTCGCTGGCCGAGAAAGGGAACGTGCCGCCGGCGGCGCGGTGGTTTGATTTCTCGGGATTCGCGTTCGCGTTCGAGACCATCACGAGGATCGCGGGAACGACGTCGATGTCGATCGGCGCGAGCGGATTCGATCGCGGCAAGCCGCCGATCCTGTTCAACGGACTGCAGCTCGCGAACGAATGGATCCTCCCGCGCATCGGCGCGACGCTGATGCCGATGCTGCTGCTCTTCGTCGCGCGGGCGTTCTTCCATCGCTTCGATCCGGCGCGCATCCGCGCCGTTGCGCAGAAGTCACAGTGGAAGTTCCTGGGATGGCTCAACGCGCTCGCGAAGCCGATCGCACGACTTCTGACGGCGATCTTCCCCGCGTCGAACGCCGTCGCCGCGGACGCGCGGACCGCCATCGCCGATCTGCCGCTCATTGCACCGGCGATGATCGGCTTCGCGATCGCGTCGCTGGCGAGCAACGACGTGATGCCGATCGCCTTCGCGGCGGTCGCGATCGCCATCGCGGACATCGCCTCGCGCGAGAAACGCGCAGGCACGCTGGCATTCGTCTACGCCGCCCCGCGTCTGCGCGAGCGGTTCGTGCTCTGGAAGTTCCTGAGCGCCGTTCTCGTCGCGACGATCTTCCTCGCGCTGCCGCTGATCCGCTTCATCCTCACCCGTCCATCGATGGCGATCGCCATCGTGGTCGGCATCATCTTCGTCTGCGCCGCCGCCACCGCCCTCGGCGTCATCAGCGCGAACCCGAAGACCTTCATCGTCGCGTTCCTGACGTTCTGGTATCTCGTCGTGAACAGCAAAGGCGCGACGCCGGCGCTCGACTTCGCCGGCTTCTACGGCATCGCCACGCCGATGGTCATCGCGTCGTACGCCGCGGCGGCGCTGGCTTTTCTCGTTCTGGCGCACGCGTATCACGTGAGTGAGTTGCGCCGGCGCTGGTGATCATCCGCGCCATCGCGCGGAGGCGTTCCTCGTGCGCCGCGCGCTGACGCGCCGCGCGCCGGAGGAACAGCCGGATCGCGAACACCACGACGCCGATGGTCACGACGGCGACGACGATGAGGACCGCCATGTGTACCATCGTAGCGGAGGGAGAAAACGATGTCCGAACGACTGATGGAGCTCGTGCAGGCGGTGTCCGACGAAAAATCGTTCGTGCGTTTCCTGCAGGCCCTGCGCGAGGACTGCGAGACCCACGAGCGCGACTGTCCGCGGCGCTCCTACATCGACTGCGCGACGAATCAGCATTTTGAAACGCATTCGACGAAGGACTTTCTGCGATCGGTCGAGGACTGGGCCGGCCCGGGCGGCGACTTCTACGAGGGCCGGCACTACGGCGACCCGATCCTCCGCCGCGTCGCGACGATGCTCTACGTCGGACGGAACTACCGTCCCGAGGACCGGCCCCGGTAGGTTAGAATCGCGATCCTCGCCGCATCGAGCGGGCGTAGCTCAGTCGGTAGAGTAGGAGCTTCCCAAGCTCTTGGTCGCGGGTTCGAATCCCGTCGCCCGCTCCAGCGAACCTCTTGGAAACCATGGACCTCACCAAATTACCTATAACTATTACTGCACAGATTTCTGTGTTTGAATGTCCGCCGATGTCTACGTTGGCGCGCTGCTGACCACGCCGGCTCAGCGAATCGGCACATGAGTTCGAGCGCGTGAGTCGATGGTTTCACGTACCACTCTGGAAATCGATCTGCTGTGTGCGGACACACATGTCGTAGTAGGCCCGGGCGACGCGCAGCATCTGTCCGATATGACTGCCTATCAGTGCGTATCGCACAAGGATTTTGTTGCTTCGGGAGAATGGCTACTGGTATTGCGTTTTTCCGCTGAGGACCTAGGCATCTCGATGCGAGTTCTGCGCGGGCTGGCAAGCCGCCGACGGCGCGGCTGCCGCGTCAGCGATTGACAATCGGTCTATCGGCATCATAATCGATGAGAAAGAGGGCAGTAGAGGCGCGCGTTGACGGTGCTGACGGTCTTAAAAGGCGAGCGAGGGCAGGACGCCAAGCGGCTGAGGACACAGTCATGTTGACCGGCCGGATCGCGCTCGTCCCTTTCGATGATGTTTCGCGAGCCTTGTGCACTGTCGGACCGAGCCGGCGTGCAATCTTTCCTGTCCACTTCAACGGCCAAGCGCCATGAACTACTGGATCGATACTGACCCTGGGGTCGACGACGCCATCGCGATCGTCTTGGCTGCCCGTGAGGCCGGACCGCGGATCGTAGGACTATCGTCGGTGCAGGGCAACGTTGGGGAGGCCCGGACTGCCTACAACTTGGCGCGCCTCGTCGCCGCGATGCGCGCCCACTCCATCGTGCCTGCCGAATGGACGCCCATCATTGCGCGGGGGAGCCGCCACGCCCTTGTCAGGGCTGCCTACCGCTCTGACGAATACGCGGGCGGCAGGTACCACGGGCGCGACGGACTGGGCGATGTCGACTGGACCGCACCAGC
>Ga0075425_100007899_pt1 | contig 11259 bp, 8 predicted proteins | sample SoiMethybrSBSTD4_FD_75300 | JGI IMG/M metagenome (GOLD analysis project Ga0075425, IMG submission 75300) | Bulk soil microbial communities from a Populus tree surrounding site in Tennessee, USA - Soil MetaG P. TD hybrid SBSTD4 | ecosystem: Environmental > Terrestrial > Soil > Tree plantation...
ACCGTCATGCCACCAAGAGACATCGCCCGTATCGCGATGCCCGATCGGGACGAGTTCTTCCGCCGCTACGCGTTCACCGCGCAGCCTGTCGTGATCACGAATCTCTTCGACGGTCAGGAGGTCACGAGCATTGCGACCGAGGACGACGCGCTGCGGGCGTGGGGCGGCGTCAAGCTTCATCTGCAGGAGGAATACACGACCGTCGAGGGCGCGCCGCCGGCGCAGCCGATGGTCGCGACGCTTCAGGACTACATCGATCTGATTCGATCGACTCCGGCGACGCGTGTGTGCTGCACCGAATACGACACACCGGCCCGCATCCTGGCGTCGTTCCGCCTGCCGGAGGTGTGCCGCGCCGCGACCCCTGCCGACGAGGAAATCTTCGGCTTGCCGAAGAAGTACGGCGACTTCGATCTGGTCGGCGCCGTCTTCATCGCAAACGCCGGCAACGTCGGCCACCTGCACTTCGACGGCGATCAGCGAGACGTGTTGCTCCACCAGGTCTACGGCCGCAAGCGCGTCGTCCTGTTTCCGCCCGCCGCCGCGATTCACCTGCGGACGCTCGACGGCCCCTACTCACGCCCGTCGCTCGCCGGACTGTATCTCGAGCACATGAGCCTCGCCGAAAAGCTGGCGTTGATCGAATCCGCCGGCGGCTACCACACGGTCCTGGAGCCCGGCGAGACGATCTACATCCCGAGGCTGATGTGGCATCACATCGAGTACATCGACAATGCGATGTCGTTCAACGTCCGGTTCGGCCGGAATCGATTCGGCCGTTTCCTGTCGCTCGATCACTTTCATCGCGATCCGTACATCCAGAACGTCGCGGCGAAGCTGATCGGGCCCGATGAAACGCTCGCTGGCTTCGATCCGATGGTGGAGACCATCAAAGCGGAGTACACGAAGGCCGTTCCCGATCTGCAGCAGAAGGTGCGCGACGTGCGGGCGCTCTTCAGGGAGTTGTGCTCAGAGATCGCGCCCGAGGCGGATCCGGCCGGCCTGTGTCCGCTCGACCGCGAGGACGAACAGGTGACGCGGATCGTCGAGAGCCGCGACATGCGAGGCGGCCTCAAGTACGCGCCGCCGGCGACGATCGCCGCGACGCGGCCCAGCGGGCCGATCGCGCCGAGGCAGAAGGACATCATTCGCGACGCGACGACGCGCTGCGGCTATTCGACGGACATCGCGAAAACCGTCCTCTTCAACCGGGTCGGCAAGTCCGACGTGGACGAACTGACCAGGGCCGAGGCTGCGCAGATCGTGTCGTATCTCGCGACGCCGGGTGCGGTCTGGTGAATCGGCGCGTCGACCGATGACCACGACGGAGCTCGTGGCGCTGCTCGTCGACTACGGTCGATCGAATACCGTCGCGCCGATCGTCACCGCTGCGCCGTACCTCGAGGCGCTCGGCGACCGATTCGGCGAGCGGGACGTCAGAAGCGTGACAGCGCAGGAACTGCACGACTTCCACGCGCAGATTGCCGGGCGTCCGACGGTGCGTCCGATACTGCAGGCGCTCGAAAGAAAGTCGCAGCGCTGGGAAACGATCTATTCCTGCCGGGCGCAACAGCTCGTCGACTGGCTGCAGTGGGAGAGCCCCACGCCGGTGCGGGCGCTGGTCGAACTGTTCGATCGTCCGGGTTTTCGGCCGGCGCGCGTCCTCGAAGTCGGATGCGGCGACGGCGTGAACGCCGTCTTCATGGCGACCCGCGGCTCGACGGTGACCGCGGTCGACCTATCGCGCACCGCCCTGACCATGGCGCGCGGCAAACAGCGCGCCGCCGGCGTGGAGATCGAGTTCCTCGAGGGCGATCTCTTCAAAATGGATCTCCCTCGAACTGCGTTCGACTTCGTTTTCGATCGCGGGATGTTCCACCACGTCCAGGTCTTTCACTTCGAGGATTACAAGAATCTCGTGGCCGATCGTCTGGTGCCCGGCGGATGGTTCCATCTGATCTGCCATCACGTGTCGACGCGTCCGACCGTGCTCGTGGACGGCATGTGCGGCGCCGTCGGCAAGCTGCTGGCGTTCCTGTCGGGGACGCTCGTCGAGACCGGCGCCGGATTCACCGCCACCGAGATCCACGACATCTTCGGCGACCGCTTCCGGATCGACTCGACCGATCTGATCTGGGACGATCACAATCGCGGGCTCTGCTTCGTATCGGCCCTCATGCAGCGCACGGCGTAGCCGCAGCCGCTACGGCAGTTTTCGGCCGAAGAACTTCAGAATGGCGCGGCGTACGCGCGGTGGGACGATCGCGCGCACGATTCGACGCCCGAGGCCGGGCGCCTGCTGTTGCATGCCGTCATCGCGCAGCACCTCGCCGCACGCGGCCACGACTTCATGCAAGCCGCCTTCGATCCGCCGCTCCAGCGGCAGGTTGGCCGCCGGCAAGGCCTCGAGGAGTGCGAACATCAAATAATTCAGGTATCCGATCGACACATCGCGGCCGGTGTGGCGGCGGACGAACTGCTGGATCTCGTCGATGCGCCGCAGGCCGCCGGTCGAGCTCTTCGTGGTCGCGTACTCGCGCGACGCGGCGATCAGATGGTCGATCATCCGCGCCGGAAACTTCCGTCCGAGCCGAATCCAGAGATCCCAGTCCAGCGTCCAGCGCAGCGTGGCGTCGAGCGGACCGACCTGAGCGAGCGCGCCGCGCCGCATGAACACGGTGGGCTGCAGGATGTAATCGATGCCGCGGGTCAGCGCATCCAGATCGAAAGGCCGCGTGAAGGCGAACGGTTCGATGAGCTGCGCGCGTTCGTCGACGCGGTTGCCCTGGCCGTACACGAAGCCGAGCGTCGGATCCGACGCGAATGCGTCAACCGCCGCGCGAATCGCACCGGGATAGAAAAAATCGTCCGAGTTCAGCCAGCCGACGATGTCGCCGGTCACGTGCGCCATGCCTTTGTTCACGGCGTTCGCCTGTCCGCGATCCGGCTCGGTGGACCAGAACGCGAGCTGGCTCGCGTACGTTCGGATGATCTCGACGCTGCCGTCCGACGATCCGCCGTCGATCACGATGTACTCGAGGTTTGGATAGCCCTGCTCGAGCACCGATCGCATCGCCTGTTCGAGAAACCGCGCCTGGTTGTACGACGGGGTGATCACCGAGACGCGCGGAGCCGGTGCGCGAAGGCGGCCCGCCTCGCCGGCCGGGGCAGGCGTCACCCACGGTTCGGCACTCGCGTGAGATTCAGTCGGCGGAACGGCGACCGCCAGCGATTGATCGGAGCCGATGAGCGCGCGCTGCAGTGTGTCGATGACGGCCATCCGCTTCTGACATTCCTGCCGGAACGTCAGCGCGCGATCGATCAATCGATCGCCGGCCGCGGCGCTTGCATCGAACAGCAGCGGCGCCAGGTCGTCGCTGACCGACTGATGCACGAAAATCAGGTTCCCCCAGTCGCCCTTGCGCGTGCGTGCGCTGCCGACCTGCAGCGATTCGAACTCGTCTTGCCGTTTGACGAATACGAAGTCGCGGTAGCCGCGGCCCCGCAGCAGCGCGACCACCTCGGCGGCCTCGTACGGCGAATCGCGGATGGAGTCGGGCAGCCCCGTCCAGCACTCCACCATCACGATCGCGCTCTCGATCGATGCCGCCCCGTGCAGGACGAGGAGATCGCCGCCTTCGGTGTCGATCTTGAGGAGTCCGACGGCTTGCGGAATCGACCCGCCGGCCGCAAGTGAATCAAGCGAACGGCAGCTGACCTCGATCGCAGACGGCCAGCGCACCTCCCGGGTATCGGCGAATCTGATCAGCGAATGATGGTAGTCGAGCGGTTCGCCCGCCGCGTCGCGCGCGACGTGGAACGGCAATGACTCGTCGGCCGCCCCGATCGCAACGTCGAGCACCGTCACGCCGGCCACGTCCGCGAACTTCTTGCGGAGCGTTTCGACGTGCGGCGGATACGGCTCGAAGGCGAAGATGCGCGTGCTGCCGGCCGAAAGGCACAAGTCGACGAAGCTGCCTTTTTCCGCTCCGACGTCGAGCACGGTGCGGTCGGGCAGACGCGAGAGAAGCGCGCTCAGCAGCGCGTAGTCGGTCTCCTGAAAATACGCCATGGGCCCCCGCGTGCGCCCGGCACCGGGGTGGGAGTGATCTTATGTCGCGGCGGATTCGAGGTGCGACTCACGCGCCCGGCTCGCCGTCGCCTCGAATGGCGGCGCCGCAAGAGGGCCCGCGCTCACCACGCGGGCAGGCGGCTCAGGAACGACGAAGACGGGCTCCGCCATGCGCGCCAGTGCGCTACGAACCCTGAGCTCTCCCCGAACGTAGAGACCGGCGCGCACGATCGGAGCGGCGGCGCGCCCGATGCTGCCGGTCTGCCGGCAATACAACACATAGGCGCTGGCGTGGAACTCCCGAATCGCGCGCGCCAAGTTGTAGCGCGCCGATCCTCCGCCGAAATGGCGAACCGACACCGACGGGACGTACATGCGCGCGTAGCCGAGCTCTGCGACACGGCGGCAGTAGTCGGCGTCTTCCCAATACAGGAAGAACGCTTCGTCGAACCCGCCGAGCCGCTCGAACACGTCGCGCCGCGTCATCAGGCACGACCCCGAAATCCAGTCCGCCCGCAACGGGGCGGCGGCGTCGAGGCCCAGGAGATTGCGCCGCGCCCATGGGTTCCTGGGATACCGCCGCGTCAACCACGCGGATCGGCCGCCGAACAGCGTCGAGAAACTCGGGAACGCGCGCGCGGACGGCTGAACCGATCCGTCGCCGTTCAGGATGCGCGGGCCCACGACGGCCGAGTCGGGGTGCGACTCGCAGAAATCCTCGAGCACACGAATGACCGGTCCTTCGACGACGGTGTCGGGGTTCAACACCATCAGGAACCGATTGCGGGCATGCCGTGCCGCTACGTTGACGCCGGCGGCGAATCCAAGATTGACGCCCGACGGGATCATCAGCGCGAAGGGATACGCACGGGTGATCGCCGCGGCGGACGCTTCGTCGCTCTCGTTGTCCAGCACAATCACGTCGTTGCCCGGCCGCAGCTGCGAATCGAGCGAGTGCAGGCAGCGTTCGAGATCCGCGTACCCGCGGAAGTTGACGATCAGGACCGACGTCGACATGCGCGCATCTATTCTAAGGTGCGCGCCTCACGCATTCCACCATTCATCGCGGATCACGCGCGAATGCGATCCACGATCCCGTACGAGTCACGGGCGAAGCAGACTCTAGCGACATCTGATGCGCACGGTCGACAGTCGAGCGCCTGTCGCGGTCCGACCGCAGCGGATCGCGACTGCCGCGACCGCAGTCGTCTGCTTCGCCGCGCCGTTTGCGATTTCTTCAGAGAGGCGTTACGGGCGATGGGTGCGCGCGGCCGGCGATCAGCTGGTCGTAGAACGCCAAGCCTCGAGCCAGGTTGCCATCGAACACGACCTCGCCGTGCTCGAGGACACAGACGCGGCGGCAGATCGCGCGGATGGCCCACGCGTCGTGCGAGACGAAGACGACGGTCTTGCCGTCTTCCACGAAGCCGCGAAGCGTCGCGATGCAGCGTTGCTGGAATTCCGCGTCGCCGACGGCGAAGACCTCGTCGAGGAGCAGGATGTCCGGCTGGAGGTTCGCCGCGACCGCAAACCCGAGGCGCATCAGCATGCCCGAGGAGTAGTTCTTTGCCGGGATGTCGATGAAGTGCTCGAGGCCCGAATACCGCACGACTCCTGGATAAATTGCGTCGATCTCGGCGCGCGTGAAGCCGTGGATCGAGGCGTTCAGGAACACGTTCTCGCGGCCGGTCAGCTCCGGGTGGAATCCGACGCCGAGCTCGATCATCGAGGCGATGCGCGCGTTCCGGGAGACGAGCAGCCGGCCCGTTGTCGGCCGATGCACGCCGGCGATCAACTTGAGCAGCGTGCTCTTGCCGGAGCCGTTGCGTCCGACGAGGGCAATCGCTTCGCCGCGCGGGATCGCCAGGTTGACGTTCTTGAGCGCCCAGAACGGCTCGACGGACTGGCGTTTGTCCGCGTGGAACAGCCCGAGAAAGCGCACCTTCAGTTCGACCGACGGGTTGTGGCGCAGGAAGAACTGCTTCGAGACCTCGCGCGCGTCGATCGTGGTCATTACAGGCGGTCCATCACCTGCTGCTCCACCGCGAGGCTCCACCTGACACCGAGGACGAGCATGCCTAGGGCGTACGCCAGCGCGATCGCCCAGACGCTCGCTTCCGGAACCTCGCCAAAGTAGAACAGGCGCTGGTATGCGATCACGAACGACGACATCGGGCTGAGATAGATCGCCAGCTTGATCCCCTCGGGCAGCTGATTCACCTGATACAGGATCGGCGTCGTCCAGAACATGACGGCGAGGGCGACTTCGAGCAGATGGCGTGTGTCGCGGAAGAAGGCCGTCGATGTGGCCAGAAGCAGCGAGACGCCCGTTGTGAACATCACCTGGAGCACGAGGAACACGATGAACAGCGCCATGACCGCGGAGAGCGGAACGCGGTACCACAGAATCATGACCGGCAGGAACACCGCGACCGTCAGCAGGTACTGGATCAGATAGAAGAGGACCGTGGCGAACGGCAGGATCACGCGCGGAAATGCGACGTTCTTGAGCAGCGCCGCGTTGTCGACGTTCGCGCCCGTTGCCATCGTGGCCGAGTTGGCGAAGAACGTCCAGGCGAGGACGCCGAGCATCAGGCGGAACACGTAGCCGGTGGTGCCGACGCGCAGGATGTAGTTGAACGCGACCGCGTAGACACCGATCATCAGGAGCGGATTGGCGAGCGACCACAGGAATCCGAGCGCCGAGCCGCGATATTTCAGCTTCAGGTCCTTGAGGACGATGTTCTTGAGCAGCTCGCGATAGCGATAGACTCGCGCTGCGAGCGCCGCGACCGACTCGACGGTCGTCACGCGATCGACGAGATCTTCGGAAGCGGCGGGCGCGGCCGCAGCGACGACCGCGCGTGGCTCGATCGATGGCATGCCGCACCGTACAATAGCATGCGGCCGATCGCGCCGTGCGATGCGCGATCCTGCAGGTGCTGTGTGCGCGTCGCGGTGTTGATCGTCAATTGGAACAGCGGTGGGTTGCTGGCGCGCGCGCTCGCGTCGCTGCATCGCCAGCAACGGCCCGCCGATCACATCATCGTCGTCGACAACGCGAGTCGTGACGATTCGCTCGAGCAGGCGGCGCCGCTGCTTCACGACGTCGAGGTGATGCGGCTCGCGTCGAACGCCGGGTTCTCGGGCGCCAACAACGCGGCCGCACGCGCAGCGCAGAGATTCGATGCGCTCGCATTGCTGAATCCCGACGCGGAAGCGGAACCAGACTGGCTCGCCGCACTCGTCGACGCGGCCGAGCGGTATCCGTCAGCGGCGTCGTTTGCGAGCCAGATCCGATTTGCATCGGCGCCTGACGTGCTCGACGGCGCCGGCGATTCCTATCACCCGTCCGGTCGCGCGTGGCGCAACGGCTACGGCCGAAAGGCTTCCGCCTGGCCATCGCAGGACGCCGATGTGTTCGCGGCGTGTGCCGCTGCCGCGCTCTACCGGCGGGAGGCGTTCCAGCTGGTCGGCGGCTTCGACGAGCGTTACTTCTGCTACTTCGAGGACGTCGATCTCGGGTTCCGCCTGCGCCTGCGCGGCTACGACTGTATCTACGTGCATCGGGCAGTGGTTCGGCACGTCAGCTCGGCGGTGACCGGCGACAAGAGCGATTTCGCGATCTACCACGGTCAACGCAACGCGGTGTGGACGTTCGTCAAGAACATGCCGCGTCCACTGTTCTGGATGTATCTGCCGCAGCACCTCGCGCTCAACGCCGTCGCGCTCGGCTATTACGCGATGAAGGGCAAGGGCGCTGTCGTGTTCAAGGCGAAGCTCGATGCGCTGCGCGGCCTCCGGCCGATCTTGAACACGCGACGAACCGTGCAGGCCGAACGCGTGATCGATCCGGCTCACCTGCGGCGGCTGTTCGTGCGCGGCGTCGCACGGCCGTACACCGAGGGTTACGCGACCGATCGCTTTAGACAGTGGTGATCGGCTCGGAGGACGACGGGGAGAAGCTGCGCACGGCGCCGCACGCAGACAGCAGGTAGATCAGCGGCAGCACGTGGGCGAGATATCGTCCGTCCCAGTCGGCATGCGTGATCGCGACGACCGCGGCGTCGAGGAGAACGACAATCGCAACCCATTGCGCGAAGGGATGGCGTCCCACGGCGCGCCAGCCGCGCCAGGCAAACCCGTAGACCAGGAGCAGCCAGCAGACAATCGCCGCATTGTGGATGATGGAGTAATACGGCCGGACGTGGGCGAAGTGCACAGCGAGCCTCGCGAGCATGAGCGCTGACGCACTGACCGGATGATGCGCTGCATACCGCAGCGCCCCCACGACACCTCGGGGATCCGGCGTCCCATCGGCATTGCCGGGCATCGCGAGCGTCCACCCGTCGTATCCCCAAATCGTCCGGCCGTACCGCAGCGGTTCGACCGGCAGCAGCGCGTCCAGCGCTGTGCGAACCGGCGCGAGGAGAGCCGTCGCGACCACCAAAACGGCCACCGCGGCGAGCACGAGCCACACAATGCTCGGCCGCGAGATGCCCGTCGCATAGATCACGGCCGCTGCGGCAACGATCCAACTCTCAGGCCGAACCAGCGCCAGTCCGCCGAACAGCAGCAGCGCGCCGAACATCGACCCGCGCGCACGGCCGCCGGCCGTCGCGCGATACAACCACCAGACACCAATCGCCTGCAGCGACAGGAACAGCGAATCGGTCAGGACGAAGCTGTGCCAGCGGTTCGTGTCGATGTCGCCCGCGAGAACCAGCGCCGCCAGTACACCGGCGGTCGCACCTCCGAGGCTGCGCGCCGCTCCATGCACGGCGACCAGCGAGGCGGCTGCGACGAGAATCTGGAACACGACCACGCCGACGAGGCCGAGATGGGCCGCCTGGAAGATCGCGATGAGAACGATGTAGCCGATATGAACGGACTGGACGGTGTCGAGCGGAGCACCTGCGGTGAGCTGCGCGACGCCCGTCGTGTAACGGCCCGTATCTGCGCCAATGTGGACGCCGGTCCATGCGAGCGCTGTCAGATTGGCCGCGACGAAAGCGCCGACGATGATCTGGAGCGCGCGCGGCGGCAACATCGTGTGGCCGCCTGAGCGTGCCCTAGTCTGTCGGCGCTGTCCAGCCCCGTTGTCGCAGCTACTTCTGCTCGACGACCGTCGCGCTGATGGTGTTGCCGGTGCGCGGGCCCTTCACCTCGACGAGGACTCCGTTCGCAAGGGCGTCGCACGCGCCGTCTTCGAACACGGTCGCCAGGCTCGTGGTGACTGTCGTCGTGCCGATCGAGAACGTGAGCGTGACGCCCGAGCGGATCGAGAAGAGCTACGGCGTCGCCGGCGCGTACACAGATCGTCGGCTACGACGCCGCCGGCGACGTCGTGACCGGGTTCAGCGGCGTACTCAAAGCGGGCGTCGGGCAGCTCGATTTCTACGGAACGAACGTCGACAAGCTCATCGAACGGCTGCAGCGGCTCGGGCTCTTCGCGGAGGCGGCGCTCCTCAAATTGGGCGGCATCGCGTTGCGTACGAACGGGTCGACGCTCTCGAGCGTGCAATTCGGCGGAATCGGCACGCGGACTTCGGCGACGCCTTCAGCCTTCCGCTCGAATATACGCGCGAACTTGCGAGCACCGGACGCCGCATTCGCCTATTGCCGCCGTACCGCGAGCAACTCGCCCAGATGTTCGCGCGTTTTTACCTGCGGGTCGGGCTGCCGATCGACGTCGCCGACTTTCCTAAAGGGTAGGCGCACCGGCAATGCTTCGGCGGGACTCGGTGGCTGTCAGATTGGCTGTCAACGTCCTGCTGACGCGGTGCGCATCGAGCGGGAGGTGAAGATTTCCTGAGAAATTCTGGAGCCGGCGCGCGGGCTTGAACCGCGGACCTGCTGATTACGAATCAGCCGCTCTACCAACTGAGCTACGCCGGCACGACGGGCAAACAAGAATGGTACCACAGGCGGCCGGTCCGCCGTGGCTTTGGCCGGGGCGGATTGCGCCTACCGGGACGCTCGACGGCGCCTCACAAGCAAGATGACCACGATCACGACGCCGACGATCGTCCAGGTCGTAGGACTCAGCGACGTCATCCAAGTACGCACCGAAAGGGCGGACTGCTCGAGTCCAGCCACGATCGAGCCAAGCGCGCCATATTCCACGAGGGATTGAGCGTACACTCCGCGCCTCCGTCCCCTTCGGGATAAGATCGCATCAGTTCTTAACACCAATCTGCGCGATTCCAAACGAAATCCGAACGACCGTCACCCGGCACCGCGCTTGCGTCCGCCAGGGCCATGCAGCGCACTCGTGTGCTTTCCTCTCTGATTCTCATTCTTGCCTGTGCGGCGACCGCATCGGCTCAGGACCAGCCCCCCGCGTCCACGGACGCGCAACAGCCGGCGCCGCATGACAAACGCATCTTCGGCGTGCTGCCGAATTACGCGACCGTCGATCGCGACGAGCAGTTGCCGCCGCTGACGACGAAGCAGCGCTTTCGCCTCGCGGAGCTCAATTCGTTCGACCCGTTTGTATATCCGTTCGTCGGGGTGACGGCCGGCCTTGCGGATGCGCGCAAGCAGGAACCGACGTGGGGCGGCGGCGTGAAAGGCTACAGCCACCACTACGCGGCGGCGTTTGCCGACAACACGATTGGGAACATGCTGACGACGGCGATCGTGCCGACGCTGGCGCATCAGGATCCGCGCTACTACGTCCTTGGCGACAACGGCACCTGGCACCGCGCAGCCTACGCGTCGAGCCGTACCTTGATCACGCGGGGCGAAGCCGGCGGAAGGCAGTTCAATATCTCCGAGATCGGCGGCAACGCGGCGGGAGCGGCGGTGTCGAATCTGTACTATCCGCCGGACGCACGATCCGTTGCAGCCACGCTGGAGCGTGCAGCCATGCAAGTGATGTGGGACGCGGCCGCAAACGAGCTGAAGGAATTCTGGCCAGACGTCCGCCGCATCTGGCGCCACGACTGAGCACGACCGGCGCGTCAGCGCTGCTGCACGCGCGTCAGCGTGAAGTCCGGCGTCTGCCGGCCGGCTTCGCCGCCGCCCGTCACCATCGAACTACCGAACCTCGGGTAGCATGCGGGCGTGGGTGTCCTGCTCACGCCGATCATTGTCAAGGAGCCGCTGACGCTGAAGGACCTGCGAGGCCGGCTCCTCGCCGTCGACGGACCGGCCGAGCTGTATCAGTTTCTCGCGCTCATTCG
>Ga0075425_100007900_pt1 | contig 11258 bp, 9 predicted proteins | sample SoiMethybrSBSTD4_FD_75300 | JGI IMG/M metagenome (GOLD analysis project Ga0075425, IMG submission 75300) | Bulk soil microbial communities from a Populus tree surrounding site in Tennessee, USA - Soil MetaG P. TD hybrid SBSTD4 | ecosystem: Environmental > Terrestrial > Soil > Tree plantation...
ATTCCCGCGGCGGCCCGGCGCAGTTTGTCGGCCAGATTCTGTGCGCCTGCAAGCGTGGTATCCGGCAAAACGAATGCCAGCGACCACGAAGTGTATTTTACCGCGACGTCGTTTTGCCGCACGATGGGCTGCAAGGAGCGCGCCAATTGTTCCAGAAAGCGTTCCATGGGCGACTCGCCCTGTTGCCGGACCAGTTCTGCACCCCGGTCAATCTGCACAATGGTCAAGGCCAGCGGCGTGCCCTGCGTTCGTGCACGGTCGGCTTCGGTGAGCAAACAGCTTTGATAGGAACTGCGGCTTAACAGGCCGCTGCGCTCGTCGGAGACTCCCATACGACGCACCAGCGAGCGTAACCGCGTGTGACTCACGCTCATCAGCATCTGGTCGCCAATCGCCTGGAGAAAATAGGTTTCGTTGGGCTTCCACTTGCGTGGTTCGGATTGCCCGACAATGAGCATGCCCGCACTCTGCTGCGTCTCGCGATCGGTAATGCGCACGCCCATCGCGGTGCGCAAGCCCAGATCTTTCAGGGCTGGGCCGGCCGCATCCTCCAAAACCAGTCCACCCAGTTCGTCGCCTGAAGTTTTTTCCACTTGCGCCAACAGAAACACCACTTGCGCGCCGGGTGCGGGCTTTATGTTGGAGCCGCAAAATTCCGCAGCCAGATCGGGCGGCCTGCCGGGCGCGCCAATCACCGCAAGCGCGCGGCTCGCATGCAGATATTCGCCGACTTCGCTCACGGCGGTGTTCAGCATGGCGCGCGGAGTCTGCTGGCGAAAGATTTTCTGATTAATCTCAGAAATCTTCGAAAGATCACGTAACGTGTCGGCGGTGAAAGCGCCCGTCTTTCCGGGGCTGGCGCTTCCGGATTCCGGCGTCGCGGCAGTACCGGACCGCACCGGCTCAACCTTCTTCGGTGGTGCGCCCTTTGGCCACCAATTTGCAGTCTGATATAAAGTCTTTAGCCGCGAGTTTTTCTCTTCTTCTCCCGGAAACATTTCCGCGATTTTCTGCAGGCGATCGACCGCTTTGCTCTGCAGCGAGTACTGAAGAAAAATCTCCGTCTGGACAATCAGATCTTCCAGGGCCTGCATCCGCTGGCCTTCTTCGCTCACCGGATGAGCAGGCTCGCGCGAGCTGGCCGGACCCGCTTGCGGAACGGTGTCTGCTGCGGAGACACTGGTTCCCGATTTGGTCAGGCGGCTCGCAACGCGTTTCAGAAAAGCGTCGTCGGCCTTTCCTTTCAATTTTTCCAAACGCTCCTGGTTGCGGTAGTCGTAGGCATCAATGTCAACCAGGCGTTCCAGCGCGTCGCAGGCTTTCCGAACCTCATTCCCTTCCAGGTAGGCGTCGAACAACTTGATCATGATTTCGAAATACTTCGATTCGCGATTCAGCTCGTTATAGAGCACCGCCCAAAACTCCAGAAGCTCAGCTGAACCGGTGTGTCTTCCCGCGACATCGTCCACCTGCGCGGCAAATTCGTTTTGCCGTTTCTCTGCGAACATCCGCTTTTTCAAAAATGCAAGTACGTCGACGGCCTTGCCGCCTGACCCTGCGGCGGCGTAAAGCTCGGCAAGCTGAAATAATCTCGCCAGCCCGGCATTTTTCTCCAGCAGCAGCTTTTCCAGAATTCCGCGGGCACGATCGAGTTGTCCCGACCGCATCAGGGCATCGGCAAATGTTTCGAGGAAAAGCGGATCTGTTTCGCTCGCCGCAAACGGCTCCAGTAGTTTGGCCGCTTCCGCCGCATCTCCTTTGCGCAGCTTCGCCGCAGCGTACAACAAGGCCACGCTGCGCTCCTGCGGAGCCAAACCGTGTGCGCGCGCCAAAAACTTGAGCGACTCGTCCGCCGCGCCGCTGGCCGAAGCGAGTTGCCCCGCTCGCAGCAGCGCCCGCGCCGCCAGCAGGTTGCGCCCGCTTGTTTCCGCCACATCGGCCAGCTTGATCTGGCGCGAGAGATTGTCCGGCTCCAGCTGGGCGATGCGTTCCCAGCAGAACAGCGCATCTTCCTGCCGCCCAGCCGCCGTAAACAGTTCGGCGGCCTTTCCATATTGTTCGCTGGCTTCCTCAGTGCGGTTCTGTCTTTGCTGCAAGAACGCGTAGCGCGCGATGCGCTCGGGCGGCTGTTGTGTGCCGGCGTGTTTCAGAAACCGGTTATAGATAGCCAGCGCCTTGGTTTCGTCCTTGGGATCAACCAACAAATCAAAGAACATTCCGTAGTAAACGGCTGCCCGGTCCGGCTGCTCGCGGCGGGCATAGAGGTCTCCAAGCGCCTGCGTCGCCTCCATGTGCGACGGCGCTTCCTCGAGAACCGACAGGTACGCATCGATCGCGTCCTCAACACGGTTCTTCTCAAGGAACTTCTTGGCGCGGTCCAGATGCTTGTTGACGTCTGCCATTCCTGCGGTTTGCCTTTGCGGAGCCCGGAGTGCAGCCGTAGCGCGAGCGGAGCGCTGGCTTCGCTTCTAAACTATATACCGCGTAAAAAAAGCGGGCAAAAACTCCGCCGCAGCGGATGCGGAATCATACACGGCCAACCGGACCCCGTTACGCCTCGCCATACCGGCGAAGGGTGTCCAGCTTGAGCTCCGCCGAACCATCGCGAAGCGTCTTCTCCGCCAATTCCGCACCCTCGCGGAAATCTCCCGCGACACCCGCCAAAACCAGGGCAGCCGAAGCGTTGATGACCACAACGTCGTGTCGAGCCTGATGTTCTTCCGTTTTCGTGACTCCACGCAATAACTCCCGGATGAGCGACACATTTTCGGCCAAACTTCCGCCTTGAATTGCCGCCATTGGCGCCGGCTTCTTGTCGAAGTCCTCTGGCAGCACCTGAAATTTTCGCACCGCACCTGCCCGGACTTCCGCCACGATAGTCGGCCCGGCGAGCGAAATCTCATCCAGCTTGCCCGCTCCGTGGACCACAAAGGCATGCTCAGTGTCCAGTTTCACCAGCGCTCCCGCCACTACGTCCACAACCTCTGGCGAAAACACGCCCAGCACTTGGGCTTGGGCCTGAGCAGGATTGGTCAGCGGCCCCAGTAAATTGAACACAGTTCTGGTGCCGATTTGTTTCCGGGCAGGTGTCGCGTGGCTCGTTGCCGTGTGCGCGGCCTGCGCAAACAAAAAGCCGATGCCAATTTCGCGGATCCCGCGCCCGATTGCTTCAAACGGAAGGTCGATTCGCACACCCAGAGCTTCCAGAACGTCGGCGCTGCCGCACTTCGAACTGGCTGCTCGGTTGCCGTGCTTGGCGACTCGTGCTCCTGCGGCGGCTGCCACAATGGCCGCTGCCGTAGAAATGTTAAATGTGCCGGAATCGTCGCCGCCCGTCCCGCATGTATCCACCATCCGCTCGGGCAGGATTTCGCCATCGGCAAAAACCCGCGCCGCGTGCCTGCGCATAGCCCGGGCAAAACCTGCCAATTCCTCCGACCGGTAGGCCCGCGCATTCAGCGCGGTGAGAAGCTGCACGATTTCCGGCGTCACCAGCCGGCCTGCGAGCAGCTCCTCCATCAGCTCTTCAGCTTGCGTTGAGGTCAACTCGCGTCCGGCAATCGCCGTTTCCACCAGCCGGTGGCTCACGCCGATGCCCTGCGAAATGTGAAAAAGCCCTTCATTGGGCGGTTTCCTTGCTCCTCTGTCGGGTTCCGAGTAAACTTCTATGTTTTGCGAACGCCAAAATTCTAACACTCGCTGGTTGTCTTACAGTCGAACACAAAAACTGGATCACTGATGAAGATTCACGAGTACCAAGCCAAAGCCATTCTGGCACGCTATGGCGTCACCACTCCTCGGGGCGAAGTCGCCTTCACCAAAGATGAAGCGCGCGAAGGAGCAAATCGGCTGAAATCGTCCATCGTGGTGGTCAAAGCGCAGATTCACGCTGGCGGCCGCGGGAAAGGCGGCGGCGTCAGGTTGGCTCACTCGCCCGACGAAGCCGCGGAAGTCGCTTCGCGCATGCTGGGCATGAATCTCGTTACCATTCAGACCGGCCCAGGTGGCCGCATCGTTAAGCGTCTCCTGATTGAAGAAGGGCTGGACATTAAGCGCGAGCTTTACTTAAGCCTGCTGGTTGACCGCCAATCAGCGCGGGTTATTTTCATGGCCAGCGCCGCGGGTGGCGTGGAAATCGAGGAAGTCGCTAAGAAAGATCCGGCCGCAATCCTTAGGGAAACCATTCATCCTGCGGTCGGGCTGCAGCCCTATCAAGCGCGCAAACTCGCTTTCGGTCTCGGGCTCTCTGGTGAAGCTGCCAATCATGCTGCACCATTTTTTCAAGCGCTTTACCGCGCGTTTGTGGACACCGATGCCTCGATGCTCGAAATAAATCCGTGCGTGCTTACGGGCGACGGCCGTCTGGTGGCGCTCGACGCCAAAATGACGTTCGACGATAACGGACTGTTCCGCCACACCGATTTGCGCGGGCTGCGCGATCTCGACGAAGAAGATCCTCTCGAAGTAGAGGCTTCGAAATACGGTCTTAACTACATCAAGCTCGACGGCAATGTCGCGTGCATGGTCAATGGCGCCGGACTGGCCATGGCCACCATGGACATCATCAAGTACGCCGGCGGTTCACCCGCGAATTTCCTTGACGTCGGCGGCGGCGCCTCCGCAGAACAAGTGAAAAACGCATTTCGCATTCTGCTCAGTGATCCAGCCGTCAAAGCCGTCTTCATCAACATTTTTGGCGGCATCCTCCGCTGTGACGTTCTCGCGACCGGCGTGGTTGCCGCTGCCAAGGACCTGCAAGTGAAAATTCCCGTAGTCGTTCGCATGGAAGGCACCAACGTCGAACAAGGCCAGCAAATCCTCCGCGACTCCGGCCTCAACTTCACCATCGCCAACGGCATGAAAGATGGCGCCCAAAAGGTCGTATCCCTCGCCGGGGGTGCGCGATGAGCGTCTTAGTGAACGAAAAAACAAAGCTCATCGTGCAAGGCTTTACCGGGCGGGAGGGCACCTTCCACGCGCAACAGATGATCGAATACAGCACCAACGTCGTCGGCGGCGTCACTCCGGGAAAGGGTGGCACCAAGCACCTCGAACGCCCGGTATTCAACACCGTCGCCGAAGCCGTTAAAGGTACTGGAGCAAATGCTTCTGTTATTTTTGTGCCGCCCCCCTACGCTGCCGATGCCATTCTCGAAGCAGCTGACGCCGAAGTTCCCCTGGTCATCTGCATCACAGAAGGCATCCCGGTCATCGATATGGTTCGCGTTACATCCGTCGTCAATCGCGCAAAGACGCGCCTTATCGGCCCCAACTGTCCTGGCGTGATTTCTCCGGGAAAATGCAAAATTGGTATCATGCCCGGCCGTATCCACAAGCAGGGTCAGGTCGGTGTGGTCAGCCGCAGCGGCACCCTCACCTACGAAGCGGTGGACCAGCTCACACGACTTGGCATCGGCCAGTCCACCTGCATCGGCATCGGCGGGGACCCCATCATCGGCACTTCATTTCTCGATGCGATTAAGCTTTTCAACGACGACCCGGACACCCACGCCGTTCTCCTCATCGGCGAAATCGGCGGCAATGCCGAAGAAACCGCCGCCGAATGGATCAAGGCCAACATGAAGAAGCCGGTCGTCGGCTTCATCGCCGGACAAACGGCGCCCCCAGGCCGCCGCATGGGCCATGCCGGTGCTATTATCTCGGGCGGCCAAGGCACGGCTGCAGACAAGTACGCCGCCATGAACGCCGCTGGCATTCGCACCGTCGAAACCCCGGCCGACCTCGGCTCCGCCATGGCCGCCGCCTTGAAATGACTGCCGCTGCAGGAACGATTCCAATGCCGCCAAATCGAGCAGCAGCCTTCGGCGGCCGGTATCGCAGAATTCCCGGCAGCTTAGCCTTGGTTCTGGCTGCTGTCATCTCCCTCCCGGGAGCGCTAACGATCGGCCTACTCGCCGCTTGGACTGCGATGTATTTCTATGAGGGCGGCAGCAGCAAAGGTGATGACGCTGGGGTGGCTCTTGGCGGGTTCTTCGCTCTCGGAATATTCACGTTTGTGGTGATCTTTACCTGGCTGCAGAAAGTGCATCACCCGACTTCGTCGCGCTCGCCGTCTTATGCAATGTTCGCCTGCTTGATGGTTCCGGCGGCGATAACCCTCGTGGTGCTTTCGGAAATCGATGGAGACCACTTGCTGTTTCTTCTGGCCGGCTGGGTGGTTATCGCGCTCGCGAGGTTTGTGGCATGGACGGTCTGTCGGCATTGCTATGAACGATCTGAACTAACACTCTGATCGCGGCGGTCCTCTGAGCCGCACCTGTTGTTTGGCATTGGTAATGGCCGGCCTTCCGGTCGGTTCTTTTGTAGTATTGGTCGATGTTACAGCCGTAGCAAATCGGTTTTTTGCACCGCCGGGATCTTGGCGGTGGGCTTTCTCAACCATTAGCTTGGAGGATTCTCTCGTGGCTCTCGAACGCACTTTCGCAATCATTAAGCCGGACGCTGTTTCCCGCGGCCTGCAGGGAGAGATTCTGTCCCGCATCAACAAGGCGGGTTTCCAGATCGTCACTATCAAATCCATGCGGCTGACAAAGGAAGAAGCCGGCGGCTTTTACGCCGTCCACAAAGAGCGTCCCTTCTTCGGCGAGCTGACGGATTTCATGTCGTCAGGAAAAATCTTCGCGATGGTTCTGGAAGCTGATGGCGCGATCCTGAAATGGCGCGACGCCATGGGCGCGACCGATCCTAAGAAAGCCGCCCCCGGCACCATCCGCCACGACCTCGGCACCAGTATCGGCAACAATGTCACGCACGGCTCCGACGCACCCGAAACCGCTGCTTTTGAGATCGGCTATTTCTTTGCTGGTCGGGAACTTATTTAACAGCCCTTAAAGCTCACCCAAGCGATTGCCGCACGCGCTGGAAATCGCTTTTTTTAAATCGCCCAGCCGCTCCCGGATGACACGATGCCGTGCCGGGGTTATACTCCGGGAATTATGAAAGGCTCTCCCAAAGTAATCGAAGAACTGAACAAGGCGCTCCGCGAAGAGCTCACCGCCATCAATCAATACTTCCTTCACGCGGAAATGTGCGAGAACTGGGGCTATGATCGCCTCTCGGAATACATCAAGAAGCAATCCATCGGCGAAATGAAGCACGCGGAAGCGTTGATGGAGCGCATCCTGTTTCTCGACGGCATGCCCAGCATGAAGCCTCTCGAGCTGACGATCGGCAAAAACGTCCAGGAAATGCTGCAGAGCGATCTCGATCTGGAAGTCTCCGCGGTTAAGGCCTACAACGCCGCAATTCAGATCGCGGTCGAGCAGAAAGACAATGGCTCGCGCGACCTGCTGGTCGTGCTGTTGAAGGATGAAGAGGATCACGTGGACTGGCTGGAAGCTCAGATACATCAAATCAAGGAACTCGGCTACGAGCGCTACCTGACCATGCAAATGGGCGAGTTTGAAGACCAGTAGCCCGCGTACCACCATGTTCGCTCTGCGCGCTAACGATTAGCCACCCCCTTACGTCCCACCGGGTGTAGGCTCTTGTCTGATACCACCAGCCGGAGGTTCTGATGCTCCGTCGCGACTTCCTCCATTGCTCTTCCCGCGCCGCTGCCGGCGCATGGTTCGCGTCCCGCTCATTCGCACACCGCCTCGCCGCAGTGCCTCCGCTCGCTCAAAAGTTCGCGGCTACGGACACCGTGACGCTAGGCAGCACCGGCATCAAGACTTCCCGGCTGGCCATGGGCACCGGCACGGTCGGCGCCGGCAAACATTCCCATCAAACTGCTTTGGGCATGGACGGCCTGCCGCGCCTGCTACTCAATGGCTACGACAACGGCTTGCGCTTCTTTGACGCAGCCGATTCTTACGGCAGCCATCCCCACGTCGCCGAAGCCCTCAAGCACGTCGATCGCAGCAAGGTCACCGTGCTGACCAAATCCTGGGCTCGGGATGCAAAAGAAATGGGTGCGGACGTCGAACGCTTCCGTCGCGAGCTTGGCATCGAACAAATTGACATGGTCCTGATGCACTGCCTCACCGAGGCCGACTGGACCACGCGCTATCGCCCCGTGATGGACGTCCTCGAAGAAGCCAAGCAAAGGAAAATCATCCGCGCCCACGGATGCTCTTGCCATTCCATCGAAGCGCTGCGTGCGGCAGCACAATCTCCGTGGGTGGACGTTGACCTCGCGCGGGTGAATCCTGTCGGCGCCCACATGGATGCCGATCCCGACACCGTGGTCAGCGTTCTCCGCGAAATGAAAGCCGCAGGCAAAGCCTTGATCGGCATGAAAATACTTGGACAAGGCGTTCTGCGCGACCGCCAGGACGATGCCTTGCGCTTCGCCCTCGGCCTAAACCTCCTGGACGCCTTCACCATCGGCGCCGAATCCATCGCCGAACAGAACGACCTGGTCCGCCGTATCGCCGTTGCTGCTTGACGCAACCCCATAACCTAAAATCGCGGGAACACTATTGAGCGAATTGCGCAGCCATCCGAAACTTCGGCAGCCGGCGGCCTGCCCGTTGGGCGAGATCGCCTCGGGTTTTACTTCGTTACTGAGTTACTTCCTTCTTTTTCTCGTTCTACAATCGCTCTGTGGAACCGGTTCAGCAATTCGGCCGCACCATACTCATCCTTGGCGCGGTTCTCATCGCCGTTGGCGCACTCTTGTATTTCGGCGGCAAACTGCCGTTCCGCCTCGGCCGCCTGCCCGGCGACATCGTCCATCGAGGCCAGCACGGCACTTTCTACTTCCCGCTGGTCTCGTGCCTGGTCATCAGCGTGTTCCTCAGTCTGGTTCTTTGGATCATCAACCAGTTCCGCCGCTGAATCGTCGTCCCCGCCGCCGCGCGTCGCATCGGCTGACGCTCTCAGTGATTTGTGGCAAACTAATTGTTCCAAGATTGCGATTTCGCGCAGTCCGTCTGTGCTCCCATCGCGAAACTTTAGCTCGGCTGTTTTGCAGCCGCGCCGGAAAAGACAACAGGCATGCGGATCATCTCTCAGCCGCCGTCAGAACAGGTACATGGACCCACAGCTCGAGCGGAATTTCTGCATCATCGCGCACATTGACCACGGCAAGTCCACGCTGGCCGACCGCCTGCTTGAAATGACCGGCGCGCTATCCCAGCGTGAAATGCACGAACAGGTGCTCGACTCCATGGACCTGGAGCGCGAGCGCGGTATCACCATTAAAGCCAAGAGCATACGCCTCCACTACAAAGCCAAAGATGGAAACACTTATCGCCTGAATCTCATCGACACGCCAGGACACGTAGATTTCTCCTACGAAGTCTCGCGCGCGCTCTCCGCCTGCGAAGGGGCGCTGCTTGTCGTGGACGCTTCGCAGGGAGTCGAAGCGCAAACCGTCGCCAATACGTTTCTCGCCGCGGGCAACAATCTCACCATCGTTCCGGTCATCAACAAAGTAGATTTGCCAGCCGCGCAGCCCGATTTCGTGAAGGAACAGATCGAAAACGTTCTCGCCATTCCCGCGCATGACGCCCTGCTCATCAGTGCCAAAAGCGGCCTGGGAGTCGAAGCCGTCCTCGAAGCCATCGTCGCCCGAATCCCCGCCCCAAAAGGCAGTGCGCAAAGTCCTCTGCAAGCCTTAATCTTCGATTCCTGGTTCGATCCGTATCGTGGCGCCGTAGTGCTGGTCCGCGTCAAGGCAGGCCGCCTGACCAACCACATGAAAATTCGCCTTTGCGCCAATCCCGAAGTTTACGAAGTCGAGCAGCTCGGCGCGTTGACTCCCAAGCCGGTTGCCCTCGAGGAGCTCGAAGCCGGCGACGTCGGCTTTGTCGTCGCCAACATCAAGCGCGTTGCCGACGCCCGCATGGGCGATACGGTTATCGAAGCGGGCAGCACCGCTCCGCCGCTTCCCGGTTTTGAAGCCACTAAACCTATGGTTTTCGCCGGACTCTTTCCGGTTTTGGCGGACGAATACGAACCGTTGCGCGACGCGCTTGGCAAACTTCAGCTCAACGATGCGGCTTTTTTCTATGAACCAGAGAACTCCGTCGCGCTCGGCTTTGGCTTCCGTTGCGGATTTCTCGGTCTGCTGCACATGGAAATCGTGCAGGAGCGCCTCGAACGCGAATTCGGCCTCAACCTCATCACCACCGCGCCCAGCGTCCGCTATCGCATCACGCGTGTCGGCGGCACCGCCATCGAAGTGGACAGCCCGGCAAAATTTCCGAATCCCAGCGACATCGAAAAGATTGAAGAACCGGTCATCAAGGCCATGATCATCACCAGCGACGATTCTGTCGGCGCCATCCTGCAGCTCTGCCAGGACAAGCGCGGTATCCAGAAGAATTTCGAGTACCTCTCTCCCACGCGCGTCATGCTCACTTACGAGCTGCCGCTCAACGAAATCGTTCTCGACTTTTACGACCGCCTCAAATCCGTCTCCCGCGGCTACGCTTCCCTCGACTATCACCTGCAAGGCTACAAGGAATCCGATCTCGTCAAACTCGATGTTCTGGTTGGCGGCGAACCGGTGGACGCGCTCGCCATGATCACCCACCGCGACACGGCGTACGAACGCGGCCGCGAACTCGTCTCGCGCCTGCGCAAACTCATCCCGCGCCAGATGTTTGAAGTCCCGATTCAAGCCGCCATCGGCAGCCGCGTCATCGCCCGCGAAACCGTGGCCGCCATGCGCAAAAATGTCCTCGCGAAGTGCTACGGCGGCGACATTTCCCGCAAACGCAAACTCTTGGAAAAACAAAAAGAAGGCAAGCGCCGCATGAAACGCGTGGGCCAGGTGGATATCCCCCAGGAAGCTTTCTTGGCCGTCTTAAAGGTTTCGTCCACCGACGAGGAAGACTGAGCCAACCGGCGAATTCTGTAGCTGCCGCCTTCAGCTGGTCACTGGTTTCTTGCTTTTTACTTCGGCGCCCGCCTCGCCTCTGTGCAAGCGGATTGCGACCGTGTCGCCAACCGAAACTTGCGCCACATCGCGCAGAACGTTCCCCGCCACGTCGGTGACAATGGCGTAACCCCGCTCCAACACTTTCAGCGGCCCGCGCTCCCCCAGCTGCAATCGTAAACGCTCAATCTGCTCCCGCTTGGCGCTCAAAACGCGCTCCGCGCGAATTCCGAGCTCCACGCTGCGCTTCTCTACGCGCAGCCGTGCTCTGGAGAGCCTGTCACGGAAATCGAAGCGCGCAACTTGCAGATGCGCTAGCGTGAATCGCCGCCGCGACTGCTCCAGCCTGCCGCGCAATCCCTGCGCCAATCGGGCAGTCATTTCATCCGACCGCTGCCGCCGTTGCCGC
>Ga0075425_100007901_pt1 | contig 11258 bp, 10 predicted proteins | sample SoiMethybrSBSTD4_FD_75300 | JGI IMG/M metagenome (GOLD analysis project Ga0075425, IMG submission 75300) | Bulk soil microbial communities from a Populus tree surrounding site in Tennessee, USA - Soil MetaG P. TD hybrid SBSTD4 | ecosystem: Environmental > Terrestrial > Soil > Tree plantation...
ATCAGTTTGCGTTGCAGACGAAATTGGCAAAATATGCTCCAAAATCTCGCGGAGCCTCGCTGCGCTGCAATCGAGGCCGGTTAAGGACCCTGTTTCCGCGTTATCACACGACCAAGACCCGAAGCCGAAGTGCATTTCATTAACATGGCGCCGCGAAGCCCGCGAGCACCTTTCTGCCCTGGGCAAAATCATCGAGCGGGCTCACGGGCTTGCCTTTGCGCATTGCGGCAAGCTCGACAATAGCGGGCAAAATGCTGCGCGCTGCAAACTTGAGATAGGGCTCAACATAGCTGCGACCGACGATCCCCTCCTCCGTCTCAAGATCGATCAGGATCAGCGGCCGTTGGTCGAAGAGCCCGACCTTGGATACAATCGAGCTTGCCGACCTGCGCGGCTATCCCGCGCGCGCCGAGTTCGTAGCGGCGCAGCAATCGCCAGGGTCTCTCACCGCGATCTAAGCCTGACACAGACCATTCGTTTGCCCTCCGCATAATTTCGCAAACGCGAGATGTAATCTAAGTCCTCCCTGCGGCTGGGCCTGAGGTCGGGCCTCACAAACGGTCGTAGGAGACGAGCTTGCTTACCGAGCCACCCACCTGCATCGTCTGATGCATCGCATCGCTTAGCATCTCGTCGATGGGCAGGATCGTGAGCCACGATCGCTCACTGTCTTGGAAGCTCTGAGGTCGCGACACTGTTTCAAGCACGACGACACGAAGCCCCGCGCTGCGAAACCTCTCGATAGCGTCACCGTTGAAGAGTCCGTGCGTGCACCGCAGCTCGACATCAAGCGCACCGTCATCCTGGAGGCGCCGCGCTGCGCCGATGATCGAGCCACCCGTATCGATGATGTCGTCGAACATGATGACGCGGCGGCCCTTCACCGGTTCGCCGATGACATCGAGCGGGCGCGTCACTCCCTTCTCGCGCTCCTTATCCACGATCGCAATCTGGTAGCGAGAGCCGACCGCTTTACGGATCCGACGGGCATACTTCGATGCGCCGAGATCGGGCGCCGCGATTACCGCATCCGCAAGAGCCTCGCCGCGCTCGCGCCTTAGATGGCGAATGTGATCGACATAACCTGGCAGGTTCGCGATCGGAAGCCGCACGAATCCTGTCACCTGCGCGACGTGCATGTGATAGGTGATGATTGTGCGGATACGCGGAGAGCTTTTCTCTATGAGCCTCAGCACGACGGCTGCGGAAATGGACGCGCGTTCGTCTGGTTCACGGCGATCCTGGCGCAGATAGGGGATGTTCGGGAAGACGCAGGTGATCGAAGCGACATCCGAGCGGGTGAGCGCATCGGCCGAAAGGATATACCTCATTAGCGCGATGTTCGGGTCCTCCACCTGCAGGTCATGCAGGAAGTAGACATGCTTGCCTCGCACAGATTGTGGCACGTGCGGCAGGATTTCTCTGCTGGGATACGTGACGTACTTCATCTTGCTGTAGGAAACCTGAGCCCCTTTCTTGGCCAGTCGATTGATGATCCTCTTTGCGAGATCCTCTCGCCACGGAGAAAAGAGCACCTCAAAGGGTTCCTTGTTGCTGTGCAAGTCGGGCATGTCGCTCATCGCGAATCCTCGAAGGTGTAAAAGCCAGTGCAGGCTGATGAGTCGATCGAATAACCGCGCTCCGTAAGGGCACTTTATTGCAGTTGCTCACGGCAGAAAATGGCACACTTTTGCCCTGAAGGATGGCGGGCAGAGCGCGGCATCTCTGCCCAGGCATTTCAGACGTCGATTTTCTCGGCGATTTCTAGCGCATCGTCGACTTTTCCGAGGTAGCGGAAGGTGTTTTCGATCCGCGTGTGCCCGCCGCGCGCAGGTCTCCAGTGCGACGATAGATTAGGGTCACCTTCGTGCGACCTCATCGAGTGCGTCGCGAATTTCAGTGGGTCGAGGCCGATGCCGCGCACCCATTCGGAGACGACACACGCGTACTGGCGCGTCGTCAATGGTCGATCGGGACCGCGCCGACCCGGGAACAAGTACTCGCCCGACTTGCGGCTAGTCTTGCGAAGATAGTCGTCGAGAGCCTGGCGCGTCACCTCAGTCAGCTCGAACCGGACAGACCGGCCGGTCTTTGTCTGGCGGATATTGGCGCGGTCAACGGCATAGCCATTGGGTGCCACGTCATCGACCGGGAGTGCGACGAGATCGCAACCTCTCAACTTGCTATCGATCGCCAGATTGAACAGCTCAAGTCGCGCGTGCGGCGCTCCAGTTGCAACTTGGCCCGGATGGACCATACATGTCGTGAACGCAACGGTGGCTTTGGACCGGTGAGCTTGCCTTTATTCCACGCCGGTCGGCGCGGCCTTGCGATTGGTGATGAAGGATTACTGTCGTTCATGGTCAGCCTCCCGATTGAGAGGCCTCCCAGGCTGCGATAGTGGACGCCAGTTCACTGATTTCACGACAGCTTCTGAGCTGGATTTGCCGTAGTATGTTACTCGCCGCGGTGGCGCCACGTCAGAGCGTGACCCGACTCAGAAGTCGTTATTGCGATGCAAAAAAGGCGACACCGGCGCGATGAATTTCTTCGGGTTGAACCGACCTGATGACGACCATTCTCTATGCGCATGCAGGACCGTCTAGCAGTCGACGGACACACCTCAAGACTTCTCTTCGACGAAGAGCCGCTGGCAAACAAACGCTGACACCCCTGCTCCAACAAGTTGAGCCACGATGAACCCTGGCACATGGTTGATAGCGATGCCTGCAAACGTTGTCGTAAAGCCACGCGCGATCGTCACTGCGGGATTGGCAAACGAAGTCGACGAGGTGAACCAGTAGGCGGCCGTGATCGTCAGGCCGACAAGCCACGGTATTGCCTGCGGGGCATACCGAAGGCCCCCGAGGATGCATAGGACAAGCGAAAACGTCGCGACGACTTCCGCGAGCAGCTGCGATGCCCCAGTGCGGCTGGTCGTGCCGATTGCAAGCGGAGCTAAGTCGAACATCAGGTGCGCCAATATTGTGCCTGCAACGCCACCCACGCACTGCGACACGACGTAGGGTGCAATTTCCCACCTGCGAAACTTTCCGATTGCCGCCATCACGGCGGTCACCGCCGGATTGAAATGCGCTCCGGATAACGGACCTAAGATCGTGATCAGGACGACCAGGATTGCGCCGGTAGGTATTGTGTTGCCAAGCAGCGCTATGGCCTGGTTACCGCCCGCTAGCCGCTCAGCCATGATCCCGGAACCAACCACGGTGCAAACTAGGAGGCCGGTGCCCAATCCTTCAGCGACCAGGCGTGTCTTAAGTGGCGATTTCATGCAGCAATCTTGGGCGAGGCGCGATCCAGCACCGATGGGTCTGCGTGGATTGGCATCATCAAGGTGATGAGCCAGCAAAGTAAGAGCATCACGGCAGATCCGGCTAGACAGCAGCCGAGTCCACCTAGCTGGTAGAGGATGCCCGAGGCCAAGGTTCCCATCAGGCGCCCGGATGCATTGGCGGCATAGTAGAAACCCACATCCTCGGCGGCCTTCTCTGATCCGGCGTAAGCAAGGATCAAGTAAGAGTGGAGGGAGGAGTTGACCGCGAAAGCAAATCCGAACAGCGCGAGACCGACAACAACGACGAGATCGGGCCGAGGGATATGAGCGGCCAGTGCTAGAGCAAGGGCGATCGGAATCGCGGCAAGTGCCAGCGCCCACAGTCGGGCTCCTGGAACCTCGCGGCTTAGTCCATCTGGACTGCGCGTAACGAGACACGGGGTCGCAGCCTGAATGATCCCGTATACGATTGTCCAAGCGGCGAGGAACGTGCCGACCTCGAGGAAGGTCCAGCCATTCACATAGAGAAAGACGGGCAGACCGACCACGAACCACACGTCGCGGGCACCAAATAGAAATACTCGTGCCGCAGCGAGGAGATTGACCGGGCGGGATTTCGCGAACAGCTCTTTCACGCTTTTTGAGGCTTTGGCTTTGCCGAGTTCACGCGGAAGCGATAGCGATCCCACAAGTAGGATCGCCGCGATCAATGCTACCAACAGCCACAGTGCGCCCTGGAAGCCGAGAATTTGCAGCAAAAGACCGCCGGCAAAGAAGCCCAATCCCTTCATGGCATTCTTGGAGCCAGTGAACCATGCCACCCAGCGGAACAGCTGGCCGGAACCTTCCGCGGTGGTCGCCTTGATCGCAGACTTGGAGGCGGTCTTGGTGAAGTCCTTGGCGAGACCCGCGACCCCTTGCGCAGCCATCACCCATGTGACGGCTAACGCGGCCGGCCAGGTCGGGTCGAGTGCTGACAACATGGCTAGACCGCTGATCTGCAGAAGCTGTCCCAGCAAAAGCATGCGCGGAATGCCGTACCGGGTGGCAAGCCATCCACCAGCGAGATTGGCGACTATCCCCGCCAACTCGTAAAGTAGGAACAAGAATGCCAAGGTGAACGGCGAATACCCTAGTTTGAAGAAATAGAGCAGCACGATCATACGCAAGGCGCCATCGGTTAGCGTGAAGCCCCAATAGGACGCCGTGACGATGAGGTAGTTGCGTACAGATGCCATCCGATCACACGCCTCTCTGGATGACGATGTTGGCGAGATCGACCATACGGCACACGTAACCAATCTCGTTGTCGTACCAGGCGTAGACCTTCAGCTGTGTACCGTCGGTGATCATGGTGCTCAAGCCATCGACAATCGAGCTGCGCGAGTCGTTATTGTAGTCGGCGGAGACCAGGGGGCGGCTCTCGTAGCCGAGAATGCCGGCCAACTTGCTCCGGGCGGCGCCGGCAAACAGCTCGTTGACCTCCGTGTCGGTGGTCGGTCGCTTCATCTCAAAGACGCAGTCGGTGAGACTTGCGTTAAGGACTGGTACGCGTACAGCGTGGCCATTCAGTTTGCCCTTCAGCTCGGGATAGATCAGGGCAATGGCCGTAGCGCTGCCGGTGGTGGTCGGCTGCAGGGAAAGCATGGCGGAACGGGCGCGCCGCAGGTCCTTGTGCGGAGCGTCGACCACGACGTTGGTGTTGGTGGGATTGTGGATGGTCGTGATCTGGCCATGCCGGATGCCGATTGCCTCGTGCACCACCTTGACAACAGGGGCCAGACAATTGGTGGTGCAAGACGCGGCGGTGATGAGCCTGTGTCGCGCGGGGTCATAGAGGTGATCGTTAACGCCGACGACGATGTTGAAAGCGCTCGGCTCCTTGACTGGCGCGGCAACGATGACTCGTTTGACACCGCGTTCAAAATAACCTTGCAGCTGCTCTTGCTTCAGGAACTTGCCCGTGCATTCGAGAACGATGTCGCAGCCAAGATCGCCCCAGGCCACTTCCTGCGGCGAGGCCGCCGCCGAGAAGCCGATCCGGCGCCCTCCGACGGCAATAGCATTCTCCCCGGCAACCTCGAATGTGGTGGGCCAGCGACCGTGGATGCTGTCGAATTCGAGGAGATGGGTAGTCGCAGCGACGCCGCCCTTTATCTCGTTGACATGATATACGTCGAGGCGGTTGCCTGTGCGCGGATCGCCAGGAACACGCTGGATGCCGCCCAGCGCCGCACGCAGGGCGAGACGCCCCATGCGTCCCATGCCGTTGATTCCGACGCGCATGACGCCCCCTCAGACGATAACCTTGCTGTTATCGCCCAGTTCGTCGAGACGAGCCTTGAGCGCCATCCTGTCGAGAGTCGCAAACGGCAGACTGGTGAAGGCTTCAAGTCGACGACGGATCATGCCGTAGAGCTGGTTGAGGAGAGCAATGCGCTCAACCGGCGAGCCCATGAATTTCGCTGGATCGGGAAATGGCCATGTGGCGGTGATCGGCTTGTCACCGAGATCGGGACAAGCTTCGCCTTCCGACGTGTCACACAACGTGATGACGAAATCCATGCGTGGTGCCTCCGGCCCCGTGAAGGCATTCCAAGACTTGGAGTGCAGGCCCTTGATGTCGTGCCCCATGGTGGCAAGGCGGCCCAGAACCTCGGGCATCGGCGCGTCTGCCGGCGCTGACCCGGCCGAGTAGGCGTTGAATTTGCCTCTGCCAACCTTCTCCAAAATGGCCTCCGCCATAATCGATCGGGCCGAATTGTGTGTGCAGATGAAAAGGACGTTGAACGCTGGGTGCATGGAGTTCCCCTCGTCGATGTCATCGGGCAGTAGCCGGGCGAGGTCACCGCAGAGGTCCGGGCGCCCGCCGCAGCAGGTTTCGGTAAGGAACGACAGAAGCTCACGAAGGCCGTGGAAACGGACCGCGTAGATGATTTGCCGGCCCTGCCTGGTGGATTGCACCAGGTTCGCTTGCTCCAACGCGCTCAGGTGGAACGAGAGGGTCGAGGGAGCGACTTTGAGGGCCGAAGCGATCTCCCCTGCCGGCATGCCCGTGGCTCCTCGCGATGCGAGAAGACGGACCAGCCGTAGGCGCGTCGCCTGCGAAAGAACCGAGAAACCGAGGACCGCTTGCTTCTCTTCCATACTTATCGAATAATCAAAAAGATAGGACTTGGCAAGTCCTAGAGCAGCGCGCGCGGCATTCAGTACCGAGCCGGGAATGACGATTCCGATGCGAAGACAGGGTCTTGCGGTGGTGGGTCAGGCCGGCCCCTCCACCACGGGGGATACCATGTGCCCCCACGCTGGCCGCACTTGGTCAATCCACGCGGCTCTTTAAGCTGCTCCTGCGCGGAGAAACGGGGGGCTACCGGCAGGAGCCCTCGCGGAGCAAATCGGCTGCGCGCAGAACACTTATTCGCTCACATCAGCATGGCCCCGTTCCAGGGCTGGCGCGACGGGCGCTTCTTCATCCGTATCCATCACGCAAGCATCGAAGGTACGCGCGCATCGGCTTCCTGATGACGGACTGGTGCAATGGGCATCCAGAGCTGCGTGGCTTTGCAAAGGCCGAGCCGCAAGGCGCGCTCATGTTGGCCTCCAACTACGAAGCGTCGCAAGTGAGTCGGTCCCATGCGACCATTTCGGGTCCCGCAGAAGAGTTCGCCTCGCAAGACATTGCCTGCGGGCCTTCAAGCCAGTTTCACCTGCAGCACGCAGGAGCGCAGCACGCCTCGACGGTCTTGCTGCTTGTGGGCTTCACGGCCCGCACAAAGGCGCTCATGAACTTGCCCTCGACCTGTGGCGCCAGGGCGTCGACGTCGACGCCCTTCCCCGACAGGAACTCTCTTGCATCGTCAATCGCGTAGATCCGCGTAGGCTGGATCTCAATCTCCTCGAATCCAGCTTCGCGGAGCTTGCTCCGGTACTCATCATCGCGCAGCGCGCCGGCGATACATCCCACCCACAGCAGCATGTCTTGCCGCACCTGCGGGGGTACATCTCCGCGTGTGACAACGTCCGAGACCGCAAAGCGACCACCCGGCTTGAGCACACGGAATGCCTCGTGCAGCACGCGATCCTTGTCGCCAGAGAGATTAATCACGCAGTTTGAGATGATGACGTCGACAGAGTTGTCGGGCAGCGGGATGTTCTCGATCTCGCCTTTTAGGAACTCCACGTTCTTCACACCCGCCTTGCGCTGGTTCTCCCACGCGAGTGAGAGCATCTCGTCAGTCATGTCGAGGCCGTACGCCCTTCCGGTCGGCCCGACGCGCCGCGCTGAAAGCAGGACGTCTATGCCGCCTCCTGATCCCAGATCAAGCACCGTCTCACCCGGCGAAAGCCGAGCGAGCGCCGTCGGATTACCGCAGCCAAGGGACGCTGACACTGCAGTATCCGGCAACACCTCAGTTTGTGTGCTGTCGTAAAGGTTCGACGTGATCGCGTCGCACCCGGACGCCTTTGAAGGGCCGCAGCATGATGTTCCACCTGAGCTCACTCGCAGAGCAGCCGCGCTATACTTCTCACGCACGGCATCCTTTACGTCGGTCACGTTCATGTGCCGCTCCTCTGTACTGGCGATTATACCGTCTCTTTCTTTCTCTTCGCATTGCGGCCAACCGGCTTCCGCAGTTGCGGTTTTCCGCCGCAGCAGTTCTCTGTGAGGTATCCAATTAGCGAGTTCATGGTGTCGTAACGCGCTGCGTAGATGATCGACCGCCCCTGTCGCGCGAATGTTACCAGGCCCGCATGCCGCAACCGATCAAGGTGGAATGACAGCGTGTTCGGTGGAATCCCGACCCCGTTGGCGACCTCCCCGGCCGCCATGCCACTTGGTCCTGCTTGCACGAGCAGTCGGTAGACCTCCAACCTATGTTCCTGAGCAAGCGCAGCAAGCGCCGCGACAACGTCTGTTTTATCCATGTTTCCACGATTATAGAAATCTGATATCGGTGTCAACAAGACTTTGGTTCGAGATACCGTAGAGGCTTGTCATGCCCGCCGCCTCCGCTGTAATCGCCACCTCACCCAGCAAACTGGTGCTAGTCGTCTGCGCCGCACAGGTACTAGTCCAAATCGGCGCGTTCTTTTGGCCAGCCTTGCTGCCAGGCATGATGCAGCTGTGGCGGCTCTCCAATAGCGAGGCCGGCTGGATCACGGCGAGCTTTTACGGCGCCTACATGGTGTCTGTGCCAGTCCTGGTCACGTTGACGGACCGAATTGACCCGAAGCGCGTCTATCTCTTCGGCGTCGCTTCAACGGTGGCGGGACATCTCCTCTTCGGAGTGCTCGTCGAGGGCTTCTGGTCTGCACTCATCTTTCGGGCGATCACGGGTATGGGTTGGGCAGGCACCTATATGACCGGCCTGAAGCTTCTTGCAGATCGCGTGGACGCCAAGATGATGTCGCGCGCCACAGCCGGTCACGCAGCAAGCATTGGCATTTCGGGCGCGCTTTCATTCGCAACCGGCGACCTGATTGCCTCCGTTGCCGGCTGGCGCGCCGCCTTCCTGGTCGCGGCGACGAGCGCCGCCATCGCCTGGGTGTTGGTCGCCGCGATCGTGCCCGCCCAAGGCAAACCCGTCACTGCGTCCAAAGATGGACAGGGGCTCTATGATTTTCGGCCGGTGTTCCGCAACAGCTCGGCCATGGCCTACGCCATCGCCTACTGCGTCCACACGCTGGAGATGAGCGCGTTACGCGGCTGGGGTGTCGCCTTCCTTGGCTACGTCGCCGCGACCACCGGCGCGGAGGCCGCTTCTCTTCTCTCCCCGGCGATCGTCGCTACCGGACTTGGCCTCATCGGCACATTTGCGAGCGTCGCCGGCAATGAAACCGCTATCCGCTTCGGCCGGAAGCGCCTCATCGTGACCGCAATGCTGGCGTCGATCCTGATCGGTGCAACCATTGGCTTCGTCGGCAGCATGTCCTATGGACTCGCTGCGGTGCTGCTGACGGTCTACGGCATCGTCATCTGGCTCGACTCCTCATCGCTCACGGCAGGGACGGCCGGCACGGCCGAACCATCAAGGAGGGGCGCGACCCTCGCCGTACATTCCATGCTTGGCTACGCAGGCGGGTTTGTGGGACCGTTGCTGGTCGGATGGGTCCTCGACCTCTCGGGCGGAATGTCGCAACTGGGTTGGGGACTATCGTTCTTGTCTGTTGCCGTGCTTATGGGTCTCGCCCTCATCACTTTCTCGGTGATCCGGCCGCGCGAGCTGGAGGGCGATAAAAGTAAGGTGGTCTGAGACCGTCGATGTCAACCAAGTCCCCATCGAGCTGACGTCACGCTTGTGTGAGGAAGCACAGGTGCGCCCGGAGCCTTTTGATGACTAAGCCATGATTGTCCACAACCGACTGGTCGTCATCCTGGTGCTTGGCACGACACAGACTCTTGCATGGGCATCGAGCTTCTACCTGCCGGCAATCCTTGGCGACCGCATCGCTGAAGACCTCGGCATGTCGAGCACGTGGTTTTTCGCAGCGTTTTCTGCAGCGCTGGTGGTTTCGGCGCTAGTTGGGCCACGGGTTGGCCGAACGGTGGACGCAATCGGTGGACGCGAGGTGCTCGCGGTCTCCAACGTCGTCCTTGCGGCTGGGCTCGCGGTCCTCGCCTTTGCTCATTCGCAAGTGATGCTGTGGTTAGCCTGGATGGTCCTCGGCGTCGGTATGGGTATTGGTCTATACGACACGGCCTTTGCGGCACTCGGCCGGATCTACGGATCGGAAGCTCGCTCTGCCATCACCGGCATTACTTTGCTCGCTGGCTTTGCGAGCACGGTCGGTTGGCCCCTTACTGCATGGGGAGCCAGTGAACTTGGTTGGCGCGAGACCTGCCTCGCCTGGGCGGCGACACACATTATCCTGGGGCTGCCACTCAACTTGCTGCTCCCAAAGGCGTTGCGGGTCGCGACCGCCAGTGATACCTCCAAACCTCACATTCCCCTCGATCGGCCCATGATCGTGCTCGGGTTGGCCTTCGCCGCGTCTTGGACAGTGGTGACCGCGATGGCAGTGCATTTGCCACGGCTTCTCGAAGTAGCCGGCGCCAGCAGCATCCAGGCGGTCGCGGCGGGCACGCTCATTGGTCCCTCTCAGGTCGGGGCTCGGCTCTTTGAGGCGAGCTTCATGAAGCGCTTCCACCCCATGGTGTCGGCGCGGCTGTCCGTCGTACTGCATCCCATTGGTGCCGCAGTCCTCGGCATGTTTGGAGCTGCCGTTGCTTCGGTTCCGTTCACCATTCTGCATGGTGCCGGCGGCGGCATTCTGACGATCGCGCGCGGGACCGTGCCACTTGCGATCTTTGGCGCGGAAAACTATGGCTATCGACTTGGAGTCCTGGGCGTGCCAACCCGCATAGCAACGGCGGCGGCGCCACTGCTGTTCGGGATCCTCATCGACAAGTTTGGCGCAGGTGTGCTGGTGTTTTCATCAGCATTGAGCATTGGTGCGTTCATCGGGCTTTGTTTGTTGCCGATCGAGCGGCGGCCCCATCGTTAACCCATAAGCATCCGGCTCATTGGCATCCTGGGCCAAAGTAGCTGCGTGTCTGACGAACTGATCCAATGACAATAGTTATGCTGCGCTGCATGAGTCAGTAGCTGGCAGTGCGCCCCGAGGGCGCGAAACACCTGTGGAGGAGGATTCCACCCGGATAATTGTCGATAGGTCCGGAAGCTGACGAGCGGCTTGGTCGGGTAACTGGCTGGGTTGGAGCCTCGTGACAAAGGTCACCTTGGGTGGCTGAGCGATCCGGCGGGCCGTAACAGAGTGAAGCCTATGCAGGCCTCGAAAGTGACAATGCGGATGCCGACCCTCCTGCCATTTGGGGAAGGCTCCAACGAGCGCGGGAAGCAATCGACACGCGCACCCGCTCGATCCGCCGGGGTAGTGGGCACGGCACGTCGGAAAGGTGGTTCGGGTAATCGGGGGAGACCCGTTCTCGGCGAGGGTA
>Ga0075425_100007903_pt1 | contig 11257 bp, 7 predicted proteins | sample SoiMethybrSBSTD4_FD_75300 | JGI IMG/M metagenome (GOLD analysis project Ga0075425, IMG submission 75300) | Bulk soil microbial communities from a Populus tree surrounding site in Tennessee, USA - Soil MetaG P. TD hybrid SBSTD4 | ecosystem: Environmental > Terrestrial > Soil > Tree plantation...
TATCCGCAAGAGGTCTTTGAGCGCACGCGCCGATGGATTGAATCATGGAATCTTTTTCCACCCGAGCAAAAGGGCAGCGCGGAATACGAGATTGCAGTTCTTTGAAAGTTAATTTTGAAATCCTAAGCTTGACATTCGAAACAAAAAACGTGAGGTTCAAGTCCGCACAGATCACCGCACCAACAGGTAGTGATCCGAATTAGTCATTTCCGCATGCTTTTAGCGGGAATCCAGGTGGGTTCGAACCTGAATCGTCCCCGATACAAACATTCGGGGGTGACGCCTCAAAACGCGCAGGCACGATCTGCAACTAGTGCACCGGGCAGAGCCAAAACCCGAAGTCCGTTGCTTCTCACACCGCGTGGCGCTTTATCCAATCTAAAATCACTTGATTCGTTTCATCGGGCGCTTGCCAGAAAAAGCCGTGCGATTGGCCCTTGAGCACATGTAGCTCGGCATTGGGAATTCGATTCTTTAACGTCTCGGCCTGGGCCAAATGGTTGCTGCGCGCCGAATCATTGTCGCCGATCAGGACCAGAGTCGGGCAGCGCAAATCGCCGAGACGGTGCGTTGCTTCCCAGTTATGGCGCGCGATGATCAAATGGATGTATTCAGAAAGTTTGGAGTGGGTCGCCCATGCCAACTGAAAAAACTCTTCGACCTTGTCCGGGTGTTGTTTTCGAAACGCATCGGTGAAAAAGGCGCTGGTCTCGCAGAACTCTTCGCGCAGCGCCTTCTCAAAACCCTTTTCAACAAGCCGAATCACCAGCCAGTGAGGTAACCCGGGGATGCAGTCGGGTCCAGGACGGGCCGCTTGTCCGGAGCCACTGGCCGCCATGATGAGACTTTTTACTCGCCCCGGAAAATTGAGCGCCGTCTCCAAGCCGATCCGACCACCCATGGAGTGGCCGAGCACGTGCGCGGCGCCGATTTCGAGATGATCCAGAAGCGCCACGACATCGTTGGCCATCTGGTTGATGGTGTAGACTTGCTGGCTCGCTATTGACCGGCCGGCGCCGCGCGGATCGTGGATGATGAGATTTAGTGTTCTCGACAATCCGGGCACCTGATAGGGTTTCCATACTTCGGCCGAGAAAGCCGTCGATGGGATTAGCACCAGCGGTTCTCCCGAACCGTGGCTCTCGTAGTAAAGCTCAACGCCGGTGGGCAAGTTTACGCTGGGCATAGCTTCTTTACTCCGGATCAAAAGAGTTCAAGACGTTTAAGTCGTTCAAAAAGTTCAAACCGTTCCGAAGAGGCGGAGGAGTAGAGTCTCGGGTCGTACTCTCTTTGTATTGAAGGCGATCACTGGATTGTAGGGTGAAGATAACGATTTGCTCTATTGTATTCCCAACTGCTTGATCATCGCTTGGGTGAGCGGGCGGCTGGCATCGAGTAGATGCTCGGTCATCGTGTAGTGGTTCGCATTCGGCTCGACGAGATAATCCACGGTCATGCCGCTCCGCTGGCAAAATTCAAAATAGTCTTTCGACATCCGCTGCCAACCCTCAGGCTCTGCGGCGCCGACGGCGACAATCAACGGGCATTTGACTCGAGGCGGATGCAACAACGGATTATTCTTCGCGGCAACCTCGGCGGTCATTCGCACTTGTTCCTGCACGCTGATCTTCATGACCATTTCGAGATCGTACACTCCTGAGGTCGCGACTGCGCCTTTGATCAAATCGTGGGGCAGTCCGTCGTGTCCCCAATCGTGCGCGAGTGCCATCGCGGTGAGATGGCCACCGGCGGAATGACCGGAGATGAAAAGTTTCGCGGGATCGCCGCCGTATCGAAGAATATTCTTGTAGATCCAAGCGATGGCTGAACGGGTCTGACGGACGATATCTGTGACCGTCACATTTGGACAGAGATCATATTCGATCAGCGCGACGGTGGCGCCGCGCTCGGTGAAGGTCGGGACAAAATTACAATTGTCTTCCTTGCTGCCGCTGCGCCAGTAGCCACCATGAATGTAGATGAGCACCGGTCCAGCCGGGTTTGTAGCAGCGTAGATATCCAACCGCTCGCGCGGCGATGCGCCGTACGCGATGTTCAGCCACGATTTGGCGCTCTCTCTTACTTTACGGGCTTGTGTGGCACGAATCTTCGCGAGCTCGGGATACTCAGGCACGGAGCTACGCGGGTTGTACTGATATTCCAACTGGTCCTGGCGAAAACCTCTGTAAACAGCTTCGTTCATGAGAATGAGCCTCAGCAGATTGCTCTGACCACACTAGTGAAAGCTGCGCTTGTGTGTCAATGACGGTTGAAAGAACGCGCTTTAGAAAAGTAAAAGGCCAAGAGCGCCCGCACCGCAGGACCCTTGGCCTTGCCGCTGAATTGTAAGAGAGATGCTTACTTCACGTGTCTGCTGACGAGCTTGGTCATCTCGAACATCGTGACGGTCTTTTTGCCGCCGAAAACAGCTTTCAATTTATCATCGGCGTTGATATTGGTTCGTTTCTTTTTATCTTGTAGGCCGTTCTTTTTGATGTACGCCCACAATTTCTTCGTGACCTCCGTGCGCGGAATCGCCTTGTTCCCGACAACGGCGCTCAGAGCGGTGTCCGGCTGCACCGGCTTCATGAATGCCGCGTTCGGTTTGCGTTTCTTTTTTGCTGCTGCTGCCATTCGGTTTCCTCCTTCAGGAAAAAAAATATTTAGCTACGTGTATAGCAGAGGCCGGTGGCTATTGCCAATAGTTTTTTACTTTTTTCCTCGGAGAAATGCCGTTTCCGCACTGTCAAGCTCCGGTTCCCCGTCCCCCCATCGGACGGCCACCGCATAATCGCTTCGTGCCCGTTCGTTTGACACGTACCCCTGGCGCACGTCTTCCAACACCTTATCGGGGGGGCGCCGGAGCGGGTTACCCAGGCCGCCGCCGCCGGGGCGCTCCAGTCGAACAATGTCATGGCGGTGAAGCCGATAATCACCGAAGCGCGAGGGGAGTCGTCTTTCATCTTTGCTCTCGGGGTTGACGACGCAAGCGCCTTTGCGGCCAGGAAGGCCACTAGCGCTGCCAAAGGGCTCAATCTCATGCTTATCCGTGCGCATGGAAAAACGGACCTCATCGGCGAGAATACGGTACTCTCGCACGAATCCGAGACCCCCGCGCCATTCGCCAGCACCGCCTGAGTCGGCGATCATTTCGAAACGCTCCAACCGTGCCGGGAATTCCGATTCGATGATTTCAATCGGCGCTGTTTTGCAATTACTCAGATGAAAGGCAGTGGCCGAGACTCCGTCTTTGCCCGACCGAGCCCCCGTGCCACCGCTAAAAATTTCGTAGTGCACAAAGGCTCGCTCGCTAGATTCCGTGCGGCCGCCGAGCACCAACGCCGCGCTACCGGAGCCGCCGGCGATTTGCTTCTCGGGAACAAAGCGGGCGAGGGCTCGCAATACGGCCTCAGCGACGGTGAGCGCCGTCGGCATATAGGTATTTACCGCGGCGGGAAAACGCGGATCGACCACGCTCCCCGGGCGGAAAGTGGCATCGATGGTTCGAGCGAGCCCCTGGTTGATGGGAAGAAAACGATCGACCAACGTCACCAGGCAGTATGCGCACGCGGCGCGCACCAGCGGTGGACGAATATTCGCTGGGCCCTGGGTTTGATCGCTGCTGCCGCTAAAATCGAAGTGGAGCTTGTCACCGTGTTTACTGATTTTTACCTGAATCCGAATCGGGCGAGTAAGGTCGATGCCGTCATGGTCAACGAAGCTCTCTCCCTCGGACTCGCCGTCCGGCCATGATGCGATCGTCTGGCGCACGCGATTTTCAGTGTAGTTGGATAATAGCTCAGTCGACTCGAGAAGGGTCGCCTTGCCATAGCGATCCATCAATTCGATGATCCGTCGCTCACCCAAGCGCGCAGCGCCCACCTGACCGCGCAGATCGCCAATGACAACATCCGGGGTGCGGCTGTTCGCCGTGATCAGCGCATCGATTTCTTTAACCGGCCTGCTCCGGGACATGAATTTGACCGGCGGAAGGTGGAGCCCTTCCTGATAAATTTCACGAGCCGTGCCCGATCCGCTGCCTGGAACAGTGCCGCCGATATCGCTCTTGTGCGCCATGTTTGCGGCAAAGCCGACCCATTCGCCTCGGTAAAAAATCGGCGTCAGCACCCCCATATCGGGTGCATGCGGACTGCCTCCGAGATACGGATGATTGATGATGAATGCGTCGCCTTCGTGAATGTCATCGTGCGCAAAGCTTTTGTGCACCGCAGCAGCGCAAGCGGGAAAGGCGCCCATATGCAGAGGGAGCACGACGTGCTGCGCGACCACCTCACCGGCGCTATTCAAAATTGCGCAGCTGGCATCCTGGGATTCGCGAATGATGGTCGAATAGCCAGTGCGGAAAAGCGAATTCTGCATTTCCTGCACGATACCGGCGAGGCGGGCCTGAATCACTTGCAGCGTGATCGGATCGACGGTCATGGCATGTAGCGCAGCATGCTACGCCCGGGCAAGTCACGCCTGAGTGCGAAGCACCCGGGTTTCGGATTCATTCAGCGCAAAGTCGTCGTCCACGCTCTCAACAGCGACGCGATAGGTTTCGCGCGCTTTCCCCAAGCTCACGTAGCCGTTGCGGACATCGTTCAGCACGCGTTCGGGATCGCGCTCGATCGGATTGCCCAGACCGCCGCCGCCGGGCGTCTCCAAGCTGAACGCTTCGCCCGGATGAAGAACGTGGTCGGAATAGCGCGAGGGTATTACCCGTTCGTCAGGCCGTCCGGGGTTCAAAACGCAGTGGCCGGTCTTGCCATTCATGCCGCCGTCGATGCCCTTGGGAGCGACTGTGTGTTTCGTCGAGCGCAATGAAAAACGCGCGTCGTTATCGAGGACCTCGTACTCACGGACAAATCCCAACCCGCCGCGGAACCGGCCCGGTCCGCCGGAATCCGAGATCAACTCGAAACGCCGCACCCGGGTAGCAAATTCTGATTCGATGATTTCGATCGGCGCGATTTTGGCGTTGGACTGATTGACGTTGGTGCCAGAAACGCCGTCTTTACCGCTCCGCCCGCCCGAGCCGCCGCCGAAAATCTCGTATTGCACGTAACCTTTGCCGGTCTTGTTGCTACGGCCGCCGATGATAATCGAGCGGCTGCTGCAGCCGTCGCCGACTTTTTTGTGCGGCGTGATCTGGCTCGATGCCTCGAGCAGCGATTCCACAAGGGCATGGACGGTGGGGTTATAGGTATTCACCGGCGCCGGAAAACGTGGGTTGACGACGCTCCCGTCGCGCACTTTGATGTCGATGCATTTGGCCAACCCATAATTGATCGCGAGCGCAGGATCGACCAGACATGTGAGCAAATAACAGCAGGCCGCGCGCACAATGGTCGGTCGAATATTCGCTGGACCTTTGGTCTGGTCGGCCGAACCGGTGAAATCGAAAAGCAGGTGGTCGCCTTGCTTCTCGATCCGGACGTGCAAGCGCACCGGCTTGTCGAGCTCGACGCCGTCGCTATCGACGAACCGTTCGCCTTCGCCGACACCGTCCGGCCATGAGGCGATTTCCGTGCGCACTTTCGCTTCGGTCAGAGCAAAGAGCTGTTCGAAGGAGCTGAGGATCGTGTCCTTGCCGTAGCGCTCCATCATCTCCTGAAAACGGCGCTCGCCGAGACGCGCGGCGCCCACCTGGCCGCGAAGGTCGCCCACCACCAGTTCCGGGGTGCGGCTATTGCAGCCAAGCAGCGCTTCAATGTCCTTGCTGGTTTTAAAATTTTGCACGTACTTGATCGGCGGCACGTGTAAACCTTCCTGATAAATTTCCCGCGCCTGACTCCAGCAACTGCCCGGTACGGGTCCGCCGATATCGCTTTTGTGCGCGAGATTCGCGGCGAACCCGACCCATTCGCCGTGATAAAAAATCGGCGACAGCACCGCCATATCCGGCGCGTGTGGGCTGCCGCCGAGGTAAGGATGATTGGTGATAAAAGCATCCCCTTCGTGTACTTCGTCGGCGCTGTAGTTCTTGAGAATCCCCGCGGCGCATGCCGGAAAAGCTCCCATGTGCAGCGGCAGCACGACATGCTGCGCGACGACTTCCCCCTGGCGATTCAATATCGCGCAACTCGCGTCCTGCGACTCGCGAATAATCGTCGAGTAGCCGGTGCGGAAAAGAGAGTTCTGCATTTCCTGCACGATGCCGGCGAGGCGCGCTTGGATGACTTGCAAGGTTACGGGATCAACGGTCATAACTAAGCAATGGCATGTAGGCCGCAGCATGCTGCGCTTCTACATGCTTTTCTCCCTTATTATAATGTTCCGATATTCATCCACGTTGGCTTGCTGCTCGGGCTGGATCACCGTGGTGGTGTCCAATTGCTCCACGATCGCGGGGCCGCTGATTTGATGGCGCGGCTCGAGCAACTCGCGGCTGAAGATTTGTGTCGTGAGGATGCCGTGCTCGTTTCCGAAGAATACTTTGCGCTCGCCGGTTCTGGCAGCTTCGAGTTTCCGTCCGGTGATTTTTCCCGGTGATAATTTCGCTTGCGGAACGAGCCCGAGGGAAATCAAGCGTAAACTCACGAGCTCGACGGGCTCGGTTTCGGCCTTATGCCCGGAATTTTGCTCGTGCAGGGTGTCGAACCGGCCGCGCATCTCGACCAGATCGTGTTTAATCAGCGGCGGCATCGGGCAGGGCACGGTCAACTCGTAGCCCTGGCCGGCGTAGCGGAGATCCATATAGGGTTCGATCTTGATCTCATCTTCAGTGAAGCCTTCGCCGCGCAGTTCCGACTTTGCCTGCTCGATCAGCTGATGAAACAGATGATTGATTTCGTTCAGATCCAGTTCATCCAAGCCGACTAGCTTGGAGCGCACGTAGTCGTGTTTGACATCCGACATCAACAAACCCAGGGCCGAATGAACACCCGGTGTCAGTGGGACCAGAACCGACGGAATCCCCAGATCCAGCGCCATTCTTCCGGCATGCATCGGTCCCCCTCCGCCGAACGCGACGAGTGTAAAGTCACGAATGTCGTAACCGCGCGCCGAAGAGACCGCTTTGATGGCTTCCTCCATCTTGACGTTGATGATTTTCAGCACGCCATCGGCGGCTTCGAGCAGATCGAGCTTCAACGGCTTGGCGATCTTTTCGTTTAGAATCTTTTCCGCTTTTGGCTTGTTGAGCTTCATGCGGCCGCCGAGGAAATGGTCGGGATCGAGAACTCCGGTGACAATATTGGCGTCGGTAATCGTGATGTTGTCGCCGCCGCGATCGTATGAAACCGGACCCGGGTCCGCGCCCGCGCTGTCGGGCCCGACCAGCAAGCCGCCCACGGCATCAATTCGCGCGATGGTGCCGCCGCCGGCGCTCACGGTATGAATGTCGAGCATCGGCAGGGCGATCGGACGCATATTGATTTTTCCCTGCGTGGTGATCACCGGGTTGCCCTGATGAATCAGCGCCACATCGCAGCTCGTGCCGCCCATATCGAAGGTGATGATGTTGTTGATGCCGACCCGCTCGCAGGTGCCCATGGATGCGATGACACCGCCGGCGGGCCCGGAGAGCACGGTGGCAACGGGTTTTTCGCCGGACCCCTTGAAGGTGGACACGCCGCCGTTGGACTGCATGATGTAGAGCTTTGGCGTGGTCACGCCCATCTCGCGCATGCGCTGCTCGAGCCGGTTTAAATAATTCGCCATCACCGGTTGAATGTACGCGTTGATCACGGTCGTGCTGAGCCGGTAAAATTCCCGAATCTGCGGTAACACTTCATAGGAAAGCGAGAGCCGCGCTTCGGGAAATTCTGCGGCGAAAATTTCCTTGAGTTTGAGCTCGTGCGCCGGATTCAAAAAGGAAAAAAGAAAGCAGACGGCAACCGACTGCACGTTTTTTTTCTTGAGTCGCCGCACGGCCTGAAGAGAAGCTTCGACGTCAATGGGTTTGAGCACATTACCGCGAAAATCGGTGCGCTCGGGAATTTCTTCGGTGAGGTAGGGCGGCGCAAGCAGGCGTGGCTTCTCGAAAAATAGATCGTAAGTGGCTGGACCATAGCCCCGCGTCTGTTCCATGACTTCGTAGATGCCGCGGAATCCTTGCGTGACCAGAAGACCGGTTTTCGCGCCCTTTTCTTCGAGCAGCGCGTTGGTGCCGACCGTCGTGCCGTGACAGAAAAACGATATGTTGCCCGCGGCCACGCCCTGGCTCACCAATTCTTTGACCCCATTCAAAACCGCCTGGAAAGGCTCTTTCGGTGTAGACGGAACTTTGGTGATCGTGATCTCGCCGGTATCTTCGCTGAAGAACACGAAATCGGAAAATGTTCCTCCGGTGTCGACCGTGACGCGGTAATTGGACATAACGTTTTCGTCTACCACCAAACTCACGGAGCTTCAATTCGGAACGATGCTTCGGCCGCGTACTCGCGCTACCGTGCTTGAAACTCGGGGATTAACTCACCACAAAGTGATTCATGAGGTTACGCTCGCCTCTAGACGATAAAATGGGTTTGACTTCGATGTTCCTGATTCGCGACTCTTCGGCAAGTCCGTCATTCCCGCATGTTTTTAGCGGGAATCCGGGCAAAATCCGGACTGGACCCCTGATTAATACATTCGGGGGTGACGCTTCTATGAGTCGTCTGGTTCAATCACCGCGGTATTTTTTCAAAAGAGACACAAAGCTCACAAAGGTTTAGTGATACATAACTTTTCCTTCGTGTGTTTCGCGTTCTTTGTGGTGAACACTAGTACGTCGCGCCAGGCGAGACGCGAGAGCTGCCACCTCAGAGGTTCTCGATCTGTACCGGCTCGATCGAATCAGCGGGTTCGAAGCGGAAAATTTTGCCGTAGAAATAAAGCTCCGCGTCCAGTACACGCTTAATGTTTTCCGCTTTGCGAAATCCGTGCTGCTCGCCTTCGAAGGTGAGATAGGCCACCGGCAATTTTTTCGCCCGCACGGCTTCGAACATTTTTTCGCTCTGGTTTGGCGGGACGACCTTATCTTCCAGACCCTGAAAAAGAATCATCGGACAATTTAAACGTTCGGTGAAATGGATCGGTGAGCGCTCGAGATAAAGATCGCGTCGTTCGGGATACGGACCGATCAGGCGATCAAGATACCGAGATTCGAATTTGTGGGTATCTTTGGCGAGCGCTTCCAAATCGCTAACCCCATAAAGACTGGCGCCGGCGGTAAACGTGTTGCGGAACGCGAGCGCGCAAAGGGTCGTGTAACCCCCGGCACTGCCGCCGCGGATCGCCAAGCGGTTAGGATCGACCTCACCACGGACGACGAGGTGACGTGCGCCGTTGAGACAGTCGTCGACATCCACGATGCCCCATTGCCCATTGAGGCGTTCTCGGTAAGCCCGGCCGTATCCCGAGCTGCCGCCATAATTGACATCGAGCACGGCAATGCCGCGGCTGGTCCAATACTGAATCGAATATTTTAACGATGCCGAGCTCGACGAAGTCGGTCCTCCGTGGCTGATGACGACCAGTGGCGGTTTTTCGTTGCGGGGAGACGTATAGTCAGGATGGTTCGGCCGATAAAAATACCCGTAGGCCGTTAGACCGTTCTCGGTAGGAAATTCGATCGGCTGAGGCTCGGAGATATAGCTCGCATCGACTTCGCCGATGCGTGATTGACGCAGAACTTGCCATTGGTGAGCGCGCAAATTCCACAAGACAATTGAGCTGGAACTTGTCGGCGAGGCGCCGATAAAGATGACTCGATCGCCGGTACAGTGGACTTGTACAATCCCGGTGAACGGCGTCTCAATCTGACGCAGAGTCCCTGTGTCGGTCTCCAGTATTGCGAGGTAATCGCGACCGTTTCCCGTGTAACTGCAGACGATGGTTTTTTCGGATGCAAAGTCGTACAGACGGGTACCGAAAACCCAGTGAGGGTGGCCGAACTCCGCTTGCATCGAACAGAGCGCTTCGATTTCGGTTTGTCTGCGCCGGTAGAGATTCCACCAGCCCGTGCGATCGGAGACAAAATAGAGGTCGCCAGCGGGTGACCATTCCGGCTGGCAGATCGACTCATGCTCGCCGCCGGCAATTTTCTGTTTCTCGACAATAGAGCCCTTGTCATTGAGCTTACCGAGCCAAAGTTCCGTGCCGTCCCACGGCATGTTCGGGTGATTCCAGGTAAGCCATGCGAGCAGTGAGCCGTCGGGGCTCAGGCGCGGCGAAGAATAGAAATCGTTTCCGGACACGATGACGGCATCGTCTCCTCCGTTCAGGTCGATGCAAACCAATGTGTTGATCGGTTCATCGCTGCCACTATGATCTTCGCGTACAGAGAATAGAACACTCCTGCGCCTGTCGATTTGACCGTCCGCATAACGGAACGGCGCTTGAGCCGTTAGAGGGGTCGGCTCCCGGCCAAGTTCTTGGTGATACAGACGCTGGTCGGTGAAATTAGAAAAAACAACTAGTCCATCGGCAACCGCGTAGTCGCCGCCGCCGTATTCGTGCACGCGGGTGCGCGCGTTGAAACCAAAAGGCGTGACATCGCTGATTTTGCCATCAGCCGAGCGGCGAACGATTACTTTTCTGCCGCCTTCCTGCGGGCGGCGCTCGATCCAATAAATATTCTCACCATCGATGCGGACTTGCTCCAGGCCGATTTCGCCGCCGCTAACTACTTCCGCCGTTATTGGCGATTTCCACGAACCATAGGGTGAGACGGTGGGAGCCATGGATATCCTTCCATGCGACTTATCAGTGATCTAATTTTTGTCTTTCGAGCCACGCATTCATTTTTGTTTCCAGTCGATCGAGAGGCAGGGCGCCGTCCTTGAGTAGCTCGTCGTGGAATTCCCGGATGTCGAACTTGTCGCCGAGTGCTTGTTTCGCCCGGGCTCGAAGCGCTGTGATCTTCAATTGGCCGATTTTATACGCGAGGGCTTGACCGGGCCAGACGATATAGCGATCGATTTCAGCGGCGATCTCCAGTTCCTGTTTTGCCGTGTTTTCCATCATGAAGTCGATAGCCTTTTGCCGGTCCCAGTGCAAATAGTGCATGCCGGTATCGACAACCAACCGGCTGGCGCGCCAGACCTCGTACATAAGATGTCCTAATTTGGCATAGGGATCGTCGTAAAGGCCCATCTCATTGCCAAGCGACTCAGCATAGAGCCCCCATCCTTCGACGAAGGCCGTATACCCGCCGTAGCGGCGAAAGTTGGGAATATCGTGTTGCTCCATGGCGAGGGCGATCTGCAGGTGGTGTCCCGGCACGCCTTCGTGCAGTGACAGAGCCATCATTTCGTACTTCGGTCTGATC
>Ga0075425_100007907_pt1 | contig 11253 bp, 10 predicted proteins | sample SoiMethybrSBSTD4_FD_75300 | JGI IMG/M metagenome (GOLD analysis project Ga0075425, IMG submission 75300) | Bulk soil microbial communities from a Populus tree surrounding site in Tennessee, USA - Soil MetaG P. TD hybrid SBSTD4 | ecosystem: Environmental > Terrestrial > Soil > Tree plantation...
CGGTTATTCTTGCAATAAATGCGAACACAGATAAATCTGTCGAGGCGGCCGTTCACAAACCACCGTCTGTTATGGATCGGTTTGGTTGCAGTCTACTTTATCGCATTCTGGTTGCTCCTTTGGATGAGTTCCGAAAAGTCACGAGTGATCGCTAAGCAGAACGACGTGCTGACGCAGATCGCCGGCAACCGGGCAGCTGCAGATAGGGCGATTGAAGAAGCCGAGCGTCGCAAGCGCGAACATCAAAAGGTGGTTATCACCGAGCAACAAGCAATGCAGCTGGCGTCGGCCCGTCAGCTGATTCAACGCAAGATGTTCTCGTGGAACAGAATGATCAGCGACATCGAAGAGTACGTTCCAAAAAACACTCGCATCATGAGCATCAAGGTACAAGAGATCGCCAGCAACAGCGACGATGTTACGGCTCGGATTCAAGTGAAGGCACTCGGTACGACAACCGACGAACTGACAACGATGATGACCAACCTTGAGAAGTCTAATGGTCTGTTTGTTGTCGGTGATACCAATCAGGACCCTACGATAGAGAGTGGAGAGACCCCATTTACTCTCGATCTATTGTACAAACCGAGAGGTGAAGGGCGATGAGCGCACAGGTGCGTGAAAGAGCCGCGCGATCCGATGTCCACCAGAATGGTGTGACCAGGATGCCTCTTGGTTTGAATATCGGCGAAACAGTAGCGATTGTTATTGCGATTCTTTTGCTTGGTTGGGTTTTGACTCAGTATCTCACGTCTCTCAGACCGGAGCAGGATCGGCTTCGCACGGTTGAAGCTCAGCTCGCGCAACAACAGCGGGATATCATCAACGGCAGGCCGACCGGATCGGATCAACCCGTAAGCGAAGATCAGGGCGCAAAAGCGCTCGAAAGTCTCGAGTCATTCAAAGGGAATCATCTCAAATCGTTTTCCGCGGGCAGAATCGCTCTGATAAAGGAGATCAACGCGCTCGCCAAAAAGAACAGCGTCACGTTGACCAGCGGCATCGATATGGGGTCCAACCCAGCTGACACCGGAAACGAAGCCGACCAATCAAATGATAAAAAGAGTGTCTCGCGTCGGAGGAAGTCTGACGATCTGTTAAAAGCGTTTCCAAGCGTCAACTTTCGGTTCACGGTTTTTGGCCAGTACGCAAACATAAGAACATTCATCAATGAAGTCGAACACGAAAAACAGTTCGTGGTGATAAACGCTGTTTCATTGACTAACCAGGAAGCAAAAGTTTCTGCCCGGCGACGCGGCGGAGAAGGCACTTCCGGGATAATGCTGCAGATTGAAATGGCGGCCTATTTTCAACCGTCGTAGGGCAATCCTAGAAACAATGGCAAGTAGTAAAGCAACCTCAGAGAAAGTAAAGCGAACCGCTCTGGTCGGGTTGGGCGTCGTGTTTCTTTTCGCGATCGTGTATCAGTTGTTCCTTAGCGGCCCAGCTTCGAAACCAAAGAGGCCTCTACCAACAAACACGGCGACCTCCGCTTCGACTACGAACACAAATTCGTCGGCCAGCGCGCCACAAAAGAAACAGCTTGGAGCCGCGGCTCAACAGGAAGCGCTGATGCAAGCTTTACTATCAGACACCACGCCGCTGAATCTGAGGACGGTTTCGGCTGGTGCCGGAAAAGCCGAGCTTGGCGAGCGGGGAAACATATTTGCCTACTATGTCCCTCCACCGGCACCTCCTCCGAAGCAACCGGATCCGCCGCCGATTCAACTACGTTCCGTTCAACCTTCGAGCGCGGTAGCAGGCACTCCAAGACCGGTTAACCTCGTTGTCACCGGGAATAAAATACCGGCCGATGCCCAGATCCTGATCGACGGAGCGCCAAAGTCGACGAAGCGGGTCAACGATTCTCAACTTTCCGCGGTTCTCGCGCCTTCCGACTATTCCTCAGCTCGAGGGATGAATATCAAGGTCGTTTCGCAGAGCAATCCCAAAGAGGACTCGAACGTTCTGCAGTTCGTTATTCAGGCGGCTCCGGAGCCTCAGTTTGTCTTCCGCGGAAGGCTCGGAGCTCTGAGTCAACCCGCAAGCAATTACGCGCTTGTGGAAATCACTTCCACAAAAGAGATCAAACGCGTAAAAGTTGGTGAGACCGTCCTCGGCATCTGGCGCGTCGATGCTATCTCAGCAGATGCGATGGAAATTACATTGGTTCAGAACGACATCAAGCGGCGCGTGCCTCTTCAAGACAAGGTTCGCTGATGCATACGCGGATTAAGAGCAAACAAACCGCAGAACCGCGTCCTCGCGAACGAGGTTGGGCGCTGCTCGGATTGTTGCTGGCGCTGGCCGTTATCGCGATCATCTTATCGTCGTCGATCGTTCCAAACGTGCAGATGCAGGTTCAACGCGATAAAGAGATCGAGATGATCTATCGCGGCGAACAGATGTCGGAAGGTATCGCACGCTACTACAACAACGGCAGGCTGCAAGCGATACAACTCCTTCAACGTCCTTCGTACGGTTATCTGATGGAGTTGGATAAGCTGAAAGACGGAGTGACGATTGGAGTTCGGGATGTCAAGTTCGTGCGCGCGTCAGCAATGATCGATCCGATAAGCAACTCCGATTGGGAGCCAGTAAGGGCCCGCGACCCGCGAATAGCGAAATTTCTTCAGGCTTGGGCAGCTCAAACGTTGCTCCCGATTCCCCAGCAATACATTCTCTTAGCCGCCGCACCGACGAAGAGCGCATTTGGCAAATCGGATAAGCTCCCGTCGCTGACTCCCGGTGGCGACGGGTCTTCGGGACAAACTCCTCCGCCCGCCAACTCCAACTCGTCGGGAACTCGTCCGGGAGTCATCAAGCCGCCGTCTCAACAGAAACCGAATGATGATGACGACGACGATGATGACGATGAGCCCATAAATGATCCCTTGGCGCACCTCTTTCCTTCGGATGGCCCGGGTCAAGGAAATGTTCCAATCGTCGGGGTGGCGCCGAAGAGAAAAGGCAAGGCGGCCAACGCGTACTACGGACTCGACAATTACGACGATTGGGTTTTTCTCTTTATTCCCAAGAACCTTCCTTTTAACCAGAATAATCCGGGTGGGAACGGCAACCGCGGCGTTGGCGGTGGACCTGGTAATCGTCCTCAGATAAGCCAATGACCCATCCTCGACCGTTTCGTAACGGTTCGATTTTGGTTTAAACTCTTTCCCGCCATCCCAGCAACAGTGCATGCTGATGCGTCGTCGATGGTGAAGTGACTCCCATCGATCGGACTCACAAATGCCAACCACTCTCCCTCACGATTCCAATCAGGCAGACATCGACGCCAGCGAATCAATACAAACCGGAGATGGAGATCAACGGCTAATTCGAGGAGTCGGTCTCGCGAGCGCCACCACGCTCAACATGATCGACATGATTGGTGTCGGACCGTTCATCACAATTCCCGCAATCATCTCGGCGATGAACGGCCCGCAGGCGATGCTCGGTTGGATCTTCGGCGCGTTTCTTGTGATGTGTGACGGTTTGGTTTGGGCGGAGCTGGGCGCAGCAATGCCGCGATCGGGCGGACCTTACGGGTTTCTAAAAGAGATTTACGGTCCACAGCGGCTTGGAAGATTGATGTCGTTCCTGTTCATCTGGCAGCTGACATTCAGCGCGCCTCTTTCAATCGCATCGGGCTGCATCGGTCTATCTCAATATGCCGGGTACATCTGGCCTAAGCTCGAACAGGCGAGCGATATACACCTTGCACTGGGACCCCTTGGATCGTTTGTCATAAAACAGATCGCTCCGGCCGCCGCATTAGTAGCAGTGGGCGCGTGTCTCACCGCAGTTTTTCTCTTGTATCGGAAGATCACGGTCATCGGCAATCTCTCGAAGTTTCTATGGGTGGGTGTAATTGTTACTGTGGGGTGGGTCGTTTTTTCCGGAGTCAGCCACTTCGACAGTAGTCTCGCGTTTGGATTTCCACCTGACGCTTTCACATTGTCTCCGGCATTTTTCAAGGGGCTCGGTTCGGCGATGCTGATCGCGGTTTACGACTACTGGGGTTACTACAACGTCTGTTTCTTTGGCGGAGAAGTGAAGGAACCTGGGAGAACAATCCCCCGAGCGATTATTTATTCGATCCTGGCTGTTTCAGCGATTTACATCGTGATGAACATCAGCATTCTCGGGGTGATGCCGTGGCAAAAGCTTGCCGCTTCGGGAAAACCCATCGCTGACTTTATGGAGCAGCTCTATGGGCGCGGCGTTGCCATCGCGGCCAGCCTGCTGGTCATTTGGACAGCGTTTGCGTCTGTGTTTTCACTGCTTCTGGGATACTCGAGGGTGCCATACGCCGCGGCACTAGATGGAAACTACTTCAAGATTTTTTCACGAGTTCACAAAAAACACAGATTTCCGCATGTCTCGCTGCTGGTACTCGGCGGCGTAGCTGTGGTGTTCTGTTTCTTCAAGCTGGTGGATGTTATTGCGGCGCTGGTTGTTATCAGAATAATGATTCAGTTCTTAGCCCAGACGATCGGAGTCATCGTGCTGCGGATTCGCAGGCCCGATATGGACCGCCCGTTTCGGATGTGGCTCTACCCGCTGCCGGCGCTGCTGGCTTTCTTCGGGTTCGTCTATGTCTTGATTTCGCGACAGAACTTTCAGAAGGAAGTCAGGTACGCCGTAATCTTGATTGTTGTAGGGTTGGCTACGTATTTGCTTCGATCTGCGCGGCGGCGCGAATGGCCGTTTGCCGACTCAAAAGCGTCAGCGTCTGCTGGTGATTAGTCTCGTTTTATCAAACCGCTGAGCGATCGTCGATCGCGAGCCTTCTGAGCGCGGAACTCTTCAATCCAACCTTGTGTCGTGAGTGCCAGCTGATTTGTTGATGGCGGCGGTGCCTGCTTCTCGGAGCGGGCAAGCATATCTTTTCGTTTAATCAATCTCACTGTCATAACATTCACCGAATGATAAAGGATTTGACATCTGTTCCTTGAGCAAGCTTAGTGCCAGAAAAAATCGTCGCATTTCGCAGTTAGATGTCACTTGACTTAGAGATCGTAAAAATTTACGAATTGGGCGGAAAATTGACGCGTTTCTTGTGTCAAGCGAGTCTTTTTGCGGATGGAGCTGCCGGCTTCGGGTCGGTAAGAACTATGTAGTTTTAATCCCCAGTGTACGCAAAATACTCAGGCGAGCAGCCCAAATGGGGCAACCCACGATCGAATGGTGTACGTATTAGGTCACGAAGTGGCTTTCGATGGCCGCTATTGTCGCTAGCGGCGCTGGATACTTTCGGCGACTCTGATTTTTGAAGAGCGTTAGTACCTCTTGGGGAATTGTTTCCTTGATTCTGCAGCACGCGCCGGATACCATACAAAAAGAGTCTATCGCCAGGATCTCGATAGAAATGCCAGTGGCGTCCACGCTCAGTAAACGTGGAGCAGGCTAGCGGGTCAAACGTCTAATTTCGAAGCAAGCCGCTACTGGATGAGACAGAGGAAAGGCATAGTGCTGCCCCTGTCCGCGTAGCGCCCTCGAAGGTTCAGATCAGTGCCGCCAGAGAGATTCCGGATGAGTCCCCGTCATAGCATCGAGCGGGGTTCCACGCAGGCGACGCCCAGGGCATTGCAGCAGTCCGTTCGCGAGTCGGCAGTCGAGTTATGAGCAGATCGGCAGAACTACTTAACTTCCTCAAACAACTACGGATCACCGATCTGATCGACTTTATTATTGTGTGGGCGATCATTTACGGGATGCTAAAGCTGGTTCGAGGAACCAGAGCCGTACAAATGGCGGTCGGCCTTCTTGGCGTCGGTTTGTTGTACCAAATATCCGTGATCCTTGGTCTCGATACCCTCCAGTTTGTTATGCGGAACACCCTGCTGTACTTCGGTTTCGCAATCCTTGTGATATTCGCCCCAGAAATTCGCTCAGCACTGATGCGAGTCGGCTCGAACCTCGGGCCGTTCCGGTTCGGCCACGTAAACCCGCGGCACGAGGCCTACGATGACATCGTGCTTGCCGCGATGACGCTTTCTTCTCGCAAGGTTGGGGCGTTGATCGTGTTGGAACGCAACGTAGGTCTTCAGAACTATATCGACACCGGGGTGGCGCTCCGGGCGTCTCTTTCTTATGACCTCCTGGTGACGATCTTTGATCCGCACACGCCTCTTCACGACGGTGCAGTGATCATTCGGAACTACAAAGTTGAAGCCGCAAGCTGCTTTCTTCCGCTGACTCTGAATCCTCGATTGTCCAAAGAGCTTGGCACCCGGCATCGGGCTGCAATCGGCGTCACAGAAGACACCGACGCGGCGGCGGTTGTTGTCAGCGAAGAGACCGGTGTCATCTCGTTTGTTCAAAACGGCGAAATCACCCGTTATCTAAACAGCAGTTCGTTGCGAGATCTGATTCGCGAGTCGCTCGAGCCGCAGCGTAGTCTTATCGAAGCCGTACGACCGACTCTCAGAGCTCGGCGCAAATCCGAACCAGCAAGCGATACCAGAGAGCAAATCACCGAGACTTACATAAAGTAGAACTTCGATGGACTGGATGAACGACTATCTTGGGGCCTTGAGGGAGTACGCAAGAGATTACGTGCTCGAGAATACTGGTCTCAAGGTTCTCGCGTTGCTGATAACAGGTGTGCTCTGGCTGTCGGTAGCGTCACGTCCAGTGAGCCAGGTGGCTTTGAGCGGCGCGATTGAATTGAATCTGCCCGACAGCCCTCTGCTGATCGTTTCGAAAGTTGAAACCCTTACGGCTCGCGTTTATCTCGAGGGACCGCGGGATGCACTCGAGACGATCCGCGCCGGACAATTGACTGTCACCGCGGATATGTCAGCGGTCGAGCCCGGCGTGCGCGTGATCCCGCTCAAGGTTGAATCAGCGCGAAACGGACTGCCGGCAAACGTAAAAGTAAAAGATATCGAACCCAGAACAATTCGGGTGACCGTCGAGCGGATGGTCGAACGAGAAGTTCCGATCACTCCCAGATTTGAAGGCGAGCCGCCCGCGGGCTTCCAGGTGATCGACTGGCAGATAACGCCGAACACGGTGAAGATCGGCGGCGCTGAAAGCCAGATGCGGGAGATAACCGAAGTCTCCACCGAAACTGTCAGGCTTACAGACAAAACCAGCAGCTTTGCCGTTCAGGCTGCAATCGACATTGGCTCGCCGAACCTAAATCTGAGCGAAGACAGCCCGCGCAAGGTGATGCTTCAGGTGAATATCGGTGAGGTTCGAAAGGAACGAGTCATTGAGAACATTCCGGTCTCGCTGACCGGGGCACCGCTGCGAGCACATGCGATCCCTAGGGTTGTAAAAGTCACGGTGTACGGGCCTCGCTCGGTGGTGGATGAAATGACTGTTTCGGATATCAGCGTTGACATTGATTATCGTCCAGACTCGCGTTTGTTTTCCCCCAGGGTTGTCCTCTCGACTGGGTTCGCGGACCGGGTCGCAGTACGGTCCGTAGAACCAAAAACCGTACGCGTCAGATAGAAAATCGGCTGACTGCAGCTAATTGCACGCCGAAGGTCAGCAGCAGTGTTTTCAGCACAAGATCGAGATACTGGAGGAACGTTCGACGATGTCCGGTAAGGACGTAGAAAGACTATTTGGAACCGACGGCATCAGAGGTGTTGCCGGGAGTTATCCACTCGATGATCAAACCGTAGCTACCATCGGTGCCTCGCTTGTAAGTAATCTTACCCGCGAGTTGGGACGCGCGCCGCGCATCGTAATCGGACGCGACACTCGGGAGTCCGGTCCGCAGATTGAACTTGCACTTGCCGATGGCGCGATCGCTGCTGGAGCTTCTGTGCAATCGGCTGGGGTCATCACGACCCCGGGTGTGGCGTACATTACGCGATCGACTCCGTTTGATGCCGGAGTCGTCATCTCAGCATCCCACAATCCTTACCGCGACAACGGAATAAAAGTCTTCTCACCTTCGGGCAAGAAATTGGCCGATGAAGTCGAGCGCAGGGTCGAGTCCGACGTTGCCGGCGCAGATCGCTCGAAGCGGTTGCGGATGTCATCGACCGAAGAGTCCGTCTGGCTTCACGATCAGGCACAATTAGAAAGTGACTACCAGTCGCGTTACATCGACTATCTCGCGACTGAGGTGAGCAATGGGCTGAGGCTCGATGGACTTCGGATCGGAATTGATTGCGCAAACGGGGCTTCATCGGAGATAGCGCCGACGTTGTTCACTAGATTGGGAGCCGAGGTTGATGTGATTGGCGCGAGTCCTGACGGCAGAAACATCAACGAGAATTGCGGCTCGCTTCATCAGGATGGCTTGCGGCGCTTGGTGGTCGAACGCGCTCTCGATCTGGGAATCTCTTTCGATGGTGATGCAGATCGCGCTTTGTTCGTTGACGCTCAGGGCAATCAGGTCGACGGCGATGCGACTCTGATGATACTAGCTGATCGACTCAAGAAGGCAGGCCGCCTGAACGGCAACCTTGTCGTCGCTACAGTGATGAGCAACATCGGGCTGGAGCTAGCGCTTCGAGAACGCGGAATCGAGCTGGTAAGGGCTCAGGTTGGCGACAGATATGTTTTGGAGGAGTTGCTGGCGCGAAATGCTAGTCTCGGGGGCGAGCAGTCGGGCCACATTATCTTCCCAGCAATTTCGCTTGCTGGAGACGGGATGATAACTGGGATTGAAGTTTTGAAGGCGGTACTGGAGGCGGACACTGCTCTGGACAAACTGGCGGCGCAATTCACGAGGTATCCACAGGAGCTTGTCAATGTGCGAGTTCGCAGCAAGCCGCCGTTCGAATCTCTTCCTGAGGTCAAGGCGGAAAGCGAAAGGCTCGAACGAGATTTGGAAGGGCGAGGACGTTTGCTGCTCAGGTATTCCGGAACCGAGAATCTGGCCCGCGTTATGATCGAAGGTAAAGATCAGGCGACTGTCAAAGCTCAGGCGAATCGCCTCGCGGAACTGATAAGAAACGCAATCGGCGAATAAGTAGTCGAGTTCACAGCTTTTTCTTGACCCCTGTCCGACGACTGAACTAACATCGGGGAGATCGCTACCAGCCAGGCCGGAGGTAATAAATGCGAAAAGGTTTTTGTTTGATAGCTCTCTTCATTTTCCTTGGAGCGAGCACGCTGCCGGTGTTTTCACAGGCTGCAAAAGAAGCGACCATAGAAGCGGAGACAAAAGCGAAGATAGTCCTGCAGTCTCGCCTCAGTTCCAAGTTGAGTGAGCCTGGGGATCCAATAAGAGCCGTCCTGGACGAGCCTCTTTACGTAAACAGCCAGCTAGTTCTGCCGCGAGGAACGGAATTCGTAGGACGCGTTACCCAGGTTACGCCGGCGAAAAGAGGGCAGAAGCAAGGAAGCATCGCAATCGCTTTTGAACGACTCTCGCTTTCGTGGGGTGAAGAAGCTGTCTCTGTGGTTGTTACCTCCGTCGATGACTGGGACAAGAATGAGAAACTGAATGCCGATAGCGAGGGCAAAGTGAAGGGTGGGCATCGAGGCGAGGCGACCGCAAAGAACGTCGAGCGCGGTGGCGCCATCGGCGGAGCGGGTGCAGGTGTGGTTGTCCTGTCGGGCGGAGGTCTTGGTGCGGGAGCCGGCGCGCTTGGTGGTGGATTGCTTGCGGGCTTGCTCCTCACGAAAGGTGGCGAAGTCGTCGTCAATCCCGGCGCAGTCTTCCGCGTGAAATTCGTCAAACCCGTTACGCTTCCGGTTGTGCAGCAGCCTGGCAGCTCGCCGCGCTCGATTCAACAGGATGATCCGAAACCGCCTCCGTCACAAGGCAAGCCGCCAGCGCAGTAACACCTTTTATAAAGCGCCGCCCGAGAGCGGCGCTTTTGGTAAGTTGGTATGCAATCGTTGCGTACTTCGGTCCCGAGTTCGCGGATGTATAATAAAAGTTAAGACTAGTTATGTGGCATCGTACAAAACGACTGATCAACTCCTATCTCGATGACCTGATCAATCGAGTGAGCAGCCCCGATCGCGAGATGCGAGGGATCACTCGTGATGAAATCACTCGATTGAACGAGCTCGAGGTACAGACTCGCGCCTCGGTCAAGGTTCTTGAAAAGGAGTTGGCAGACGTTGGATTGAAGATCCTTGGCGCGATCGAACGAGAACGGATTCTTCGTGAGCGAGGCGACGAAGCGTCCGCAACCGCTGCAGCCAGCCAGGTCGCGACCTTGAGCGCGCAACGCGATCTGATCACTCAACAAATCGCGGAAGCGACAGCTGCTGCGGAGCGCGCGCGGTCCTTGAGAGAGGAACGCAAGCGCGAGGGCGAGGACCTTGCTACCGAAACCCAGCTAACCGCGATGCGCGAGAATCTGTCATCAGTCCACGCTCCCTTCAGCAGCACCGATCCAGCGGGAACGATCGACGAGATGCGAGACCGGCTGCGTCGCTCCGGCGCCAGACCTACAGATAGCAGAGTCGCTGAAGCAGACCGGGAGCTTGAAGCTGAGCGCGCGAGAGCTCGCGTCGAAGCGACACTGTCGCGATACAAACAGGGTGGTTCTCCACTGGAGGAAAAACCGACCGCGCCTACTACTACTAACGCAGCCTCTAATCAAACACCTGCGCCATCGGAAAAACCCGAGACTGAATCAGGCGACCAACCCAAAACCCTCGGTCGTTCAGACGGTCCAATCCGACCAATCGACTAAGAACCCAAGCTTCTATTTGATTTGTGTTGGAGAAGGAACGTCGTTCGCTCTAGCGTTCCGCAACGCCGAGCACAAGCTTTTGACGTAGTTGCGGCCACCCCGTCTTCATCTTCAGAAACGGTCGTTCCACAAAATAATGCGAGAGAGTCGCTGCGACGACGGTTACCGCGATCGCCCCGCCAAGCTGAACAAGGATAGGAAATCCGGACAGCGCTTTTCTCGTGCTGTACAGAGTCAGCTGCTGGTAGAGATATAACGAATAAGAAATCCGACCGAGGAATCTGACCGGTCTCGATTCCAACCAGCCCCATGCTTTTGTCGAACTCAGAGCGATCATCTGCACAATAAAGATTCCGACCAACACCGGCTCGATCGCAAACCCGATCACATCGCGATATCGATCGATGTAAAGTTCACCTGCGTACACTGACATCATCAGCAAAGCGATCGTCGCCAGTGGCATCATCGAACTGGCGGTCAGTCCCCGCCAAAAAGATGGAATCGAGTTTCGCTTTAGCAACGCTGCGATCAAACAACCAACCATCAAAGCATCAAAACGTGTGTCAAACGCGCTCTGGATGTAACCCTGATCGATACCAAAACCGAAACACAAAACGATGCGATA
>Ga0075425_100007908_pt1 | contig 11253 bp, 10 predicted proteins | sample SoiMethybrSBSTD4_FD_75300 | JGI IMG/M metagenome (GOLD analysis project Ga0075425, IMG submission 75300) | Bulk soil microbial communities from a Populus tree surrounding site in Tennessee, USA - Soil MetaG P. TD hybrid SBSTD4 | ecosystem: Environmental > Terrestrial > Soil > Tree plantation...
AAGAAGCGCAGCGGATCGTCGACGTTCTTGAGGCGCGCGAAATGGGTGATGCGCTGGGGAGCCTTCAGCGCGAGCACGAAGCCCTCCGGCGTGGCCACGGCCCAGCCGGCGAGGATCTTCGCCGTCGGCATCCGATAGAACGTCGCGTTGATCTCCACCGTGGGAAAGCGCGCGGCGTAGTACGGCAGCATCTTGGCGGTCGGCAGGTCGTCGGGATAGAAGCTGCCCTTCCAGGCGGGATAGTTGTAGCCCGAGGTGCCGACGCGGACGGTCACGCGGCGGCTCCGGCGAGCCAGCGCGCGAAGAAGCGCTCCAGCCGCCGCTCGATGTCCGGGCCCAGCATGCCGTGCCGCCCGTGCTCCATGAACTCGAACTCGGCGCGCGGGTTGCCGCCGAGCGCCTCGCGCAGGCGCTCGGCGTGGGCGAACGGAATCTGCTCGTCGTCACGGCTCGCCATGAGATACACGGGGATCGACAGCCTGGGCGCGGCCGCGACGGGCGCCGGCGCGGTGATGTCCGTGCCGAGGAAGAGCCGCGACCAGACGCGCATGAGGCCGACGAACGGATAGCGCATCGGTCCCATCCAGGCGTACAGCGCGTGGCCGAGCGCGCGGAGATCGGCGAAGGGCGAGTAGACCGCGATGGCGCGGATCCTCGGCTCCTCGGCGGCCGTCAGGATCGCGATCGCGCCGCCGAGCGAGAGCCCGAACACGCCGATCGCCTCGACCCCGCGCGCCGCGAGGAAGTCGACCGCACGTCGGAGGTCGTCGCGCTCGCGGAATCCGAGTGTCGTCGCGCGGCCGCCGCTGCCGCCGAAGTAGCGCAGGTCGACGAGCAGGACGGTGAAGCGCGGGGCCAGCGCCGCGGCGAGCGGCAGCATGTCGGCCTTCTCTGCTGGATATCCGTGCAGGAAGATGATGCCCGGCGCCCCCGGCCGCGCCGCGAGCCATCCCGAGAGCCGGACGCCGTCGGCGGCCGGGATCGTGACCTCCTCGACGGCGAGCTTGACGTCCGTCGGCGTGAGCGGAATGGTCAGGCGCGGCGGTCGTACCGCGAGCCAGAAGCTGATGAGGCTCAGCGTCAGGAATCCCGCCACCGCGACGGCCGCATACGAGACGAACGGCTTCATTCCACGACGAGTCTATCGGTTTTCGCGAGTCGCCGGCATGAAGGCTGCACACCCCCTAGGCGGGGAGGTGTGCCATGGTGCACCGGAAGACCTACGCGGCCGGCAGCGATTGCGAGATCGCGATCACCACCGAGCGGTTGGCCGACGGCTGGGCGATCGTGGTGTCGCTCAAGCACCACACCGAGGGCGCCGAGCGGGTCACCGACCTGCCGGTGCCGTCCGAGCGCTTCGCGACGGAAGAAGAGGCCGAGGCGTTCGGCCTCGAGATGGCCCGTGACTATCTGAAGCGAAACACGCCGCGCGCCGCGTGACCGCGGCCGCGTCGCGGCCGTTGGACACCTTCGACAGCATCCGCACGCTGCTGGCCGTGCGCCAATATCGGGATACGCCGGTGCCGGACGCCGTGGTGCGCCGGATCGTCGAGGCGGGGCGCCTCACGGGCAGCGGCATGAACCGGCAGCCGTGGCATTTCATCGTCGTGCGCGATCGCGACACGCTGCGTCGGCTCGGCGCGCTGGCCTCCAGCGGACCGTATGTCGCGCAGGCCCCGCTGGCGATCGTCGTCGCCACCGACCGATCACGCTTCGCGGTGTCGGACGCCAGCCGCGCGATCCAGTCGATGCTGCTGGCGGCGTGGGCCGAAGGCGTGGGCTCGAACTGGGTCGGCTTCGGCGGTCTCGACGAGGTCAAGGCGCTGCTCGGCATTCCCGCGAACCTGGACGTGCTCGCGATCGTGCCCTTCGGCTACCCGGCCCGAGCGGTCGGGCGGGGGAAGAAGCAGCGCAAGCCGCTCCGGGAGGTGGCTCACCTCGAGCGGTACGGCCGCGCCTTCGAGTGAGGCGTTATCTCGGCTCGAGCGAGATGACGGCCGCCTCGTAGGTTCCCGAGCCCATCTCGCCTTCCGGGAAGATGCGGCGCTCGGCGATCCAGCGGAACGAGTCCTCGAACACCTCGCGGGTGTAGGGCTCGAAGACGATCCGCTCGCCGGGCCCCCAGCGCCGCGTGTCCATGATCCCGTGGAAGCGCTCCGGGAATTCCTTCCGGTAGTGGTGCGTGTAGAGCTCGGGCCGGAGGTCGATGTCGCGCTGGGCGAGCCGGAGCGCGCGGAAGTACTTCCGCACGTCCTCGGGGTCGGGATCGCCGGTGATGATCGAGGCCATCATGAACGTGCTGTCGATGACCTTGCGGAAGCCGAGCTGCTCGAGGAAGTAGTAGGCGCCGCTGAACACGGAGGCCGCCGGCACCTGACGATCGAAGAGCTTCTCCATGCGGCTGAAGATCAGTCCGTCGGCGAACGAGAGCTTGATCTCCTCGAGCGGCATGTACTGCTCGAGCGCCTGGATCGTCGCGTAGTGGCTGCCCGACTGGTAGCCGACGGAGATCGGCACACCGGCGAGGTCCTTCGGCTCCCGGACGCTCGACTCCGGCGCGACGAAGACACCCGCGGGCGAAACCGAATAGGCGTCGGCGTAGAGCTTGCCGTGACCGGCGGACGCCGCGACGTTGATCGTCCAGTGACAGGCCGCGCTCACGTCGCACTGGCGACCGCGCTCGATGGTCTGATACGCGCCGACGCGGTCGCCGAGGTCCTGCCGCTTGGCGTCCTTCGTCCCGATGGCCTCGCGGAACTCGTAGTCGAGGCCCTCCTGGGCGAAGTAGCCCTTGTCCTCGGCGACCCACTCCTGCAGTCGAAAGTGCGGTGAGATGACGAACCTCGGCATCGTCGGCCTCCTTCTCGCGTCAGAAGCATGGTACAACGCCTGAAGGGTGAGGCCGATGGTGTCCGCCCCGGTTCTGTCGTCCGACTCTCACGTCTTCGAGCCGCCCGATCTGTGGGCGACCCGCATCGACCGAGCGTTTCGCGATCGAGCGCCCCGAATACATCGGATCAACGGCGCTGACCAGATCGTCATCGAGGGGAACCAGGTGCTTTCCGGTATCGGGCTCATCTTGAACGCCGGCGCACGGTTCGAAGCTCCGGAAACGATTTCCGGTCGCGGGCGGTTGGACGACGTACCTCGGGGCGGATACGACCCCGAGCAGCACCTCGCGGACATGCGACTCGACGGCGTGATGGGCGAGGTGCTGTACCCCTCGCAGGGATTGTTCTACTTCCGGGTGAAGGACTCCGCGCTGATGTCCGCGATTTTTCGCGCATACAACGACTGGCTCGCCGAGTTCTGCCGCGCCGACCCGTCCCGGCTCAAGGGCATCGCGATGATTAATCTCGACGACGTCGGGGACGGGATTACCGAGCTGGAGCGCGCGGCGCGCCTAGGACTCGCCGGCGCCATGATCAGCGAGCTTCCCGCCGATGAGCGACGCTACGACCTGCCCGAGTACGAGCCGTTCTGGGCCGCCGCCCAGGCGCTCGGCATGCCGCTCAGCCTGCACACGGCGACGCGACGCCAGGGCAGGATCCGCGGAGCTCCGGGCCTGACGCTTCGGGACGCGTCGAGCCGCGCCACGAAGGCGTTCGGTCCGGCGACGTCGCTGTGCGACATGATCTTCTCCGGGGTCTTCGAGCGCTATCCGCGCCTGACGGTCGCCATCGTGGAGTTCGAGTTGTCGTGGGCCCCGTACCTACTCGACGCCATGGACTACACGTATCGCGAGCGCCACGAGGAGGCGATCTATCGCTTCCGGGACGGCATGCGCCCCAGCGACTTCTTCCATCGCAATGTCGTCCTGAGCTTCCAGGAGGACGCGGTCGGGATCCGCCTGCGCGACGTGATCGGCGTCGACAACATGATGTGGGGCTCCGATTACCCCCACAGCGAGTCGACGTTCCCGCGGTCGCGGAAGATCCTGGGCGAGATCCTCTCGGGGGTGCCGGCGAACGAGCAGGCGAAGATCGTGGGCGGCAACACGGCGCGCGTCTACGGCTTCGACCTGACGAAGCTCGGCTGATGTCGGACTTCCTGAATCTCCGCGACCACGTCATCGTCATCACCGGAGCGGCGTCCGGCATGGGCCAGGCCATCGCGCGCGCCGCCAGCCGCGAAGGCGCGCGGCTCGTTCTCGCGGATGTCGACGCCGCCCGCTTGAAGGCGTCGGCCTCCGAGCTTCCGGGCGAGGTGCGGCATCAGCCGGCCGATGTGACCCGGCTCCCCGAGATCGACGCGATCTTCGAGCTCACCGAGCGCGAGTTTGGGCGAATCGATGGCCTCGTGACGTGCGCCGGCATCATCACCACGTTGCCGCTCCTCGAGGTGACGTCGGAGGAGTGGGACCGTGTCTTCGCGGTGAACGCGAAGGGCACGTTCTTCACGGTCCAGGCCGCGCTGCGGCGGATGCTTCCGCGCAAGCACGGGCGCATCGTGACGATCGGTTCGGACAGCTACAAGCTCGGCGGCGGCCGGATCGCGAACATTCCGTACGCGGCCACCAAGGGTGCGGTGGTCACGATGACGAAGGGGTTCGCGCGCCAGCTCGTCGGCACCGGCATCCGGATCAACTGCGTGAATCCGGGGCCTTGCGACACGCCGATGCACGCGCCGCTGACGCCCGAGCAGCGCGCGATGGTGGCCGGACGCATCCCGCTGGGTCGCCTCGCGCGTCCGGACGAGATCGCGAGCGCCGTGCTGTTCTTGCTCTCCGATGCCGCAAGCTTCGTCTACGGCGAGAGCTTCAACGTCGATGGCGGCGTGTTGATGGAGTGACGATCGCCCCATGGCAGCGCTCCGGAGCTGCTGCCGATTGACTGCGCTTTCCCTGATCGCTCACCTTTCCTCGACGACTCCCCTCGGTGCCCAGCAGCCGTTGCGTGAGCAGCCGCGGTTCGGCGGCGTACTGAAGGTCGCGATGATCGGCGAGCCGCCCACGCTCGATCCGCAGCGGACCACCGCGGTCATGACCAACAGATCATGGGGCGTGTCTTCGAGACGCTTTACGTCTTCGACAAGGACTGGAACCCAATCCCCCATCTCGCCGCGGCCCACATCGTGACCGGCGGTGGGCGCCTGTACACGATCACCTTGCGCAAGGGCGTCCGGTTCCACAACGGCAGAAAGATGACGGCCGATGTGGTCGCCTCGTTGAACCGCTGGGGATGGACGGGCGGGCTAGGAGGGAAGCCGCTCTGGAAATCGGTGGAAGCGGTAGAGGCCAAGAGCGCCCACGAGGTCGTCATTCACCTCAAGGAGTCGTCAGGAGCTCTGCTCCATGGGCTCGCTCACTCGAGCGGCGTGATCTACCCAGCGGACCGTATGTCGCACACGCGTCGCTGGCGATCGTCGTGGCCACCGACCGGTCACGGGTCGCCGTCTTGGTCGCGGCACGAAGCAGCGCAAGCCCGTCCGCGAGGTCGCCCACCTCGAGCGCGACGGCCGCCCGTTCGAGTGAGCCCGGATTCGACGCTCTTCGCCGCCCCGCTTACTTACACGGCGTCGCCTGCTTGCACGCGCTGATGAGGAACGTGTGACCGATGTCGCCGCCGTCCCACCCGGAGAACGGCCAGTCCTTGATGATCTTCGGGTTCACGACGACCTCGATGTACACGTCGAATAGCGGGATGACCTCGAAGTTCTCGAACTTGTAGTTGCCGATCTTCCGCAACTGCGCATCGTACGCCTTGGGATCGGAGATCTGCAGCAGCTCCTCCCACATCCCGTAGATCGTGTCGTCCTCGAACCAGTGCCCGACGCCCTTGCCGGCGTTGAACAGGGCGATCTGCGGCTCCACGGCCTTCTTCGACGGGACGCCGCCCCTGACGTACCAGTTCGCCCGCCGGTCCCGCACTTTCGGCTGGACGACCGCGACCAGGTCAGCCTCTTCCAGCTCCAGCTCGATGCCTACCTCGCGCAGCTGGGTCGCCACGGCCTCCATCACCTGGACGAGCTCGGGCGCGCCGGCAAACGGAAACAACCACGCCTTCGCCTTGAAGCCCTTGGGGTATCCGGCCTCGGCCAGCAGCTCCCTGGCCTTCTTCGGGTCGTAGCCGTACATCTCCGGGAAGCGCTTCTCCCAGGTGGGATCCCAGCCCGGCAAGTCCGGATAGAAGCCCGCCACGTAGGTGAGCGTCGCCCGGCCCTTGTACATCATCTTGAGGATCTCCGCACGGTTGACGGCCTTGTTCATGGCCTGGCGGACCTTCTTGTTGGTCCACGGCACCTTCGGGTCGAGTCTTCCCGTGATGCCCCCATATTCGGTGTAGCGCTTCGTGGTCTTGTCCTCGGTGCCGAAGTACAGTCCGCCGAACGCGATGACGGTCTGTTGCGCCACCTGCCGGCTCCGGATGAGCTTGAACCCCTTGGCCATCGCCTCGTCCGTGAGGTCGCGGTTGATCTCGGTGAGGTGGCTCTCTCCCGCCAGCAGCTGGGCGAAGCGCGGCGGCTCCTCGACGTTCCAGGTCATCTTGATCTCTTTCCAGTCCACCACACCCCACTTCCAGTGCGGCGTCGGGGCGCGCTCGTACAGGACATAGCGGCCGAGCTGCCGCTCCTTGAAGATGTACGGCCCCGTGCCGGCCGGCTTCGTCTCGTACCCCATCTCCCCTTCTCTGTCCCACTGCGCCTTACTGAACATGATCATGCTCGACGCGCTCGAGTAGTAGAAGAGCAGGTCGAGGCACACGACCTTGCAGTGCATGACGATCTCGTGATCGTTGACGACCTCGATCCGCTGGACCGCGCACATGCCGTTCTTGTAGCCGACAATTGGCGGGTCCTTGCGGCCCGGGTAGTTGGGGTCGCACCACACACCGTGGTTGTGCACGACGTCCTTGGCCGTGAACTCGCCGTAGCCGTGGTGGAACTTCACGCCCTTCTGCAGCTTGATCCGCCAGGACCGGCCGTCCTTGGCCATTTCGTAGCTCTTGGCGAGCCACGGGTTGTAGCTCCCCGACGTGGGGTCGACCTCGAACAGCCACTCGAAGGTGGGATCGTGCTGAATGTTGTGGTCCGGGGTGCCGTTGATCCAGGGGCGCATGTAGTCGCGATAGGGATTGATGAGGCCCATCACCAGACGGTCCACCTTGGCCTTGCCTGTGGCGGGCTGGGTCTGGGCGCTCGCCGTTGTCACCGCCAGGAGTAGGACCGGCAGCAGGCCGGCCACGAGATTGGGTTTCCAGGAACGCATCCGCGCCATGGTCGTCCCTCCTTGCTGACAGGCCGAAGAGTCGACGTGACCGGGAAACTACGCCGAAAGCCGTCCCAGTCAAGAGGCATTTTCAACTCGCCTTTGACAACGCTGACTCGGGAGCGTACGAATCGACGACGATGAGATCGTGGGCACGGGCGCTCGCCGCGCTGATCGTCGCGGCGTCGATCGGTGAGGCCCACGCCCAGTCGGCCCCCGCCCTGTTTCCCGTCACCGTGGACGACAAGCACGGGATGATCGATCGCGCCGGCACCGTCGTCATCCCGCTGGAGTACGCCGAGCCGCTGAGTATGCGCGACGGCCTGGTGCGCGTGGCCAGGGGCAGCAAGGTCGCGTACCTCGACGCCGCCGGACGCCTCGTCATTGGACCTCAAGAAATGGCGCGCGAGCCGTTCGCCGAGGGCGTGACGCCCGCGCGCGGTCGCGACGCCGCCGGCAAGGCTGCGTGGGGCTACATCGATCGCACCGGGGCGTTCGTCATCGCGCCGCGGTTCGCCGACGCCAAGCCGTTCTCGGAGGGCCTGGCCGAGGTCGCTCTGCCCGATCAGTGGGGCGAGGTGAAGTACGGGTATGCGGACAAGACCGGCCGACTCGTCGTGCCCGCCCGCTACGCGAAGACGTTTCCGTTCAGCGCGGGGCTCGCCCGCGTCGAAGTCGACAAGCGCCCGCGCGTGATCGACCGGACAGGCGCCGACGTCACCCCACCGGGCATCGATTTCATCGGCGTCGCCGCCGAGGGGCTCTACCGCGTGTGGAACGGCCGAAGGCAGGGCTTCATGGACGGCACAGGGCGTGTCGTCATCGAGCCTCGGTTCGATCTGGCCAGGGAGTTCAGCGACGGGCTCGCGGTGGTGTGGCTCGGCGGCAAGATCGGCTACGTCGACCGGCAGGGGACGATGGTGATCCCGCCGCGGTGGGACGTGGCCGACGACTTCGCCGACGGCCGCGCCGCCTTGAAGGTGGACGACAAGTACGGCTACATCGACAAGACCGGAAGCCTCGTGATCCCCGCGATCCTCGACCGCGCGATGAAGTTCTCCCAGGGGCTCGCGGCAGCGAAGCTCGGCAACTACTATGGGTACCTCGATCGCGCCGGCACGTGGGTGATCTCGCCGCGCTACGTGTGGGTCCGCCCGTTCCACCAGGGCCTCGCGTTCGTGGGCGAGCGCGGCTCGCGCGGCGCCTACATCGATGCGACGGGCCGGACGGTGTGGACGAGCCCGTAGCGCGGACGCGAACGACGGACGACCTGAAAGGACGCGAGCATGCGCTTTGGACTCTTCGGTAGCGCCCAGGCCCGACGCGGAGGGCCCGATGCGGACAGCGGAAGCGGCTTCCGGGAGTTCGTGGAGAACAACGTCGAGGCGGAGGCGCTCGGCTATCACAGCACGTTCATCGTCGAGCACCACTTCACCGGCTTCGGCCAGATCTCGGCCACGCTGAACCTGCTCACGTGGGTCGGGGCGCGGACGAGCACGCTGCGTCTCGGCACCGCGGTGATCGTGCTGGCGTGGCACAACCCCGTGCTGCTCGCCGAGCAGGCGGCGACGATCGACCTCCTCTCGGGGGGCCGCCTCGACTTCGGAATCGGCAAGGGCTACCGCTACAACGAGTTCTCCGGCTTCGCCACGCCGATGGAGGAGGCCGACGACCGCTTCGACGAGTCGCTGGAGGTCATGCTGAAGGCGTGGACATCGGACACCCCGTGGTCCCATCGCGGCAAGTACTGGCGGTTCGACAACGTCGTGGTGGAGCCGCCGACCGCGCAGAAGCCCCACCCGCAGCTCTGGATGGGCGCGGGCAGCGCCGCCTCCATCAAGAAGGTCGCGGCCCTCGGCTACAACCTGCTGCTCGACCAGTACGCCTCGCTCGAGCAGATCCGCGAGCGCATCGCGATCTTCAGGGCGGAGGTCGAGGCGCGTGGACGCGTGTTCGACCCCATGACCGTCGGCGTCACCCGCTCGATCAACATCGTCACGTCAGCCGCGGACCTCGAGGTCGCGATGACGAATCGCGTCGCCGCGCGCCGACGCATCGATCGGCTGGCGATCGGTCCCGACGGCCCAGGCCGGAACCGGGCGCTCCTGTCCGACGCCGAGATCCGCGCCTCGGCGCTCTACGGAACGCCCGACGAGGTCGCGGCCATGATGCAGGCGCTCCGGGACACCGGGGCGGAGTATGTCCTGCTCAACAGCGCGGGCGGCCGTCCCACGCTACGCCAGTTCGCGCGCGAGCTGATGCCCGCATTCGCGGACTCGGCGACGCTCACGGCGGGAGCCTGATCCCGCTCGTTGCCCGCGCTCACCGGCGCGCGCTGATCGTCGCCGCCGTGCTCGCCGTCGCGGTGGGGAATGCCCCGCCGGCAGGCGACGCTCAAGCCGCCGCGCCGCTCCTGATCACCGGCGGCACGCTCGTGGATGGAACCGGCCGCGAGCCTCTGTCCAACCCGACGATCGTGATCCGGGACGGCCGGATCGTCACCGTGACCGCCCGAGCCCCCGACATTCCGGCCAACGGCCGGCGGCTCGACACGCACGGCAAGTGGATCATCCCCGGTCTCATCGACGCGCACGTGCACTACTACGAATGGATGGACCGCGACTTTCTCCGGCACGGCGTCACCACGGTGCGCGACGTTGGCAACAACCTCGACGGGATCCTCGAGCTGCGGCGGCACAGTCGAAGCCCCGACGGGATGCGGCCCCGCATCTTCGCGTGCGGCCCGCTGATCGACGGGCCGCTGCCACGCCACGGCGCCGCGATCAGCGTGTCGGTGTCGACGGAAGCCGAGGCTCGCGACGTGGCGCGGCGGCTCATCGCGCGGGGCGTGGATTGCTTGAAGGTCTACGAGCAGCTCACCCCGGGACTCGTCCGGGCGGTCGCGGAGGAAGCGCAGCGAGCCGGCATTCCGGTGACAGCTCACTTGCGGGACACGACGGCCGTGACTGCCCTCGAAGCCGGCGTGACGGGACTGGAGCATGCCTTGGGCTTCGCGGCGTGTGACGAAGCCGCGGGGGCCGCAGTCGCTCGCGTCGTCGTCGCCCGCAACGCCTACGTCGTCCCGACACTGGTGGTTCTCGATCCGACCGGGCCGCGGCTGCCCTGCCTGAAGCGGTTCGTCGGCCGGCTCCGGCAGGCCGGCGGCCGCGTGGTGGCCGGCAGCGACACCGCCAATCTCCGGCCGCGCCCCGGCGTCCTGCTCCATCGAGAGCTCGAGCTGCTGGTCGACGCCGGGCTGTCGCCGCACGACGCGTTGATGGCGGCGACGAAGACAGCGGCCGGCCTGCTCGGTCAGAGCGCTGATCTGGGAACCGTCGAGCCCGGCAAGATCGCCGACCTCGTGATCGTGCGTGGCGATCCGCTCAAATCGATCGCCGAGACGCAGAGCATCGAGACGGTGATACGAGACGGTCGAGTGGTGTGGACGAGATAGCCTAGAATATCGACCCGAGCGAAGGGGGCCCACCATGGAGAACCAGCCGGCGGCGCTGACCCAGACCGAGATCGACCAGCGCGTTTACGATCTCTACGACGAGTACTGCCACGGCCGGATCGACCGGCGCGAGTTCCTGCAGCGGGCGAGCGTGCTCACCGTCGGCAGCGTGTCGGCGCTGGCCATGGCGCAGGCGCTGTTGCCGCGCTACGCGCTGGCCCAGACGATCTCCTTCACCGATTCGCGCATGAAGGCCAAGTACGTGACGTACCCGTCGCCCGGCGGAACCTCCGGCACCATGCGTGGATATCTCGTCCAGCCGAACGGGCAAGGACCGTTTCCCGCCGTGCTCGTGATCCACGAGAACCGTGGGCTCAATCCGTACATCGAGGACGTTGCTCGGCGGGTCGCCGTCGAGGGGTTCGTGGCCCTCGCTCCCGACGGCTTGTTTCCCGTCGGCGGCTACCCGGGCAACGATGACGACGGCCGCACGCTCCAGGCAGGCCTCGACCAGGGCAAGCTCCGCACGGACATGGTGAACAGCGCGAGGGTCGTGAAGTCGCACGCGCTGTCGACCGGCAAGCTCGGCGTC
>Ga0075425_100007909_pt1 | contig 11253 bp, 8 predicted proteins | sample SoiMethybrSBSTD4_FD_75300 | JGI IMG/M metagenome (GOLD analysis project Ga0075425, IMG submission 75300) | Bulk soil microbial communities from a Populus tree surrounding site in Tennessee, USA - Soil MetaG P. TD hybrid SBSTD4 | ecosystem: Environmental > Terrestrial > Soil > Tree plantation...
GCGGTCGGTTCCGAGTGCGGCGTCTAGCACGATCTGCAGGCGCGCTTCACTCGTCTCCGTCAGAAGATGCGCAAGTGCCGCTGCCCGCTGGGCGTCGCCGTCTCCGGCGCGCTCCAGCACGCGGCCGCGGGCGTCAGCCAACATTTCGCGCGCCGTCTGCTCGTCGAGAACCTGAAAAGATGGCGGCACACCGGCCTCGAGCGGAAACCGCGCCAGCAAATTCTGGCAGAATGCATGGATGGTCAGGATTTTGAGGCCGCCGGGCGCTTCCAGCGCCTTGGCAAAAAGGCGCCGCGCTTTCTTCAATTCTTCGGGACCACCAAGGGCGGCGCCGATGGCCGCGATTTTGCGGGAGAGTTCGGCGTCGCCGAGCATCGACCATTCGCCAAGCTGGCGGAAAAGGCGGTGCTGCATTTCCGCAGCCGCGGCTTTGGTGAAGGTCAGGCAGAGGATCTTCGCCGGATCCGCATCGGCGAGCAGCAGCCGCGTCACGCGATTTGCCAGCGTGTGCGTTTTTCCCGCGCCGGCATGGGCCGCAACCCAGGCCGATCGGTTGGGATCGGCGGCCGCGACGGAGGGATCGTGTGGGGCGCTCATTCGTCCTCGTCCTCCCAACCGCTCTGCGACCACTCGCGCACCCGGCTCAAATGGTCGTAGTCGCCCGGCCTGTCGACGCGATACGGCTTGACGCGGGGCAGATAGGGCATCGCCTGATCGGAAAAATCGCGCACGCGCCGGTTCAATCGCGTCGCCGCTTCGTCGATGAGATTGGCATCGACCCCCTGTATTTTGCCGGGCTCGCGACCGCCGCTGAAGCGAAGATAAAGGAGCTCGGCGACGGCACGCCTGCCGAGATCGCCGAAGCCGCCATTGCGGATCATTGCGCCTTCGAGCAACAGCTGCGGCGCAAGGAACGCGCCAATTTGCGGGCCGGTTGGCGGTTCGCCGGTCTTGTAGTCGAGAATCACGGCGTCGCCGTTCGTGAGAATGTCGATGCGGTCGGCGCGGCCGTAAATCTCAAAGCCATCACCGACCGCAAGTCGGCCCTCGATCTCGGTAAACGATTCGACAATCGTCCTGCGACGCCTGCGTTCTTCGTGGACGAACCAGACCGCGGCATTGATGAAGCGCGGGCGCCACAACGCCAATGCCGCCTTCGGCGTGCCCTGAGCCGCGAAGACTTCGTCCGCAATCGCGATGAGCTGCAACGCCGCGTCCGACGGCAGATTGCCCGGAAGGCGCTGGAGGAAGATTTCGAGCGCCTTGTGCACGGCGCTGCCGCGCTCCAGCGCGCCGATCTCGGCGCCGAGCGGATCGAGCGTGCGCAGTTTCAGAATTCGCTTGGCATAGATCGCATAAGGATCGCGCACCCAGGTCTCGATATCGGTGATCGGGAGTTCGCGCGGCCGCGCTTCGACCGGCGGTGTCGGCGCCGGACGTTTCATGCGCTGCACTTCGCCGGCATCAAGCAGGGAGCGGGCGATGGCGACATAGTCTGTCGTCGGAGCCAAAGCCGTTTTCAGGTTGAGACCGCTGGTCAATTGCTGCAGCCGCTGCAGCCAACGCGATGCAACGGTCGGCACACCCTCCGACTTCAGCGCGCGCGTCAGAAGCACGCGCTTTCCCGCTGCAAGCATCGAGACGTCATGCGCCGCCTGGCCGATACTGCGCTCCGGCTGTTCGAGACCGATGGCGCGTCGCATCGGTCGCGAGAACCATGGATCTGCGCCGGCATGGCGCGGCCACGTCCCTTCGTTCAGTCCACCCAGCACGAGCGTGTCGAAGTTTTGCAGCCGCGCCTCGAGCGGGCCCAGGATCGCAATGCGAGGATGACCTTCGCGGACTTGCCGGACCGATTTGTTTTCGGCCAGTGCGCGAAACAGGGCGGCGTAGCCGCCAGCCTCGATCGGAGCGAGCGCTTGCGCGGCGCTGCGCAACTCGTCGACGAATTGGGCGGCGGCTTCTCCTGCTTCGCCTGTCCACAAGGCGTCGCCGGCAAATTTGTCGGCAACGGCAAGATGGGTTTCGAGCGCCTCCGCCAAATCGACCGATTTTCCGGAAAGGACGCCCTCCAGCGGCCGCAGCGCATCGGCAAGTTCGGCGAACCAATATTGCAATTCCGAAAGATGCGCCTGCGCCGCCTCTGCGGCATCCTGGCGGCGGCGTTCGAGCGCAATGCGGATTCCGTCGAGTCCGGCATCCGGTCTTGGGCCGCGCAGTTGCCGGTCGAGAACGCGCGCCTGGTAGAGGAATGCGACGCGATCCTGCCCAAACGTGCACAGCGGATGCTTCAGGAACGCGAGCAGGGGGACGGGTGCGAAGGCTGCATCCGCGGCTTCGACGAGCAGCGCGAGAAATGTACCCGGTGGCGTGTGCGACAATGGCCGGCCGGCGGAATCGTCGACCTCCACACTCCATCGCGCAAGTTCGCCGCCAACGCGCCTGGCCAACGTGCGATCGAGTGTGACCAGCGCGGCCGTTTTTCCCTTCTCTTCGAGTGCTTCGCGCAGGATGAGCGCGACGACGAGTGCTTCTTCGGCCGGATCGGCGGCTTCGATCAGAGCCAAACCGTCAAGACCGCGCGCGATCTCATCTGCCTCGCCGCGCTCGACGAGGGCGCGCCACGCATCCGTCGTCGGCGCCGGCCGCAGCACTTCACGCAGCGCACGTTCGCGTCCGCCTTCGCGAGCATCGTTCCAGTCCCTCACCTGCGCGCGCGCGACGTCAATTCGCTCCAGCAATTGCTTGAGACCGAATTGCGGATGGCCGGCATCGAGTTCGCGCCAGCTCGCCTCGTCGAGTGCGCGATCCAGTCCCGGCAGGACGACGGCCCCACGCTCGAGATTCGCAATTGCGCGCATCAGTTCCGCGGTGGCGGGAATGCTGCCGGTCGAACCGGCCGCAATGACCATGCCGTCCGGCGGTTCCTCGGTCAGTCGCTTGGTCAGTGCCTGCAGCGCCAGGTTTCGCCGCTCCGCTGGATTGATGGCGCCTTCGGCGGCCAGAAGCTTGGGCCACTCGGTGCGTAGCAGGTCGAGAAACGCTTGCACCTTGGACCAATGTTCGGCCAAGGCTGCCGGAATTTCGCGCGACAGTTCGTCGAACCTTGCATTCTGGGTGTCGAGTTCGTCCATCACGCGCGCCAGACTTGCCGCAAGCGACGAGGCCTGCGCGTAGCTAAGCTCCGAACGCCAGCGACGGATCATCGTCGTCAACAGCAAGCGGCGGCGAATGGGCGCGATCGCAGGCGGCAGCTCGAGCTCGTCTTCGCCGGCGTCGAACAGGAGTTCCTCGTCGTCGACGTCGCCCAGCGCCTTGAATTGCGGCAGGAGTGTCGCGCCGCCCAGGACGCGCGCGAACGCATCACCGAAGGTGCGCGCCGCGCGCCGCGTCGGCAGATAGACTATGCAATCTGCAAGTGCGAGGGGAGTTGAGCCGAGGCGCGCGACGAGACCCAGCGCCAGCGTTTCGGCGAAGGGAGCGCTCGCGGGAATCGTGAAGACGTTCGCCGCCACGCTTATCTGGCCGCGGGCAGATCGGCGAGCAGCACTTCGGCTTCCTTGACCGCTTCTGGCGTACCGACGTGGATCCACACGCCGTCGAGACGGATGCCGTAGAGGCGCTTCGCGGCGATGGCGACGTCCCAGACCAGATTGGTCGAAAATGCGCCGCTGGGCGCCTTGTCGAACAACCTCGGATGAACGATCTGAACGCCGGGATAGGCATACGGCGACAACCGCAATTCCGCGACGCGCGTCACGTGCCCGTCGGGATCCAGGTTGAAGTCACCCGCGCCTTCGAAGCCGACGGCGGTCACCATCGAGGCCAACAAGAGCAACCCGTCCATTGTCTGCGGATCCCATCGCGCCTTCATGCGCTCGAGCGCGCCGCCGAAGCCTTCGACCCATATGGTATCGGAATTGATGATGAAGAACGGCTCAGTGCCGAAATGCGGCATCGCCTTGACGACGCCGCCGCCGGTGCCAAGCAGCGCGTCACTCTCTTCGGAGTAGCGGATTTCGATGTCGCTGCGCTTGGCGAGGTGCGCCTTCACCATGTCGGCCATATAGTGGACATTCACCACGGCCAGCGTGACGCCCGCGGCGACCAACCTGTCGAGCGCATGGTCGATCAGAGTCTTGCCGGCGACCATCACCAGCGGCTTGGGTCGGTCGTCGGTCAGGGGCCGCATGCGTGTGCCTAGTCCTGCGGCCATGACCATTGCGCGCGTAGGTCCGCTCACTGTTCGACTCCCTGCGGTCTGCCGCGCTTTTCGCGCGGAATGGCGCGGTCATACCATGCCTTCAGTAGACCCAGCGCGGGATCCTCGAGGTCACGATTGAGATATCCCCAAACGCGCGGCAGGTAGCCGAGATAGCGCGGCTTGCCGTCGCGCTTGAACAGGCGCGCGAATATGCCCGCAATCTTGGCGTTGCGTTGCGCCGCCATGACGGCCATCTGACTGCGATAGGCGCCTTCGTCGATCATGACACCTTGGGCGCGCATCATGGCGAGGTAGTGCCGTGTCGTGGCTTCGGCGATCTCGGGCGCCACGTCGCGCCGTGCATCTTCGACCAGCGAGATGAGGTCGTAGGCATTGGAGCCTGCGACGGCGTCCTGGAAGTCGATCAGGCCAACGCGCGCTAGCCCTGAGCGCTCTGGCATCCACAGCAGATTTTGTGCGTGATAGTCGCGGTGGACGAAGACCGCCGGCGCAGTCAACGTCTGGCGCAACACGGCTTGCCAGAGCGCGCGATGTTCGGCCACTTCGTCCTTTGTCGCCGCCCGTCCGAGTGCCGCCGGCATGAACCAATCGGTGAGGAGATCGATCTCGGCCAGCAGTGCGGTTTCGTCGTAAGGGTGCAGCTCCTTGTCGAGCGGCAGCCGTTTGGGCGCGGCCCGCGCGTGCAGCGTGGCGAGAACCTCGGCGGCAGCCTTGTAGAGCTCAAACTCGTTGTGCGCGGTGGCGACATCGCTATAGAGCGCATCGCCGAGATCCTCGATGACGGCGAAGCCCGATCCAGGATCAGCGGCATAGATATCCGGCGCGCTCAGACCGCAGGCACGCAGATAATTGGCCGCCGCAACGAAGCGCGCCACGTCGGCCCCGGCGAGCCGCGCGACGGCGTTGTAACCCAGCGCACGACGTTCGTCGGGCGTAGCGCCGGCCGGTGCCGCGGGCGCTTCGGCATTCTGAGGTTGATCCATCAGGATCGCCTTGCGGCCCGCTTGCTGCAACCGGATGTAACGCCGCGTCGACGCGTCGCCCACGATGGGTGTGCGCCTGGCACCGCTCCATCCGTTCGCTGCAAGAAAGGTGTCGATTTCGCCCGTGCGCTCAGCCGGCATGATGCATCTCGTCAAAGGCTCTCGCCCACCGTGTCGGCCCCGAAATCCGCGCACTCCGTGCGCGTGCCTCGAGCGTCAACATGACGTGCAGCGCATCCGACGGGATGCGCTGGCCGGCGTGCTCGGGCCATTCGATGAGAGCCGCGCCTTCATCGAGCGCCTCATCGAACCCGAGTTCGTCCATGTCCGAGACGTCGTCGACGCGATAGAGATCGTAGTGACGTACAGGGAGCCGCGAGGTTTCGTAGGCCTGTACCAAGGTGAAGGTCGGGCTCGGCACCGCTTCGGTCACGCCGAGCGCGCGCAGAATTGCGCGCGCCAACGTGGTCTTTCCCGTGCCGAGATCGCCTTGCAATGCGATTGCGTCGCCCACGCCCAAGGATGCGGCAATCCGCGCGCCCAACGCGTCAGTGGCGGCAAGGTCGGCGAGCGCAAAGCTCTGTTGAAATCCTTGAGAATCCTTGTGCATGGCAACAGTTCTAGCCCGCCGCGCATGCGCTCTCAACGCCGCTAAACGGTTGATTACAGTGGGTGCTTCGGACATCTTACGCCCGCTTCGCTCCGGCGGGCGCGGGATCGGACACTTCATGCAGGAACGCATTGTCATCGTCGGCGCCGGACAGTCCGGCGCGCAGGCCGTCGCGACCCTCAGGGCCGAGGGTTTTGCCGGCGACATCACGCTGGTCGGCGACGAGCCCTTTGCGCCTTACCAACGACCACCGCTCTCCAAGGCCTACCTGATGGGAACGATGGAGCGCGACAGGCTGTTCCTGAAACCGGATGCCTTCTACCGCGAAGCCAAATGCGAGCTAATCCTGGGCGTTGCCGCAAAAAGGATCGACCGCGATGCGCGCAAGGTGATTCTCGCCGACGAACGTGTGCTTGCCTATGACAAGTTGCTCATTGCAACCGGTTCGCGCGTGCGCCGGATCAAATGTCCGGGATCAGACCTTCCCGGCATCCACTATCTGCGCGGCATTGCCGACGTCGACGCATTACGCGCCTTGGTGGCTGAGGGCAAAAGGCTCGCCATCGTCGGCGGCGGCTATATCGGTCTGGAAGTTGCAGCGGTCGCGACCAAGCGCGGCGTCGACGTGATTGTGTTCGAGGCGTTGGATCGTCTCATGGCGCGTGCTGTTTCGGTTCCGGTTTCCGACTTTTACTACAAGGTGCACTGCGCAGCCGGCGTAAAGGTCCTTCTTGACACCGGCGTCGCGTCCTTCGAAGGCAAGGACGGGCTCGAGGCAATCCACGCCGGCGGCAAATCCTATCCAGCCGACGTCGCGCTGGTCGGCATCGGCATCATCCCGAACGACGAACTGGCGCGCGAGGCAGGCTTGACATGCGATGACGGTATCGTTGTGAACGACCGCAGCCAGGTGATCGGCGATGCCGCCATTTTCGCGGCCGGCGACTGCACGCATCATATCGGTCGCGAAGGTACGGCGCTGCGCCTGGAGTGCGTGCAGAACGCCATCGATCAGGCCAAGCATGCTGCGCTCTCGATGCTGGGCAAGCCCAGCGTCTACCAGGAAGTGCCGTGGTTCTGGTCGGACCAGTACGATCTAAAGCTGCAAATCGCGGGCTTGGCGCGTCCGACGGACCATCTCGTGCTGCGCGGCAATCCGGACGCGCGCAAGTTCGCCGTGTTTCATCTCCGCGACGGGGCGATCGCCGCCGTCGAAGCGGTCAATGCGGCACCGGAATATCTCGTTGGAAAAAAGTTGATCGCAGAAGGCAAGAAAATCGCACCCGAACGACTTGCCGATACCACCATACCTATGAAAACCATCGCCTGACAGGGAGCGTCCATGCCCAAGATCAAGTACATCGAACACAGCGGCAAAGAACACGAGGTCGACGTTCCCGTCGGCTGGTCGGTCATGGAAGGCGCGGTGAAGAATCTCATTCCCGGCATCGATGCCGATTGCGGCGGCGCCTGCGCGTGCGCGACCTGTCACGTCTTTGTCGATCAGGCGTGGCTCGAAAAACTGCCGGCGAAGGAAGACATGGAAGAGACGATGCTCGACTTCGCACCCGACATGGCGGCGAACAGCCGGTTATCCTGCCAGATCAAGGTCACGCCGGAACTCGACGGCTTGGTCGTGCGGATGCCGAAGAGTCAGCACTAAGCCTCGAGCTTCGCGAGTTCGGCAAGCGGCATGCCGTATGCCGGGCTGAGGATTCTTCCGAATAGAAGCTTCACCGCGATCAGGACGACGGCCGCGCCCAAAATCAGCGCGACATGCAATAGCCAGAACGACGTCGCCGACATCGTGCCGAGCAGTCCGCCGACCCAGCCGACGAAAAAATTGCCGATGAAAATGTGCAGATAGTAAATACCGATGATAACGCTGGTCGTTCCCTTCGGCGCCGCACGCGAATAGAGTGCGAGCCCGACCGGCAGAACGTTGGCAAAACCGAGATCGTTGACGATCTCGAAGCCGATCGCCCACCACAGGCTCACGCGGCCGCCGTGCGCGGCGATGATCGTCGACGCAACGACCAGCAGGAGCGGCGCACAGCCACTTATGGCAACACCGATGGCGATTTTGGTGATCTCGTCGGGCTCGGGCAGACGCGTCGCCCACCAGCGCCAGAACGCAACGGACAGCGCGATGGTCGCGGCGCTGATGATCGAGCCGTAGCCGAGGAGATCGGTGATCGGCATGTGCGTGCCGAAAATAGTCAACTGATAATTCGCTTCACCCCATACCAGATAGGCATTGAAGATTTGCTGGTTGCCGACCAGCGCAATCGCCAAAACGGGTAGCAACGCAATCAGAAGGGCGGTCTTGGTCCAGTCGTTGCGCGTGAAAGGCGGGCGCGGCGGTGCGGCGTTCGCGGCTCGCACGCGCGGGGCTTCGGCTGGCAGGGTGCGACGGCCGAGAAGATAAGTCGTCAAGCCGATGAGCATTCCTACGCCGGCGGCGCCAAAGCCGTAGTGCCAGCCGAACCGGTCGGCCAGGCGGCCGCACACGAACGGCGACGCGATGACGGCGATTTGTACGAAGAACAAAAACACTTGATAGGCGTCGGCGCGGCGCGGATCGCCGTCCTTGTAGAGCGCGCCGACCTGGCTTGCGATATTGCCTTTGAAGCAACCGACACCGAGCAATAGGCACGTCAAAGCGATCAGGAAGGTTGCATCGAACGCCATCAGGAAATGCCCCATCGCCATCAGGCTGGCGCCGATGGTGACCGCATTGGTGCGGCCGATGTAGCGATCAGCGAGGTAACCGCCGCCGAGCGGCGTCAGGTACACGAAGGCGGTATAGAAGCCATAGATGTGCGAGGCCAAGGCTTGCCCGGCGGCCGGTCCGTAAAGCTTCGCGATAAAGGATTGAAAAATGCCGAAGCCGAGAATGTGCTCGATATGGCCGGGCTGCAGCAGGCTGTGCGTCATGTACAGCACGAGCAACGCCGTCATGCCGTAGTAGGAAAAGCGCTCCCACAATTCGCTGAAGGCGAGCCAACCTAGCCCCGCCGGATGGCCGATGAACGCGGTGTCACTGCGCTCCGCCGTTGCCGTCATGCTGTCGTCCATCGCACACCTGAAAATTGTCGCGATGTCCGGCAAGAGCGCGCGGCATCCGCTGCGCCATGCTGACCCAGCTTACTGAGGCTTGCAATCGGGCGCCGGCGGAGCCGGCCCGACTACTCGTTTTCGTGATCGACCTCGCCGCCGCCCTGGATCGATTGCGTCACCTGGGGATTGCCGCGATAGACGATCTCGCCGCCACCGGACACCGACGCCGCCAGCGTGCTGGCAGCCGTCAACATGATCTTGCCGCCGCCTTGAATCGATGCCTCGCCATTGCCGGCGCGAATGGCGCGCACGTCGATCTCGCCGCCGCCGTTGATCGCTGCAGCGAAGCCCGGTTGAGCCGGGAAGGCGCCGTCGGTACGTATTTCGCCGCCGCCATCGATGGCAGCGCCGCGCAGGTTCGGCGTCACGATCTCGATCGTCAGATCATATTGGTGCGGGCACGAGACATTGCAGGCATCGATTTCCAGTTCCCCATCGTTGCGCACCGTGAACGAGGTATGCGCCGTGCTGCCCTTGATCAGCGTGACACGCTGCTGTGTCCCGTGTTTCAGGATCACCTCGCCACCGCCATTCAGCGCGATGCGATTGAACGGTCCGACCGGCACGACGGTGCCGGCAAGCGCCGGCGTGACGAGCAGCGTGGCGAGCAAAACGGTGAGGCGAGACACAACAGCCATGGGATCCTCCAGCGACATGCGGCGCGCAGTCTAGCGCTTGCCCACTAGTTTGGCCGCATGGCACGCCGTCGAGGCAGCTATGAATGCGAGAATGGCCGGCGATCAGGCTGTCTTCTGCTCGTCCTCGGGCTTGCCCGGACTTTGCTCATGCAGACGCCGTGGGAAGTGGCAGCGCACCAGTGTGCCGTTCTGGCTCTCGATCTCGACCCAGCCATTGTGCAGTTCGACGAAACGGTTGACGAGCGCAAGGCCCAATCCGGCGCCGGCGCGCTGACCCGAGCGACTCTTGGCCGAGAAGCGCTCGAAGACGTTGGCCCTGACTTCCGGCGCGATGCCCGGACCGGTATCGGCCACCGAGATCTGCACGTCTTCGCCGGCGATCACGCCGCTCAGCGTGATCGTGCCGCCGCCCGGCGTATATTTGAGAGCATTGGAGAGGAGATTGAACACCACCTGCTGGATGCGCCGCTCGTCGCCGAGGAAGCGCCCGGCATCCGGGGCGCAGTCAAGCACCAGCTCGAGACTGACTTTCGCCGCCCACTCGCGCGCCGTGTTGGCGACGCCGCTCAAGAGTTCGTAGAGATCGATGCGTGCGAGCTCCAATCGTAACGCGCCGGATTCGATCAGCGACAGATCGAGGATATTGTTGATCAGGTCCTTCAGCGTGTTCGAGCCGCTGATGATGTCCTGCAGATAGCTCGTCTGCGCCCGGTTGAGTTCGCCCGGAATGCCGCTCGCCAGATGCTCGGCAAACCCCATGATCGTGTTCAGCGGCGTGCGCAGTTCGTAGGAGACATGCTTGATGAAGTCCGACTTGAGATTGTCCGCCGCCTCGAGCGCGTCGTTGCGCTCGCGCAGCGCGCTCTCGATGCGGAAGCGGTCGGTGACGTCGGCGAACGTCACCAACGTCGCGCCGTCCGGCAATGGCGACAAGGCGAGCGATAGGATGGTGCGGTCGTTGCGTTCGATCTCGCCCCAGTCGCGCCGGGTCGGCGCGCCGGATACGATCGACTGGATCAGCCGTTCCCACATCGCTTCGTCGCCGAACTTGTCGGCGCAGGCGGCCGCGATCGTGCGCACATGCGGTTCGCCGGCGACGTCTCTGGGCGACAATTTCCAGATCTTCGTGAAGGCGGCATTGTGAAGCTTCATCTTGCCGTCGGGCCCGAATACGGCGACGCCTTCCTGCAGCGTATCGAGTGTCGCCGATTGCACCTTGATGAGTGTGTTGTAGTTGCTTTCGAGCGCGAGCTTTTCGGTCACGTCTTCGTAGAGGTAGGTCAGACCTCCGAAGGGATGCGGCTGCGCCACCACGCGCAGCGTTTTGCCGCTCGGCACGTGCCAGAGTTCCTCGGACGAATGTTCGAGCGGATTGTCGTAAACCGCCATACGTTGGCGCTTCCACGTCTGATAGTCGCGCTGCTCGGGCAGCCGGCGTCCCTCGCGCAGCCGGTCGAGGATTTCGCCATCGGCGGGATGGGTGTCGAGCCAATTCTCGGACAGCTCCCAAAGACGCGAAAAGGCGCGGTTGTAGAACGTCAGCTTCTGGTCGCGCCCGAAGATCGCGACGGCCGTCGCCAGCTTGTCGAGCGTGTCGGCGTGCGCGTCGATGTGCTGCTGCAGTTCCGACTGCGCCGCCGATACGTCGGTCACATCGATGGCGCTGCCGACCACGCC
>Ga0075425_100007910_pt1 | contig 11252 bp, 4 predicted proteins | sample SoiMethybrSBSTD4_FD_75300 | JGI IMG/M metagenome (GOLD analysis project Ga0075425, IMG submission 75300) | Bulk soil microbial communities from a Populus tree surrounding site in Tennessee, USA - Soil MetaG P. TD hybrid SBSTD4 | ecosystem: Environmental > Terrestrial > Soil > Tree plantation...
TCGGCAACCGCGGCCGACGCCGCAGAGATCTTCATCACCGCCAGCAAGCAGGATGTCCGCGCGGCGCAATTTGGCGGCACCATTCATTTGATCGAGCTCAGTCGCTCCGATCTAAGCCGGCTGGGAGCGGAAGGCAGCGACGCCATTCTCGCGCAATTGCCGGTGCTCGCCTCGACCCACCTCGGGCCCGGCCGTGACAAGCTTTATGTCCGGGGAGTCGCCGACAGCAGCTTCAATGGCCCAAGCCAGTCGATCGTCGGCTTGTATCTTGGCGATGTACGATTGACCTACAACGCGCCTGATCCCGACCTCGCGCTCTACGATATGGCCCGGGTCGAACTCCTCGAAGGGCCGCAGGGGACGCTGTACGGCACCGGCTCGCTCGGCGGCATCTTGAAGTTCGTGCCCAATCGGCCGGAATTCGACGCCGTGTCCGGCTTTGCCTCGGCCGGCGGGGTGGCGACGGCCCACGGCGGTGTCGGCGGCGATGCCAGTGCCACCTTTAACCTTCCGCTGGCCGGCAATGTGGCCCTTCGCGCGGTGGGCTACGCCGCGAGTCATCCCGGCTATATCGACGACCTTCGGCTCGATCGCCGCGACATCAATCGGACCGACGTTTCCGGCGGCCGGGCGACACTTCGGATCAATGCCGGCGACGGTTGGGATGTCGAGATTGGCGGCGTCGCCCAGAACACCAACGGGCGTGACGGACAATATGCGCTCTCAACGCTTCCACCGCTGAAGCGCGAGTCCGACTTCGCCCAGCCGTACGACAATGACTATCGTCTAGCCTCGGTCACCGTCCGCCGGAAGCTTCCCGGAGCTGAATTCGTGTCCGCCACCGGCTGGGTCCGGCATGATTTGGAAACCCGTTTCGACGCGACCGGCTTTCCCGGGACGATCGGTTCTCAGCTGTTCGTCGAGAACATCGAGATAACGATGATTTCCAACGAGACCCGGCTGTCTCGCCTGAACTCGAAAGGCGAAGGCTGGCTGGCTGGACTGGGAGTCATTCACGACGTCGACGAAATCTCGCGCAAGCTCGGCCCGGCCGATGCGCCCGCGCCGCTCTCGCGCCTGCGCAACGAGCTGACCGAAGCCGCCTTGTTTGGACAATATAGCTATCCCTTGACTGAGCGGCTGCTGCTCACAGCCGGCGGGCGGGTGACCTACAACCGGGAAGAAGGCGGGCTGCGCGCCGAGAATGCGGAATCAGCCGAGCCAAAACGCGAAAGCCTCCGTTTTTCGCCGAGCGCCGCGATGACTTACCAACTCGGACCCAAATCGGTCGCTTACATTCGATTTGCCCAGGCCCACCGGGCCGGCGGTCTCGCCGTCTCCGACGGAGGATCTCCGGGTTCGGTCCGGAGATTCGAAACCGACTCCCTTTCCTCGATCGAGGCGGGCGTCCGCCTCGGCGAAGTGTCACGGGATCGCTTCGCCCTTTCCGCGTCGGTCTCGCATGCGCGATGGAAGGATGTCCAAGCCGACCTGATCGATCCCACCGGGCTGCCGTTTACGACCAACCTCGGCGATGGCCGGATCAATGGGTTCGAGCTTGAAGCGGCCTGGCGTCCCGTCCGTGGACTGACATTTGAGCTTTCGGCATTCGTCAACGAATCAACGATCCACAACTTCGACGGGGTTCCGGAATCGGTCGAGGGCGACCTGCCGAACATTGCCGATGCCGGGGCGCGCGGCGCCGTTCAGTTCAAGCGCCAATTGTTGCCCGGCGTGTCGCTCGAGGGAACCGCATCCTTGAGGTACGTTGGCAAGTCACGGCTCGGGATCAGCCCGACGCTCGATTTGAAGCAGGGGCACTATGCCGAGGGCGACATTGGCGCCCGAGTCGATCTTGGCCGCTTCGGCATTTCGCTGGGCGTTACCAATGTTGCTGACGTCAAAGGCAATTTGTTCTCTCTCGGAAATCCGTTTTCGGTGACTCTGGGCAACCAGATCACCCCGCTCCGGCCGCGCACCCTAAGGCTGGGAGTCGACGCCGCCTTCTGAGTCCGGCGGGTTGGTCTTCAGCGGCTGCCGGAGGATTTGCCGAGCCGAAAGCGCGAGTTGAACGAAGATCGAGATCGACGTGACGATCGCCGCGATTGCCGCCCCGATCGCTCCAACGGTCGGCAGGAGCGCGGCCAGACACAGACCAGCGGGCACGCCGCAAGGCCGGACAGCAATGCAAACCAGCCATTTGCGGCGGCCACGGTCCTCTCGTAACAAGAAGCCAGCCGCCCCCGCCGCCAGCAATGGCAAACCAGGCCCAGCCGGCGATCGACGCAAGCCACCCAAGATTCATTTTCGTCTCGTTAGCCATCGAACTTCAACCGAGGAAAGGAGGCTTAGGGCCGCGCTCACGCTTCCGCAAAGTGTGGAAAGCGGACGTTAGCGTCCCGAACCCCATCGTCTGCCTGTCCGTCTATTGACCCCGGTTACACCGCAGTCCCGACAAGCATTCCGATCCCCGCCGTGGCAGCCATCGCCGCTGCGCCCCAGAAAGCGACCCGCAGAGTCGCTTTGAGGACCGGCGCGTTGCCAGTTTGAGCTCCGATCGCCCCCAGCATCGCCAGAAACAGCAATGAGGCCGCCGATACCGTGACGATCATCGGTTGGCCAACCGGCGAGAGCCACGCACCGACTAACGGCAGCGAAGCGCCAGTTGTGAACGTAGCGGCCGACGTCAGCGCCGCCTGGATGGGCCGTGCAGTGGTTATGTGTGTGATACTGAGTTCGTCACGAGCATGCGCGGCAAGGGGGTCATGTGCCATCAGCTGCTTCGCGACTTTGTCAGCGGTTTCCTCGTCGAGACCGCGCTTTCGATAAATGGCGGCAAGCTCGCGATGTTCGAACTCAGGATCGCTCGCCAACTCGGCGCTCTCGCGGGCAAGGTCCGCGGCTTCGGTGTCTGCCTGCGAGCTAACGGACACATATTCGCCGGCCGCCATCGACATCGCGCCCGCTACCAAGCCAGCGACTCCGGCCAGCAGGATTTCGCCTTTCGAAGAAGCCGCCGCCGCGACTCCCACGATCAGGCTCGCCGTCGAGACGATGCCATCGTTCGCACCGAGTACAGCCGCGCGAAGCCAGCCGATCCGCTGCACCTGGTGTCGTTCGGAGTGGAATTTGGCGCCAGGCATGCTGCATCTCCCGCAGATAGATCGGAGCGCCCGCCTGCGACCTACGACCACTCAAGAGCAATGCCTAATGTCCGTTCTTGGGTCGAAAGCGGACGTTAGGCTTGCTTCTCTGGTTTCACGAAATGATCGATGATCATGACCGCTCCGAGGTACAGAAAGTAGTCGAGCCAGACGAAAGTCAGGTCGGACTTCTCGAACTCATGGTGGATTGGCCACGGGACGAGCCATATTGCGAGACCGTGGGCCAATATTGCAGTTAGCAAGAACAGCCAGAACCACCTCTCGCGATGATACTTCCACAGACTCAACATCACGCCGAACAACACGGCGGAGCAAATCCCGGCGGCTTCGGCCCTCACATTCGATGCAAATTCGTGCACTGCAAAGGTGACGAGCGCACCCACCACGAGCGCTGGGAATGCCCACAACCGAGACAGGGGCTCATCTTCGTCGCTTCGGTCGGCAGATGGATCCCAACCGCCCCCTGATCGATAGCCGTGCATGTCGATTATGACGTTAATGTCGTTCTGAATGTCCGCAATGGGTCGAAATCAGACCTAAGCCCGTAGCGTCGCATTTGGGTGGAAAGCGGACATTGTGATTGCGCGGGCGTAACTCAGCTCTAGGGTTATCGAGTGGATCGTCAGACCTTCGCAATAGCGGGTGGTTGCCTGCCGCTTCTGGCCTGCACCGTTGTTCCGCTCCTCGTATTCGGCGTGCTTTATGGGCAGTGGGGGACGAACCTAATCTGGGGACTGATTTTCGGTTTCGGTTGGTGGGTTGCTCAGAGCTTCCTTAGTCCGGAACACTGGCGGGCCGCTGCAAGCATCGGGCTGTTCATCTGGCTGCCGATCGTTTGCTCCGGCCTGTTCCTGCTGAGCCGCGCGATTTGGGATACGGGGGACCAGCGTAGGCGAAGGATGCTCATGTGGCTGCTTGTGATTTCTAGCCTGCCGATCGTCCCAGCCGACACGGCGTTGTCACTTTACGCGGATGCCCGTGTTCCTCCCGACTTCAACGTTCTTGTTGCATCTTGGTAATGTCCGCTTTGGGTCGTTAGCGGACGCCAAGCGCGCGCGTACCGTCCGATCGGTGCCTAGGTCAGCAGCTTCGCGAGCACTCACCGGACCGTGAACACACTCCGGTCGAGTATCCGACCCTCTTTGGAGACGAGCGCGAGGAGATGTTTGCCGGGTCCTGGCCGGACGAGCGGGCTCGCCTCCGCCTCGCCGATGTCGCGGCCATCGAGCCGGAGGCGCTCACCCGAGGCCGTGCCCGTTGAGGTCAGGCGGATGCGCTGGCTTGGGACGGGTATGTCGGGATCAAGGGCGTAGACGGTGCCCGAGACGGGGCTGGAGATGCGCGGCCGTCGGGCTGCGGCAGGTGCGGCCACCAGCAAGGTTTGCTCCGTGCCCTTGAGAAAATATTCGAGGCGGGCAGGTTCGAGGTCATCGGCGAAAGTCACTCGCCGCATCAGTACGGCGGCCGGCCGCGCTGGTGCCTGGCTTGGGCGGCCGGCGTGAAGCGCAAGCATGATCTCGCGCCAAACCGGAGCAGCGCCGCTGGTGCCAGAGACGCGTGTCATGCTGTCCCCTTCCGAATTGCCGATCCATACCGCTACGGTGAAGCGATCCGAAAAGCCGATGCACCAATTGTCCCGCATTCCCTTGGATGTGCCGGTCTTGGCCGCAGCCCAGAAAGGCAGGCGGAGCGCCGATCCGAGGCCGAACGTCACGGCGCGGGCATCCGGGTCCGCCATCATGTCGGTCACGATCCAGCTTGCGGCCGGATCCGCAACTTGCCGCAAGGCCCCGGGCGGATCGTCCATCCGCAGCCTTAGCGGTCGATACCGACCACCATCGCCAAGCGCCCGGTAGGCCGCGGCCTGCTCGAGCAAGGTTACTTCAGCCGAACCCAGGGCCAAACTGAAGCCGTAGTAGTCGCCGTCCTCAGTCAGTCCGCGATAGCCGACATCCCACAATCGGTCGCGAAACGGTTCGACACCTGTGATCACCAGCGCCCGGACCGCTGGTACGTTCAGCGAGGCGGCAAGGGCTGTCCGGACGCTCACCGGGCCGCGGAACTGATTGTCATAGTCCTTGGGGACGTAGAGTCCGGAGGCAGTGTCGAGCTGGACAGGGCTGTCATCAAGGATCGAAGCAGAGGTGAGGAAACCCCGTTCGATCGCTTCGCCGTATAAGAACGGCTTCAAAGTCGATCCCGCCTGGCGAAGGGCATCGGCATTATCGACCGATGCCGCTGTCGAGGCGCCACCGACCCCGCCAACGTAGGCAAGCACGTCCCCGCTGTCATTGTCGACGACGATTACGGCCCCGTCCCGGGCACGGTCGCCGCCCAGCCCCAGTAGCTGGCGGCGAAGCGCGCCGACCGCCAGTCGCTGTACGGAGAGATCGAGAGTCGAAACGACGGTCTCGCCCGGCTTCCGTAGAAGCTTTGAAGCGAGGTGTGGCGCGAGGCCCGGATCGTCAGCAAGACGGCGTCCCGGGCCTGTCATCGCCAGCGCCGCCGCGGTCATTGCCGTGCAATCCGAGATCCGGCCGAGACGGCAGGCGCGGCGCGCGACCAGAAACGGAGAAGCTTGCGGAGCCGGCAACAGCGCCGCCAGCAGCAGGGCGTCGTCACGGCCGAGCGCTTGCGCCGAGCGCCCGAACAATGCGCGTGCGGCAGCGCCAATCCCCTGGGTTTCGCCCCTGAAGCTTGCGAGGTTCAGATACGCTTCGAGGATCTGATCCTTACTCCACCGCGCCTCTATCATCCGTGCGGCGCGCAACTGACGGATCTTCGCGCGGACGTCGCGCGCGCCTGGCCCTCCGAGTTCCGGCGCAAGGAAACCGGCAAGCTGCATGGTGATGGTGCTTGCACCGCGAGCGCGCTGCCCGTGCAATGCGGCCCAGGCGGAGCCGCCAAGGCCCCACCAGTCGATTCCGCCGTGGTTTCGGAACCTCTTGTCCTCGGCCGCGAGCACCGCCTCTCGGACGGAGGGGGCAATCTGATCCAGCGGGACCCATTCCAATCTGCGAACGGCGAAATCGACCCTCACTGTCTGCAATAGCCGGCCGTTACGGTCGCGAAGCCAGCCCTCGCTCGCCCGCCAATCGCCCCGGGTCTGATCGTAGGAGGGCATCGGCGGTGGCGCCGTCCAGACCGCGAGCGCGAGGATCGGCAGCAACGGAGCGGTCAGCCACAGGCTCGGCCGTCGCCGAAGCCAGCCGAGGGCATTGCGGATCATGGCGCCACGTCGAGCGGTCGGTTTGGAAGCGCCGCATGGATTTCTGGCGAATACATCGCCTCGACCCGGGTCGGCGGAAGGTTAAACCGGCCGGCGCTGTTGATCCGGATCGCATATTCGACCGATGCGCGGCCCTGCGGCAGCCATCCGAAATAGCCCCGCCAAGCCCCGTGACTGCGTTCGATATAGCTCGGCCAGACACTACCTCCCTGCGCCTGGGCCGCGAGCAAAGCGGACTGACCGCCACCACTGATGATAGAGGCGCCAGCCGGAAGCGGATCCTCAATGACTACCCATGAGCGGTCAACCGGGGCATCCACCGTGATGCGAACCTTGACCACATCACCGCGGCTCACTCGAGCTCGGTCCTTGCGCTGAAGGAACGTTACTTGCTTGGCGATCCGGTAGCCGGAAAAGTTGGGCGCCGTCAGCGGCACCGCTGCGCGTACTGAGACCGCGGCCCATCCGGGAGCGCCGCCCTCGTGCGAGAAAATCAAGGGCGACGGCGCAGGAGGAAGAGCGAAGCGGAGCGGTGCGGGCTGCGGCCATCTCGCCGTCAGGCTTTGGCCGGCCAACGCCACGGTAGTGACTCCGACCGGCCGGCCAGGGTACGCAGCGGCGAAGCGGCGGACTGCGACCGTTCCCCAGGCGTTGGCCGGGGTCGTGTCCCAATGTCCGCGGCGCTGGCGGAGCGCAGCGCCGATCATCATCCGCGGCGCGTAGGAATCCCAACCCGGACGCCCGATGGCCGCGACCAAGGCCCGAAGGGCCATTTCGTCGTCGCTCACCATCATCCACCAGGGAGAGACGTTCCGGTCGACGAGATCCAGCCTGCTCCCCTCATAGACGATGCGGCCTTTGAGCGCCTGCTCGGCAGCAACACGCGTTGCAGGAGCGACGCCGCGGACATGGTCAATCGTCACCAGCCAATCCGCAAGCATGGCCGTGGGCATGTCGCGGAGCGGAATTGCAGCCTGCCCCAACATCGCCTTGGTCGCGGCGCCGTTCCGAGCGAGCGCGGCGAGTGCCGAAAGGCGCAACAGCCGAGCGTCGGACGGAGCCTCGCCTTCTTCCTTGAGACGGCCATCAACCACTGCGCGAAGCGCGTCGATCAGCTTCGCCTTGCGGTCGTCTGGCCATGCATAGCCGGCCTCGGCCGTGATCGAGAGCGCGTAAGCGGTGAGAGCGATCGAGCCGGGTTGGTTCTGTCCTGGCCAATAGCGAAGCAGGCCGTCCGAAGTCAGATAGGCAGGAAGATCCGCCATCTGCTTTGCCCACGCGACCCGATCGTCAAGCGCGATGGCCTTGGAGAGCCGTTGCTCGAAGCAGCCATAAGGATAGGCCGCCATGTAGGTGCGAACGCCGGCCAGCGAGGGCGCCGGAGATGCGGTAAGCGCCACTTCGATGCCGCCGCGTCCCGGGAGAGCGTTCCCAGGTGTGGCGACCGGGAATCGGGTGCCCGCCGCTGCCCGCAGGAAGCTTCCGCCCCAGACTTCCTCGGGCACACTGGGTGCAACCTCCTGGTCAATTTGCACCCGATCGGCGCCCCCGCGGCGGTCGCGCGCGTCCACGACCCAGCGCAGACGTTCAAGCCCTTCCGGGATTGTCACTGGCCAGCTCACCGGCGCTGCCCCGCCCGCCGGAATAGTAACGGTCACCGGCTTGAGAGCCGTAATCGCGGGCTGGACGGAGGCTGAGGCGGTGACGTCCATCGGATGATCGGTGCTATTGCGTAGCGTGAACAGAGCAGCGAAACTGTCGCCGGTGCGGACGAGCGCCGGCACGCCCGAATAAAGGCTTAGATCCTGGACCGTTCGGATGGTGCTGCTTCCGGTCCCAAATTGATCCTGTCCCGCGGTCGCGATGGCGACCAGCTTGTAAGAAGAAAGCGCATCGGCGAGCGGAACGGTCAGTCGAGCCCGGCCTTCGGCGTCCAGCGGCACTCGGCCTCGCCACAGCAGCATTGGCCGGAAATCTGAACGCGCGAGCGCCGAAAGGTCAGCGCCGCCGCCACCGCCGGTCGGCAGCGCTTTGCGGCCGTAATGGCGCTTGCCGACGACCTGCATCTGCGCGGTGGAAGTGAGGGTCGACAGCGGCCTCTCCCCCATCATGGCATCCAGGAGATTCCAGCTGTCGTTCGGTGAGAGCGCCAGCAGCGCTTCGTCGACGGCGGCGAAGGCGATCTCAGCACTCTCCGGGGGGCGCCCGTTGGGACCAAGCACCTGGACATCAACCATTGCTTGCTCGCGCACATGGTAGGTATCGCGTTGGGGTTGGACCGTCACCTTCAGCTGATGAGCGTCCCAGCCCACCTTCACCTTGGCGATTCCGAGCCGGTAGCTGGGCTTGGCAAGATCGACCAGCGCTGTCGGCTGCACATCGCCGTTGATGAAAGGTATCTTGAGCTTGCCGACAAGCTCCGTCAGCCACAGGCGCCAGCCGGGGACACGGCCGCGCACGGCCATGACGGAAATATAGACGTTGGGAGCATAGCTCCCCTCCATCGGCACTTCGACCACCGGGTCCTTGCCCGACAAGGTGGTGACAAAGGAGGAAAGCACGCCCTCGCGCTCGACCGTTACCAATGCGGTTGCCTCGCGGAACGGCATTCGCACTTGCACTTTGGCCGTTTCGCCGAGTTTATATTCCTTGGCGTCGGGAATGATGTCCATCCGATCGCCATTGTCGCCGCCAAACCACCAATCGTCGTCGCCAGCGAGATAGACTGAGGAGACCGCCCTGGCTTCGTTGCCGTCGGCATCCGTGGTGGTCGCAACTGCGATGACTTCGCCCGAAACACCGGGATCGAGGGTGCATTCGACAAGGCCGTGAGCGTCGGTCACCCCCTCGCAATGCGGACTGAGCTTGGTCGTTTTCGCGCTGTTGTCGAAAGCGTAGAAGCCCCCGATCAAGCGCCTCCGGGCGGAGAGAATCTCGCGAGTGTACAACGCGACGTGGACCGGCTGCCCGCGAATTAGCTTGCCGTCGAGACCGAGCGCCGCAACCTTCAGCCGCATTTCTCCGGCTCGCTGCAGCCAGCCGTCAGGCTTGATGCCGAGCCTTACGGCTGAATTGTAAATCGGGATCGACGTTGAGGCGGTCAGAGTCTCCCCGTTTGCATCCTCATAGTCCATCTCGACCGTCATCCGAGCCGAGTCAGCAAGCGCCGGGATGTCCACCTGGGTTCTGAGCGCTCCCTCCGCGCCCAGCATCAACGGAATGGTCGCCGCTTCCGGCATCTCAGCCTTCCCGGGTTCCTCCGAGCGATCGTCGAGCGCGACAGTCCCTTCACGCACGGGGCTGCCGCCGAACGACCAGTCCTCCCAGCCGTCGGGGCTATCATTAAGGGTGTCGAAAGCGGTGCGAAGCTTGACCGGCGCCCCGGCCGCTCCCCCGCCGGACAGATAGCCGACAAACAAGTCGAGTGGCAGCTGCTTCGGCCGAGCTGATCGCGTCTTGGGGCCGCTGACGCTCGCCCGCATCGAGGGCAGTCGATATTCGTCGACCTGGAAGGAGCCGCCGGACAGGTTGGTCTCATCGCCGATCTGGATCTCGATGTCATAGTCGCCGCTCGGTGCGTCTTTGGGCGCGCTCCATTCCGTCTCGCCTATTCCGTCGGCGCCGAGGCTAAGCGGGAGCTCATAGCTCGTGTCGGATCCACGGTGCTGCAGAATGAGCGTGCCCTTGACCTCACCGCCGGAGCGAAATCCGCGCGGCGTCGGCACTCGGTACACATGCTTCATGTGAACGGTTTCACCGGCCCGAAGCAAAGTGCGATCGAGGATGGAGTGAAAGATTGGCTCGGCGTCGTCCCAGCCGTAGGGCAGATCGAAATCGTAGGGGCTGATCCCCTCTCCCCAGGAGGTAAGCGCGAACGAAAAGTCACCGCCAATGCGCGCGGAGATCATCAGCGGACGATCTTCGCTATTCGCCGCATTGCAGCTGGCGCTCGTCGTGGGAGCGGGCAGCCCGGAAGCGATTCCGAGCCGCCCGAAATGATCGGTACTCCCGGAAGCCAGGAGTTTGCCGCTGCAGCTGTCGGTGACCCGGACGGTGGCGCCTGATACCGGCTTTCCGTCATCGAGCGACGTCACCCAAGCCAGGGAGCCCGCTCGGCCCCATTTGAAATGGACCGAGAGATTGGTGACGAGGGCGGCGGCAGTTACGTAGCGGGTTGACCGCCGTCCAAGGAGCGCTTGCCCAAGGATCGGGCTGGCAAGCTCGACCACATAGAAACCCGGATTGGACAAGGGTATTCCAACGACTTCGAACTGGCGTCCCTTTCCGGGGAGCGTAAGGGACATTTTGCTCGCTGAACTGCCCCGCCCAAGCAGCGCCGTGTCGCCCGTATGGTTCACCTTCACCTTGGCGCGGCCGCGGCGAACCTCCCGAATGTCGATGTCTTGCGCCTTCTCCACCCGCCGAAGCCAATCGGCGACCATCCTGTCGTCGCCGTCAATCCGGGCCGTGGCGCCACCGATTCCTTTGACCGCCTGGGAAAGCACGGGCTCAATGCCACGCACGGTTACCGGAAGCATGCCTCCTTCCTTGGCCTCGAGAATCCCGAACGGAGATGCGAACTTCACCAGCGGCGGCGCTTCCGCGATCTCCACTTCCAGCGGAAAGCGGCGCGCATTGGTCAGTCTACGGCCACTTTCGTCCCGAAGGTCGGAGGGGAGCGTTAGATGTGCGGTGGTGAGTGGCGGGAAAGCTGGCTTGAACTTGATTTCCGTAACGGCGCGGTCGTCGCCGGGATCCATCGGCTTGAGGCTGCCCCCACCCTCCACTTGGAGCCGGGCAGCGAGCGCCTGGGCGCGGGGAACGGCTGCCGAGAATTGGACCTTGATGGCCTCCACCGG
>Ga0075425_100007912_pt1 | contig 11250 bp, 15 predicted proteins | sample SoiMethybrSBSTD4_FD_75300 | JGI IMG/M metagenome (GOLD analysis project Ga0075425, IMG submission 75300) | Bulk soil microbial communities from a Populus tree surrounding site in Tennessee, USA - Soil MetaG P. TD hybrid SBSTD4 | ecosystem: Environmental > Terrestrial > Soil > Tree plantation...
CCTCGCGGCCAGAGAGCTTCTCCCGGAACACCCGCTTGCAACCCTCTGCTTTGAGCAAGGTGAGCTGGCGGTCCAGATTTTGATGAGTTGCAGAGACCCTCTGGCCCGCATCCCGCATCGACGATTTGATGCCATGGGCCATGCCAAAATGGCACCGCGCGCTGTCAATGCCATCAGGCTCGACCAAACGCCGTTGCCCGAATTAGATCCAATCTAGATTGATGTGAAGCAGCTTCTCCCGCGCTATACGCTGGCGCAAGGCGACCGTGCGGGTCACTAGCTCTGGGACAAATCTCTCGTGCGTTTCCGCGAAAATGCAGTCGACGCGAGATACTATGCCCGTATCGAGCAGACGCTCGAGTATGGGGACCTCCGACCCTTCAATATCCAGCTTTAGGAGAGCCACGCGATGCGGAAGTGCAGAAATGAAGGATAGCAAGTCAATCTGCTCGACAACGATGCTCTCGGTCGACGCCACATCCGCTTTCGAGGCGTAGAGCGAGGAAGCCTGAACGTAGTGATTTGGGTTGACTGCAAAAGCCGGTGAACGGAATAAAGGTACGCGGGCTCGCTCTATCCCAACGGCCTGCTCCATAAGCTTAATATTGGCCGTCCCGCCGAACATGGCTTGCAGACTGGCGTATCCATGCGGGTCCGGCTCGAAGGCATAGACGGTCGCGCCAGTTGCCGCCAGCTGGCGCGTGCACTGTCCATCGCTGGCCCCGCAATCGATGGCGATGTCGCCAGTCCGCAGCCCGGCGACCTTTGCCTCGAACTGCCACATTGCCCGCCATTTTGCGCGGCGTTTCCTTTTTGGAAATTTGCGCTTGCTAGCCATGAGCCATATCCAGTCGCGAAGCGCTGGCTGCGGAAGGGGGGCCGGCATACGATGCTCTTCAACGGACAAGAGAGTTGCAGGAAAGGCCACCCTATTTAGCCCAAACGGATGACGAAGGTCTGCGGCCGAGCTGCCGAACTTCACGGTGACGGGCATCTCTTTAGACCCCACTGTCGACGAACTCATACGGCAGTTAAAACCATCAACTGCGGCAACTCTCTCGAATAGCATGCCGCATTTGTCGGTATGCGCGAAGTCCTTCGCGGGCCAGGCACGGTCGCAGTTACGCCCACTGCAGCGCGATCAAAACTATGATCATCGACGCCCCGATAAGGGCCGAGCCCAGTACAAAATCCGGATGGATGCCGAATTGGCTCAACAGGGCTCTCAGTCCTACCTGCTTCAACGCAATCCCTCCAAAACGCATGACTGCTCAAATGTAGCCCCCGAAGTCGCCAAGCTTAGGTCCGGCTCGCATGCACATGCTTCGGCCTGAGTGTGACGACGCGCTGACGCAGTGATCTTAGGAGTGCGGCACTCTTCTTTAGCCCGTTAGTAATTAGACAGCGCAACCACCAATGGGGTCCAAGCTTTCCGAAATTGAATCGAAAGCTTTCCAGGTTCCGGATCGGGTTGCCAAACGCCGCGCGCAAGCCACGTCGCCTTGTGCGGGGTTTGCGCCCGCGCGGACGGATGGTCGAGGGCATCTTCCGGTTCTGCCTGATCGGAGCCGTGGTCAGGCCGTAGACATTGAGGCAAAAGAGCCAGGGGCGCCGCGTATCGGTGTCAACAGGCCAAACCCTGGGTTCATTAGCGAGCAGCATCTTCTGCGCGCCAGCGGCTGAGATCAGATAACCTGCGGTACCAGAAGGGATGCGAGAGTATCGCACGAGCGTGCGATCGTCAGTGAGCTTGGCAACAGGACGCACGACGCGGTCAGGTTCGGCGGAGAGATGCACCATGTCCCAATCAGGCGGCAATGCTCTCAACAGATCCACAAGGATGCGCGCAAAATTTTGATCAAGAATGGCGTCATCCTCTAGCACCAGCGCATAAGGCAGGCGCTGCAGCGTGATTTCTTGCCACGCCATGATGTGGCTCGCGTAGCAACCAAGAGCGCCCGCACTCATGACATGCTTAGGGCTGAAATAGCGGGCGAGCTCGGGTGGCAGTGGCTTGCTGCCATCAACGGCGTTAATTCGCCGACCGGCAATGCCGACGTTGGCAAGCTGCTCTTGAACGAAATCACGACGACCTAGTTCCTGGTCCAGGTTGATATAAAGAGCCTGGATATTTTCAATGCGATTTGATTGCGTGCCTCGTTCTGTCAAGGCGACGCACCGTTGCGGTGATAACGCGTTTGGGGAAATTGTGCGGTGGCTTATAGCAGTCGCCGCCCGAGCGCGGGTTACTAAACCCGCGTTTTTAATCTGGCCACGCTGCATACTCACTAACGCGATCCCAATCCAAAAAACGCAGAACAGCAGTCGTCTGACTGTGCGTTGGCAAAGCGAGCTGGGTCAATTGTTTTCCACAACTAATCTATGACGCTCCAGGAATACACCTGATTATATCTCTCGAGAGAGGCAAAGAGGCCACACTCACAGCAGCTATACCAACCCACTTCTTGCAAAAACTGTCGTGCATTCAGTGGATTAACGCATGCAGTATTCGTCTTCGGATCCGGACTGGAAGATGGGCGGCCTCGCCAGCTCTCGGCAGCGCACTACTGCGGTCTCGCCGCCTTCTAGGCCACTCACTGAGCTCCGCGGCGGTGAATTCCCGGTTCACGCCTGGCGGCAGCACCAGTACTCTGGCCGGTGGGATCGAGTGTTCCAAAAACGAGAGCGCAGCGTCGATGGAGCGGTGACGCGTCCGAGCAGCGAAGCCCGCTGGAGAGACAGGTCTTGGTCGATCGAGCTGACCCGGTGACATGGTATCCACTCTCGTTGCTGCGACATCCGGAATAATGCGAATTACAGCAACTTAGTCACTTATTGGAGGAACGGCTGCCATTGAGTGCCGCGCTTAGGAGCGACAAATTCCGACACCGGCCCAGTATTTCGTTCCACCACGGTGACGAACGGGTAGAGATGCACAGAAGCAATGGCGGTTTGAATTGGGCTGGCCTCGCAGGCAAGTCTCCGAGAGGGATTATTTATATCGGCGCTATTGTTACGCATGTCGTTGAGACGGTGAGCCAGGCCATGTATGTATGATGCAAATGGATTGCCGGCTCCGTGTACGTCCTCGCATAGATAGACGCCGCCAGGTCTAAGGGACGGCAGGAGCTCCTCAAAGCTGGCGATTTGCTGTTGTGTCTGATGCCCGCCATCGTCAATGACAATGTCAAGTGTGAGACCCTCTTGACGTAAACGACGCCAGAAGTTGCGATCGGCTTGGTCACCGATGAAAATGCGAACACCATCGCACTCGTAAGCGCGACATGCTGGTTCAATATCAACGCCGTAAATCTGCGCCTGCGGGCCAAAATAGTCGCGCCACATATCAAGGCTGCCGCCGCTATAGACGCCGATCTCTAGAACATGCACAGCGCGCCCGCGAAAGGCGGCGAAATGACGGTGGTAAATGTCGAAATAGTGTTGCCACTTCCAGATACCGCGTCCATCCACGCGAGCCTCGAAGAAACTGCGCAGCAGATTAGTCGGCGCCTCTCGGATTGGTGACTTGGGAAATGTGTCATAGGCCCATTCTGGCAGCGGATGCGCCGCTTTGATGAGGCGGCGCGCGATGCCAGAGACAAGCCGGGCGTTTTTGGCAAGGACCCGATCAACTATACTCATCATGCGCAGACCCACCTCCAAGTCGAAAGGCAAGCAAAGATGAAAAATGAATGACTTACAAGCAAAACTTGAGCGCGCCAACGACATGATCGAGATGCTGCAGAGCAGCTGCGGGAGCTAGGCATCCCCATTGAGTTTCAAAGTAAGCGTAAGCCCACCCCCGCCAGGATTTATGAATCGCGGGAGGGCCGGTGGTGATACAATGGTCACGTTTGCCGCACAGAAGATCTAGGCTGGACGCCCGCGCATCAGTTTGCGGCCTACCACATTCCAGATCAAGCACTTCAGCCACGGGCCGAAGCCGAGCCGCGGAAGGTTGTGTCTCAACCGCTGCCAGGGCACCGCGCGCAACTGGCGTCCGTAGCGGATCGAGGTGTGACCACCCAGGGCTTCCACCAGCGACATGGCGTCGTCTTGCACGATAGGAACGGGCGCCACACCATACGTGTCGAGCGCTTCGAACTCCCAGGGGCAGCGGAGATCTTGGTCGACGGGGCGCGTGCGGATGCGTGCAGCTAGGAGCTTGCGGGCACCGTTGCAGCTGACCAAGGTGGCTCCCGTTTTGACAGGTTCTCGTGAGAACCGCACGAGGGTACGACAGCCCACAGGGGCAACCGGAACAACCGCATATCTGATCACCGAAGATAGGCGCACAACATCCCACCCAACAGGGAGGGCCGCGATCAAATCATCCAGAAGGCTGATCAGATCATCCGGCAGCCTGATGTCGTCTTCGCAGATCAACGCCGCATCGCCACATTCCCCTCCAGCTATCCTCGTCCACAGAGCCAGATGCGACGCATAGCAGCCGATCTCGCCCGGGCGCAAAGGGGAAGTGAGAACACCGGAGGCGTCGCAGAAGTACCGGCGCAATTCGGAGGGTATGCTCAGGGCGTCGACGCCCTCGAAGCGGTTGAAGGGAACTCCGACACGGTCGAACTCGGCGCAGATACGCCCCAAGCGGTCGGTGCTGCGGGCAAGATTGATAACGAAAACCGGGAGCGCCATCAGCTCTTCCTGTAGGCAATACGCAGTGGGGCGGTGGGTAGTATCGTCCCACCGAGCCCTGAAAATGGCGAAGCTCGAAGGCAAATCATGACGCGGTGGCAAGAGTGAATTTCCGTCCACTAACAACAGTCTGAACACAGACGTCCTGACTCATTGCGGCACGGTGCCAATGGGGATCCAGCTCAAATCAGACAGCACCGACGATCAGCTCGCATACGTGGCATAGCGCAACTCGGTGCGCAGTAGCGCAGGATGCTTCGCGTAGGCGAGCCTTGCCTGCTTTGGTTCTCGGGCTGGTCGATAGGCCGCCATGATTGCGGCACCGACCGTTGGCTTGGATCACTGTGAGGTGCGCCTACAGATCGTCACGGGTTTTGCGCTCGTGCCGCATTAGGGCGGAGTGATGGTGCCGCAACGCCCTTGCTTCGTTGCTGTAGTTGCGGTGCTTCCAGGCCCCATTAGCCTTGCCTTTGGGCGCCCCGCCCCGCGCCCCGTGGAACCGGCATACTTTCCAGCCTCGCACCGCGGGGCAGTATTCATTTTTTTCACTAGGTCCATGAGGTTGGCCTTCATTTTTTGCTGTACCCCCAACTCCCCCTGGTTAACGTTTCCGACAATAGCTTGGCCACCATCATTCACAGTCGCATGCTGCACTTTGATCGTTTGCTCGCCAGCCGAGCGGTATTTCTTGAGGGCTTCTACCTGAGCCGCAAACGTTCGGGCGAGCTTGTTCATGTTCAACATGCTCGAGGCGCTGTCTTGCTGGGGGAATGGTTTCGGTGTGGGCCAAACGACGCGTTGCGACCATCGTGGCATTGTGGATTGCGGCCATCTGAGCTGCCAGCAGGGCCTCCGTCTCGCGTCCTTGGGATTGATGCCGTGCACCACCGAAAGCATGAAGTTCAACTCGTCCTTCGTGGCAACCTTTCCTAATGGAGTTTTGGCGGAGGGAGTGGGATTCGAATACCCCTCATTTTCCTTAGGAATCTCCATATTTCGAGAGTCTACCCACGTCCCTACCCACGATCAGAAAAGTTAGTTCGGCGGTCCGTCGACAGTCGCCATGCATCTACTAGAGACCCGCTGATCTCGGTAGCCTATATCGGCCCGGCCCGCGTTCGGGGCGGCCTCTGGCGTCCCTTGCAGCTCGTTTGTACCAGCGGATCCCGAAGACGAAGTGCCGAACTGCGCTAGGGTACGTCCGCGAGACCACATCCCCTCCATTCCCAGGCATCGGTTCAAAGTCGGTTTCGACTACTGGGTGACGTCTTATGGACATTCAGCTTCCCGTACTCGACGGATATGAAGCCACGCGCCGCATCAAGACCGACCCCAAGCTAAAGGCCACGCCAGTCATCGCCGTCAGCTCATTTGCCATGAAGGGCGACGAAGATGCGTTGCGCAGCGCAGCTGCCCGGGTCCTAGCAATTGCGGCCGTCCATGAGCGTCTCTACACTGGCGAGGATGCAAGCGTCGTGCGTCTCGACACCTTCCTCAGCGATCTGTGTGGCGAAATCGGCAGAGCTTGTGGTTGTCCCGATGGGATCACGACCGACGTCCAACGCGTGGATGTGCCGACTGACATGGCTATACCGTTGGCTCTGATCGTCAATGAGCTGGTGACGAACGTCGTCAAACACGTCGGCCCTCCATGCGGAATCAGTTTGCGCTCGGAGGGAGGAAACGCCCTGAAGCTCACCATCTCCGACACGGGACAAGGACCTCCGCAGAATCAACCGCGCCCAGGGTTGGGGACGCGCATTGTTGACGCCTTTTCCACGCAACTTGCTGCCAACGTGGAAACAAAGCGGGTGTCCGAGGGTTACACGATTGAGCTTACGGTGCCACTTGCTCCTACCCAGCGATGATTTATGCGCGTGCTCATCGTCGAAGACGAGGCGATCGTTGCCTTGCATCTTGCAATACTCGTCGCAGAGTTGGGTCACGAAGTGTGCGCGACTGCGGCGTCGGCGGCCGGAGCGATTGCACTAGCGACCCTACACAATCCCCATGTGGTTCTGATGGATGTTCGCCTAGCGGACGGTAGTAGCGGTATCGATGCGGCCAGGGAGCTCCACGCGCAACAGGCCCTTCGATGCATATTTCTCAGCGCAAACCTGGATGAACAGACAAGGACAGCACTTCTACCCTATGAACCAATCGACTTTGTTGGGAAGCCGGTGCTGCCGGTCGTCTTGCAACAAGCGCTGAAAAAAGCTCAAGATTTGACCGATGTTTCCTGATGACGGCAGCTCTGGGTTACTTTTTCGCATCGTGGGCACCCGCGGCGTTGATCGTGCCGGACTGCGCGGACTTGCCGAGGGGCAGCGAATTGCGATCGTGAAACGCAGAAGGGGCGGGAGGCGATTTCATTTACATTTATTGATCATTGATGCCGCTCTCACGCGCATCAAGGCGCGTCCCTTGAGTCAGCTAAGCTCCCGCCTGCTGTCGCAATTTTGTGCTCCGTGAATGGTCGGCGAAGTGCGATGACCGCAAATGTTGACCAACTTGCTTGGTGCGAGCTGAGCCCCTTCTTTCATCCAATCAGGAGTAGAGTCCAGGGTGAAGTTTTGACTGTTGCCGCGACTGACTGCAACGGCAAGCAGGTACTAATGTTCCCGTCTTTGCGGGGCTGACGACCCCTTGTAAATAGTCGCGCCAATCCCCTCATTAAAAAGACGCGCTCCACCGAGCCTGCCATGGCTACGCCGGCTCGGCCTTTCGCAGTCGATCATAGCGCTTGTTGTGCGTCTGAGGATTGGTCGACGGCTCGGGACACCCGCGGTCAGTAATACTGACCCCGTTCTACCCCCCTGTCAGCACACGCTTTTGCCCGCGCAAATCATGGCCCATGGAGTGCACTCTCACTGGGCACTCAAAGCATTCTGCTTCCTCAACTCTAAAATGGAGAAATCCTATGCACCGTTTCAAAGTAGCAGTGCTCGCTGGAGTTGCGAGTATTTCACTCGTTGGTGCTGCCTTGGCACAAACGTCTCCTTCTGCCTCTCCGCCGGCCACCAACGCGCCGATGGCGACGGCCCCTTCGACCGATCCTAATGCGCCATTGCCCGGCGCCAACAGCTTCACCGAGACCCAAGCCAAAGAGCGGATCGAAAAGGCCGGATTTACGCAAGTCAGCAATCTGAAGAAGGACGATCAAGGCATCTGGCGTGCCGCCGCGAAGCAAGGCGACAAGCAAACGAACGTCGCCTTGGATTTTCGCGGCAACGTAGTTGCCAAGTAAGGAGCTTTCCAATGACACGATCAGTGACTCATCTCTTCGACGACTACGGGCGGGCTAAGAATGCTCTGGCAGCTCTCGAGCGGGCCGGCTTTTCATCCTCAGAAGTCAGCCTCGTCAGTCGCTATCGCGACGATGGTACTCTGGCAGATGATGCAAGCGGAGCCGCGAAAGGGGCGACGGTCGGTGCCCTGGCCGGTGGTGGCACTGGCCTCCTAGCCGCGTTGGGAGTGATTGCCATCCCAGGCATTGGTCCGCTTGTCGCCGCTGGCGTCCTGGCCACGACACTCGCTGGTGTCGCTGGAGGTACGCTCGTTGGCGGATTGGTTGGCGCCCTGACGGACAATGGCGTCGATGAGAAGGACGCTCACGTGTACTCAGAAGGGGTGAGACGGGGCGGCACTCTGGTGACGGTCCGCGCGGATGACGCACGGGCGGTAGAAGCCGAGCGTATCCTCAACGAACAGCGGCCGGTCGATATCAACGCTCGTCGCATGTACTACGCTGATGCTGGCTGGTCTGCTTACGATCCCAAGTCACCAGGTTACACCAAGGAGCAGATCCGCAAGGAGCGCGAGACCTACGGGCGGCTACGTTGAATATTTGCAGTCAGTCGTAACCAAGAGGAGACCAACCATGAATTGGGATACCGTCAAAGGAGACTGGAAGCAGTTTTCCGGCAAGGTGAAAGAGCAGTGGGGCAAGCTCACTGACGATGAGCTCACGCAGATCAATGGAAACAGGGAACAGCTCGAGGGTAAGCTTCAGGCCAAGTACGGCTATGCCAAAGACAAGGCGAAGCAGGAAATCGACGATTGGTGCACTCGCACGAAGTAGGTCGTCTTTCGAAATTCCCTTTTAAGTCCCGCGGCAGCATCCTGCTCTGCGGGATCTTTTTTCCTCCGGGAGTGCCAACCCGTCGTACGTGCAGCGCATGTCTGGATCGGGTCGTGTGTCACGAGCGCCGCCATGCAAATGCCGTGAGCTCGATCGCGTTCGGCTCCGAGATCACCGTTTAGTTAGTTGATCGTTCATGCCGGCCCACAGGAGGAGGCCGCAGTAGCGTCGGCAATTTCGTCATCAACCGCGGCCGACGCGATGACAGCATCATCGCACGGGGATAATAGGCTGCGACAACAAGCAAGCTGACGCTCGCCCTTAAAGCCCTCCGAATGACAAATGCGTGCCATAGCTTTACAAAATAACGATCGTTTTTTGCAACTCCGATAACAGGACGTTCTGGCAAAAGTGCGCGCTCCTCTGAAATAACCAAGTCCTATCTGGGGGTCTATTGCAGCTGCACATGAAATGGCTCTCCGTCTAACGCAAATTCACCGGGGAAATTGATCGAGGAATAATCCACGCCGCTAATCTCAATTAGTGCCTACGTTTTTTAGGTCTCATGAGCGAGGAAAGAGGAACTTTGATCTTCAGCCCGCGTTCGCCGAATATCCCACCTGGAGACCGCCAATGACAACGCAAACGAATCCCGCACGCCCGAGAAACGGACCTCAAGTTTCTGATCCCCTTGCGACCGAGGACGAAGTCCGCACACTATTGTTCAATAGGATTTCCTGGGGCGCTGTGCTGGCCGGGGTCATGGTCGCTCTCGTTTCGCAGCTGATCCTCAACCTGATCGGAATTGGCATCGGCGCGGCATCCTTTGATCCGACAGCCAATGGCAACCCCGCCAGATCAACCTTTTCGCTCGCGGCTGGCATCTGGTGGGCCCTCTCCGGTCTCCTGGCAGCATTGGCAGGCGGATACACGGCGGGCCGTTTATCAGGAAAGCCAACAGAAACCTCCGGCCCCTGGCACGGGCTGACCGCCTGGGCCGTCACGACTCTTCTCGTCTTCTATCTTATGTCCACCAGCGTAGGTGCGATCGTGGGGGGAGCCTTCCGCACACTCGGCACCGTGGCCGGAGGCGCCGCGCAAACGCTGGGTTCAACAGCGCAAACGGCTGCTCAGGTGGTGGCGCCGACGCTGGCTCGGGCGGACCCCTTCGCGTCCATAGACCAGTCGATCCGTAGCGCCAGCGGGGGAACCGATCCCGCCGCCTTGCGGGACGCCGCGACTGCGGCCGTGCGCGCGGCGCTGACGAGTGACACCGCGGGACAAGAAGCTGCGCGCGAGCGCGCGATACAGGCCTTGGCAAAGGCCCAAAATATTGCCGTCGATCAGGCACGCACACGGGTTGCCGAGTACGAACAGCAGTACCGGCAGATCGTCGACGAGGCCAAGCGGCAAGCGACGGCGGCTGCGGACGCGACTGCCAAGGCAGTCTCCCGGGGAGCGCTGTTCGGGGCGATCGCTCTGATCCTCGGGGCGATCGCGGCATGGTTTGGCGGCCGTATGGGCGCGCTTGACCCCTCCGAGCTTGCAACGGCGCTGAGACGGCGTCGACTGAACTAAACCCATCTCTCCCCTCGTACCTGGAGTCCAGCAGTACCACCACGTCAAGAAGCTGATGCACACCGTTCGCGTCGACGAGCCCGATCCCAGGTTTGTCAACATGCTGCTGGAGCAATTTGGAGGCGCCAATGGGGAGCTCGCGGCAGCCATGCAATACCCAGTCCAGGGCCTGAACTGCGAGGACGCTGCTTGCAAAGACCTGCTCACGGACATCGGGACCGAGGAGCTAAGCCACCTCGAAGTCGTCGGAACTTCGGTGCGGATTCACCTTGCACCCATGAAATTCAAGCGTGAGTTCGCCGAGGTAGATCCCAGCGCCATAGCCGGCGGCGGCCGGGGTCAATCTGTTCAACTCGATGGGCAACCGCTGATCGGTGCCGCTTAAAAGGTCGAACACTATGAAATCGCCGGCTACACCACGGCGCGCAACCTGGCGCATCAGCTGAAAATGCCCGCGCTTGTCCACCTCCTGCAGCGGACCCTTGCCGAGCAGGAAAATGCCGACCAGATCCTCAATCAGGTCGCCCGACCACTGATGTCGGCGGCCAGAATGCCTTTGGTCGTGGAGGGCGTCTGCAACGGAAAAGTGGCGACTGCCAATAATCGAAAGTAGGGGCGAGTTTTCCAGTGTGCCGCGATGCGCCCCGCCGGTTCATCAGTCCGCGCTCGTTCCCAAGGGTCTCTGTTTCATCCGCATTTCGGGCCGCTCAGCCAAGAGCGCTGCTGCTGATGCCGGTGCTGGGTTGCGCAGCGAAGCATCTGGGATACCATCAAGGGTTTTCAAGTGAACTAAGTACGCCGTTAGGCTGAAGTGACTTTGGCGGCGAAGTGCGAACCGTCTCTAATTCCTCCTCGCGCGTCAGCAAGACGGTCATTCTTTCATGATTGATGGTCGCCACCAGCTCGTAGGGCGTGGTGGTGAGGGACGCATAGACCTCCAG
>Ga0075425_100007913_pt1 | contig 11250 bp, 10 predicted proteins | sample SoiMethybrSBSTD4_FD_75300 | JGI IMG/M metagenome (GOLD analysis project Ga0075425, IMG submission 75300) | Bulk soil microbial communities from a Populus tree surrounding site in Tennessee, USA - Soil MetaG P. TD hybrid SBSTD4 | ecosystem: Environmental > Terrestrial > Soil > Tree plantation...
TTCGGTCCGCCGAGATCCTGCAGGATCGCGACCTCGCGCTGGGCACGCGCCGCGGCGTGGCGGATGCGCCAGAACGTTGCACGGTGCGATTCGTGCGTCCCGTGCGAGAAATTGAGCCGGAAGATGTTCGTGCCGGCGGCGATGAGCGCGTCGAGCACCGCATCCGAATCGCTCGCGGGTCCCACGGTGGCGACGATCTTGGTATGGCGCATCAGCCTCGGAGCACCCGCGTAGCGGGGCTGTGATAAAAGTCTACAGCGGTGGGCGCCATCGTACCCGATGCCGTCGAGCGTTACCTGGCCGGATTGAATCGCGGCGGCGACGCGGTGCTCGCCGGTATCGCGAAGGCGGGCGCCGATCGGAACCTCCCCCTCGTGGATGCCGAAGTCGGCGCGCTGCTGCACGTGCTGGCGCTCTCGGCCGGCGCAACGCGCGTCCTCGAGATCGGGACGGCGATCGGCTATTCCGGAATCTGGCTGGCGCGCGCGCTTCCTCCGGGAGGAATCCTCCTGACGATCGAGATGGACGCCGATCGGGCCCGGGAGGCGCGCGACAACTTCGCGAAGGCCGGCGTCGCCGATCGCGCGAACGTCATCGTCGGGGATGCCGCGAGGATGGTGGCGAAGGTCTCGGGGCCGTTCGATGTGATCTTTCAGGACGGCGACAAACAGCTCTACACGCCGCTGCTGGATCGCCTGGTGGCGCTGCTGCGTCCGGGCGGACTGCTCGTCACCGACAACGTGCTCTGGGACGGCGACGTCGTGCCCGGCTTCCGCGACCGCCGATCGCATCCGGGCGACGACTGGCGCGCAATCGCCGAATACAACGAGAAGGTCGCCGCACATCCGTCGCTGTCGACCGCCGCCGTCCCGCTGCGCGACGGAGTCTCCATATCGGTGAAGAAGGAGCGCGAGCGATAACGTATGACACTCGAATCCTGGCTGGCGTCCGCGATCGCGGATGCCGAGAAGCGCGGACTGCCCGAGCTCAAAACGATGCTCGAGGCGCTCGCAAAGTCGACGGCGGTGCTCCGGCAGGCGTCGCGGTCATGACGATCGAAGAATTCGGCCGCCGTCTCCGCGCCCGAGAAACCACCTCCGCCGCCGCGACCGACGAATGCCTCGCACGCATCGATGCGGACAACGCGAAGCTGAACGCGTTCATCCTCGTGATGGCCGACGAAGCGCGGCGTCAGGCGCGCGCGCTCGACACGGAGCTCTCGGCCGGCCGCGATCGCGGACCGCTCCACGGCGTTCCCGTCTCCATCAAAGATCTGCTGGACGTGCGCGGCACGGCGACGACGGCCGCTTCGAAGGTCCGCGCGGGGCACGTCGCCGGCCGCGACGCCGCGGCGATCGCGCATCTGCGCCAGGCCGGCGTGGTCATCGTCGGCAAGACGAACCTCCACGAGTTCGCGTTCGGCACGACGAACGAGGATTCGGCATACGGTCCGGCGCGCAATCCGCACGATCCGTCGCGATCGCCCGGCGGATCGAGCGGCGGAAGCGCGGCCAGCGTCGCCTCGGGCATGGCGCTCGCCACCATCGGCACCGACACCGGCGGCTCCATCCGCATCCCGGCCGCGGCGTGCGGCATCGTCGGACTGAAGCCGACGATCGGCGAGGTATCGACCGATGGCGTCATCCCCCTGTCGCAGACGTTCGATCATGTCGGACCGCTGACGCAGTCCGTCGCCGATGCCTGTCTCGTCTACCATGCGCTGCTCGGCGATCACGCGGCGGCGCTGCCGGCCCCGCTGCCGCTGAGCGGGCTGCGCATCGCCGTGCTCCGGAAGTACTTCTGCGATGTGCTGGACGACGAAGTCCGCGCGCGCTTCGAAGAAGCGATCGCGCGTTTTCGGTCCGCAGGCGTGCACGTCGACGAGATCGACATCCACGGCGCGGAGGAGATCTCGCCGGTGTACCTCCACATCCAGCTGGCGGACGCGTCGACGTATCACGCGGCGACGCTCGATTCGACGCCGGATCTCTACACGCGTCCGGTTCGCCTGCGCCTGGAGATGGGGCGGTACATTCTCGCCGAGGACTATGTGCGCGCCCTGCAGGGACGCGAGCGCCTGCAGCGGATGACCGACGCCGCGCTCGCGCAGCACGACGCCCTGCTGCTGCCGGCGCTGCCGATTCCGGCCCCACCGATCGGCGCGACGACGGTCGACGTCAGCGGGAAACCGGAGCCTGTCCGCGCGATGATGCTGCGGCTCACGCAGCTCTTCAACGTCACCGGCCATCCAGCGATTGCGATACCGATGGGATCGACGGACGCCGGGCTGCCGTGCTCGGCGCAGCTCGTCGGCTGCCGCATGCAGACCGACGCATTGCTGCGCGTCGCTCTGGCGTGCGAAGGGATCATTCATCCATAGCGTCCGGCTGGCGCCGGGACGCTATATGACGCTCTGGCCTTCGCCCCGCTCGGGCTTCGCCGGCGGAATGTCCGGCGGCCCGGCCGGCGGCGGAATATCCGGCGGCGGAATCGGCTTGATGTCCGGCGGCGGGCTGTCGATGGGATCAGGCGGCCGGGGAATCTCGGGCCTGGGCGGCTGTTCAATCATGCAGCGCAGTTGCTGCAACAGTGCAGCCAAGCACGAGCTCGAGCGCAGTGAACGCGCGGCAGCGCGGTGCGACGAGGAGGAGCGGGGCGAAGGGGCCCCGCGAGCGACGAGCCGGGGTGCGGGGAGCCCCGCTGCTAAACGTCCAGCCCGATCGCGCGCATGAGGGCGAGCGCATTGCTGTGCTCGACGACGCCGGGCCTCATCCGGTAATCGAAGACCATACGGCCCTGTTCGAGGCGATCCTCGAAATGCATGTTGATCGCGCGGCCGGCGAGCTCTTCGGTGACTTCGGTCAGCGCGAGGTCGTGCGTCGTCACGAGTCCGATCGCGCCCGCGTCCACGAGCGCGCGCACAATCGCCTGGGCGCCGATGCGGCGGTCGTGGGAGTTGGTGCCGTGCAGGATTTCGTCGAGGAGAAACAGCAGACGCGCGTCGGCTCGCGCCGCGGCGACGACGGTCCGGATGCGGAGGATCTCGGCGTAGAACCGCGAATGACCTTCCTGGAGGGAATCGTCGACGCGCAGCGTGGCGCCGATTGCGAGCGGCGACAGACGGAGGCGCGACGCGTGCACCGGCGCGCCCGCCAGCGCCAGCACGACGTTGACGCCGACCGCGCGCAGCAGCGTGCTCTTGCCCGACATGTTCGATCCGCTCAACACGATCACGTGCGGATGCTCCCGCCCGAGCCGGACGTCGTTGGCGACGGCGGCTTCGTCCCTGAGCAGCGGATGCGACAGTCCCTCGGCGTCGAACACGGCCTCGCCGTCGGTGAGCTCGGGAAACGGATCCGACGGATGCTCGTACGCATAGGTCGCGACGGCGGACAGCGCTTCGAGCTCGCCGACGACGCGGAGCCACTCCGGGACGTGGCGGCCGTGCCGCGCATGCCAGTGATCGATCGCGACGGTGAGCTGCTCGGGCACGAGCAGCGCACGCATGATCGGAATGAACAGCAGGTTGTGGTTCGACGACTCGTACCATGACACGAGGGACGTCAGCCGGGCGATCGCGCTCGACGCGGGAATGCCGCCGCTCACGAGCGCCGTCTGCAGGGTGGTCAGCCGCGCGGCCGCAAACCGCTCGCGCTCGATTCGCGCGAGCAGTCCGGCGAGCAGCGACAGGTCGTCCGCCGGCCGCCCGATTCGCGCCATCACCGCAGCCAGCCTGCGGCGCCAGGGCCACACAATCAGCGACTCGGCGACGAGCCATGCGATGACGGGCGGCCACAGCGCGCCGTTCCGCCAGGCGGCGATCGTCAACGCGATCGTCACGGCGGCGCAGACGCCGCACAGCCACCGCAACGCTCCGAAACCGACCGGCGCGGTCGACGCCCATCCGGCCAGCGCACCCGTACGGCTCACCTGCTGTTCGGCCGCGAGGACGCCGAGATCCTCGCGGAAATCGAGATTGCCGCGGAGCTCGTCGACGGCGGCATGGCGCGCGTGGACGTCGCCGATCGACGCGCCCGCCCGCAGCCACGCCGCCAGCGTCGATTCGCCCGCTTCCGTCTGCGCGACGTTCAGCAGCTCGAACAGCGAGCCCCGCCCGAAAAGATCGAGATCGCGCGCGTAATCGTGCGTCTCGAGAAACGTCTCGCCGGCGCGACCCGTGCCGGCCCATCTGAAATCGAGGCGATCGAGGCCGCGCTGATAGATCCGCACGGCCCTGCGCGCGCGTTCGCCGCGCTCGATGACGCGCGCGTGGACGACGACGAGCGCGCCGAATCCGATGGCCACGGCCACGGGCCAGACGGCCGAGATCGTGGACGGCCCGAGGGCGAGCCACAGCAGCAGCACGAACGCGGCCGCGATCGCCAGCCGCGCGTTCGAGAGCCGGACGTGGGTGCGATCGATCGCGGCGGCGCGCCCGCGGCGATCCGCGAGGCGCCGCCCGTATTCGTCGCGGGGCGGGCTCATTCGAGCAGCGCGCGGGCGATCGCGACGTACTGGTCGGCGGCCGCATGGAGCTCCGCGATGGACACCGATTCATCGGCGGTATGCGCGTCGTGAACCGATCCCGGTCCGAACAGCAGCGGCTTCCCCCAGCGCGCGAGGAAGGGAATGTCGGTCGTGTACGGGAACACGGCGGCGTCGATGCCGGGCACCGTCGTCAGCGTGACGGGCGGGACGTCGAGGACGTGCTCGATCGCGACGCGGCGCTCGAGCGGCGCGATGGCGCGGCGCACGTCGCTGAAATCGCCGACCGTGCGGAACATCACCTCGGCTTCCGCCGCGGCCGGAATGACGTTCGGCGCGACCCCGCCGCCGATGAGCCCGATCGAGTAGTGCGTGCGGCCGAGTGCTCCATCCGAAGGAAGCTCGATCCCGCGCAGCTGCACGAGCGCGTCGACGAGCTTCTCAATCGCCGATTCGCCGAGCTCCGGGTACGACGAGTGCGACGCGCGGCCCGACGCGCGCAGGCGGACGCGCAGAATTCCGCGCGTCGCGATTCCGAGACGATTGTCGGTCGGTTCCCCGTTGACCAGGTACCGGCAGCCCGCCGGGGCCGCTCCGTTTGCGGCGACGGCGCCGTCGCTCCCGCGTTCCTCGCCGACGACGAATACGAGCCCGACGCGCGATTCGCCGGCCGCGCGCAATCGTTCCGCCGCGGCGACCTGCGCCGCGAGAATGCCCTTCGCGTCGCACGATCCGCGCCCGTAAAGACGATCGCCCTCCACGCGGCTCCCGAAATACGGCGGCACGCAGTCGAAATGCGTCGAGAAGACGACCGACGGCGACGTGCCGCTGTTCGCGATCACGTTGAAGCGGCTGTCGTCGACGCGCTGTTCCGTGACGAGGTACCCGCGCCCGCGCAGATAGGCGGCGAGCAGCCGGCCGCACTCGCTTTCGCGTCCGGTCGTCGAATCGATGTCGACGAGGCTGCGGGTCAAATCGACGATGTCCACTCCGGGGACGGCTGCCCCGCGGTCGACGGCGCTCATCGAATCCATGCTTCCAGCTCGGTGCGCGTGTCCGTGCGCGAGTCCCTGTACTTCACGATGACGGGAGTCGCGAGCGACAGTCCCCACTCGGGGCCCTTGCCCGCGCCGACGGCGCGGGAGCCCGGCACGACGACGGCGTTCGGCGGCACGACGAGCGGTCGATCGGCGGTCGGTCTGATGATCTCGCCGCGGACCAGATCGTAGACGGGCGTCGATCCCGTCAGCACCGTGCCCGCCGCGATGACGGCGCACGCCTTGACGATCGCGCCCTCATAGATTCCGGTGTTGCCGCCGACCAGCGCATCGTCCTCGATGATGACCGGCAGCGCGCCGACCGGCTCGATGACGCCGCCGATCTGCGCGCCGGCGCTGACGTGGACGCGCGCGCCGATCTGCGCGCACGATCCGACGAGCGCGTGCGAGTCGATGAGCGTCTGCTCGCCGATCCACGCGCCGATGTTGACGAACATCGGCGGCATGCAGATGACGCCCTTGCCGATGAAGGCGCCGTCGCGGACCGACGATCCGCCAGGCACGATGCGCGGGCTCGAGTTCCGGTCGAAGCTCTTGAGCGGCAGCGTATCCTTGTCGAAGAACTGCCATCGCGGCGACGCCGTGACGCCCGGCGACATGTCGACGACGTCGCCGAACTTGAATCCCAGCAGAATGCCCTGCTTGACCCACGCGTTGACGCGCCATCCGCCGGGGCTGGCCGGGTCGGGCTGCGCAGACCGCACTTCGCCCGTCGAAAGCGCGGCGCGCAGCCGGGCGAATGCCTCGCGCGCGGCGTCGCGGTCCGCGGACGCGCCCTCTGCGACCAGCTTTTCGATGTCGTCCTTGAGCATCGCCCGGCTGAAGCCTCGCGCTCCTAGACGAGCGCCGCGTTCAGGAGGCCCAGCTCTTTCAGCACCCTGTTGATCTTCTCGCGCGAGGCGGGCTGCGGCGGCGTCATCGGCAGGCGGTACTCTTCCTCGAGCAGGCCCATCGCCGCCATCGCGGCTTTCACCGGCACCGGATTCGACTCGACGAAGTTGATCTGCATCAGCGGGAGGATGCGCGCGTGTATCGTCCGCGCCGAGGCGAAATCGTTGCGCTCCGCCGCTTCCACCATCCGGACCATCTCGGCGGGAATCTCGTTCGACGCGACCGAAATGATGCCGCGGCCGCCCACCGCCATCAGCGGCAGCGTCAGCGCATCGTCGCCCGAGAGGACGATGAAATCGCCGGGAACCGCGCGGCAGATCTCGCACATCTGCGTCACGTTGCCGGACGCCTCTTTCACGCCGACGATGTTCGGCAGGCCGGCGAGCCGCACGAGCGTCGGGACTTCGACGTTGACGCCGGTGCGCCCCGGCACGTTGTAGACGATGATCGGCAGTCGCGTGCTCGCCGCCAGCGCCTTGTAGTGTTGATAGAGGCCTTCCTGCGTCGGCTTGTTGTAGTACGGCGTGACCGAGAGGAGTCCGGATGCGCCGCGCTCCTGCATCTCGCCGGCGAGATGAATGACCTCGGCGGTGTCGTAGCCGCCGGCGCCCGCGAGGATCGGCGTCCGTCCCTTCGCTTCGTCGACGAGAATCTCGACGATGCGCAGCCGCTCGGCATCCGTCAGCGTGGGGTTCTCGCCGGTCGTGCCGCACGGGCACAGGAAGTGAACGCCTGCGTCGATCTGGCGCCGGCCGAGGCGGCGGACGGCGGCTTCGTCGAGTTTTCCGCCCCTGGTGAACGGCGTGACGAGCGCGGTACCGACTCCGGTGAATGTTGTTCTCATGATGTCAGCCCCAGTACATCTTTCATCGTGAACCAGCCGCGCCGGCCGACGACCCACGTCGCGGCGGCGAGCGCGCCGCGCGCGAATCCCGATCGATCGCGCGCCGTGTGCGTGAGCGTGACGGTCTCGGCCGGACCGTCGAACCCAATCGTGTGCGTGCCCGGGATGTGACCGGCGCGCGTCGAGGAGACGTCGATTGCGCGCGGGAACCCCGCCTGCTCCATCGCCCGCTTCAGCAGCGCCGCCGTCCCCGACGGCGCATCCTTCTTCGCCGCGTGGTGCGCCTCATGGATGAACGCGCTGAAATCCGCCTGCGCGCCGAAGAGGGCCGCCGCGCGGGCGGCAATCGCCTCGAACAGCACGACGCCGGTGGAAAAATTCGGCGCGACGACGGCGGCGACGTTGCCGGCCGTCACCGCCTCGCGAATCGTCGCCTCGTCGCGCTGCCAGGCCGTCGTCCCGATCACGAGGTTGATGCCGCGGCGCGCGAGGACCGGCGCATTCTTCACCACGACGTCCGGCGTCGAGAAGTCGATCGCGACGTCGATGCCCTGCCACGCCGCGGCGTCGGGACCGCCGCCGTGCCGCGGCGACTGCGGATCGATGACGCCTGCGATCTCGCCGCCGTACTCCGCGGCGAGCGACTCGACCATGCGCCCCATCTTCCCGTGACCGACCAGCAGAATCCTCATCCCCATGTTCAGAAAAACGAATCGTGCAGCCGTTTCATCGCTTCGGGCACGTCCGCGTCGCGCAGCACGAACGTCAGGTTCCGGCGCGACGCCGCCTGCGAGACGAGCCGCAGCGGAATCCGATCGAGCGCGGCAATCGCGCGCCCGAACAGCGTCGCGTCCGAACGAAGATTCTCTCCCACCGCGCTGACAATCGCCATCTCCGGTTCGCAGGCCACCTCGGCAAAATGGCGCAGATTCTCGACGAGCGCGTCCAGCCGGCGCGTGTCGTCAATCGTCACGGACACGCTGACCTCGGAGGTCGTCACCACGTCGACCGCCGTCTTGAAGCGCTCGAAGACCTCGAACAGCCGGCGGAGGAACCCGTGCGCCATCAGCATGCGCGTCGAGGTGATGTCCACCACCGTCACACCGCGCTTGCAGGCAATCGCGGTCAGCCGGCCGTCGCCGAGGCGTCCGTCTGACGTAATCAGGGTGCCGCCGGCCGCGGGCCTGCGCGAGTTCAGAATCCGGACCGGAATGTTCTTGGTCACCGCCGGCAGAATCGTGCTCGGGTGAAGGACCTTCGCGCCGAAGTAGGCGAGCTCGGACGCTTCCGCGAACGACAACTGCGGCACGACGCGCGGTTCGTCGACGATCCGCGGGTCCGCGGTCAGCATGCCGTCGACGTCGGTCCAGATCTGAATCTCGTCGACGGCGAGGCACGCCCCGAAAATCGCCGCCGAGTAATCCGATCCGCCGCGGCCGAGCGTCGTCGTGACGCCGTTCGACGTCGCGCCGATGAAGCCGCCGAGCACGGGCACCCGCCCGGCCGCGACGACCGGCGCCACGCGATCGCGGCAGCGCTCGCACGTCTCGATCATTTCCGGCGCCGCCGCGGTGTGCTCGGCGTCGGTGACGAGCACGGTCCGCGCGTCGACGCCGGTCGTCGGAATGCCGGCGTCATTCAACGCGCCGGCGACGATGACGCTGCTGAGCACCTCGCCAATCGCGTGGACCGCGTCGCGCGATCGCGGCGACACTTCGCGCAGTACCGCGAGCGCGTGCACGAGCCCCTTCATTTCGGAGAGCTCGCGCCGGACGTGTTCGAGCACGGACGGGCGGCTCGCCGCGGTGACGCCGGTCGCCACGTCGACGTGGCGACCCGTCAGCCGGTCGAGAATGGCCGACGCTTCGTCGCCGCTGCCGTCCTCCGCGAGCCGCGCGATCTCGACGAGCCTGTCGGTGACGCCCGCCAGCGCGGACACGACAACGACAGGCGGCGAGCCGCTCGCGTCCCGTGCGTCGCCGACGATGCCGACCAGGCGCCGGATCGCATCGGGATCCGCGACAGAGGTGCCGCCGAACTTCATGACCGCGCGACGGGGAGTCGCGCGAGTGTCCGGGCGGGCCATCAGAGGAGGCCCTGGCAGCGCATCAGCTCGGCGTTGAGAATCGCCGCGCCCGCAGCGCCGCGAATCGTGTTGTGGCCGAGCGCGACGAACTTCCAGCCGAGTATCGGGCACCGGCGGAGGCGTCCGATCGTTATGGTCATGCCGCCGTCGCGGTTCGCGTCGAGAGCCGGCTGCGGCCGGTTGACGTCGCTCAAATAGACGATCGGGTGCGGCGGCGCGGTCGGCAGCTTCATGTCCTGCGGGAGTCCCTTGAAGGACGTCCACGCGTCGATGATCGCCGCCTCGTCCGGCTGCTGATCCAGCTGCACCGAAATCGAGCCGGTGTGCCCGTTCTGCACCGGTACGCGTGTGGTCGTGGCGCTGATCGTGACGGGATGATCGTCGACGCGGCGGCCCGACAGCCTGCCGAGGATCTTCTTCGTCTCCGTTTCGAGCTTCTCTTCCTCGCCGCCGCCGATCTGCGGGATGACGTTGCCGAGGATGTCCCACGACGCCACGCCCGGATAACCCGCGCCCGAGATCGCCTGCATCGTCGTGATAGTCGCGGCCTTGAGACCGAAGCGACGCAGCGGCGCGAGCGCCAACGCGAGCACGATCGCCGCGCAATTCGGGTTCGTCACGATGCGGCCGCTCCAGCTGCGGGCGGCCGACTGCGCGTCGAGCAGCGCGAGATGATCGCCGTTGATCTCCGGAATCAGCAGGGGGACGTCCTGTTCCATCCGGAAGTTGCGAGAGTTGCTGACGATGGTGTGGCCGGCCTGCGCGAACGCGCCTTCGATGTCGCCGGCGACGGACGAATCCAGCCCGGAGAACACGAGCCCGGGCGCGCGCGAGGGCGTCGCCGAGTCGACCATCATCCCCGCGACATCCCCCGGCAGCGGAGCCGGCAGCCGCCACGACGTGGCGTCGCGGTACGCCTTGCCCTCGGATCGCTGGCTCGCGCCGAGCCACGCGACCTTGAACCAGGGATGGTTCGCGAGCAGCGCGACGAACTGCTGGCCGACCATGCCGGTCGCGCCGAGGATGCCGACTTCAATGTGACTCATGACAGCTTCTTTCCAGAGTTCGTGTCGTTCGTGCCTTCGCGTGTTTTGCGGTTTCCAAAATAAAAAAGCCGACGCGTTGTGCGTCGGCTGATGTTCGCTCGTGTTGTTGTCTGACGTTTCAGCGTTCGAGCGTACCCTCAGCGACGCGGCAAACCCGCTTGGCCCGCTTCTTTCCCGCCAGGCGCGCGTCGGAGGTGAACTGCATCGGGCAGGCAGTATAGCATGGGAGGCGGATGCTGCAATGGTTGATGCATTCCTGGGAGCGTCGGCTGGTCGCGGTCACCACGGACCGCGTCGTCCGCCCGTTCGAGTGGGGACTCGACTGGATTCCCTCGAACGGTCATCGCGCCGACGCGGCGCCGCAGGACATTCTCGCCGACTGGGTGTCGCACGTCATGTCCGACACCGACGCGTTCTTCGGGACGCCGCCGACGACCGAGTACGCGTTCACCCCTGCGAGCGGCAGCGAACCCGGACTGCTGACGTTCCCGAGCGCGTTCGAAACGCCGCACGCCGAAAACAATACCGTCTACTGCCGGTTCTTTCCGGCCCGGGGCGACACCCGGCGCGCAGCCGCCGAGCCGCGGAGGCGGGCGGTGCTCGTCCTTCCGCAATGGAACGCGGACGCCGGCGGCCACGTGGGACTGTGCCGTCTGATCGCGTGGAGCGGTCTGAACGCGCTGCGCTTGACGCTGCCGTACCACGAGCGCCGCATGCCGCCGCCGCTGCGTCGCGCGGACTACATCGTCAGCTCGAACGTCGCCCGGACGGTGCAGGTCTGCCGCCAGGCGGTGATGGATGCGCGCCGCGCGATCGCATGGCTGGCGTCGCAGGGATATG
>Ga0075425_100007915_pt1 | contig 11250 bp, 9 predicted proteins | sample SoiMethybrSBSTD4_FD_75300 | JGI IMG/M metagenome (GOLD analysis project Ga0075425, IMG submission 75300) | Bulk soil microbial communities from a Populus tree surrounding site in Tennessee, USA - Soil MetaG P. TD hybrid SBSTD4 | ecosystem: Environmental > Terrestrial > Soil > Tree plantation...
TGCCGGCGGCGATCACCTTGAAGCCGCAGGCGCGCGCCCAGTCGACCTGCTCGCAGATCAGCGCCGGCTGGTCGCCCCAGGCGAGGCTGTAGACCACGCCCGCCGCCTTGGCCTTGCGGGCGAGCAGCGGGCCGGCGAGCGCGTCCGCCTCGACGTTGACCATCACGATGTGCTTGCCGTGGGCGATCGCGGCGAGCGCATGGCGGATGCCGGCCTCTGGGACCCCGGTCGCCTCGATGATCACCTCGATCTGCGGACAAGCGATCAGCGCGTCGGCGTCCGGCCCGACATGGGTGCCGCGGGTCTTCAGCGCCTCGGCATGCGACGTCGCCGCATAGGCGGCCGCGTCCCAGCCGGCGGTGCGCAGCTGATCGCGCGCCCGCGCCACGTTGAGGTCGGCGACGCCGACCACGTGCAGGCCGGGCGTGCGCCGCGCCTGGGCGAGAAACATCGTGCCGAACTTGCCGGCGCCGATCAGGCCGACGGTGACCGGGCGGCCGGCGGCGGCGCGCTCCATGAGCTTGGCGTGCAGGTTCATGCGTTCATGCTGTCATTGCGAGCGAAGCGAAGCAATCTCCGTTCACTTGCGCATGAGCGAGGGCCGCAGATTGCTTCGTCGGGCACAGGACATCCCTGCGCGATGTCCTGTGCCACTCCTCGCAATGACGCTGTCTTACTTGCTGCAGAGGGCGCGGGTGACGTAGCTCTCGATCACGCAGCGCGGCGGCTCGCCGTCGGGACGGTTGAGCGCGACCGGCGGACATTTCTCCGCGGTCTGAAAATCGATGCTGCTGCCCGAGGCGAAACCGGCCGCCTTGCAGATCGTCTCGGCGGCCGCGCGGCAGTCGGGCGCGCCGTTCGGCGCCACCGGGCAGGTCGCGCGCTGGGCGATCACCCGCGTCGTCGGGATGCGCGCCACCGCGCCGGCAGTGTCGGTCACCACGTTGCCGGCCCCCTTGGCGGCGTCGGTCGCGACGTCCGTGGCGGTGCCGGCCGCGTCCTTGATCCCGGAATTCCAGTTGCCGACCGAGGTCTCGATCCAGCGGCCAAACGCATCGACGAAGCCGGGGCGGTTCGGCTCGACCGACGGCGCGATCTTGGGCTGCGGCGCAGCCTCGTCCTGCGCCGCGACGGGCGCCTGCTGGCTCTGCGCCGCGCCGGCAATGAGGACGAAGGCCGCGGCGAAGCACGCGCGTGCGGTCCATCCGCCGAACACCGGGTGTGGTCGTGAAGCCGTCATCGTCCCCCTGGGCGCAGCGGCCGGAGCGCGCTGCGATCACACCACTACCCTAGCGCCGGGCATGGCGAAATTGTGGAACCGGAGCGGCGTTCCGACGACAGTGTCGATTCAACACGTCGAGAAATTGAGCCACGACGGCATTCCGGGCCACCACGACGCGTTGGGCAGATAGACGGCAGCCGCGATGCCCACAACCAGCACGGCGAGGCCGACCGTGAACCAGAATCCGAGCCGCTCCTCGATGATGGCGCGCGCGCGCTCACCGTAGCGATTCATCACGAAGGCGAAGGCGTAGAAGCGCACGCCGCGCGCGATGATCGAGAAGACGATGAACAGCCAGATATTGTAACCGGCAAATCCCGACGTGATGGTGACGATCTTGTAGGGGATCGGCGTGAGGCCCTTGATGAGAATGATTGCGGCGCCGTAGCACACATAGGCGTCGCGGAAGGATTCGACCTTCTCGCCCAATCCGTACATCCCGATCAGCCAGTGGCCGACCGTGTCATAGAGGTAGGCGCCGATCGCGTAGCCGAGCACGCCACCCGCAACCGAGGTGAGGGTGCACAGCGTCGCGTAGGCCCAGGCCTTCTCGGGCCGGGCGAGCGACATCGGGATGAGCATGGTGTCCGGCGGGATCGGAAAGAATGAGCTTTCCACGAACGACACGAGGCCCATGAGCCACGGCGCATATGGCTTGTACGCGGCGGCGATGCACCAGTCGTAGACCCGTCGAAGCATGCGCGTGCTTAGCGGCCGAACCCGGCAAAGTCCATCAGAGGCACCTGACGTCGCGACAAGGTGATGGCAAGGTGATGAGGACTCGGGTCAGCGCCGCTTCTGCAGGCGGCGCGCGCTCAGGGCTGCGACGCGCGGCCGCATCTTCTCGGCGGCGGAGGACTTGAGCAGCTTCTCGGCGATGCCGAACAGCCGCTCGCGGCGGTCCATCTCCTTCCACACGTCCTTCGGGTCGACGCCGGACGCGACCCACAGCACGACGAGGTTGTAGAGGAGATCGGCGCTTTCGCGCACCACCGCTTCGCGATTGCCGTGCAGCGCGTCGATGACGACCTCGAAGGCTTCCTCGCCGAGCTTCTTGGCCATCTTGGCGCGGCCGGCATTGAGGAGGCGCGACGTCCGCGAGGTCGCGGGGTCCTCGTGCTTGGCCGCCAGAACGGCCTGGAAGAGCCGATCGACCGAATCAGTCATGCCGGCACATTAGCGCGCAAAAGTTAAGACGAGAATCCTTCCCGTGCGAAAACATCGGGCCCGGCGGCCGGATGCCGGGCCCGATCGCACGTTGCGTCACCTACCATGCCAGTGGCCGTGCCAGCCGCGCCAGCCGCCCCAGTCGCTGCCGTAGCGCGGCGCATAGTAGGGCGCCGGCGCGTAACCATAACCGTAGCCCTGGTAGACCGGAGCGCGGTCATGATGCGATGCAGCGATCATCGCGATGGTGCCGGCGATCGCCGCGAAGGCGCCGAGCGCGGCGGCGCTGCCGTCGTTGCGATAGCCGACCTCGGTCGCGAGCGGCTGCGCCGCCGCCGGGGTCAGCCCGAAGGCCGTGAACGCGATCGACGCCGCAGCAGCGGCCGCGATCGCACGATTGAGTTTGGTAACCATGTTGTCCCTCGTGAATGAGCAGGATGCTCGGTGGAAACAACTTTGAATCTGCGCGCGCGATCCGCGGAAACGAGGGCAATCCAGATTATGTTTTCGCAATGTAGATCAACGAATGTTCAGGTATGCCAGCGCGCTGCGGCGCGCCTACTCCTCCGCCGCCAGCAGGCTGGCATTGCCGCCGGCCGCCGCGGTGTTGACGGTGACCACCTGCTCGAGCGCGAAGCGATGCAGATAGTGCGGGCCGCCCGCCTTCGGTCCGGTGCCCGACAGGCCGCTGCCGCCGAACGGCTGGGTGCCGACCACAGCGCCGATCATGTTGCGATTGACGTAGACATTTCCGTGCGGCAGGCGCGCCGCGATGTCCGCCGCGAGCGCGTCGATGCGCGAATGGATGCCGAGCGTGAGGCCGTAACCGTTGGCGGCGATGTCATCGACCAGCTGGTCGAGTTCGTCGCTGCGCCAGCGCACCACGTGCAGGATCGGACCGAACACCTCCTCCCTGAGGTCGCGCGCGCGGTCGAGGGTGACGATCGCGGGCGGCACGAACGTGCCGGCCTTGGGCAGCGGCCGGTCGGCGTCCCAGCGGAAGTACGCCCGGCCCTGCCCCTCCGCGTCGGCGAGCCAGCGGTCGAGCCGCGCCTTCGCGTCGGCGTCGATCACCGGGCCGACATGGGTCGCCGGGTCGCGCGGATCGCCGACGCCGAGCTCGCCCGCCGCGCCGGCGATCATCTCGATCACGCGCTCGGCGACCTCCTCCTGCACGCAGAGCAGCCGCAGCGCCGAGCAGCGCTGGCCGGCGGAGCGGAAGCTCGACGCGATCACGTCGTCGGTCACCTGCTCGGGCAGCGCAGTGGCGTCGACGACCATGGCGTTGATTCCGCCGGTCTCGGCGATCAGCGGCACGATCGGCAAGTTCTTGGCCGCGAGCGCCCGGTTGATCGCCCGCGCCACCTCGGTCGAGCCGGTGAAGGCGACGCCGGCCACGCGGGGGTCGCCGACCATCAGCGCGCCGACCCGGCCGTCGCCCGGAACGATGTGCAGCGCGGCCGGCGGAATGCCGGCGGCGTGCATGAGCCGCACCGCCTCGACGGCGACGAGCGGCGTCTGCTCGGCCGGCTTCGCCACCACCGTGTTGCCGGCGGCGAGCGCGGCGGCGACCTGGCCGGTGAAGATGGCGAGCGGGAAATTCCACGGGCTGATGCAGACGAAGGCGCCGCGGCCGCGCCAGCGCAGCTCGTTGGTCTCGCCGGTCGGGCCCGGCATGGCGGTGGCGGCGAGCGCGCGCGGCGCCTCGGCCGCATAGTAGCGGCAGAAGTCGGCCGCCTCGCGCACCTCGGCGATCGCATCGTCGAGCGTCTTGCCGCCCTCGCGTTGCAGGAGCGCGGTCAGGCGGGCGCGGTCCTGCTCGATGAGATCGCCCGCCCGCATCAGCGCGGCGGCGCGGCTGGCGAGGGGCGTCGCGCTCCAGGACGGAAAACCGGCGGCGGCCGCCGCCATGGCGGAGATCACGATCGCCTCGTCGCCTTCGACGACCTCGCCGATCTCGGCGCCGTCGATCGGCGAGGCGAGCGGACGCCGATGCCCTTCGATCGCGACGCCGTCGATCAGCGGCGCCGCCACCGGCTCGCGCGGCGCCGCGGCGCGCGTCTCGGCAAGGAGCGCATCGAGGCTCGCGCGGTGGCCGAGCTCGACGCCGGCCGAGTTGCGGCGCGCCGCGCCATAGAGGTCGCGCGGCAGCGGAATCTTCGAGTGACGGGCGGAGGTCGGATTGGCGATCGCACGCTGCGGGCGTTCGAGGATCTCGGCGATCGGCACGCGCGCATCGGCCGCGACCGAGACGAAGGACGAATTGGCGCCGTTCTCGAGCAGCCGCCGCACCAGGTAGGCGAGGAGATCGCGATGGCCGCCGACCGGCGCATAGACGCGGCAGGCAGCGCCGGGCGCGTCGGCGAGCAGCGCCTCGTAGAGCGCCTCGCCCATGCCGTGCAGCCGCTGGAATTCGTAGCCCTCGACGCCGCCCGCCTCCTCGACCGTGGTGGCGACGGCCAGCGCATTGTGGGTGGCGATCTGCGGGAAGATGCGCGGCCGCGCGGCCAGGAGCTTGCGCATGCAGGCGAGGTAGCAGAGGTCGGTCATCTGCTTGCGGGTGAACACCGGATAGTCGGGCAGGCCGCGCTCCTGCGCGCGCTTGATCTCGGTGTCCCAGTACGCGCCCTTGACCAGCCGCACCATCAGCCGGCGGTCGAGGCGTTCGGCGAGCGCGATCACCCAGTCGATCACGGCGAGGCTGCGCTTCTGATACGCCTGGATGGCGAGCCCAAAACCTTGCCAGCCGGCGAGCGAGGAGTCGGCGAGCACGCGCGCCATCACGTCGAGGGTGAGCTCGAGCCGGTCGGCTTCCTCGGCGTCGATCGTGAAGTTGAGATCGTGCGCCCGGGCGCTGCGGGCGAGCTCGATCACCTGCGGCACCAGCTCGCGCAGCACCCGCTCGCGCGACACCGCCTCGAAGCGCGGATGCAGCGCCGAGAGCTTGACCGAGATGCCGGGCCGGTCGGGCAGCGCCCGGTTGCCGCCAAGCCGGCCGATCGCGGCGATCGCGTCCGCATATGCGGCGAAGTAACGTTCGGCGTCGGCGGCGGTGCGCGCGCCCTCGCCGAGCATGTCGAACGAATAGCGCGTGTCCTGCGCGGCGGCGCGGTCGAGCGCCTCGCCGATGCTCTGGCCGAGCACGAAATGGGCGCCGAGCAGCCGCATCGCCTGGCGCGTCGCGGCGCGCACCGCCGGCAGGCCGAGCCGCCCGACCAGGCTGGCGACGATCGACTCCGGCGTCTCGTGCGCCTGGGCGATGCGCGCCGACAGGCCGAGCGCCCAGGCCGAGGCGGAAACCAGCAGCGAGTCCGAGCGTACCTCGTGGTGAGAGAAGTCGGCCGCCGTGAGCTTGTCCTCGATCAGGCGGTCGGCGGTCGCATTGTCGGGGACGCGCAGCAGCGCTTCGGCCAGCACCATGAGGGCGAGGCCCTCCTTGGTGGAAAGCGAATACTCGTGCAGGAAATCCTCGATCCCGCCGACCCCGCCGGCGCGCGCGCGGATCGCCTCGATCAGCGCGGTGGCGCGCGCATCGATCCGCGCCTCGGCGGCCGGATCGCGGGCGGCGTCGGCGAGGAAGCCGGCCGCGAGGTCCTCGTCGGCCGCCGCATAGGGTGCGCCAAACGGCGGCAGATCGGACGTCTCATGTCGGGACATCGCGCCAGGTTTCGGGTGCGCGGACATCGGGTCTCTCCCGGACAAACGCCATCGCGAATCGACCGCGGAGCCATCCGGCGTCCGCAAGATGGGCGCTTCGTGGTTCCATCGCAACCGGTCGGAGTGAGCCCGACGGCCGCAGGCTCGGCCTTGCCGGCGCCACCGCGCCGCCCCGCCGATGCCGCGCACGCGGCTCAGCATCCCGGTTGCGTCGCTTGCGCTTTCGCGCAACTTGGACTTTGCTGCGGTGCACGTCCCCGGCTGCCGCGGGCCTGTCCGAGCGTTAATGTCGCGGCGCCGCCGAGACCCGCGTATCCGGTCGCGGTGAGGAGATGGTGATGATGGCGTACGATCCGATCCGCATCGCTCGCGCGACCGTCCTGGTCGCGGCCGTCTCGACGATGCTCGCGGCGCCCGCCGTCGCCGATATCCGGCTGCGGTTCTCGCTCGGGCTCAAATTCGAAGGACCGTCCGCCCCGTTCCTGGTCGGCCTCGACAGGGGCTACTACCGGGCCGAGGGGCTGGACGTCACGTTCGACAATGCCGCGGATCCGCTGGAGATCATCAAGCGGGTCGCGGCGGGCGACTACGTCATGGGGTTCGGCGACATCAACCTGCTGATGCGCTTCCGCGACGAGAATCCGAAAGCGCCGGTCACCGCCATATTCATGGGCTACGACCGGCCCGCCTACGCGATCGTCACCCGCAAGAGCCGCGGCGTGACCCAGCCGAAGGACCTCGAAGGCAAGCGGCTCGGCGCGCCGGAGACCGACAGCGCGTTCGCGGCCTGGAAGATCTTCGCCAAGGCGAACGGGATCGATGCCGGCAAGGTGACGATCGATCGCGTCAGCTTCCCGGTGCGCGAGCCGATGCTGGCCGCCGGCCAGGTCGATGCGGTCACCGGCTACTCGTTCTCGTCCTACATCACGCTGAAGGACCGCGGCGTGCCGGTCGACGACATCGTGGTGCTGCTGATGGCCCACTACGGCGTCGACCTCTACGGCAACGCGATCATCGTCAATCCGAAGTTCGCCGCCGAGCAGCCGGACGCCGTGAAGGGCTTCCTGCGCGCCTACCTCAAGGGGCTGAAGGAGACGGCGCACAACCCCGCCCACGTGCTGGACTCGGTGATCAAGCGCAACGAGGAGGCCAACAAGGCGACCGAGCTCGAGCGGCTGCGCATGGCGCTGCGCGACAATATCCTGACGCCGGACGTGCGGCAGAACGGCCTGGGCGGCATCGACGCCGCGCGGTTCGACAAGGCAACCGACCAGATCGCGCAGACCTACAGCTTCAAGACGCGGCCCAAGCTCAGCGATGTCTTCGATGCGTCGTTCCTGCCGCCCGCCGAGGACCGCAAGGTCAATTGAAAGCTCCCTCCGCGGTCATTCCGGGACGCCACCGATCTCGCGTTTACGCGAGATCGGCATCAATATGTTCCAAGTCGGCAATAGCCGACTTGGATGGCGGCGGGCCCGGAATCCAGAAACTCCGGATTTCCAGTTGTCTCGGAATCCGGGCTCGCGCCTTCCGGCGCGCCCCGGAATGACGGCGCAGGCATTTCAACAGGCCTTCTAACCCTGCTGATGGATCGCGCGCCCGTCCGCGAAGGCATCGGCCAAGGCCTGGGCGAACTGATCCACCGCCTCGTCGGCGCCGGCGCGCACGCACACATTGCAGGCGACGGTGGGCAGCCGCGGCAGCGGGGCATCGTCCCACACGCTGAGGTCCGCGCCCATCGAGATGCAGCGCGGCAGCCCCATGACGCCGAGTCCGGCGCTGACCGCCGGCGCCAGGCTCGCAATGCTGGTCTCGGTGAACGACCGGCTGTAGGCGCGGCCGGCGCGGTCGAGCGCCTCGATGACCTGGCGGTTGATGAGACACCGCTCGCCGTGGCCGACCAGCGGCACCGGGGCATCGGGATCGACCCGGGTCAGCGGCGCCCGCACCCACACCAGGTCGTCGATCCAGTGGAAGCGCGCATCGCCGATGGGATCGGGGACCGACACGGCGAGCGCCACATCGAGCTCGCCCTGGTGCACCTCGCGCACCAGCGCCACGCTCCCGCCGCTTTTGACGTGGATGCGCACGTCGTGCCGGCTTTCGCGCTGCTTGGCCACCGTACGCCAGAGGGTGTCGACGACGAAAGCGCCGGGCACGCCGACGCGGATGACGTGCGGCTCGGCCGGCGCAGCGGCGGCCAGATTCAAGATCTGATCGTTGATCGCGAGCAGTCGCCGCGCGGAGCCGAGCACGCTCTCGCCCATCGGGGTGAGCAGCACGCCGGGCGCGCTCTTGTCCAACAAGTCGCCGCCGAGCAGCTGCTGCAGGCGCTTCACCTGCGCGCTCACCGCCGGCTGGGTGATGCCGAGCGACTGGGCAGCGCGGGTGAAGCTGCGCATGTCGACGACCGCGACGAAGGTGCGGAGAAGCTCCGTCGGGATGTTGGTCATGGGCCGCCGGTTCCCGGGCCGCGCCGGGCCGTTATGCGCACAGACATGATCGCCCCCCTCCCCGCGTGTTGCCCACGCCAGGATGGACAGTATTGAAAATGACGCCCCTGAAGAGTGTTATTACATCCTTCGGTTGATTCCACAAATGGTCTTGCAAGCAACCGATCGTGAATCTCACCTGACGTAACGTCATCTTGGTAGTGGAGAGCGTGGTCCCGCCCGGCTCCCGGCGATGCATGCCGGGCAAAATGCGCTAAGCTGGCGACCTCCCGCAGCCTGGCCTATCCCCATGGATTTGTTGCGTATCTATGCCCGCGTGCTCGCCCTCCTCGGTCCCGAGGCGCGGCTCGGCTGGCTCTTGGCATTGGGCAACCTGGCGCTTGCCGCCGCCCAGTTCGCCGAGCCCGTGCTGTTCGGCCGCATCATCGACGCGCTCGCCGGTGGCGCGCGCGCCACGCCGGCGCCGCTCTCGACCATCGCGGGACTGGTCGCCGCCTGGGTCGCGTTCGGGCTGTTCGCCATCGCGGCCGGCGTCTCGGTCGCGCTGCATGCGGACCGGCTGGCGCACCGCCGCCGCCACGCGATTCTCACGACGTATTTCGAGCACGTGCTGCAGCTCCCCCTCGCGTTCCACGGCGGCTCGCATTCGGGCCGCCTGATGAAGGTGATGCTGTCCGGCACCGATGCGCTGTGGAGCCTGTGGCTCGACTTCTTCCGCGACTCGTTTGCGTCGGTGGTGATGATCACCGTCATCCTGCCGCTGTCGCTGCTGCTCAACTGGCGGCTCGGGCTGACCCTGATGGCGGTCGCGACCGTGTTCGGCGTGCTCACCGCGCTGGTGGTCGCCAAGACCGACACGCTGCAGCGCACGGTCGAGCAGCACTACTCGAACCTCGCCGAGCGCGCGTCCGACACGCTCGGCAACATCGCGCTGGTGCAGGGCTACGCCCGCGTCGAGGCGGAGGTCTCGGGCCTGCGCCACGTGGTCGACAGTCTGCTCGCCGCGCAGATGCCGGTGCTCTCCTGGTGGGCGATCGTCGCGGTCATCACCCGCGCCTCGACCACGCTGACGCTGCTCGCGATCTTCCTGTGCGGCATCTGGCTGCACTACCGCGGCGAAGCCTCGATCGGCGACATCGTCATGTTCATGAACTTCTCGGGCCTGCTGATCATGCAGCTCGAGCGCTTCGTGCGCTTCGTCAACAAGGTGTTCATGGACGCGCCGCGCCTGCGCGAGTTCTTCGACGTGCTCGACACCGTGCCGGCGGTGCACGACCGGCGCGACGCCGTCGACCCCGGCCGGCTGCGCGGCATGGTCGAGTTCGCCGCCGTCTCGTTCTCCTACGACGGCAAGCGCCCCGCGGTCGCCGACCTCACCTTCACGGCGCTGCCGGGCGAGACCGTGGCGCTGGTCGGCGCGACCGGCGCCGGCAAGTCGACCGCGCTCGCGTTGCTGCACCGCGCGTTTGATCCGCAATCCGGCATGGTCAAGATCGACGGCATGGACATCCGCGGCCTCAAGCTCGCGGGGCTGCGCCACAACATCGGCGTGGTGTTCCAGGAGGCGCTCCTGTTCAACCGCTCGATCGCCGAGAACCTGCAGGCCGGCAAGGCGGACGCGACCGAGGCCGAGATGCGCGACGCCTGCGCGCGCGCCCAGGCGCTCGAGTTCATCGAGCGCAATCCGGACGGCTTCGCGGCGGTCGCCGGCGAGCGCGGCCGCGCGCTGTCGGGCGGCGAGCGCCAGCGGCTGTCGATCGCCCGCGCGCTGCTCAAGGATCCGCCGGTGCTCATCCTCGACGAGGCGACGAGCGCGCTCGATGCCGGCACCGAAGCCAAGGTGCAGGCGGCGCTCGACGAGGTGATGAAGCACCGCACCACCTTCGTGATCGCGCACCGCCTCTCGACCGTGCGCAACGCGACCCGCATCCTGGTGTTCGATCAGGGCCGCATCGTCGAGAGCGGCAGCTTCGACGAGCTGGTGGCGATGAACGGGCGCTTCGCCGCGCTGGCGCGCGCGCAGTTCATGGTCGGCACGGCACCCGGAGCGCCGGCGGCGCTCGCGCGCGCCACCGAGGATGTCGAGGCGCCGGGGGAGTTCGCCCCCAGCAAGGCATCCGATTGAGGCGGAGGTCCGCATGGACAAGGCCGACCCGCACGAGCAGATCGCGCAACTGGAAGCGCAGATCGAGAGCCTGGCCGAGACCGTCGAGGGCTGCCGCAAGATCAGGCTGGTGGCGAAGGCCGCCATCGCGGGCGGCGCCATCCTGGTCGCGGCCATGATGCTGGGCGCGGTGCGGACGGATATTGCCAGCCTGTCCGGCGCGACCGCGGCCGTGCTCGGCGGCATCGTGCTGCTCGGCTCGAACCGGTCGACCGCCGACCAGGCGCTGGCGAAGATGCGGAAGGCCGAGGCGCGGCGCGCCGAGCTGATCGATACGCTGGAGCTGCGCCAGGTCGACGGCCGGCTCGCGCCGCTGGAGCCGTAACACCCCGAATGCAGAAGCAGCGCCGGCCGCTCGGCCGTACCGCGCCATTGACAAAGAGTACTCTGTATCATAGAGTACTCTGACCGGTGACATCCGTTTTCGATCGACGGGAGGTTTCGATGCGACGTACGGCTTTGATCGGCTTGCTCGCGGCGACGCTCGGCTCGGCGGCCATCGCGGCGGAGCGGTTCGACTATCAGGT
>Ga0075425_100007916_pt1 | contig 11248 bp, 9 predicted proteins | sample SoiMethybrSBSTD4_FD_75300 | JGI IMG/M metagenome (GOLD analysis project Ga0075425, IMG submission 75300) | Bulk soil microbial communities from a Populus tree surrounding site in Tennessee, USA - Soil MetaG P. TD hybrid SBSTD4 | ecosystem: Environmental > Terrestrial > Soil > Tree plantation...
TCGCAGGTCATGGCGAGGCCCGAGGGCGTTCCCTTGAGCAGCAGGACGGCCGCGTCGCCGCCGGGACCCTGCACCGTGTTGGTGCGCACCGTGTGGTCGTACTGGGTCCAGATCCAGGCCTTGCTGGCGAATTCCGGCGTGGCGAGCAGGCGCTCCAAGGCCTCGCGGGGATCGCCGGGCGGCGGCACCGCGGGAGCCTGCCAGCGCCGGGCGAGATCCGCCGGCTCCGCGACCGGCCGGCGGTAGACCGGGGCCTCTTCGGTGAGCGGCCGGATGGGGAGGTCCGCCGCGGTTTCGCCGCGCCAGCGCAGCACGGCGCGGCCGGTCGCCGTGACCTCGCCGACGTTGGCCACCTCCAGGCCCCAGCGGCGGAAGACCTTCTCGAGCTCCTCCTCCCGCCCTTTCCTGGCCACCAGCACCATGCGCTCCTGCGACTCGGAGAGCATCATCTCGTAGGGGGTGAGCCCGGGCTCGCGCAGGGGCACGCGGTCGAGCTCGAGCCGCAGACCGGTGCCGCCGCGCCCCGCCATCTCGAACGTCGAGCTGGTGAGGCCGGCCGCGCCCATGTCCTGGATGGCCACGATGGCGCCGGTGCGCATGGCCTCCAGGCAGGCCTCCAGCAGGATCTTCTCGGTGAACGGATCGCCCACCTGGACCGTCGGACGCTTCGCCTCGCTCTCGCGGTCGAACGACTCCGACGCCATGGTGGCGCCGTGGATGCCGTCGCGGCCGGTGCGGCTGCCCACGTACAGGATGGGGTTGCCCGGTCCGCTCGCGCGGGCATGGAAGACGCGGTCGCGCCGGGCCACTCCCAGGGCGAACGCGTTGACCAGGATGTTGCCGTTGTAGCAGGGGTGGAAGCCGGTCTCGCCGCCGACGGTGGGGATGCCCACGCAATTGCCGTAGTCGCCAATCCCTCTTACCACGCCGTCGATCAGGAAGCGCATGCGCGGCGCGTCGATCTCGCCGAAGCGCAGGGCGTCCATGCAGGCGATCGGCCGGGCCCCCATGGTGAAGACGTCGCGCAGGATGCCGCCGACGCCGGTCATCGATCCCTGGTAGGGCTCGATGAAGCTCGGATGGTTGTGGGACTCCATCTTGAAGACGGCCACCCAGCCGAAGCCGATGTCCACGACGCCGGCGTTCTCCCCCGGGCCCTGGAGCACGTGCGGCCCCTGGGTCGGAAACTCCTTGAGGTAGACCTTCGAGGACTTGTATGAGCAGTGCTCGCTCCACAGGGCGGAGGTGATGCCGAGCTCGGTCCAGTTGGGCTCGCGGCCGAGGATCTGCCGCAGCCGGTCGAATTCCTCCTCGCTGAGACCGATCGAGCGGGCGGCCGCAGCGGAGACCGCGGGCGTTATCTGCGAAGAGGCGACCGTCATCGCGACGCTCCGAGCAGATGGCGGCTCCCCGCTTCGACGGCGCTGGCGAGCAGCAGGAGGCCGTCGGTGTTGGCGAGGATCGGCTCCGAGCAGCGCTCCGGATGGGGCATCAGCCCGAGCACGTTGCCGGCGGCGTTGCAGATGCCGGCGATGCCGTGCGCGGCGCCGTTGGGGTTCCACTGCGGGTCGGAGTCCGCCCGCGCGCCCTCCGGCGTCACGTAGCGGAAGACCACCTGCCGGCCGGCCTCCAGGGCGTCGAGCCGCTCGGGCGCGTCCTCGTAGTTCCCCTCGGCGTGGGCGATGGGCAGGCGCAGGACCTGGCCCTCGCGCAGCTTCCAGGTGAACGGCAGATCCGTCCGCTCGACGCGCAGGTGGACGTCGCGGCACAGGAAGCGCAGGTTCTGGTTGCGCCGCATGGCGCCGGGCAGCAGCCCCGCTTCGAGCAGGATCTGAAAGCCGTTGCAGATCCCCAGCACCAGCCCGCCGGCCGCGGCGTGCCGTTTGACCGCGCCCATCACCGGCGACAGGGAGGCGAGCGCACCGGCCCGCAGGTAGTCCCCATAGGAGAAGCCGCCGGGGAGCACCACCAAGTCGCACCCCTTCAGATTGTCGTCCTGATGCCAGAGAAAGGTGGCGTCGCTCTCCAGGACGTGCTTGAGGACGTGATAGACGTCGTGGTCGCAGTTGCTGCCGGGGAAGACGACGACGCCGCACCTCATACGGCAGCCCCGTCGAGCAGCTCGACCGAATAGTCCTCGACGACCGTGTTGGCGAGGAGCTTCTCGCACATGTCGCGCAGCTCCCGGCCGGCGGCCTCGCGGTCCGTCGCGCCCAGGGAGATCTCGAAGCTCTTGCCGGCGCGGACGTCCTCGACGGCGGGAAAGCCGACGCGGACCAGAGCGTCGCGGATGGCCTTGCCTTGCGGGTCCAGGATCTCGCGGCGCGGATAGACGGTGACTCGTGCCTTCACTTACCTCACCTCCAGCCAGGGGGTCGGATGGTCCTGCTCGGTGATGGCCAACCGCGCGGGGGAGGCCTCCCGGTCCAGCGCCTCGCCGATGGCGGCCGCCGCCAGGGCGGGCAGGTTGTTGGTCCGGGAAAGGTGGTAGAGAGCCACCCAACGCAGCCGGTCGCCCAGCAGCTCGGGAAGGCCCTCGGCGGCCTCCCGGTTCGACAGGTGGCCGTGGCGCCCGGCCACCCGCTGTTTCAGGCTCCAAGGATAGGGGCCGTTGCGCAGCATGTCGAGATCGTGGTTGGTCTCCAGGATCAGCAGATCGAGATCGTGGAGGCGTCCCCAGGCCAGGCGGGTGCGACAGCCGAGGTCGGCCACCAGGCCCAGCCGGCGGCCGTGCGAATCCTGGACGAGCAGCCCGACCGGCTCCGCCGCGTCGTGCGGCAGACTGAAGGGCTCGACGACGAACCCGGCCACCTCGCGCGGCTCGCCCGAACGGATGTCGACCGCCGTCTCGACCACCTCGCCGCGGAGCCCGGCGCCGTCCAGCGTACCCGCCGTTCCATAGACGGGCAGCCGGAGCTTCTTCGCCAGCCGTTGCGCCCCCCGGCAGTGGTCGCCGTGCTCATGGGTGAGCACGAGAGCTTCGAGGGAGGCGGGATCGAACGCCAGCCGCTTCATCCGCCGCAGGAGCTCGCGGCACGAAAAGCCGGCGTCGATCAGCAGCCTGTGCGGGCCGGACTCGACGATCACGGCATTGCCGCCGCTGCCCGAGCCCAGGATGCCGATCCGCAACGGCGGCCTCTCCGGGAGGGGGAGGGGGGGCGCCGCCGCCGGTGCGCGTTCCCCGGGGGGCGCCGGAGCCGTCTCGGGCGGCCGGAAGAAATCGAAGACGCTCTGCTGGCCGGCAGAATCGAGCGTGCGCCGGCGTCTGGAGAAAGGGTTTGCCAAGGGATCTACCGCCCGAGGACAAAGTACCACATTTTGTGGGGCATGAACCCAAGTGTGCTAGAACTTGTATTCCTTCCCCTGCTCGAGGAATTCGAGGTCCGGATTGTGGAGCTGGCGGACCTCCTCGTGGATCCGCTGCACGCACGGCGGCTTCAGGTGATGGAGGAGGATCGGGACCTTCCTCTGCAGCTTGCGCAGCTCGCACTCGAGGGTCTTCGGGGTGAGGTGGAGCGAGAGGTCCGCCACCTGCTGGAGCGAGGTGTCGAAGCTGGTATCGATCCCCAGGGCCTTCAGATTGGGCGTGCGGTTGGCGATCTCCCAGAGCCGGTGGGTCGGCCCGGTGTCGCTCGACCACAGCACCGCGGCGCCGTTGCCCTCGATGAGAAACCCGTGGGTGGGGACCAGGTGATCGACCGGGATGGGCGTGAACTTGACGCCGTCGATGATCACCGGCACCTCGCTCTCGAGCTCATGGAACTGGACCGCGGGCACCAGGTGGTTGGGAAGACGGGTGAAGTCCGGCCAGGTGGCGTTATTGAACAGATACTTGCGCAAAGCGTAGATCGTCGCCGGCGAGGCGTAGATGTCGATCGCGCCTTCGCTCTTGCCGTAGACGTTTTCGATGAAGAAAGGCAGCGAGTTGGTGTGGTCCATGTGGGAGTGGGTCAGCAGGATCGAGCGCACCCCCACCTGCCGTTCGATGGACAGGGCCTGCGAGAGAGACCCCGCGTCCAGCGCAATGGTGCCGTTGACCAGGAGGCAGGTCATCCTGCAATCCAGACTCTCGCCTCCATAGCCCCCGAGGACCTCGACAAGCATATATAGAGGAGATTGTATCCCCGTCCCATCCAGGGGACAAGGAAAATGGGAGAACGGCGGGCACGTAGGCCCGCCGCTACACCCGACCAGCCTGCCGTCCTAGAACCGCGTCCCGATCCAGAACTCGGTCTTGAAACCGCTCGTCCGCACTCCCACCGGCGGCTTGTAGAGCTTGGCGAAGTCCCAGTTGAAGTCCAAGCCGTAGAGGCGGGCGGTGAGACCCCAGCCGTAGGAGGCGATACCGTCCTTGAACCGCTTGGTGTCCGAGTCGTAGAAATCGAACTTCTCGAAGTCGTTGAACCAGGCTCCGGCGACGTCGAAGAACAGCACGCCGCGGATCCCCTGGAAGGCGACGAGCGGCGTGGCGACGAGATCGATCAAGGGGAACCGGTACTCCAGGTTGGCGAAAAAGGCCCGGTCGCCGACCAGCGAACGGAAGGGAACGCCGCGCACCGTGTCGAGCCCGCCGAAGTAGAACGGGCTCGGGGAGTTGCCCTCGGCCGCCCCGGCGAAGACGCGGAACGCCAGGTTGCTCCGGGTGGTCAGCGACACGTACTGGCGGACGTCGAACGAGGCGTTCTCGAACAGCGTCCCGCTCCCCTTGAGGTCGGGGCTGTAGGCGAGGCCGAGACGCCAGCGACGGCCGGAGAGGGCTCCATAGTTGGCGAAGATCGCGGAATCCCCCACGATGGCGCCCTGGATGAGGGGGAAATCGTCGGAGAGCTCGGCGAAATCGATGAAGCCCTCCCGCGTCAGGAAGGGGATGGCGACCCGGCGGTAGATGTAGCCGACCCCGAGCTCGGCGCGATGGTAGAAGGTGAACGGGTAGCTGATCGAGCCGACGGCGCCGGAGAGCTGGCTGGCGACGCGGCCGCGATCGATACGGTCGCGGATGGGATCTCCCGTGTTGTAGAAGGTCCGGTCGTCGAAGATCTCCGCCGTCCACTGCCAGCGCCGCGAGAGGTCCGCGTAGACGACGTCGAAGTTCGAGAAGCTGTCGATCGAGCTCAGGTTGGCGAGGATCCGCCGGTTCCCCAGGTAGTCCGAGAAGGTCAGCAGGATGCGGCCCAGATAGCTCTGGTCGCTGTTCACCCCGATGTACGAGGTGGCGTCCTCCAGGAAGAACTTGTGGCCGCTGTACTTGTCCTTGTTGCTGGCGTCCATGCTCACCTCGATTTCGGGCTTGAAGGTGGGCAGGTCCTTGGCCAGCGTGGGCTCCGCCGGGATCTGAACCGTCTGCGGCTCCTTGACCGGCTCGTCCGTATTGGTCACGTACAGGTTGAAGCTCCCCTTCCAGTAACCGCCGAAGACCAGCCGCTCCTTGCCCTCGGTCTCGGGAAGCACGGTCGGCATGAAGGCGCCGGTCACCACGTCGGTGTACTGGCGCAGCTGGCCCGTGGCGAGCTCGAGGCTGAAGATGTTCTCCGGCCCGCCGCGGTCGGAGGTGAAGTAGATCCGCTTGCCGTCGGGCGAATAGACCGGGTCGTTCTCGTTCGAGTCGCCGGTCGTCAACGCGTACCGGGTGCCGGGCTTGTCGAGGTCGATGCGGAAGAGCTTGGCGAAACCGGTGCCGACCGAGGAGACGAAGACGATCGTGCGGCCGTCCGGCGAGTAGGCGGGCGCGCCGTCGAACAGATCGTCGTTGGTGAGGTTGGTGATCGTCCGCGATTCGATGTCGAGCACGAAGATGTCGAACTTGCCCGCGCGCCAGCCGGAGAAGGCGATGGACTTGCCGTCCGGCGACCAGACGGGCGCGGTCTGCTGCTCGATCTGGTCCATGTCGATGATCTCGCGCAGCTTGCCGTTGAGCACGTCGATCAGCAGCAGGCTGCGCCCCTTCTCGCGCTTGGCGAAGACGGCGATGGTGTTGCCGTCCGGGGAGAAGGTCAGATCCCGTCCCAGCTTGCGTCCGAGGGTGAGCTCCTGGGCGACCAGGTACTGATACTGGTCGGAGAAGCCGCGGGTGAGATTGCGCAGGAGCTTGCGGTTCTTGGTGTCGAACAGGACGACGTCCACGTCCCCCTTGTAGGCGCTGAGGGCGGCGACCAGATCGCCGGACGGCGACGACACCGGCGAAGTGGTCTCGCCGCTCTCCTGTTGCTCCTCGACCCGGAAGACCTTGCCGAAGTCGGAGGGCTCGCCGGTCTCGACCAGCTGCGGCAGGTACTTCTTGCGCAACCAGCGCCGGAACTCGACGTCGAAGTCCTCCGGCTCTAGCTTGAAGGCCCGCTTGACCGCGCGGTCCACGCGCGAGCCGATGGTGTTGCGCACCTCGTAGAGGAAGTCGAGGAACCCTTCCTTGCCCCAGCGCTCCTCGATGAAATCGAACACGGCGTGGCCGAAGCGGTAGGCGAAGAAGCCGCCGAAGTCGGTGCGGGTCACCGACGGGATGCGGTCGTTGACCACCGCGTCGCGCAGGTACATGCGGTCGCGCTGGCTCTCGTCCTTGGCCATGTAGCTCGCCATGCCTTCCATGAACCAGGTCGGAGGCGTGGTGGCCACCGCCTTGGCGAGGCTCCCCTGGAACAACATGTTGTACTGGAAGATGTGGGTCAGCTCGTGCAGGATGAGCGTCATCAGCTCGGCGTCCGCCAGATCGATCGGCAGCACCATGCGGAACCGCGCCGGGCTGGCGAAGGCGCCGACCCCTTCGGGGATGAAGTTGAGGATGATGTTGTTCTGCTCGAAAGCCGAGTGCGTCGAGTAATAGATCAGCGGGATCGGATCCTTGATCTGGAAGTTGAACTCCCGCGACAGCTGGTCGTAGGCGCTCTCGGCGAAGGAGACCACCTTCTGCAGCTGCGGCTCCTCCTCCTTGTAGTAATAGAGGTTGAAGTGCGGCGAGTGATAGATCTCCCAGTGGAAGTCCCGGTACTGGATCTTGTTCTTGCCGAACCCCTCGCCGTAGAGGCTGGGTCCGAATTGCGCGTGGAGGGGGTGTTGAAGGAGCAACAGCGAGCCCGCGGCCAACAGGCCCGCCAGAAACGGCCGATGCGATGAGCGGGTCAACGGGGTCTCCTTTTTCTTACTGCGTGAACAGGATGCGGCTGGCCTCGACCTCTTTCTGGGTGAACACGTTGACGATGCGATCCTCCAGCGACAGGAGGTTCTCGAACATGCCCGCCAGGGGATCGGTGTTTTCCCCCTCGAAGCTCTGGAAATCCTTGAAATTGTCCTGGTACAGCAGGGCGCCGGTCTTGCCGTCGTAGACCTGCATCAGGATGTCGTACTGGAAGCCCGTCTGCTCGACCAGCACCTGGCGGAGGTACGTCCGGCCGTTGTAGGGCGAGACGTATTCCTCCGTGCGGTAGCCGGTGCGGTCCTGGATGTCGAAGTCGAGGCCGCCGGTCAGGATGAGATCCGCCTGCGTCCGCTCCCCCAGGGCGCGCCAGAAATCGATCTGCTTGGAGAGCTGGTCGAGGTCGTAGCTCGGGTAGTCGACCGGTCCCGACTCGAGGATCTTGAGCTCCGTCTCGCGCCGCAGGACCTTGACCAGGTAACGGTTGAACTCCTTCTGCACGTCGATGTCGCGCCCCTTGATCTTCTCCGCGCCCTCCTGGCTCACCACCAGGAACGGGGTGACCGAGAGGACCTTGCGGCCCTGCAGGTCGAGCTTCGCGCGCTGGGGCAGCGTCAGCTTGACCTCCACCGAGCCGGCGAAGGCGGGGAGCGAGACGAGGGTGAGGAGGGTGGCGAGGACGAGCGTGCGGCTGCGGTTCATGTCGATGCCTCCTTGGGGTCGGCCCGTCCGGCTCGGCGGCCTCAACGGGGTGGACGGACGTCCGCCGGAGGGGGCGGCACGTCCTCGGGCGTGGACGGTTGACCGGGAGGGGGCACCGGCGCGAGGCCGGGTCCCGGTTGGCCGGCCGGCGGCGCGCGCCGGGCTCCCGGCTTCGGCGCCGCCGACTTGGCGGTCTTCTCTCCCTTGAAGCCCTGGTAGAACTCGACGAAGCGCGCGTAGTTGGTCCGGATGTCCTTGTCGTTCGGGGCGAGCTGGAGCGCCTTCTTGTAGGCGTCCAGCGCCTGGTCGAACTTGCCGGCGGCTTCGTAGGCCACGCCCAGATTGCTCTGGATTCGCGGGTTCTGCGGATCGAGCTTCTCCGCCTCGTGGAAGCGGAAGAGCGCTTCGTCCCACAGTCCGCGGCGGGCCATGTCGACGCCGAAGGAGAGCTGGGCCGAGGCTTGGTTCGGCTGTCCGTAGCCGCTGCACGCGGCGAACGGAACGAGGCAGGCGAGCAGGCAGACGGCTGCGGTACACGAACGCATCAAGGACCTCGACGGGAGCTCCCGGCGCTCGCGGCGCCGGTTCAATGGGTGGATGAGCATCATCGCCCGATTTTCCGAACGGCTAGTATACACAACGCATGCCGTGGGGGCCGGGGTCGCCGGCCCTCACCTCCCCGGCCCTCCTCTCCCAGAGGGAGAGGAGGGAGAAACCGCACGAAATCCTCTCCCAGCTGTCAGGAAGGTCCCTGTTTTTCCGTCTTATTAGGGGTGAGCCAACAGGAGACCCCTACGCCCATGCCCCAGCCTTCCCGTCGCGAGCTGCTGATCGCCCTCAACGCCGCCCCCGAGATCTCCCGTCCCGCCACCTATCGCCTGGCGCAGGAGCTGGACCGCTGGTCCGGCGGCGGCCCCCCGGACCGCCTGGCCGCCGAAGCCGGCGTCCCCCGCGCCCAGATGCGCAAGGCGCTCGCCGCGCTCGAAACCGCCGCCGAGACCGCGGCCCGCGAGATTGCCGCCGCCGAGCGCCTGGGCGGCCGCCTCGTGACCCTCGCCGACGAGGGCTACCCGCCGGCGCTGAGCCAGCTCGCGCCGCCGCCGCCCGTCCTCTATCTGCGGGGTCTCCGCGGCGAGCTGCCGGCCGGCCCCGCGGTGGCCATCGTCGGCTCCCGGCGGGCCGACGCCTACGGCCGGGAAGCGGCCGAGCTCTTCGCGCGCAGCCTGGCCGCCGCCGGCGTGACCGTGGTCTCCGGGTTCGCCCGGGGGATCGACGCCGCCGCCCACCGGGGGGCCCTGGCCGCGGGGGGACCGACGGTGGCCGTGCTTGGCTGCGGCCTGGGGATGGACTACCCGAAAGGGCATGGCGGTCTCGGCGACGAAATCGCCGCCCGCGGCGCGCTGGTGACCGAGTTCCCCTGCGGGCTGCTGCCGCGCGCCTGGCACTTCCCGCTGCGCAACCGCTCGATCGCGGCGCTCGCCGCAGGCACCCTCGTCGTGCAGGCGGCGCTGCGCTCGGGCTCGCTGATCACGGCCCGCCACGCCCTCGACCTCGGGCGGGACGTCTGGGCGGTTCCCGGCCGCATCTTCGACGAGAGCTCGCTCGGCGCCAACGCGCTGATCCGCGAGGGAGCACAGCTCGCGCAGCACCCCTCGGACCTGCTGGAGGTCCTCCTGCCGCGTGCTGCCGCGCGGCAGCCTGTTCCGCTCTTTCCGGCGCCGGGTCCAGAGCCGCCGGCGGGCTTCGCCGGCCAGGTGCTCGCCGCGATCCCTCCCGGCGAGACCCGCGTCGCCGAGGAGATCGCCGTCCGCCTCGACGCGCCGGTCGACCGCGTCCTCGCCGCGCTGCTCGAGCTGGAGCTCGGCGGCGTATTGAAGAGGATGGCGGGCGCGGTCTACGGACGGTGAGCATGGCGCCGCACGACCCGCTGTTCAAAAGCCTGTTTCGGACATTTTTCACCGGCTTTCTCCGGCTCCTGGCCCCGGAGTTGGCCGATCAGCTGGAACTGTCTGATGCGACTTTCCTGGATAAGGAATTTCCGGCCACCGATCCACCGGCCCGGAGCCGGGTGGTGGACCTGCTGGTTCGGGTCCCGCTAAAACAGGCGGGCGGAAAGACCCTTCTGATCCACGTTGAAATCGAGGCTCGGGCTCGCAAGGGGATCGGCGAGAGGCTCCGAAGTTACCATCGCTGGATCCAGACCAGGCATGAAGAGCAGATTCTCTCGGTCGTCGTTTTCCTCAGAGGAGGAAGGGCCGGCGTTCTCGAACAGACGCTGGCCAACGACCTTGCCGGTCCCGGCCTCACGGTCTTCCGGTATCTTGCCTTTGGAGTCGCGGGATGCCGGGCGGCCGAATACCTCGTCAAACCCGAGCCGCTCGCCTGGGCTTTAGCCGCTCTGATGGACCCTGGATCCTGGAGCCGCGCTCAATTGAAGATGAGGTGCCTCACCCGAATCGCCGGATCTCCCTTGAGCCAAACCCAACGTAGCGAGCTGGTCGACTGCGTGGAAACTTATCTACAATTGACACCCGGAGAAGCCGAGGCGTTCTCTCGTCTCAGCAACCCGACAGGGCGGAGGGCCCAGACCATGCTGTATATTGAAACTTGGAGCGACCGGATGAAGGCAGAAGGCGCTCGACAAGTCGTTTTGAGCCTGCTTGAGCAACGCTTCGGGGTAGTGCCCGCCGAGGTACGGACCCGCGTCGAGAAGATCCGCTCCCTCGATCGGTTGACCCGCCTCGCTCAGAAAGCAGTGACCGCCAAGTCCTTCAAATCCCTGCGGCTCGGCTGACGGCCGGACCGCGCCCGAATCCTACCCACCAGAGCCTTGCAGGGGGACCGCGGCCGGTGCTACTGTCCCCGCCTTGCCCCGGGGCGGACAGCACCACCAGAAATTTTGCCGGCGCCCCCGGCGTTTCAGAAGCGCGCTATGGCCAAGAACCTGCTCATCGTCGAAAGCCCCGCCAAGACCCGGACGCTCAAGAAGTTCCTCGGCCGGCAGTACGCCGTCGAGGCTTCGGTCGGGCACGTGCGCGACCTCGTCAAGAAGGACATGGGCATCGGTCCCGGTTACGAGCTCCGCTACGAGGTGCTGCCCGCCAAGAAGGACGTCGTCAAGAAGCTGCGCGACGCGGCCAAGCAGGCGGAGACCGTCTATCTCGCCCCCGACCCCGACCGCGAGGGGGAGGCCATCGCCTGGCACATCGCCGAGATCCTGAGCAAGGACGCCAAGGACGTCCGGCGGGTGACCTTCAACGAGATCACCAAGGGCGCCGTGCTCAAGGCCCTGGAGCATCCCGGCACGATCGATCTCAAGAAGGTGGACGCCCAGCAGGCGCGCCGCGTCCTCGATCGCATGATGGGCTTCCGCCTGTCGCCGCTCCTCTGGGAGAAGGTCAAGCAGGGCCTCTCCGCCGGCCG
>Ga0075425_100007918_pt1 | contig 11246 bp, 9 predicted proteins | sample SoiMethybrSBSTD4_FD_75300 | JGI IMG/M metagenome (GOLD analysis project Ga0075425, IMG submission 75300) | Bulk soil microbial communities from a Populus tree surrounding site in Tennessee, USA - Soil MetaG P. TD hybrid SBSTD4 | ecosystem: Environmental > Terrestrial > Soil > Tree plantation...
TGACGCAGCACGACGTCGCCGGCCACGTTGATGGAGCTGTCGAAGCTCAGGAACGGATTTCTTCCGTTGGGCTCTGAGGCTTTCTGGGAGGGTATAAGGGCAATCACGGACTCCGCCTGGTACGGCCCGGAAAACTTGACGCTCGCCTCGTAGACGGCGAAGACCGTGAGCAACAGAAGCAGCAGCGTCACGATCCATTGCCTGCGCAGCGTGCGGAAAACCTCGGCCAAATCCATTAGCCCGCCCCACTCGTCGGGAACCGCTGCCCCAGGTAACACCGGGCAGCCGTCCGGCTTGTGCCCACCGAGACACGCCCTCAGCATCCCCCCGTCGAACGGTTACTGGGCGGCCCTCACGGGATCCTACCTGCTGCGATGAACTCGATGCAGCAGCTTGGTCCCGATGCAGCCGCTTGACTCCGGCATAACCGGCAGCCTGGCCTTTTGCCGCGTTCGGCACGCAGACAGGCGCCCGGCCAATGCAGGAGGCGGTATCGTTTCTGACAGGCTTGCCTGCCGGTGCTGGATCAGGGGGGTGCGCCGCCCAGGGTGGGGAGCACACGGGAGGATCCGAGGGAGCACCGTTCGTGACTGTGTCTGAAATCGTGGGCCGTTTGTGGCGGCACCCGATCGCCGTCCTTGTGATCATTTTCTGTGCCGTGGGCGTGCTGCATTCGATCAAGAACTCGCCACCGGAGTACGGCGAGACGGGCACCATGGTCTTCCTCCCGCCGTACTCCGGCGTTCACCCCAACCCGTACACCGCGGTCGGCGGCTCGCTTACCCCGACCGCGGGGGTCATCGCCACGGGCCTCATGAGCCCGCAGGGCCAGCAGCAGGTGGCGCAGGCCGGCGGGACGGCCACCTACGACATCGGGCTGGTCAACGGCTACAACCTGCAGTACCCGGACTACAGCAATCCCTATCTGAACATCACCACCACTGACACCAATCCCGACCAGGTATACAAGACGTTCAACATCGTGACGCGCATGCTGTCCGCGCAGATGACAGCCGTACAGATCGAGAACGGCGTGCCGAAGCGGGATCGCATTTTCACCCAGGTTGCGGGGGCAACCGGGCCGCTCCTGCAGCAGGGATCACCGAAGCGGTCCCTGGCCGGGATCATCATTCTCACGATCGTGGCCGTCTTCGCGGCCACGGCCTTCCTTGACCGCCACCCGGTCCGGCTGGGGCGGCTGCTCGGGATCGGTACCGCCCGCGCCCGCATGCCCCGCGCGCGTCCAGCTGGAATCCAGCAGGCGAGCCGGGTGCGGCCGGACGTGATCCGGCGCCCGGACCGGATCAACCCGGTCACGCCGGACTAACCCGCAGCCCCGGCCATACCGGACCCAACCCGCAGCCCCGGCCATACCGGACCAACCCGCAGCGGGCGGCCACGCCGGACGGACTGCAGGCCTGGTGATGCGCCGCACAAGCCGGGCCGATGGGCGGCCGGCCAAACACCGGTGATGCCGATCGGCGGCCGGCCCGCACCCGCCGAGACAGCGTGAGGCCCGCGCCGGGTTCACCGCGGCGCGGGCCCATGCCTGCTGCGCTAGAAATCGATCATGCTGGACGTCGACTCGCGGTTCGCGGCCTCCGAGTCCGCCTTGCCATTCGTTTCGGCCCGCTGCCCGACGGTGGGAGTGAGCTGGCCGGCCGTGGGAGTCAGCTGGCTGGCCGTGGGGGTGAGCTGGCTGGACCTGGACCCATCGGTGGACGCGGGAGGGCTGGGCGCCTTCTCGACCGGGGTCCACGGCCGCTGACCCCTCTTGCGGCGGTTCCCGTAACGCTTCTGCACGGCCTCCACGAGCTGCGGGATGACCAGGGTGAGGAGGATGCCAAGAATGAGGACCGCGACCACTGGCCGCGCCTTCTTGGTAATCAGCAGCGTGGGCTCCAGGCTGCTGGATATCACCTTGCTCTGGATCTGGTTCTTGGGCAGCACGTCGGACTGCAGCTGCAGCAGCTGGCTCTGCACATCGGCCGTCACGGCCGCCTGGGTGGCCATGACGCCGGCCTTGGTGGGGCCGGTGGCGATGATGTCAAGGACCGGCCCGGCGCTGAGCGGGTCGTCCTGCACGATGTAGGCGTCCTTGAACCCCTTGGCGGCCAGCGCGGCAACGACCCGCGGGTCCATTACTCCCTGCCGGACGATGTCACCCGTCATGTTGAGCGAGTCCTGGAATGACAGGTAAGGGTTGTTGCCGTTCAGCTTCGATGCCTGCTCGGATGCCAGGAAAACGACCTGTGACTCGGACTGGTAGGGCCCCGAAGTCTTGACCCACGCCCCGATCGCGGCGACCAGTGTCAGCAGAACCAGCACCGAGGTCAGCACCCAGTGCTTACGCAGCGTATACAGAGGCCCGTCCACGTCTACCCGCCCACTATCACGGCGCGCTGCCTTGGTTTCCCGCTCCGGCCGCACGCCTGCCCGTATCCACCCGTCCGCCGGCTACGCCACTCCCCGCTCTCATCCAGATAGCAGCAGACGCGATCCCTACGGTATTTTACCCGCTTCAATGTGGCGCTACAGCCGCTTGCCGCAGCCTGCCGGATAGCTTGCGGCAGCTGCCGGATAGGCCGTGCCGCAGGCCAGCGAATGCGGCCGTGACCTGGGCGGATGAGCGGCGCGAGCGGCGCCGGGTTGGCCAGTCTGTTACAGATATCCTGCATTTCTTTTACCCGGATACCCCCAGACATTTCGCCCACTCAGCATTCTGCGTAATTGTTGTGCCGGCCGCGGCCCATGCACCGGCCTGGCCTGAGTGCCGCCCGCCGCCCGGCCATCAGCCGTCCGGTTCCCCAGCCGCCCGGGCACCGGCCGGGGCCCGGTCGGTCGGCCGCAGGTGCCCGGCCGGCCCGCGGCCGGAGATGAGCACGTCGGCGATGCGCTGCCCGGCGCGGCCGTCCCACAGCGCCGGCGACCGCCGCGGCGGCGGTGACTCCAGCACGCTGAGCGCGGTCTTCACGATGCGCTCCGGATCGCGCCCGACCAGCTGGTTGGTGCCCTCGGTGAGGGTGATCGGCCGCTCGGTGTTGTCCCGCAGGGTCAGGCACGGCACCCCGAGCACGGTGGTCTCCTCCTGCACCCCCCCAGAGTCGGTCAGGACCAGCCGGGCCGATGCCTGCAGCGCGACGAAATCGAGGTAGCCGGCGGGCGGGATGACCTGCACCCGCGGCGGGATCCCGTGGCTGTGCAGCTGGCCCGCCGCCCGCGGGTGGGCCGGCAGCACCACCGGGCAGGTGCGGGCGAGCTCGCCCAGCGCCGACAGCAGCGCGGCCAGCGCCCCGGGATCGTCCACGTTCGCCGGGCGGTGCAGCGTCACCAGGGCGTACCCGCCCGGCTCGAGCCCGAGCCGCGCCAGCACGCCGGACCCGCGGGCACGGTCGAGGTTGGCCAGCAGCGTGTCCACCATGACGTTGCCGACCAGGTGCACCTGGTCGTCCCGGTAGCCCTCGGCCCGCAGGTTGGACACCGCGTCGGCGGACGGGGCGAACAGGTAGTCGCTCACCCGGTCGGCGACGATGCGGTTGACCTCCTCGGGCATGCTCCAGTCGCGGCTGCGCAGCCCCGCCTCGACGTGCGCGAGCAGGGCGCCGGACTTCGCGGTGACGAGCGCGCAGCCCAGGGTGGAGTTCACGTCCCCGACCACCACGACCACGTCCGGGCCCAGCTCGCCGACCAGCGGCTCGAACGCGGCCATCACCTTGCCGGTCTGGGTGGCGTGGCTGCCCGAGCCCACCTGCAGGTAGTGGTCCGGCGGGCGGATGCCCAGGTCGGAGAAGAACACGTCGTTCATGGCCGCGTCGTAGTGCTGGCCGGTGTGGACCAGGATGACCTCCGCGCCGCGCTCCTCCAGCGCGTCCATGACCGGCTTGACCTTCATGTAGTTCGGCCGGGCGCCGGCCACGCAGACGATCCGCATGACCAGGTCAGAGGCTCTCGACGTTGGCGCCGGCCAGGCGGTGGCGGCAGTCGAAGATGTAACGAGCGTGGGTGCGGATGCCGTCGACGTCGAACGCGTCATGGTCGGTCAGCAAGACGACCACGTCGGCCGCCGCCAGCTCGTCCGGGGTCGGCTCCACCCGCGGTACCGTCCCGTCCACGGCGCTGCCCTCGACCACGTGCGGGTCGGCCGCGCGCACGTCGGCCCCCAGCGCCCGCAGCAGCTCCGCCACCCGGACCGCCGGGGATTCCCGCGCGTCGCCGGTGTTCTTCTTGTAGGCCAGCCCGAGCAGCAGGATCCGCGCGCCCTTGACCGGCCGCTCACGCTCGTTGAGCGACATCATGAGCCGGTGCACAACGTAATCCGGCATGTGACTGTTGATGTCGTCCGCGAGCTCGACGAAGCGGAAGCTCTTGCCGAGCGCCCGTTCCACCCGCCACGAGAGGTAGGACGGGTCGATCGGCAGGCAGTGGCCGCCGACCCCGGGCCCGGGGCGGAACGGCATGTAGCCGAACGGCTTGGTGGACGCCGCCTCGATCGCTTCCCACACGTCGATCCCGAGGTCGCGCGCGAACATGGCCAGCTCGTTCACGAGCGCGATGTTGACGTGCCGGAAGGTGTTCTCCACCAGCTTGGCCAGCTCGGCCTCGCGCGGTGAGGAGACGGCGACCGTCTTGTCCACGATGGTCGAGTAGAAGGCCTCGACCGCCCGCAGCGAGCCCTCGTCGATCCCGGATACCACCTTCGGCGTGGTGACCAGCGTCCAGTCCGTGTTGCCCGGGTCGATCCGCTCCGGGCTGTAGCCGAGGTAGAACCCGGAGCCCGCGGCCAGGCCCGACCCGTCCTCGAGGATCGGCAGCACCTTCTCCTGCGTGGTCCCGGGGTAGGAGGTGGATTCGATGATGACGGTCGCACCGGGGCGCAGGTGCGCGGCGAGCGTGCGGGCGGCGTCCTCGAGGTAGGAGAGGTCGGGCAGCCCGTCCCGCAGCGGCGTCGGGGCGGCGACCACGGCGACGTCAAACCCGGCGCACGCGGCGCCGTCCGAGGAGGGCCGGAACGTGCCGTCCTCCAGGACCTTCTGCAGCTCCTCCGACGGCACGTCCTCGATGTAGGACTCCCCGGCCTCCAGCAGCTTGACCCGGCGGGTGTCGACGTCGAAGCCGGTGACGCTGTGGCCGACGGTTGCCGCGCGCATGGCCAGCGGCAGTCCCACGTAACCGAGGCCGACCACGACGACCTTGGTCATGCGCGCTCCCCCGGCGCAGCGGCGTCGGCGGCAGCGAGCGGCGCCTCGGCTCCGGCGGGGACGGCGGTCGCGGCGGAGACGGCGGTCGCGGAGGGGACGGCGGGTGCTGCGGTCCCGGCCGGGCCGGTGGGCGCCGGGGCGCTGGCCGCCGGGCTGTCCGGCGCGGGCACGCCGCGGCGGCGGATGCGCTCGCGGGCGACCAGGGCGAGGAAGGCGAGGTTGGTCTTCAGGTACCGGCGGCCGAGCCGGATCGGCTCCTGCCAGGCGCGGTAGAGCCATTCCAGGCCGTGCGTCTGGAGCCACATCGGGGCCCGCCGCGTCTGCCCGGCCAGGATGTCGAACGATCCGCCGACGCCGTGGAGGACGTGCGCCTTCGTCGCCGGGCCCCACTCGCCCATGAACAGCTCTTTACGGGGCGAGGACATGCCGAGGAACAGGATGTCCGCACGGCTGGTGCGGATCTCCTCCGCGATCTCGGCCTCCTCGCCCGGCTGGTAGTAGCCGTCCCGGGCGCCGGCCACGATCAGGCCCGGGAACCGGCGGGCGGCCTCCTCCAGCATCCGCGCCAGCACGTCCGGCCGTGCCCCGAGGAAGTACACGCGGTAGCCGCGGCGGGCGGACTCGGCGAGCAGTTCCAGGAACAGGTCGACGCCGGCCACCCGTTCCGGCAGCGGCGCCCGGAGCACCCGGCTCGCCCACACCACCGCCTGGCCGTCGGCCAGCACCATGCCGCACCCGGCCACCGCGTCGCGCAGCTGGGTGTCCCGCCGCATCGAGACGATCTTGGCCGCGTTGACCACGCCGATCGAGAGCTGCTCGTGATGCTCGATCGCGTCGGTGCACCGGGCCACCGCCTGGCCCATGGTGAGCGGGTCCAGCCGGAGGCCGAACAGCTCGCGCCTCGGCAGGTCAGCCATGTTGGGATTCATTCACCCCTCGCAGTCAGGACAGCCAGGTCAGGAGCAGCCAGCCCAGCTCGTACGGGCGGCACTCGTGGTCGACCGGTCCGGGCCGGTACAGACGGTCGAGCATGGGGACGCGCATCCCCGGGCGCACGCGGGTGGACGCGGCCCGCAGCCCACGCACCAGCTTCCGCTTATCGCCGCGGGCGACCTTGCGCCAGGTGATCGGCGGCTCGTCCAGCACTAGGTCGGCGCCGGTCTCGGGCCGGCTGGTCATCCAGCCTAGCCCGCGGCAGATCGCGTCGATGTGGCTGGTGCCGCCCGCGTCGGCCAGGTCGAGCAGGGCCATCGGCGCCATCGCGTGCTGGTGCACGCTGTACACCGGGTAGCCCTCGACGACGCCGCCGGTCCGGGAGTCGTAGTGCCACCACCACTGCCCGGCGGCGCCCTGCGCGCCGCAGATCACGCCGGCGACGGTCTCGGCGGTGGCCAGCGCCTCGGGATCATCGGCGCTGCCGTGCAGCCGGGCGAGCGCCTGGATGGGGTACACCTGGTCGGCGAAGCTGCCGACGTGGGCGCGGTGCCACGGGGCGCCGCCGGTGGTGTGCGGGTAGGCCACGGCCCCGCGGGCGGCCAGCAGCCGCACGCGGGCAGCACCGAGATGCTGCTCCACGTCGGCGTGCTGCCGCGCGGCCACCAGCGCCGACACCACCCACGCCGCCGAAACCACGTCGACCGGGAGCCCCGGGCGGTCAAGCTCGCGCAGCCGCTCCAGCGCATGCGGCAGCTCGCCGTGGCCGGCCTCGGCCGCGGCCCAGCACACCAGCGCGGCGTCGCCCAGGCCGGTGATCTCATCCAGCCGCTTGGCCAGCTTCCCCACCAGGTCGTCACCGGTCTGCCCGGCCAGTACCTGGCGCTGCTCCGGCTCCGGTGCGCGCAGCAGGCCCAGCGCGGTGATCGCCCCGTACCGCAGGCTCGTCCCGGCGGGCTGCAGCACCCAGCCGCCGCCGGGCGCGGGGGTTCCGGTCACCGTGAACACGAACTCGCCGTCCGTGTGCTGCTCCGCGAGCCGGAGCAGGCCGATCCGGAGGAGGCGGCCGAGGAGGGCGGCGCCGCTGGCGTCACGCTCGGCGACCAGGCCGAGCCGGGCAGATCGCAGCGTCACCGCAGTGCCGCCGTGGACGGGCGCCAGCTGCCCAAGAAGCGGCCTGCCATCAGCATGTAGTACCTCAGCCTCCATGAGCGGCCCACCCCGTCCCGCGCACGCGGGCGCGCCCTTCCCGGCTGTGACTAGCGAGGCAGCAGACGCGGAAGCGGCGCGAAAGAACACTTGTATGACGCCTACCTCAGCAGTGGCGTGGGCCACCCCGTGGCGCTGTTACCGTTTTGTTACATACGGCCTGGCGGCCCGGGGCCCGCCCGCGCACGCCCGTGCCCGGTATTGTGCGGGACGCCGCCGGCCGGGACACGGCCGCGGGGCACCGGGGCCAAGCAGGGAGCTTTTCATGGATCGGCTCAGCATCGAGGGCGCTTGGGCGTACACACCGACGATCCGTTCTGACTCCAGGGGAAGTTTCCTTGAGCTGTTCCGCGGCGGCGAGTTCCTCGCCGCGCTCGGCTACCGGCTGGAGGTCGCCCAGGCGAACTGCTCGGTGTCGCGCCGGGGCGTCATCCGCGGCATCCATTTCGCCGACGTCCCGCCCGGGCAGGCGAAGTACGTCAGCTGCCTCAGCGGCGCGGTCCTGGACGTGGTGGTCGACCTGCGGACCGGCTCCCCGGGCTACGGGCGGTGGGAAGCGGTCCGGCTCGATGACACCAGCCGGCGCTCGCTGTTCATCGCCGAAGGGCTTGGGCACGGGTTCACGGCGCTGAGCGAGACGGCCACCGTCATGTACCTGTGCTCCACGCCGTACGCGCCGGGCCGGGAGCACGGCGTGCACCCGCTCGACCCGGCGGTGGGCATCGCGTGGCCGGACGGCGGTGAGCCGGTCCTGTCGGACAAGGACGCCGCGGCCCCGTCGCTGGCGGAGGCGCGCGCCGCCGGGCTGCTCCCGTCCTATCGCGACTGCCAGGCGTACACCGAGGCCCTGCGCGCGGCCGCCCGCCCGCCGGCCAGCTACCCAGCCTGACCTGGCCGGCCCCGGCCTGGCCCCGGGCCAGCCAGCTATGCGAGCATGACGGGATGGCGGCCAGGAAGGGCCCGGTGACGCGCCCAACCGATGCCCCGGTGGCGGGGTTCCTGGCCGGTGTGCCCGATGAGCGGCGGCGCGAGGACGCGGGCCGGCTCTGCGCCATGATGCAGGAGGTCACCGGCGAGCCGCCGGCGATGTGGGGAACCAGCATCGTCGGCTTCGGCACGTACCACTACCGGTACGGCAGCGGGCATGAGGGCGACGCGCCGCTGGCCGGTTTCTCGCCCCGCAGCCAGCATCTGGTCATCTATCTGGCCAGCGAGTTCGGCGACCGCTACCAGGCGGTGCTGGCCCGGCTGGGCCCGCACAAGGCCGGGAAGGGCTGCCTGTACATCAAGCGCCTCGGCGAGGTGGATGAGGCTGCGCTGCGCGAGCTGATCGATCGCTCGGTCCGGGTCCACCGGGGCATCGACCGGGCCTCCACCTAGATCGCCGGCCGGCGATCCGCCGCTGGCCGCGGGTGGAAGCCACCAGGGCAACGGGTCAAGACTCGGTATAAACAAGGTCAAGGCCCGGCATACTAGCCAGATCCGGGACCGGCTCGCCAGATCCGGGACCGGCGCCTGTATCGCCACCGCGGCACCTTGCCTCCTTCCGGCCCCTGATGGAGAACCGGTGCAGCCGGGATGGAGATCCGGCGGAAAGGGCGGGCCAGGGTATTGGTGATCCCGCAGCGGGGAAGGACGGAAGATGCCAATGAGGGATCAACGACCGCCCGCTGTCGGCGGCGAGCAGGAGGCTGCCGGCGAGGAGCAGGCGGGCAGCCCCGCATCCCGGCCTGAGCCGTCTGATCCCGGCCCCCTGGTGCCCTGGAGCCGGTCATTTCTGCGCAACGCGGCGCTGTGGCTGGTGGCCGCCATCGTGGCGGGCCTGGTCCTGGCCGGGATCGCGGATTCGATCGTGCACCGGCTGGCCGGCTTTCTCCAGATCATCGTGATCTCGCTGTTCCTGTCGTTCGCCATCGAGCCCGCGGTCGATTACCTGGCGCAGCGGGGGTGGCGCCGCGGCGCCGCCACCGGGCTGGTGTTCGTCGCCGTGCTGGTGGCGATCGCGGCGCTGATCGCCCTGCTGATCCCGGCGGTCGTGTCCGGTACCCGGCAGCTGATCTCGTCGCTGCCCGATCTGGTGAGCAACCTGGCGCGCTACCTCAAGCCGTTCGGGATCCAGCTGGACCAGGCCCACATCGAAGATCAGGTGCGGAAGTACGGAAGCCAGCTGCTGGCCGGCGCGGGCAGCCTGCTCGGCGGCGTCGTGCGGGTCGCCACGGGCATCGTCGGCGGCATCTTCCAGGCGCTGACGATCGCCCTGTTCACGTTCTACATGGTCGCGCAGGGGCCGCAGCTACGGCGGGCGGTGTGCTCGCGGTTCCGTCCCGACCGGCAGCGGCGGATCCTGTTCATCTGGGAGCAGGCGATCGAGCAGACCGGCGGCTACTTCTACTCCCGGCTGCTCCTGGCGGTGATCAATGGCGTCCTGATGTACGCGGTGCTGCGCTGGCGGGGCGTGCCGTTCGCGGCGCCGCTCGCCATCTTCGAGGGGATCGTGGCCGAGTTCATCCCGATCGTCGGCACCTACATCGGCGGGGCCGTGCCGGTGCTGGTCGCGCTGCTGTACGACCCGGTCGACGCGCTGATCGTGGTCATCTGGATCGTGGTGTACCAGCAGATCGAGAACTACGTCCTGAGCCCGCGGCTGACCGCGAGGACCATGTCCCTCCCCGCGCCGATCGCCTTCGCGGCCGCGCTGATCGGCGGAGCGCTGGGCGGGATCCTGTTCGCCTTCCTCGCCCTGCCGGCGGCCGGCGTGATCCTGGCGGCGTTCCGGACATACGGCCGGTACTACGAGGTCGTCGAGGATGACCACACCGTCGCGCCCGCCCTGGCGCCCGAAAAGACCGCGGCCGGCCGCGGCTCCCGGTCCCGGTGGCTCGGCCGGCGAAAGCACAGTCCCCCCAGCACCCCGGATGGGCCCCCGCCCAGCGACGGGTGACCGGCGGCGGCGTCCCTGGTGAAAGGCGGGTCGGGCTGGATCAATGCCAGCGCATGATCTCGTACGGGTGTTTCCTATCCCGGGACGCCTGGGGCAGACTCGGCGCTGGGGGATGAGATGAGGGTGCAGACCACTCGATGGGTGGCCGGCTGCGCCGCGGCGGTATCGGTCGCGCTGATAGCCAGCGCATTGCTGCTGGCGTATGCGGACCGCCATCGGCTGCCTGCGGACCTGACCGGCTGGAACTTCTCCGACGTCTTCGACGGCGTGGCAAACCTGGCCGTCCCTGTCGTGGGTTTCGTGCTCGCTTCCCGGCGGCCCGCGAACCGCGTGGGCTGGGCGTTCCTAGTGGCGGGCCTGGGGCTGGGGCTGGGCGGCTTCGCGCGGGTCTACGGGCTGCATGCCCTGGTGGCGGCGCCCGGGTCCTGGCCGGCGGGCCGGGCGGCCATGTGGCTCGCCAACTGGATCTGGGTGATCCCCATCGCCATGCTCGCCTTCGTGTTCCTGCTCTTCCCGACCGGGCAGCTGCGCTCGCGGCGGTGGCGCCCGGCCGCGTGGTTCGTGGGCGGAACGTTCGCGCTCACCACGGTGGGCTTGCTCGTGAACGCGAGCCGCCTCTGGGCGGACCCGTTCGGCGCGACCGGTACGCCAGGAATCCCGCCGCCGCTGCTGGCAGTGTTGATCATTCTCGTGCCCTCCGCGCTGGTGGTCAGCGTCGCGGCAGTGGTGGTGCGGTTCGTCCGGTCAAGGGGCGAGGAGCGGCTGCAGCTGAAGTGGTTCGCGGCCGCCTCCTTGCTCGTGGCCGTCACGTTCATCCCGTCGTTCCTGACCAACTGGGTGGTCGCGGCCGTCCTCTCGAGCCTGGCTTTCCTGTGCCTGTGGGTGGCCATCGGCATCGCCGTCCTGAAGTACCGGCTCTACGAGATCGACATCGTGATCAGCAAGGCGGTGCTGTACGGCTCGCT
>Ga0075425_100007919_pt1 | contig 11244 bp, 6 predicted proteins | sample SoiMethybrSBSTD4_FD_75300 | JGI IMG/M metagenome (GOLD analysis project Ga0075425, IMG submission 75300) | Bulk soil microbial communities from a Populus tree surrounding site in Tennessee, USA - Soil MetaG P. TD hybrid SBSTD4 | ecosystem: Environmental > Terrestrial > Soil > Tree plantation...
TGCGCCGCCGCGCCGCGCCCCCGCCCGACGCGTTCACGATCGTCCAGGTCTCCGACGTGCACATCGGCGCGCACGGCGCGCTCGGCGACGAGGCGGAGCTGCGCGCGCGCGTGCTGGAGCTGAACGCGCTGGAGCCGCGGCCCGCGTTCCTGCTCTCCACCGGCGACGTCACCGCTTCGGCGAAGACGAGCGAGATGGCGCGCTACCGCAACGGCGTCGCCGGGCTTCTCCTGCCGGCCTTCACTCTCGCCGGCAATCACGACCGCGCCAAGGGCCCGGAGCACTGGGACGGCTTCGAGCGCGAGATCGGCCCGGTCACGTTCTCGTTCGACTACGGCGCGTACCACTTCGTCGCCGCCTACGAGGCCGGCCCCGGCACCGAGGTCGGCGCGTGGCTGGCGAAGGACCTGGCGCTGGCCAAGGGCAAGCCGATCGTCCTCCTCGAGCACCACTACCCGCGGCGCGACACGCTCGACGCCGTCGCCGGCAAGGGCGTCGTCGCGGTCATCTCGGGCGACTGGCACGGCAGCAAGGTCGAGAAGTACAAGGGCATCCTTTCCATCAACACCAGCACGCTGCTCGTCGGCGGCATCGACCACACGCCCGCCTCGTTCCGGCTCATCCATTTCGGCGCGGGCGGCACGATCGAGAGCGAGCTGCGACTCGTGCGCGCGACCGAACGGCTCGCGGTCGTCTCGCCGCCCGAGTCGTCCGCCGCCGCCGCCGCGCTGCCGATCGTCGCCGACGCCTACGACACGGTGCGCCCGCCGGTGCGCGTCGGCTTCCGCATCGTGGCCGCCGGCGCGGAGCCGGCGCCGAAGGTCGCGTTCGCGCTCGCGCCCATCGGCGAGGGGAGCGGCGTGACCGCACTCGACGGCGCCGTCGTCCCCGCCGCCGGCGCCGACCCGCTCTCCGGCGCGCTGCGCGCCACCAGCGCGTGGTCGTGGAGCGCGCCGCGGCCGCCGCTCGAGCCGGGCGCCTACCGCCTCGACGTCACCGCGGTCGCCGCCGACGGCACGAGCTGGTCCACCTCGCGGCGCTTCACGCTCACCAAGGCGGCCGCGCCCAAGCCGTCGCCCGGCAGCGGCCCGGCCTGGCCGATGTTCCGGCACGACGCCGCGCGCAGCGGCATCGCCGACGCCTCGGTGGCGCCGCCGCTCGCGCTCGCCTGGATCCTCCCCACCGGCAGCTCGATCGGCATGGGCTCGCCGGTGGTCTCGGGCGGGCGCGTCTTCCTCGCGCTGGAGGACCGCGCCACGGTGAAGGGCGGGATCGCCGGCGTCATCGCCGCCGACGCCGTCACCGGCGCGGTGCTCTGGCGCGTCGCCACCGCGTACTCGGTCGCGCACTCGGTGGCCGTGTCCGGCTCCACCGTGGTCTTCCAGGAGGTGGACGGGACGGTGCACGCCGTCGACGCCGCCACCGGCACGGAGAAGTGGCGCACCCGCCTGGAGGACTCGGTCGCGCCGGTGTGGGAGTCGCACTGGATCAGCGGCGCGCCGGTGATCGACGGCAGCGTCGTCTGGGCGGGCTACGCGCCGGCGCAGGTCGCGCTGGAGCTCGCCACCGGCAAGCCGCTGTGGGTCTCCAAGCCGCACGGGCGGGAGGCGTTCACCAGCTACGCGTCGATGTCCGTCGCGTCCGACGGCACCTCCGACCGCGTGCTCCTGGTGCCGTCGCTGCACGACGGCCTGCGCGCCTACGGCCTCAAGGGCGCCGGCCCGACCGCCGGCACGCCGCGCCCCGCCCTCCTGTGGACCAGCAAGACGCGCCACCGCGTCGGCTCCAGCCTGGCGGTCGCGAACGGCACCATCTACTACCCGGGCGGCATGCACCTCGTGGCGGTGGACGCGCTCACCGGCAAGACGAAGTGGAAGTCCGAGCTCCCCGCGGGCTGGCACGTCTCGACCCCGCTGGTGGCGGACGGCACCGTGTACGCCGCGACCGCCCGCGGGACCCTCGTCGCCCTGGACGCCGAGACCGGCACGACCGACTGGGAAGCGTGCGCCGGCCCTTGCCTCCTCGACGTCCTGCCCTACCGGCGGGGGTATTCCGGCCTGTCCTCCTCGCCCGCCCTGGCCGGCGACACCCTGTACATCGGCGGCGACGACGGCGTTTTCTATGCGCTTCACAGGGAAGATGGACGGGTCCTCTGGCGTTACCACGTTGGAACTCCCGTCAGCTCGTCCCCGGCGATCGCAGGAAACGCGGTCTACGTGGCCTCGCTGGACGGGAATCTGTACTGCTTCGTCGGAAGACGATGAGAGGAAAGGAAGGGGCGATGGTCAAGGGCACGGTGAAGTGGTTCAACGACGCGAAGGGGTTCGGCTTCATCTCCCAGGCGGACGGGCGCGACGTGTTCGTGCACTTCTCCGCCATCCAGGCGGAAGGCTTCAAGAGCCTGGCCGAGGGGGATGCCGTCGAGTTCGAGGTCACCGAGACGCCGAAGGGGCTGCAGGCGTCGAACGTGCGAAAAGTCTGATCACGCGGCGGCGCGCGCCGGGCGCGCCGCCCTTCCCTCCATCACCACCTGCGTTCCCCCCGATGGCGCGATCGTGATGTGCCGGCGCACCGCCACGACCGGCGCCCGGGAGGCGAGCCGCAAGCGCGCGCGCAGGAACACGGTCGCCAGCACGATCTTCATCTCGTAGAGCGCGAACGCCATGCCGAGGCAGCGGCGGTCGCCGCCGCCGAACGGCATCCACTCGTACGGGTCGGGCTTCTTGCCGAGGAAGCGCTCGGGCTCGAAGCGGCCGGGGCGCTCGTAGAGGTCCGCGCGGCGGTGCGTGAGCGCGATCGCCGGGATGACGTAGGTGCCGACCGGGAGCTCGTGGCCGGCGAGCGTGAAGGGCTGGGCGGTCAGGCGCGCGGTGATGGGGATGATGGGGCGGAGGCGCAGGGTCTCCTTGATCGTCGCGTCGAGGTACTCGAGGCGCGGGAGGTGCGCGGGCTCGATCGGGCCGGTGCCGGCGACCGCTTCGAGCTCGGCCTCGACGCGCGCCTGCACGCGCGGCTCGGCGAGGATGCGCTCGAACGCCCAGGCGAGCGCGGTGGCGGTGGTCTCGTGGCCGGCGACGAGGAGCGTGACCAGCTCGTCGCGGAGCTCCGCGTCGGCCAGGCCGTCGCCGTCCTCGCCGCGCGCCTGCAGGAGCAGCGAGAGGATGTCGGCGCGGGTGGGGTCGGGCGGAAGAGCGCGGCGGCGCGCGATCTCGGCGAAGAGCGCGGCGTCGGTCTCCTGCTTGAGGCGGGTGGAGCGCGCGAACGGCATCAGCTTGAAGAGGTCCACGCGGTAGAACGCCGGGATCATGCGCCAGGGCGCGGAGACGGAGTCGAGGAGCTGGGTCAGCAGCGCGCCGAAGCGCTCGCGCTCGGCGGCGTCGTCGAGGCCGTACACCGTGCGCAGGATGACCTCGAGCGTGATGTCCTGCATGAGCGGGTGGAGCGCGAACGGGCGGTCGATCGGCCAGACGTCGAGCGACTGGTCGGTCACGGCGCGCATGACCTGGGCGTACGCCTGCATGCGCTCGCCGTGGAACGGCGGGAGCATCATGCGGCGCTGGCGGAGGTGCGCCGCCTCGTCGAGCAGCAGGATCGAGGCGGCGCCGACGAACGGCGCGAGCATCTGGTTCGCCTCGCCGCCGTGGAGGACGGCGGGATCGGCGGTGAAGATCGCGCGGATGTCGGCGGGCGAGGAGACGTAGACGAACGCGCCCTGCCCGAAGAGCCGCAGGGTGAAGGCGTCGCCGTAGCGGCGCGCGCACGCCTCCAGAACCTCGAGTGGGCGAATGGCGTAGGCCACCGTCTGTAGAACGCCGGGAAGCGACGGTCCGGGCGGAAGGCTCATGCGCCGAGCATAGCAGGACGTGGTCGCGGCGCGCCGCGGCCGCTAGAATCGGGCGCGTGCAGCGAACGCGTCGCGGCGGGGGGAGGGCGCGCGGCCCGCGCGAGGGGCTCGCCGAGGTGCTGGCGCGCTTTCAGCGCGAGGCGGCGCCGCGGGCGGCGGAGCGGGTGGCGGCGGATCCGGTGGAGGTGGCGCGCGAGCAGGCGCGGCCGGCGGACCGCGAGATCGCCGGGCTGGTGGCGTCGGCGCTGGCGTACGGGAACGCGCAGGTGGCGCGGCGGAGCGCGCGCGAGGTGGTGCGGCGCTGCGGGCCGGCGGGGCCGGCGGCGTTCGCGCGCGGCTTCCGTCCGGCGCGCGGGGCGGCGGGGCCGTTCGCCGGTTTCCGGCACCGCTTCACCGGGCCGATCGAGATCGCGGCGCTGCTCGCGGGGGCGGGAGAGATGCTCGAGCGGCACGGCCGGCTGGGCGCGGCGTTCCACGCGGCGTTCGTGGCGTCGGGCGGGGCGCTGCAGCCGGCGCTGGCGCGGTGGCGCGACGAGCTCCTCGGCGGGGCGCGCGTGCGGCGGCTCCTGGGCGCGCGCGCGCCGGGGCGGTACCTCGAGTACCTCCTGCCCGACCCGCGGCGCGCCAGCACCTGCAAGCGGCTGCTCCTCTACCTGCGCTGGATGGTGCGGCCGGACGACGGAGTGGACCTGGGGCTGTGGCCGGAGATCCCGACGCGCGCGCTGCTGGTGCCGGTGGACACGCACCTCGCGCGCATCGGCCACAACCTGGGGCTGTCGGGGCGGCGCACGCCGGGCTGGCGCATGGCGGAGGAGATGACCGCGCAGCTCCGCGCGGTGGACGCCGACGACCCGGTGAAGCTCGACTTCGCGCTCTGCCACCTCGGGATCTCGCAGGCGTGTCCGTCGCGGCCCGACCCGGTGAAGTGCGCGGAATGCGGGATCAGGTCGATGTGCGTGCAGTGGACTGCGCCGCGGGGACGGAATCGGGCGGTGCCCCGGCGGCGTGCCACTCGCGGAGCTCGCGCTTGAGGATCTTGCCGGTCGGGTTCTTCGGCAGGTAGCGCACGAACTCGACGTGGCGCGGCTTCTTGAAGGAGGCGATGCGCGTGGCGCAGAACGCCTGCACCTCCTCGGCGCTGAGCGTCTGGCCGGGCTCGAGCACCACGTACGCCTTCACCGCTTCCTGCAGGCGCTCGTCCGGCACGCCGATCACCGCCGCCTCGTCGATGGCCGGGTGCTCGTGCAGCGCGGCCTCCACCTCGGCGCTGTAGATGTTCGAGCCGCCCGAGACGATCATGTCGGTCTTGCGATCGGCGAGGTAGTAGTAGCCGTCGTCGTCGCGGCGGGCCATGTCGCCGACCGAGTAGTAGCCGTTGCGCGCGCCGGCGGCGGTGGCGTCGGGGCGCTTGTGGTAGCCCTCGAACACGTTCTTCGAGCGCACGTACAGCTCGCCGACCTCGCCGGGCGGCACCTCCTCGCCGCTCGCGGCGAGGAGCCGGATGTCGCAGCCCGGGAACGGCACGCCGAGCGCGCCGATGTTCTGCTGCATCTGCTCCGGCCCGGCGTAGAGCACGAAGCCGTACTCGGTCGCGCCGTAGAGGTCGTAGAGCTTGGGGCCGAACATCGCCATCACCTCGGCGCGCAGGTCGGCGCCGAGGCGCGCGCCGCTGGCGAAGATCCCGCGCAGGGACGACGAGTCGTGGCGCGTCTTCAACGGCGCCGGGAGGTCGACGAGGTCCTTGAGCATCGTCGGCACGACGGCCATCGTGGTGACGCGGTGGGTCTCGATCGCGCGGAGCGCGGCTTCGGGATCCCAGTGCTCGAGCAGGACCTGGGTGGCGGCCAGGGCGAAGCCCACGCCGGTGAACGCCCAGGCGAGCGAGTGGTAGAGCGGCGAGGCGGTGAGGTGCACGTCGCCGGCGCGCACCGGGAGCGCGCGGAAGATCTGCACGACGAAGTCGACGACGCTGCGCCCCATGGCGCGGACGGCGCCCTTCGGCTTTCCGGTGGTGCCGGAGGTGTAGATGATGATGCCGGGCTTGCCGCGGCCGGGCGCGCGGGCGGGCGGCGTCACCGGCGCGGCGGCCTGCGCGTCGTCGAGTGAGGCGATGCCGGCGGCGCGGCCGTTGACGGTGAGCAGGCGGTCCGCGGGTGTGCCGGCCTCGCGCGCGGCCTCGGTGACGCGATCGGCGTAGGCGGCGTCGAAGAGGAAGAGCTTCGCGTCCCCGTCGGTGAGCATGTGCGCGATCTCGCGCGGCGTGAGGCGGTAGCCGACCGCGACCACCTTGGCGCGCAGGCGCATCGCCGCGCCCATGCACTCGATCCAGGCGGCGGAGTTCGGCAGCATGACGGCGACGTGGTCGCCGGGCCCGATGCCGCGCGCGCGCAGCACGTGGGCGATGCGGTTGATGGTGCGGTCGAGCTGGGCGTACGTGACGGTGCGGTCGGGGCCGATGACCGCCGCGCGGTCGGGGACGTTCAGTGCGTGCAGCGACAGGTAGAAGGCGGGGTCGAGCTCGCGCGCGAGCGCGCGGCGGGCGATCTCGAGCACGCCGGCGGGCCGCAGGTTCTCGTGCAGGCGCGCGCCGGCGAGCGCGCGGGCCATGTCGGCGAGCTCGACGGCCTGGTCGCGCAGGCGGGTCGCGGACGAGAGGAGAGACGCCATGTGCGCATTCTGTCACCCGTCGCGGCGACGCGACAAGGAGCCGGAGGCGAAGAGCGCGACCAGCGACGCGCCCGCCGAGACGAGCGCGACCGTCGAGAACGGCGCGAGGGCGATCGTGCCCGGGTAGCTCGCGGCGGCGGCGAGGAAGAGGCCGGCGGCGCCGAGCGGGGCGGCCAGCGCGATCGCGGTGGCGAGCCAGCGCGCAGGGCGCGCGCGTGCACCGCGGAGCGCCCCGACCCAGAGCGCCGGTGCGCACAGCGGCACGACCGTGAGCGCGTCGATCGCCGCGCCGCCGAGGGCGAGGCCGGCGGCGGCGAGGGCGGCCAGGAGCGCGGCGCGCCGGCGGCGCGCGTGGAAGAGCGCGGGCACGGCGGCGAGCGCGAGGAGGAAGAGCAGCGCCGGGCGGGCGAGGAGGGCGCCGGAGAGAAGCAGCGCCTGATCGTCGCCGTAGGCGCGCGGCGCCGGCGCGCGGCTGTCGAGCGCGCGGACGATTCCCTCCAGCACCGTGACGGCGCGGGCGAGCTCCGGCACGGCGAGGCGGGCGGGCGTGTCGTCGGCGGAGTGGTACGCGGGGTAGAAGTTCACGAAGCTCGAGCCGGAGACGAAGAGCGCCGGCACGCCGGCAGCGAGGAACGGGAAGTCGTCGGCGGCGAACGGCACGCGCGCGTTGCGCACGGTGAGCTGGTAGGGAAGGGACACGAGCGGGTCGCCGGTGGGGATCTCGATGCCGGCCGCGCGGCCGCCGGCGGCGACCGCGTCGACGAGCCAGCCGGGCGCGCCGGCGCGCGCGCTGGCGCCGCCGCCGAGGTTCCGGAACGTGTGCGTCACGGGGATCTCTCCCGGCCAGCCCACCATCTCCATCATGACGGCGGCGACGATCGTGTCGCGGTCGGCGGCGGTGGACATCTGCACGTGGCGCGCCGACCCGCGCAGGCCGGATTCCTCGCCGTCGAAGATGGCGACCTCGACCTCGTGCGCGGCGGGCGTCGCGCGCAGAAGGCGGGCGGTCTCGACGGCGACCGCCGCGGCGCCGGCGTCGTCGACCGCGCCGGGGCCGGCCGGGACGGAATCGTAGTGCGCGCCGATGACGATGCGCCCCGGCGCCGCGCCGCTGCCGGGGATGCGCGCGAGCAGGTTTAACAAGGGGCCGCGGTCGTCCTCGAGCCGCTCGACGCGGACCGGCACGCCGATCGAGGCGAGCGCCTCGTGCACGGTGCGGCGCGCGGTCTCGTGGCAGGGCGTGCCCGGCGGGTGCGGGCCGCAGGCGGTGATGGCGCGCGCCAGGGCCAGCGCGCGCTCGCCCGCGGCGACGGGCGTGGCGCCGGCGGGCGGCGCGGCCGTCTTGCCGGCGATCAGCGCGGCGAGAAGGAAGATCGGCGCCGGCAGGAACGGGCCGAGGCGGCGCATCGCTGCCGGGAATGTTGTGACCTCGGCCATGGCTGGTAGAATCTCCCGAGTACGTTTCGCACGCACCATGCAAGGAAGCAACGCGAGCGCGCGCGTCCGCCACGCGCTGGTTGCCGTTCTCGCCACCGCGACTCCCACGGTGGCGGCGGGCGTTGCTCGTGGGGCGGAGGCGCCACCGTACGATCTGTCGCGATACGAGCTGTCCGGGCTCTCCGGCGAAGTGGCGGTGGCGGCGCGCGGCGGAAAGTGCCGGCCGGCCGCCGAGGCGTGGGGGCGCTATGCCGCCGCGGTCGCGCCCGGCCTGCGCGACGTGCGCGTCGAGTTCCTGGCGGCGCGCTGCCTGTCGAAGCTCGGCCGGCTCGACGAGGCCATCGCCGTCCTGGACACGCTGCCGCTGGCGTATCCGGCGGTGGCGGGCGAGGCGTCGTACCTGCTCGGCGACGCGCTCCTGCGCACGAAGCGCTACGGAGAGGCGGCGGCCGCGCTCTCCGACGTGAAGGCGCCGTCGCGCTGGTACGCGCCGGCGCAGATCCTGGCGGCGCGCGCCGCGCTCCTCGACGGCGATCCATTCGTGGCGGTGGAGCGGTTGCGCGACTCGGAGACGCGCTTCTACTGGACGTGGGAGCGGGCGAACGCGCTCGCCGCGCTGGCCGACGCCGAGGACCGGCTGAAGAACGCCACGCGCGCGCGCGCGCTGCGCTGGTATCTCTGGGAGAAATATCCGACGACCGAGGCGGCGGCGAAGGTCGGCGAGCGCATCGCGTCCGGCAAGCTCCCCTGGCCCGCGCCGGCGCAGGTCATGGGGCGGCTCTCGAACCTGCTCGACGCCGACGCGACGCCCGAGGCCGAGGCGCTGGTGGACGCGTTCGCCGCGCGCGGCGGCACGGTGGGGCTGCGCAAGGACCCCGTGTCGGCGTGGACCGATCTGGCCCTGGGCGAGCTGGCGCTGGAGGCGAAGGACTACGAGGAGGCGGCGGCGCGGTTCGGAGCGGCGTTCGCCGCGGCGAAGAGCGACGGCCTCAAGCACCGCGCCGCCTGCCGCCACGGCAAGGCGCTCGCGCGCACCGAGGACCTCAAGGAAGCGAAGAAGGAGTACAAGCTCGCGCTGTCGAAGTGGCCGGACGATCCGTTCGCCGCGCAGTGCCGCTTCGACTACGGGCTGCTGCTCGACGCGCACGGCGACGAGGAAGCGGCGCGCGTGGAGTTCACCAAGGCCGCCGCGCTGGCGACGACGTCGGGCGACGTGCGGCTGCAGATGGAGTCGCTGTGGAAGGCGGCCTGGCTGGAGTACCGGACCGGCCGCCTGGAGGATGCCCTGCGGGACCTGGGGGCGCTGGCCGACGCGAGCTGGCCGGTGCCGCCCGCGCTGGCCGACCTGGACGACTGGCAGCTCCACAAGCTCGGCTTCCACGGCGTGGAGCGCGCCGCCTACTGGGCGGGGCGGACGCTGGCGAAGCTCGGGCGCCCGGCGGAGGCGCTGGAGCGCTGGGAGTGGATCGCCCGGGTGTTCCCGCTCTCGTACTACGGGGAGATGGCGATCGCGCGCATCGCCGAGCTGGACGCGGGGCGCGCGGCGGCGGTGCGGCACCGCGATCCGGCGCTCGCGGCGGCCGGCGTGGCGTGGGACCCCGTGGCGGCGCGCGTTCTGGACGCGGCGGCGCTGCCGCTGGCGCGAAGCCCGGCCATGGACCCGGCGGTGGAGCTCTGGCGACTGGGGCTGGAGGACGACGCCGAGACCGAGCTGCGCTCGGCGCTCAACAACGGCTGGCTCCCGCTGGACGGAATGGTGCTCCTGTCTTCGCTGTATCTGCGTCGCGACGAGGACTCGTACTGGCGTTCACACTGGGTGATGAAGTGGAAAGCCGGGTTCGACGAGTACCCCTACGAGGCGGAGCGCGGCGCGGCGCTGGCGGTGCGGAGCGTTCCGGCCCTGCCGATCCTGGCGGCGCTGCCGGTTCCGCTGCCGCGCGCATTCGTCGGGCCGGGGCTGTGGGGCGCGGGCGCGGGCGCGGGCGCGCGGACGCCTGGCGCGGCGACCCTCGGCGCGCCGCCGCCGATGGCCGCCGGGGCTCTGGTGCGCGACATCGCCTGGCGGCTCTGCTACCCGCGCGCGTTCGGGCCGGCGGTGGCGGCGGCGGCCGCGGACCTCGACATGGATCCGGCGCTGATCCTCGCGATCATGCGCAACGAGAGCGGGTTCCGCCCGTCGGTGATCTCGATCGCCCACGCTCTCGGGCTCATGCAGGTGCTGTATCGCACCGCGGTCTTCACCGCGACCAAGCTCTTGAAGATGAAGGCCCTGCCGTTCGCGAAGGTGTTCGAGCCGAGCGTGAACGTGCGCATCGGCGCGCGCTACCTCAAGGAGCTGGTGGCGCTCTTCGACGGCAACGCCGCGCTCGCGATGGCGGGATACAACGCCGGTCCGTACAACGTGGTGCACTGGCTGGACGCGCGCCGCGGCCTCGACACCGACGAGTTCATCGAGGAGATCCCGATCCTGGAGACGTACGGCTACACGAAGAAGGTGTTCGCGAGCTGGGCGGCGTACCGCTACCTCTACGGCGGATCGGACCCGGCGGCGGCGCGCACGCCCCTGCCGGCGAAGGTGCCGGCGAAGCTCGGTCTGTGGATGGGGAAGAAGATCTCGAAGGTCGCCGACCTGACCGAGCCGTAGCCCGCGGCGGCAGCGGGCTCACATGCAGGCCGGCGGGACCGGCGCGTCGAACGGGCCGCGGCCGTACTGCTCGCACCCCAGGCAGCGCCCGTTGTCGGTGCACTCGAAGAAGCAGCGGTCGGGGTCCACGTCGCACGGCTCGAGGCAGCCGTCCTCGAAGCAGACCTCGCCGGCGGCGCAGTCCGTGTCCTCGACGCAGCGCGCGCAGCGCGCGGTGGCCGGGTTGCAGCGGCCGCCCGGGCAGTCGGCGTCGCTCGTGCACACCGGGCGGCAGCGGCCGTTCTCGCAGTACGTGTCGCAGTCGCAGTCCGCGTCGCTCCAGCACATGCCGCAGAAGCCGCCGCTGCAGACGTCGCCGGCGGCGCAATCGGTGGTGGCGGCGCAGGTGCAGTCGCCGCCCTGGCAGGTCTGGCCGGGGGCGCAGTCGGCGTCGCCGGCGCAGGCAGCGCAGGCGAAGCCCTCCTTCGGGAAGAAGTTTCCGCCGAAGCACGTGTCGGCGAGCCCGTAGAGCCGGCAGCCGAAGAACGAGCCGACCGCCGGAGTGCCGCCGGCGAGGCTGACCGGCGGGCCCGAATCGCAGTCGGCGGCGGACGTGCACGCCGCACCGCACAGGCCCTCGCGGCAGGCCTCGCCCGGCGCGCACTCGCCGTCG
>Ga0075425_100007924_pt1 | contig 11241 bp, 11 predicted proteins | sample SoiMethybrSBSTD4_FD_75300 | JGI IMG/M metagenome (GOLD analysis project Ga0075425, IMG submission 75300) | Bulk soil microbial communities from a Populus tree surrounding site in Tennessee, USA - Soil MetaG P. TD hybrid SBSTD4 | ecosystem: Environmental > Terrestrial > Soil > Tree plantation...
GAGCCGTGGTTGGTATGGCACTTATTCCCACGAGAGCGAAATGGCGCTCTTCTCCGAGTGCATGCTGGAGTGCGCTCGAAAATGCTTGACAGGGGTTGGCATTGTTAGAGAGGCGATGTTACGTCAATCATTCTTGAGACCCGCCAACCCCCGTTTTACGACTGCAATTTCCTGCTGCAGCTTGACAAGCCCCAACCAGCGAACATAATCTTGCCCCAACCAGCGAACATAATCTTGCGCAAGTTTTGAGCAAGCTGCCCCTGTTTCTATTGTAGGAACCACATATCCGTCCCGGCTTTTCGCTTAAACATTTCGGACACCGCTGAAACCTAGGCGGTTCCCTGAAGGAGAGATTCTCATGAAGATCCACATAGCTCGCGTGGTGGCTGCATTCTGGCTGCTGGTTCTTTCACTAACCTCACTGACCTTGGCACAGACCAACGTTACGACGACAGGCGGAACGGTCAACACCCTGCCGCTCTTCACACCAACGGCAACCAACATTCAGAGTTCGATCGTCACTCAGACCGGCACATCCGCGATCAATGTGCGTGGCAAGCTGAACCTTCCTGCGAGCGCAACCGCGACCGCTACTGCCGGGAAAGCATCGAGGCCTGAGGCGTTCACCGCGTCGGCATTCAACAGCGGCACAGCAGCAGCGGTAGCGCAGAATTTTCAACTGCAGGCTGAACCGGCGAACAACAACACTGCTTCGCCGTCTGGAACCCTCAATCTACTCTATGCCGCGGGTACGGCCGCGCCTGCGGAGACCGGGCTGAAGATCAGCAATAAGGGCGTGATCACCTTCGCCCCCGGCCAGACCTTTCCAGGGGGGGGCGCCTTCTGCATCGCGACGGCCGGCGGCTTCGGCAGTGGTGGCACGACTTTCGTCGCGCCAAGCTTTACTGTGCCAGCGGTGAACAAGTGCACACCGTGGTCGGGCTTCACGAAGACTGCTTCCACGGTCATCTTAAATACGAGCGGCGCCGCATGTCTTTCGAGCACTGGTAAGACGCTGACGGTCAGCGTTTCCAGCCTCGACCCGGCCTTCTTAGGTACCAATCCGGCATCGGATTACATCCAGTTGACCCGGGCGTCCTCAACGGGATCGTTTAGCGGTGGCACAGACCAGGGTCAATTCGGTGGAAGCGCAGACCAGGTAACCTGCACGTCCGGTCTGTTGTCACTCCCTGACAGCCACGACTAACCGGGTGCACTGGTTTATGAGAAATGGAGGTGGGTTTAAGAGCCGCTGTTTGGGGTCTGATTATTTTCGGCGAATCCGCTTTTTCATTCGCGCTTGGAGTGATGATGGCGTAGCCATGCCCACTTCATACATCCTATTTGATGCGCAAAGGTTTCACGCTACGTTCGGGCTACTGTTGTAAAACCGCCGTTTATTCGCCTGAAAACAGGGTCAATGAGTGCTATCGCGATTTAACAACAACTACCCCTAGCGTGCTAAGCTTTTGCCACTTCCTCGCGGGGTGGGTATGAGTGACGCGGATGCGGTTGTAAAGAACGCCAGTCCTGAACTCACGGCGACGCCGGTTGATAGTAACAGGGCTTTTGATCGCGATGCGACCTTGAATACTTCCGACGCTGCCGCCCTCTCCGCAGCCGAACGCACCAGCGAAGCCAAATCCATCGGGCCATATCAACTCATCCGCAAACTGGGCGAAGGCGGCATGGGACAGGTCTGGCTGGCCGAGCAAACCGCTCCCATTCATCGGCAGGTCGCGCTCAAGCTCATCAAAGTCGGCCGCTACGACGATTCGGTGCTGCAGCGCTTCTACGCCGAGCGCCAGTCGCTCGCCATGGGCCAGACCCCTTTTCCCATTCCGCTGCGCGCAGGCTGGCCATGATTATGCACTTATGCCAGACAACCAGCATTTCATCTGTATTAAAGAGTCAGAACGTGAAACCAGTGCGACGCAAATTAACGTGATCCTAAATTGGAATGCGGAGCTCAATAAGAACTGAATTTGCGCGCGACACAAACCTTTGCTGAGACGCGAGTCACGCGTTTTGGTTTCCCCAGCTAGGCTGAGATCACGCGAAACATTTTCCGGCGTCTTCGTGCTTCCCATTCCTCGCGAGTGAGTTCAATCAGGTTGGAACTATGGCCGGGGCCTCGCCTGTGAAGATGTCTTCCGACGTTTCCCATAGTCCAAAATGGGCTGTCGTCGGATAAAGTGCCAGCAGCTTTTCGATGCTCCAATTCTTCCCAGAACTCGCGTGAACACTCCTCCCGGTGATTGACGAATAGCCACCATAGGTCTTCATCGCTCATGAGCCTGAGCTTCAGACGAAGACGCTGAGTTCCCAAGCCTCTGATATTCATTGCTGACAGTCCGAAAGGCGCACAGTTTACCATTTCTGTGAATACAGAATCGACCACCAGCTTTTTGGTCGCGTGATGAAAGCTATATCCCCAAGTGGTTTGGCCTTCTTGCACTCTGAGCTGAAGACTGGATTCACACTGGTCAGAATTGCGTGGAGCGCGAAAGATGCGGACAAATGCGATCGCATCCTGCTGAATGCCGAAAGGCCTACGAAGCCGTGCTTCACTTCATGCCGACGGTAATTCTCACAGCAAGCCAGTCGAAGGAGATCAAGCGGAGCGGCTTAAATCAGAGCTGGCAGAAGTTAGGCGAGGGTAAATCAGCCCCAAACCCGCGAGACACTGTATGGCGTAGCTTGGCGTCATCGCCTGTTTAACCATGATTTAGCCTACGAACGAACTGAGCCAGTCAGTTCAAGGGAACTCTGGACTCGCCTAGCTTTCCGCAAGCTACTGAACGTCTCCAGAGTTTCCCGTTTTGAGCAAATGGGCTTCTTGCCACTGTGACAGTATGCAAATTAAAAGCAGCCAAAAGACTCCCACGTCTTTGAGTAACTGAACCGACCTGTGGGAAACTGTCCGCATGTCAGAGAAGCGAACGAAGGCCGATAAAGCACAGCGGCAGGCCGACCAGTTGGAAGAGAAGACAGCTCATCGTCCTTCGCAGCTCTCCAACAAGGCCTCCATGGAAGTCAACGTTGTTCAGTGTCCGCGATGTTCCGCATGGCTTGTCGTACCGGCACTGTTTACGCAATCTCCCCGAGCCAAGACGTGCATTAATCCGAAGTGTGGGAACACAACTTTCTCCTTCACCACTAGCGATGTTCAAGTGCGAGATGTACCTGAAGAACTTGCCAACCGAGGCTATTTCTTGGACTCGAAAATCTGACCGGCTTCCATGCCCCACGTTCCATCCCAACCGCACCGTCACCGTTGCTTTTTCTCTGCGTCCCTGACTTCACCGGCATACTTTCTCCGCTCAGCAAAAGGACAAACGCGATCATCAAGATCACGAAGATCGCCGGAGCCACGACAATCCAGATCGCGGAATCAAGCGAGTACGCGACAATCGAACCGGGCCGGGGTGACTCTTCAATGATGATGACGCCAGTAATCTTCCGCGTAGCAGAGCGATGCAGGATAATCTTGTCTCCTCATGTTTGAGAATCGCAAAACAGCGCGAAGCAAAATGGTGCTGCCAGTGAAGATTTCTGTCGGAATTGACACGCAACTGGCACATACGCTTGATATCTCTTCTACAGGAGCGCGGATTGGAGCACTCCGCACACACCTGCAACCGGGAAGCGTCATAACCTTGCGTCGTGGCTCAAAGAAGGCCAATTTCCGAGTTCAATGGGTTAGGCAGCTTGGGCCGAATGAAGCGCAGGCAGGTATCGAATGCTTGGAATCACAGGAGCAATTTTGGGGAGTCGATCTGGAGCAAAAGGATAAAGAAAGAATGGACGCACTTATGTCACTTCTTTCCGGTGCATCCAGATCAAAATCTTCGAAAGGAGTCAACAGGTGAACTTAGACCGAGCGAAAACGCTCCGTCGAAATGGCTTCGGTCTTCTTCGTTAGGGCATACACCTTATTGCCCCTCCCCTCGAATGTGGGAATAGCATAATGAAATTGACAGCGGGCTGACTCTCCCCTGATTCGTCTAACCAGCCAAGAAGAAATTAAAAGGAGTTTCCATGCTCAACACCTTATGGAACGATGAGAATGGTCAGGACATCGCGGAGTACGCGGTGATGCTGGCAGTGATTCTCGTGATCGTCGTCGGCACAGTGCGTTTGATCGGCACGAATGCCAATAACGTATTCTCTTCCGTAGGCAGCGCGATTCAGTAAGTTGTGGCTCAACTCAACTGTGCAGGCTGAGTCCTCAGAAGCTCGCGCCAACGGCACTGATTATTTTTGGTAACGCGGGTTCCTTCCCACAAACGATGAAACAGTTATCGGGCACTTTCTCCGCTTTGGATGAGAGCTCGATATTTTTTCCCTGAGAGATTCGGCTCGTCAACAAACCGCTTGCTCTTTGGAGTGCATCCTCTGCACTGGTAGCCTGAACGAGCATACATCCGGTTACGAATTGTCCTTCGTGTTGCCACTGAACATTTATCACGTAGAGATACTGCATGGGTTCATTGCCAAGCTGGAAGGAGGGCGCAGACGGAAGAAGGGGGAGGGCTAACGCGCGTACGGCACACTCACAAAACCTTGAGCCGTCTACGCCCGAATAATTGTGACCATGCTACTTACCCTTGTCAAAATCAGAAGTACATTCTCGAGAGATTGCGAGATGCAATCGTGGAAAGTGCCTACAATGGGAGCGGGGCAATGACGACCGAACACGAATACCGGATCAGATACCGCGAGATTGCGGAGCTGCTTCATAACACCAAGATGACCTATGCTGAAATCGGCCGGAAGTTCGGACTGACCAAGCAGTTCTCACAGCAGCTACTTTCGATTTTGATCGACGGCCGAACTTGCCCAATCTCTTGTTGAGTCAGTGGATATCGCGGCAACGTCGCAGACTTGAGTGATGATGATCTGCTGGATTATGACCGTACGAACCAGAAGATTGAGAGACTGCGTACCGAACTGGAAGCACTCGTCGCTCACAGTAAGGCTCAGAAAAAACGTTCGGCTTGAGCGACGCTCAATAATGCTACCAATCTGACTTGCACGCGAACAAGAAGAACGTTCAACAGCATGTAGAACGCAAAATGGAAACGATTGCCATTATTTGTGACTCTAGCTGCACAATTGAAGATCAGCTCACCGCGTCAATGAACCCCGCAATTCTTACTGCCGGCTGAGCACAGTTGGCCTTAGTATCCCGAGTGAATTCTTTGATCGCCGTGCTGCGTGCATTCGGGAACGCCTTAAGGTAATGATCCGCTTTGTCATTGAACCATGTTTCCGAGCATTCCTTGAAACGCTTCGATTTGGTTGGCCGAGGCTTTGTCTTGATCGTTGAGGCTTTTGGTAAGAACCAGTGAGGGAGCGCCTTTTCGACCCGCAAATTTCCCCTCCTGCGCCCTACTGTCCCGTGCCTGTCAGGTCCACCACTTGTGGGCTGCCGCTGGAGGCGTACGCTACCGAAACCACGCCATTGATAGTGCCCGTTACCGTCGGAGCAAACGTCACCGAAAACGTGCACTTGCTCTTTGCGGCGATGCTGCCCACGCAGGTACCCGCAGCGAATTTGTAATCGCCGCTGACTGCAATCCTCGTTATGGTGACCGCAGTGCTCTGGTTGTTGTTAGTGACCGTGATGGTCTTCGGTGCACTGACGGTATTCTTGCTCACCGTGCCGAAGTTCAGGGAACCGGGAGAGAGGCTCACCGAAACCACGCCCTTTCCGGTAGCCGTCAATACCTGCGGGCTCTGTGAAGAGCTATCGGCAATCCACACCGCGCCCGGAATCGTTCCGTTGACTGATGGCTTGAATGTCACCGAGAAGGTGCAGGTGTGCGTCGCCGCGAGTGCCAGACCGTTGCTGCAAGGGATTGATCCACTTGCCACCGCCGAATAATCGCCACTGGCGAAGATGCGATTGATGGTTACCGAACCGGCGCTGCTGTTGGTCACCGTCACGACTTTGGCGGCACTGGTCGTTCCCGTCAGCTGACTCGCGAAGGAAAGGTTTGTGGGAGTGAAAGTCAGAGGCGGCGCAGCTCCTCCGGTCCCACTTCCGGAGAGCGGCACCTCCACCGGGCTGAATCCAGCGTTGTAGGTCAAGGTAATGGCGCCGTTGACGACTCCGTTGTAATGCGGCGTGAAGGTCACCGCCAGGTTGCACTTGGCTTTGGCCGCGAGCGATACCACACAAGTTGTTCCAGTTGCCGCAATCGCGTAGTCGCCACTGGCAGCCCGGCTCAACGTCAGTGATGTGGTGGAGTTGTTGATCACGGTCACGATCTTGGCTGCCGTGGTCGTGCCCACTGTGGCGGTACCAAACGAGAGTGATGTTGGCGAAAAGTTCAGCGGAGTGACTCCGTTGCCGGAGAGTCCGATCTCCTGAGTTGTGCCGGGGGCATTGTCAGCCACCGTGACTTCTTCCAGAACTTTTCCGGTGATGGAAGGAGTAAAGCTCACGCTGATGGTGCAAGTGAGCCCGGCAGCCAGGCTCGCGGGGCAATTGTTGGTCTCGCTGAAATTGCCGACTGCGACGATAGAAGAGATCGTCAGCGCACCGGTGCCGCTATTTTTCAGAGTAACCGGCTTGGCTGCACTCTTGGCTCCAACTAGTTGCTGAGTGAAACTCAAGCTGGCAGGTGTGAAAGTCACCGCACCCCCGCCGCCTGAGCTGTTTACCACTTGCGACAACACTGCCGAGGTACTCCCCAGAAACGTCGCATCGCCGCCGTACACTGCGGTGATCGAATGCGTTCCCACTGCCAACGTTGAGGTGGTGAACTTGGCGATTCCGCTGCTAATCGCGCTCGTGCCCAGCATCGTCGTGCCGTCCTTGAATGTGATCGTTCCGGTCGCAGTTCCCGTAGCAGAAGGTTTCACGGTAGCTGTGAACGTGACGGACTGGCCGAAGGTCGAAGGGTTGAGCGAGGATGCCAACGAGGTAGAAGTGTTGAATCTGCCTATTTTGGTCACGAAGCCGTGATAGTGGGTACAGCTTCCCGGACATGCGGTCCGAAAGGCACCGGCGGTGTGGGGAAAATTTGTCGAGGAAGTTAGCCCAGTGACATACATATTGAAGGACTTGTCCAAAGCGATGCTGTAGCTGTTATCAGCACTGCCGCCGCCCAAATAGGTGGAAAAAACCAGGGCGGAGCCATTGGCGTTGAGTTCCGTCACATATGCATCGGCTGTTCCCCCGGCATTAGTCATCTGTGCGGGGTTTTTGGTGGGAAAGTCGGTCGCTGCCGTGAACCCGGTCACGTAAGCATTGAGTGCTGAGTCTACTTTTATGGACCCGAAAACCCCCGCGTCGGTATCGCCGCTGCCCCCCAGGTATGTGGAATAGACCAATCCGGAGCCGGAAGCGTTGAGCTTAGTTACCCAAGCCGAGTCATGCGTGCAAGTTCCCGGGCAAGTGCTCTGAAAAGCACCGGTTGTCGTGGGGAAATCCTTGGATGGGAGCGCGCTTCCGCTGAATTGGGAGTTGACACTTGCGCCGGTCGTGCCGGTGACATAGGCATTTCCAGGGGAGTCCACAGCGATGCCGAAGCCAATATCCGTGCCGCCGCCGCCAAGAAAGGTGGAATACAGCAGTGATGCAGCACCAGATTTCGTCGGATCGAGCTTAGCCACGAAGGCGTCCCAGAGCCCATTACAAAGACCGTCGGTGCCGCATTTGGTCTGGAATGCGCCCGTTGTGGTTGGGAAGTCAGGGGAGTCGGTCCAACCGGTGATATAAGCACGGCCCAAAGAGTCTATCGCCACTCCGAAGGCCTGGCTTCCGGGGTTGAAACTGGCACCCTGAGCACCTGCTAGGAAAGTCGAATAAACCAGAGCGGAACCGGCCGCATTGAATACCGTGAAAACCGGGCTGAGACCGAACTTCGGGTTATTGGCCTGGAACGCTCCTGCGGTCGTGGGATAGCTTTCGTCGGTAGCGCCGGTCATGTAAACTTCGCCCGACGAATTCACTGCTATGCCGGTAGATCCCATATTTCCGGGACCGCCGATATAGGTAGAGTAAACGAGAGCCGAACCTGTGGAATTTAGTTTTGTCACAACACCCGTGTTGCAGCCGTTGACGCCGCCCGGACAAGTTGTCAGGAAAGCCCCCGTTGTAGTTGGGTAGTCAGTCGACGCCGTCTGCCCAGCGATGTAGGCATTACCCGAGGAGTCCACGACAATGTCGTAGCCGCGATCTGAGGCGCTTCCCCCTATGTAAGTGGAATAGACGAGAGCTGTTCCTGCCGCATTGAGCTTGGTGACGAAGGTGTCCTCAAAGGAATTTTGGCTGGTGGGACAGTTTCCACCAGTGCCGTTGTGCGATGTTGTCTGGAATGCCCCTGTCGTAACGGGAAAGTCCGCCGAGCACGTTATTCCTGTTACATAAGCTGACCCGCTAGCGTCAACGGCGACTGCCAACGGCTGGTCGGGGAAGCTGCCTCCGAGGTAAGTCGAATAAACCAGCACCGGATCAATTACGAGTGGCTGGGAGTGGTCATATGAAGCGACTTCGAACCCTACCTTGTTATTTCCCCGCTGGACGAAACGGCTGTCAATGAAACGTTTGTTGCTGCCATTTCGTCCGTTGTGCTGTACTGATTGATAGGCAACAGGCCGACGGAAGCGGACCTCGCGCCCTGTGGTACGAAGCACGAGGTCGCCTGTTGAATCAATCTTGAAGGGCCCGCCATCGAATCTGATTGCAATTGACCCGGGATCAGCCCAAGGCGAGATCTCGAAATCGTACTCCAGTTGCCCTTGGTTGCCGTAGTAGATGAGATCCACTCCAGGATAAATCCCCCCGTACTTGACTTGGCGGTAGGTTGGCACATTCGTATGCCACGTAGCCGGATTTTCGCCAATAAAGTAGTTCATCTTTCCCGCTAATTCGCCCACACCGGAGACCGGCGCCTCATGATTGGTACCCAGCAAATTCATGCGAACCGTCATAGACTCCGCGGTCAAGACAGCTTCTTTGGAATTCAAAAACAACGTATACCCACTACCTCGAGACATGAATTTCACGTTTGGATTAACCTGCCCGCGATTGAGCTCGAAGCTCAGCGGTAGTTTGCCGTATCTATCAATCAGAAATTGTTTTGCGGTGCCAAAGTGGGCGTGATGGGGCACCTCAGCCGCGACCGCTACAGGGGCAAACAACGCGAGGCTGAAAACCATACGAAGTATGGTCATGGAGAACCTCCAATTCGGAATTCGCGCTCGAACGCTCCTGCCAGGTCCAGCTCTCTAATGGCATTCACGCTGCCAGACGCGGCTAAGTCACGAATTGGGCAAATCGCGGGAAAGCACAGGTCTGAGCGACCGTCGTGCCAATCGCGCGAAGGTCACCACGAATGCGCCAACTCATAGCAGCCAGAACCCCTCAGACAAACCCTCCTGGACGCAACAATGAGACCTGCCCACCGATGGAAAAAAGCCGTTGCTGTCAAGGCCGAGGGATTATGAGCGTACTTTGCCTCCTGCGCAAGGGTTTCGGGGTAAAGTTACGGTAAACAGCCTGCGTCATTGGAGCTTCCGCAGTCGAATTCTTAGTAGGCGACAAGTGGAACCTCGCCTCTTGCTATGCAAGAAGTTGCAGTGTTGGACTCAAGACTAGGCTGTTGAATCAGATCTTCGACCAACAAATCCGCTACACGCTATCGGCCGAAGCGAGTTCCGTCGTGCGCTCGGTCGCTCTCTCCAAGCCCCTGCTCGCGCTATATTCGCAGATCCAGGTCACGAAGCCGCATACGCCCACCTTGAAGGTGCGGCGTATCAGCCTCGAATAAACTGCCGGCTGGAATTTCTTCAAGATCGAGAAAGACTGGCGAGCGGTAAATCTGCGCCGAAACTGGCGGAACCCCGGATTCGACCAAAAATCCTCATCCGGTTGCCCAAAGAGTGACCCGGAAGGTATTTCCTCGGCATCGGGTAGGTATGGGAGCCGCTGATAAAGCGTGGCCTAAACTGGCGGCAGCAATTGTTCCGGCTGCTCTGGCCATAAATCTTCATCGTCCTGTCCGAATAAGGATCCTGCAGGTATCGCACTGCGCCAAAAGAAAAAAGATCGGTACGCACATCGAGATCTTTTCCCATTGCCTGCTCAGGAGACGTATAGGCAATCGTTCCCAGTGCGGCACCCGGGCTAGTGAGGTCTTCCTCGCTGAGTGCCGTTGGCTCCGCCGATATGCCGACCGCTTCGGAGATACGACTGCCAACCGGCTTCACTTTGGCTAGGCCGAAGTCCAGAATCTTGGCGTGTCCACGCTTCGTGATCAAAATGTTGGCTGGCTTGATCTCGGTGCACGATGCCTTCGGCATGGGCGGCGTCCAGTGCATCCAACTAGTTTTGCTGGGTTGAATCATTCCACTGTTGAAGGGCATGGGAAAGCCTTGGAAGTGCGGAAACCGACTGTTTTTCGGATATGTCTTCGACAAAGCAAACTGGACGGACTGCTCGACGTGCCAGGGCATCCTTTCACGCCTTTTCTCCCGGAAGCTGGATTGATTTGCCAATCATTCGTGTGAGATTTCTCGAAACGCGTGGTGGATCAGCTCTAAATCGGCAGCGTAGGACGGATGGGGCCTGAAGTCCGGGGGTGTTCCCCAAGCATACCCGTAAAAGTCGCAGCCACGCTCATTCCACTTTCGCCAAGAGCTTGGGATCGACTTTCCGGGATCTACTCGGCCGATTATCGTAGTCATGACCCGTTGGTGGGGTTTGCGCACCTTCAATAGCCAATCGACCACATCGTCGCTGGACTCTGCATACAGAATGTCACTTTCGTTAAGCATGGGGTGATCTACCCACAACTCTTCCGTCGGGGTCCAATAGGGGACGTTAAAACAGATTTTTGTATTGGGGCTCACTTTGCGTACTACGTCGCGGATACGATAAAACTGTCGTGCGAGAATCTCGCGTTTATAGGCCAGACTCTCAGCTGGAGTAATTTCAGCAGCAGTAAGTGGCATCCTGTGGCCGATGATCTCAGCAAAAGGCTTCTCCGCAAACCAAGCTGGTTGCACAGGAAAGTCGTTCGAATGCGGGCTGCCGTAATCGAACATATCGAAAAGTATGACGTCCACCGGAAACTGCTTCAGGAATTCTTCTACTCTCGCGCAGAACAAATCGGTCCATGGGCTCTCCGGCGCTAGGTTCCCCCAAAGCCATTCTCGGTTCCTGCTATTGGGTATAACCCATAAGTCATCGGTCCCTCGCATCGTACTCATGATCAGGTCCCAACT
>Ga0075425_100007925_pt1 | contig 11240 bp, 11 predicted proteins | sample SoiMethybrSBSTD4_FD_75300 | JGI IMG/M metagenome (GOLD analysis project Ga0075425, IMG submission 75300) | Bulk soil microbial communities from a Populus tree surrounding site in Tennessee, USA - Soil MetaG P. TD hybrid SBSTD4 | ecosystem: Environmental > Terrestrial > Soil > Tree plantation...
GATTACCTCGAGCCGGTCAACCAGACCAAAGCCCTCAAGCAGCTACGCCGTCGAGCCACCAAACTCGGTTATCAGCTCACTCCGATCGCCGCATGACCAACGGGTGTGTTTCTTAGAAGCGAAGCGAAGGACCTCCTCTGCGCCACACTCGGCGACAAAGAGGTCCTTCGTCGTCTTCGCGACTCAGGATGACGACGCGTCATGTCATCCCGAGCGGAGTCGAGGGATCTGGTGTGGTGGGGTCGCGCGTCCTTCACCACCCGCCCGGATCCCTCGACTCCGCTCGGGATGACAGTTCGGAACATTTGTTCACAGCCTCTGAGCGAAGCGAAGGACCTCCTCTGCGCCAACTGTCGCGCAGAAGAGTTCCTTCGCTTCGCTCAGGATGACGCCTACACTCTCTCCGTCATGTCCGACGGCGCCTACGGTCTCATCATGGCCGTCACCTGCATCCTTTACGCGATCGTGTTGTACCTGCGATGGCGTCAGGGCCGGATCACACGCAAACTTCTCGATTCCCTTACCGAGGAGCAGCGTGCGAAGATACGCGAGCTCCTATCCAAACAGTGACGCACGCAGATCAACGGAGGGTCAACGAATGTTCCGGACCACTGCCCGCTGGATCGCAGTCTTCTCTCTCGTCATCCTGTTCGCTTCATCGATGTACGCGCAGTGCGGCGTCGAGCGCTGGTCGGTGAAGACCGGCACCGACTCGCAGGCGCCGAGCATCGACCTCAGTACCTACATCTCCTCGACGATCTACAACTTCCATCAGTCGACGCGCCCCGCCTCGCTGCCGTCGAACAGTCGCGTCGCGCCGCGCGAAACGAATCAGTACCGGCTGACGGGAACGCTGATCGGCTACAAGCGCGAGAGCGACTCCGACTATCACCTCGTCATCAAGGACAGCTCGGGACGGACGATGATCATCGAGGTCCCGTCGCTGAGCTGCGTCGGCTCGGGCAGCCCGTTCCGCAGCCGCATCGGCACCGCGCGCAGTCAGTTCGATACGAAGCTCACCGCGACGACGAGCTACAAGACCGTCACCGCACCGGTCGCGATCAAGGGCATCGGTTTCTGGGACTTCCTGCACGGTCAGACCGGTGTCGCGCCGAACGGCATCGAACTGCATCCCGTGCTCGACATTCAGTTCACCGGCACGATCACCTCGTCCGATCCGAACGTCATCGCCGGCTACGCCGTCGCGCCGCCCGCCGCGACGATGCCTGCCGACGTCGTCGAAGACAACGACGGCGGCCGTGTGCAGGTCTTCCGCGGCGGCGACGCCATCGCGAACATCCTCTTCCACGGCGGCGCGGTGATCGAGCATCCGCGCCTGCAGATCGTCTTCGCCGGCAACTTCGATGAGTCTTCGCGCGCGTCGGTTCTGCAGATCGCGCGCGGCATCAACGCCCGTCTCCGCTTCGATGAGCTCGAGCGCTACGGCATGCGCAACCAATCGCTCGCCACGAGCGTGTCGTCCGTCGAAGAGCCGGTTTCCGGCAACGACCTCGACGTGCAGCGCATGCTCGCGAATGCGGTCGAAGGCGGACGTCTGCAGCAGATCGACGAAAACGCGATCACGGTGGTCGTGCTCGATGCGAACGCCGACGTCGCGGTCGGCACGACGCGCGACTGGCTGTCGTATCACTCGCTGTTTCACCCGACGGAGCTCGGCATGCCGTACGTCGTCGTGCGCAACGTCGCGGATCGCGATGCGTTCCGTGAGGCGCTCCTCGCGAGCGTCGCGCGCACGATCGTGAATCCGGCCGGCAACGCCTGGTATTGATGCGGCGCGCGCTGCTCCTCATCGCAACGCTGATCGGGACGTCGGCCTGTGTCGTCGTCCCGCTCAGCGCGTACCGCGCCGCGATCTCGAATCAGCAGCGCATCAATCGCGTCCGCCTCGGCCAGACCCTCGCCGAAGTCGAGAAGATCATGAACAAAGGTCCCGAGCAGCGCAGCACGCGCCTCCGCTTCGACGGCCTCTCGATCGAGGAGTGGACGTACGTGACGGACTACATCCACCACACCGACACGACGATCACGTTCGTCGGCGGCAAGGTGGACGAGATTCGCGTGACGCCGTGGGAGAAAGAGAAGGATTAGATGGTCGCGCCGGTCCTCGTGCCCACGACAGCCCAGGCTGAGACGTTCGGCGGCGTCACGTACCACATCGACGGCGAGCTCGTGCCGGTCCTCACCGTCGACGTGAACCTCATGTCCGTCTACTTCGAGCATCACGTCCTTCTCTGGAAAAGCCCCGCGGTGAGCATCGACATCCGGCCGATGGCCGGCGCGCTGAAGCGGGTGTTCGCCGGAATGCAGGTCTTCGTCACGGAAGCGAGCGGCCGCGGACAGATCGCCTTCAGCCGCGACGGCGCGGGCCACATCCTCGCCATCCACATGAATCAGGGCGACGAGCTCCACGTGCGCGAACATCAGTTCCTCGCGGCGACGGCCAACATCGACTACGACTTCGAGCGCGTGCGCGGCGTGGCGAACATCCTCTTCGGCGGCACCGGCTTCTTCATCGACCGCTTCCACGCGAGGCACGGCAGCGGCGTGCTCTGGCTGCACGGCTACGGCAACGTCTTCGAGAAGGAGCTCGCACCGCACGAGCAGATCGACGTCGAGCCGGGCGGCTGGCTCTACAAAGACACGCACGTGCGGATGCAAACGATCGTGCAGCGCTTCACCACCGGCTTCTTCGGCGGCTTCAGCCTGTTCATGAACCGCTTCACCGGCCCCGGCAAAGTCGCGCTGCAGTCGATGTACATCCACCACGGCGGGGGTCGATAACGTCTTGGAGTGCGGCGACCGCAGTCGCCGCTTTCGGCGCGCGAGCCGCAGCTCGCGCTGTTCTGATCAAAACGATGCAGCGCGAGCTGCGGCTCGCGCACGGCAAAGCGGCGACTGCGGTCGCCGCACTCCAAGTTGTGCCTCGGCCCACCAACTACCAACCACCAACTACCAACTACTAATAGGCAATCCTCCGCGACGGCCTCACCGCCTCCGCCTTCTCCACCCGCACGCGCGCGTCGAGCGCGGACACGCCTTTGGTGAGCACCTTCAGCGGATTGAGATCGATCTCGCGGATCTCGGGGCAGATGCCGAGGAGCCAGGAGAGACGCAGGATCGCCTCGCGGAGGGCGGGGACGTCCGACGGCGCGGCGCCGCGGAATCCCTTCAGCAGGCGCGAGCAACGCAGACCCGCGATCATGTCGTCCGCATCGGCGTCGGTCACCGGTTGAATGCGCAGGCCGACGTCATCGAGCAGCTCGACGAGCGTTCCGCCGGCGCCGCAGGCGATCACGTGGCCGAACGTCGGCTGGAACGTCGCGCCGACCATCATCTCCACGCCGCCGCCGATCATCGGCTGAATCAGCACGCCGGTCATGCGGTCGCCGAGCTTCGCCGCGAGCTCGTCGTACGCGGTCACGACCGCGTACTCGTGCGCGAGGTTGAGCTTCACCGCGCCGAGGTCGCTCTTGTGCAGCAGATCGGGACCCCAGGCCTTCATCACGACGGGGAAGCCGAGGCTCATCGCTGCTTCCATCGCGTCATCGGAGGACATCGCGAGCACCGACGCCGGCGCGCTGATGCCGGCCGTGCGGAGCAGCGCCTCGACTTCGAGCGGGTGCAGCCATCCGCCGCCGCGCTCGCACGCGCCGTCGACGATCGCGCGCAGGCCGTCCGCATCCATGTCGTCGAAGCGCACGATCTCGCCCTCGGGACGCGCGCGCCATTCCGCGTACCGCGTCGCCAGCGCGAGCGCGTTCACCGCGCGCTCGGGAAATCCGAACGCCGGCACCGGCGCCAGCGATGCGGGCGTGCCCGCGGAGCTCATGAACGTCGTGAGGATCGTCTTGTCCTTCGCCTTCGCCGCTGCCTCGCGAATCGCGCACGCGAACTCTTCGGCATGTGTCGAGAGAACCGGGATGTAGATGACCACGACCGCGTCGACGCTCGGATCGGCGAGCAGCAGCTCGAGCGAGCGGCGATATTGCTCCGCCGACGCGGAGGCGATCATGTCGATCGGATTGCCGACGCTCGCCGCGGCGGGAAGAAAGTCGCGCAGTGCGGACACCGTCGCTTCGCTGAGCGGCGCGAGCGTGAGGCCTTCCGCTTCCGCGGCATCGGCCGCGAGAATGCCGGGACCGCCCGCGTTCGTGAGAATCGCCACGCGGTTTCCCTTCGGCAGCGGCTGATTGGCGAGCAGCGCCGCGACGTCGAACATCTCCTCGAGCGTTCCGGTGCGGATGATCCCCGCCTGGCGGAAGAGATCGTCGACGACGGCGTCACTCGTCGCGAGCGCGCCGGTGTGCGAGCTCGCGGCCTTCGCGCCGGCGCTCGAGCGTCCCGCCTTCACCGCGACGATCGGCTTGCTGCGCGCGACGCGGCGGGCGATCTCGCCGAACTTCCGCGGATTGCCGAAGCTTTCGAGATACAGAAGGATGACCTTCGTGTTCTCGTCCTCGGCCCAGTACTGAATGAGATCGTTGCCCGAGACGTCGGCCTTGTTGCCGACCGACACGAACGTCGAGAAACCGATGTTGAGCGACTTCGCGTAATCGAGAACGGCCAGTCCGAGAGCGCCGCTCTGACTCGACATCGCGACGTTGCCGGCGGGCGGGAAGACCGCCGCAAACGTGCCGTGCATCCGCACCGCGGGATCGGTGTTGATCACGCCCATGCAGTTCGGGCCGACCATGCGGATGCCCGCGCGGCGGATCTTCTGGAGCAGCCTTTCTTCTCCCGCGCGACCTTCTTTTCCGGTCTCCGCGAAGCCCGCGCTGATGACCACCACCGCGCCCACGCCGGCTTCGATGCACTCGTCGAGCGTGCTCTCCACGAGCTCCGCCGGAACGGCGATGATGGCAAGGTCAACAGGTTGACCAATCGCCTTCAGCGTCGGAAACGCCGGGACGGTGTCGACCTCGGTCGCATTCGGATTGATCACGTACAGCGGTCCCTGAAAACCGGAGGCGCGCAGGTTGTGGACGATGCCGTGGCCGAGCTGTTCCGGACGGCGGCTCGCGCCGATGATGGCGATCGATTTCGGTGCGAAGATCGGCTTCATCGACGCATACGCCGCCATCTGCGATCGCTGCGCCGCGCGCTCTTCCGCGACCGGCGTCGGCGCGATCGGAAACGACAACTGCACGGTCCCGTCCTCGGTGCGCTTCGTGACCTCGAAGCCGAAGCCGAGGAAAACGTCGAGCATGAGACGGTTCTCGGGGAGGACTTCCGCGCGGAATCGGGTGATGCCGTGCTCGCGCGCGGCGACGACGAGCGTTTCCAGGAGCTTCGTCCCCGCGCCGCAGCCCTGCTTCGCATCGGCGATCGCGAAGGCGACCTCCGCGACGTCGGGGCGCGTGCGCAACGCGAAGTAATGCGCGACGCCGACGATGTCGCCGCCGACTTCCGCCACCGCGCCGAATTCGCGAACGTAATCGACATCGGACGGCGACGACTCGACCGCGCGCTCCGGCGTCCGCAGGTCGAAGAACCGCAGGTGCATGCTCTCGGCCGACAGCGCTGCGTAAAACTTCAGAAGCCGGTCATGGTCCTCGGGACGCACCGGGCGGATGAGCAGCGTGCGGCCGGTGCGAAGGACGACGTCGGTTTCGAATTGAGCGGGATACGCGGTCGCGGACATGGTGTGTGTTGCCTCCTGATGCGAATGTAATTTCGGCGGAAGCGCACCACCCGCAAGAGGAGTCACACGCCGGTGTGATGGATGTCACCCGAGGAGTGCGCGCATCGTGACGTCATCCTGAGCGCAGCGAAGGACCTCTTCGTCGCCGAGTGTGGCGCAGGAGAGGTCCTTCGCTTCGCTCAGGATGACGCTACCCGGCCACGAGCACACGGCGGCCGGCGACCTCGAGCATGAAACGCGACAGCTCGTCGTTCGTGAAATCGCTCCAGCCGTTGCAGGAATCGTGTTCGATCTGCTGAACGTCGCACGCCGTCGGAACGCCGTCGACTTCCTGCCGCGCGAGCTGCCAGCGGTCGGCAATCTCCTCGATGTCGCCACGCGTCACGACTTCCGGACGGCGGGCGATCCAGTCGTAGCGCTGGCGGAGCTCTTCCTCCGAAAAACGGTGGAATCCTCTGCAAAAGATCCCTTTTTCGGCGGCGAGGCGGCAGATCGACATCTCGCCGTTCGCGCGCCGCGCGAGCTCATTGCGGAGGGCGGCGATCGCCGCATCGCGATTCAGAGTTTCGAGCTTCAATTGTGGCTGTGCCATCGGCGTTCTCCGTTCCACCATGCAAGTTGCCCCCCAATCGAACGACCTGCGGTATGGCTGCTCACAACAACGTGTGACGGTTGTCATGCGTCGATGGACATGCGCGGCCATTCACTAAGGCGTGCTCAAACCCGTCGAGCTCGAGATCGAGCTTTTCTGCCGCGGGATGCGCGTCGATCCCTCCGCTCTGGAAACCGGCGCCGGACGTCCCATTCATCGCACGCGCGCCGGGCTAGGATCCGGTCTGGAAGTCATCCTCCGCGGCGGCTCGAAGAACATCTGGGTCAACGTTCCGGTCGTCGAGTCGTTCGCTGCAGCGTCCCCGTTTCTGCTGGCGCGCTTCGACGACGACGACGAGCCGAGCATCGTCGACGAGCGCGACTCGTCGATGTATCGCGTCTCGATTCCGCCGGAGCCCGAGTGGTACCTGCGCTACACGTCGTACGAGGTTCCGATGCGCCGCATCGGCGTCCTGCAGGGCAATTACCTGGGCATCTACATCTCCAATCGCTGCCACTACTGGGCGAAAAAAGACTCGATGGCGTGCAAGTTCTGCACGACGGGCGAGAACGTCGGCTCGGCCGAGGAAGCGCGGAAGCGCGTCGAGGACGTGGTCGAGGTCGCGCATGCGGCGCGCGAGGAGTCGGGCTGCATCTTCACGCACTTCAACACCGGCTATCACGAAGAGGAGCGCATCGATCGGGAGTCGATGCACGGCCTCATGCAGTGCGAGCCGTACGTGCGCGCGGTGCGCGAGCGCGTCGGCGGCTTCATCGGCGTGCAGGCGATTCCCGTCCGCCGCGAGTCGTTCCACGAATACGACGCGCTGATCGACGCGGGAACGGATCACTTCTCCTTCTGCTACGAGTTCGAGGATCCGGAAGTCTTCGCGAGGATCTGTCCCGGCAAGGCGCGCACGATCGGGCAGCGCGCGTTCTTCGAGGCGATGGAGTACACCGCGAAGAAGCTCGGCGCGGGTCGCGTGTCGGGCGAGATCATCGCCGGCATCGAGCCGATCGTGTCGACGCTGCGCAGCATCGATCGCATCGTCGACGCGGGCGCGTTCCCGACGGTGTGCATCTTCCGGCCGACGATCGGCAGCGCGATGGAGAACGTCCCGCCGCCCGATCCCGAGGCGATGAAGGTCGTCTTCGCGCACGTCCACGAATCATGTCGCCGCGCCGGACTTCCGGTCGGCGTTCTTCCGATCGAGGTCTCACTGGTCGTGCAGCCGGAAGAGACGGCGGACCTCGTCGAGCCGAACTTCGCCTCGTCGTGGTACGCGCTGCGGAACCGCGCGCTGCGCTGGATGGCGCGGCCTTACGTTTCGCGCAAGTGCCGTCCGGCGGCGTGACCAAAGTTCACTCCTCGCGCAGACGCGGAGTCAAACCGGCGCTCCGCATCAGCGCGGGCGACGTCGAGATGCCGCCGCTGATCCCGCGTCTGCGCGCGGGATGAACTGAGAGAGCGCGGCGTCGTGGTCGTGAACCCAGCGCAGGAATCGTGATCCTTCCTGGCTCGCGCCGCGCGCGCGGTCACGATAGTCCTCGGACGACGCGGGATCGAGCTCCCAGCGGTGCTGATTGCGGCCATCGGATCCGCAGTGAACTTCGTGTGGCTCGTCATGACGCATCACGTCGCACTCTCCCGGCTGTTGTCGGTTGTCCGTTGCACGCAGCGTAAGCCGCGGGCTCGGATCCGGCCGTTGATGGAAAACAGGACGCGATGTGACAACCGACACAGGGCCGCATGTCGCGAGTCATCTCACGACTCGCGACGCGAACCGAGAATGAATTACGGAGGGCGCTCCAATGTGCCTTGGCATACCGGGACAGATCATCAGCATGGACGGCCAGTCGGCCATCGTCGATTTCTGGGGCACGCACAAGTCGGTTCGGCTGGACACGCTCGACGAGCCGGTGAAATGCGGCGACTACGTGATCAATCACGCGGGCTTCGCCGTGCGGCGCATCCCGCCGATGGACGTGCAGGACACGCTCGCGCTCTATGAGCTGATCCTGTCCGAGGCGGGAGAGGATCCGATCGCGTGCGACATTGTCGCGGAGCTCGCCGCGGCGGACGACATGATTCTCGAGCCGGTCTGAGGAGCTCGTCATGGAGGACACACCCGAGCTGCATCCGACCGTGATGTGGGAACTGACGCGCGCGTGCGATCTGCACTGCCGCGGCTGCCCGTCGCCTGCGACCGATCGTCCCGGACCCAACGAGCTCACGACCTACGAGGCCTACAAGACGATCGACCAGATCGCCAGCGTGAATCCGCGCGAATTCATCATGACCGGAGGCGATCCGCTCGAGCGCGACGACGTCTGCCAGATCGTCGACTACGCGCGCCGCCGCGGACTCAATCCCGCGCTCGCGATCAGCCCGACCGCGCAGGTCACGCAGGAAGTCTTCTCGCAACTGCAGCGCAACGGCCTCACGACCGTGATCTTCTCCATCGACGGATCGACGTCCGAGATCCATCAGGCATTGCACGGCATCCGCGGCTCGTTCGCGACGACGCTCACCGCCATGCGCTGGGCCGAGTGCGCGGGCTTCCGCATCGAAGTGAATACGCTGATGTGGCGCCGCAACGTGCACGATCTCGCCGCGATCGCGGATCTGATCCGCCCGTTCGGCATCACGCGCTGGAACATCCACTTCCTCGTGCCGGTCAACCGCTCGCGCGAGATCGAGATGATCACCGCGGACGAGACGGAAGAGCTCTTCGCCGAGATCGACGCGATCCGCGACCGCGAGACGTTCGCGGTGCGCGTCGTCGAAGCGCCGCAGTACCGCCGCTTCCGTCTGCAGCGCAGTCTGCTGATGCGCCTCCGCGAAAGCGACGACTGGTCGGACTTCGCCGGCTACGAGGTCGAGACGACGGACAGCGCGCGCGCTCTCCTCGACTGCGCCCGCGACGGCGCGCGCAGCTTCGTCTACATCTCGCACGCGGGCGACGTGCGCGCGAGCGAATTCATCCCCCAAAGCGCCGGCAACCTCCGCTACCGCCCCCTCGGCGCGATCTACCGCGGCAGCGATCTCTTCGTCGCACTGCGCGACCCCGACAACCTCAAAGGCCGCTGCAAACGCTGCGACTTCCGCCACGTCTGCGGCGGCTCGCGCGCGCGGTCCTGGGCGATGAGCGGGGACCTGTTCGGATCGGATCCGCTGTGCGCGTATGAGCCGGCCTGAGTTGGTAGTTGGTGGCTGGTAGTTGGTAGTTGGGCAAAATCGCGGGATGAGTCGCGAACTGAAGGATATTGCCGCCGAAGCGCTCAACCTTCCAATCACTGCGCGTGCTGAGTTGGCGAGCCAGCTCCTGGATAGCCTGGATGATTTGTCGGAGGACGACGCTGATCAACTCTGGGCGGCCGAAGCAGAACGCCGATTCGCCGAATACAAGGCGGGCAACATCGATGCGACGCCGGCCGAAGAGGTTTTCGCAAAGAGAAGCTGAATAAACTCATTGCTGATGCCTTCGTTCCCGAGCGCCGTCCCTGAGTTACCCGTCCGCGACCTCGATGCCGCACTGCAGTACTACGCGAACTGCCTTGGCTTCACGATCGACTGGGGCGGCGGCGAAGGCGGCATCGCCGGGATCTCCAGAGGCGATTGCCGGATCTTCCTGACCAGCGCCGTGTTCCGCGAGCATGCCGGCAACACGAGTCCGATCGTGATCTGGCTGAATCTCGACAGCAAAGAAGCAGTCGACGCGCTGCACGAGGCGTGGCGCGCGACGCAGGCCAGGATCATCGCCGCGCCGGAGTCGAAACCGTGGGGCCTGCACGAGTTCACGGCCGCCGATCCGGATGGCAATCGGTTGCGCGTCTTCTACGATTTTGCAACGCCGCAGGCTGGTGGTTAGTCAGACAACCAACTACCAACTACGAACTACCAACTACCAATCAGCGTTTCATCCCCGCCATGGACTCGTACATCCGTCGCCGCGCTTCCACGTCGTGCTGCGCCGCATCCACCAGCTCCTGCGGCATTCCGCTGAAGCGGGTCTCGCTGCGGAAGAAGTCCGCGAGGGGGGTGTTGATCGGACGCGAGTCGAGCTGCAACGGCGTTTCCTTACGATTCGGGTCGTAGCGGTACAGCAGCCACTGGCCCGAGCCGACGAGGGTCTTCTGATGCTGCAGCGCCGCGCCGATGTCGAATCCGTGCGCGATGCAGTGGCTGTACGCGATGATCAGCGACGGTCCGTCATACGCCTCGGCTTCGATGAAGGCCTTCAGGGTCTGCTCGTCGCGCGCACCCATCGCGACGCTCGCGACGTAAACGTTCCCATACGTCATGGCCATCAGGCCGAGGTCTTTCTTCGCGGCGGGCTTCCCGGCGACGGCGAACTTCGCGGAGGCCGCGCGCGGCGTGGCCTTCGACATCTGTCCGCCCGTGTTCGAGTAGACCTCGGTGTCGAGCACGAGGATGTTCACGTTGCGGCCGCTCGACAGCACGTGATCGAGACCGCCGAATCCGATGTCGTATGCCCAGCCGTCGCCGCCGACGATCCAGACGCTCTTCTTCACGAGCGCGTCCGCGATCGCGAGGAGTTGCTGCTCGTCGGTCGGATCGAGCTTGTGCATGCGCGTCATCAGCTCGAGCCGGCGCAGACGTACCTTCAGCAGTTCGACGCGCTCCCGCTGCTCGAAGATCTCCGCTTCGTTCTTCTGCTCGCACGCGATGAGATCCGCGGCGAGGTCCTCGCCCACCGATGACGCGACGCGCTTCAGAAGCTCGAGCGCGAATTCGCGCTGCTTGTCGATCGAGACGCGGAAGCCGAGTCCGAATTCGGCGTTGTCCTCGAACAGCGAGTTGCACCACGCGGGACCGCGGCCGTCGGAATTCGTGGTCCAGGGCGTCGTCGGGAGATTGCCGCCGTAAATCGACGAGCAGCCAGTGGCGTTCGCGATCACCAGTCGATCGCCGACGAGCTGCGTCAGCAGTTTGATGTACGCCGTCTCGCCGCATCCGGCGCAG
>Ga0075425_100007926_pt1 | contig 11239 bp, 5 predicted proteins | sample SoiMethybrSBSTD4_FD_75300 | JGI IMG/M metagenome (GOLD analysis project Ga0075425, IMG submission 75300) | Bulk soil microbial communities from a Populus tree surrounding site in Tennessee, USA - Soil MetaG P. TD hybrid SBSTD4 | ecosystem: Environmental > Terrestrial > Soil > Tree plantation...
CAGCGCACGCTGCCCGACGGGCTGAAGGTCTGCTGCGGACTCGTCAATCGCGGCTTCGCCGTGTATCGCGACCGTCTGTTCCTGGTCACGCTCGACGCGCATTTCGTCGCCCTCGAGATGAAGACCGGCAAAGTGGTCTTCGACGTCGAGATGGCCGCGATCAAGGATGGCTTCGCCGGCACCGGGGCGCCGCTCATCGTGAAGGACAAGGTGATCGTCGGGATCGCCGGCGGCGAATACGCGAACCGCGGTTTCATCGACGCGTACGATCCGATGACCGGCGACCGCCTGTGGCGGTTCCATACGATCCCCGCGCCGGGCGAGCCGGGGAGCGAGACGTGGCAGGGCGACATCTGGCAGCGCGGCGGCGCGCCGACGTGGCTGACCGGCACGTACGATCCCGCGCTCAATCTGTTGTATTGGGGCACCGGGAACCCCAATCCGGACTGGAACAGCGAGGTGCGCCCCGGCGACAACCTCTTCGCCGATTCGCTGGTCGCCCTCGATCCGGATACCGGCAAGCTGAAGTGGTTCTTCCAGTTCACGCCGCACGACACGCACGACTGGGACGCGAACGAGATTCCGGTGCTCGCCGACCTCGCGATCAACGGCCGCCCGCGCAAAGTCGTGATGATGGCGAATCGCAACGGGTTCTTTTACGTCCTCGACCGCGAAACGGGCGCGTTCATCCTCGGCAAGCCGTTCGTCAACACCACCTGGGCGAAAGAGCTCACGCAGGACGGCAAACCGAAGGTGATTCCCGGTCACGATCCGACTGAAGAAGGGACGGTCACCTGTCCGGATTGGTACGGCGGCACGAACTTCATGTCGCCGTCGTTCGACCGGACACGTGGCCTGTTCTTCGTCACGTCGCGCGAGACGTGCGCGCGCTTCATGAGCCGCCCGGCGACCATCACCAACGTCCTCGGCGACCGCACGATGGGCGGCACGGTGGCTCCTCACAGCGACCCGCCGCGCGGCGGTGCGCTGCGCGCGATCGACGCGCTGACGGGCGCGACGAAGTGGGAGATCAAGTACGCCGACGCGGGCTGGGCCGGCGTCCTCGCGACGGCCGGCGGCGTCGTCTTCAGCGGCGACAACCAGGGGATGTTCTTCGCCGCCGACTCGAAGACCGGGCAGAAGCTGTTCCAGTACCAGACGGGCTCCGAGATCTTCGCTCCGCCGATGACGTACACGATCGACGGCCGGCAGTTCGTCGTCATCGGATCGGGCGCGACGCTGACGGCGTTCGCGCTGCCGAAACGCCCGACAACGTAATGTCCGTCTTCAGCCGGACGTCCCCGGCCACTACATACGGCGGTGAGGCTATGGTTCGTGGACTGATCGTGGCATGCGGGCTGGCCCTCCTTGCGGGAGTCGCTGCGCCGCCGCCGATTGCTGCGCTCGGCAAGCCGGGCATTACGCAGGTGCCGTGCTCGGACAAAGAGTGGCAGTTCGGCGACGCGACGTTCGAGGCGCTGGCCGGTGCGAAGGCGTACTTCGGCCGGTACGACGGCGGACTGTATCGCATCGAGATTCCCGAGACGTGGAACGGCGAGCTCGTGCTCTATGCGCACGGATACGTCCCCGACACCGGCCAGAACGGGACGATGCTTCGTGTCGGCAATCACAGCATCCGCGAGCACTTGATCAAGGAAGGCTTCGCGTGGGCGGCGTCCAGCTACCGGTGCAACGGCTACGTGCCGGGACAGGGGCTCGTCGACACGATGGCGCTGACGGCGCTCTTCACGAAAACGAACGGCGGCAAAGCCCCGCAGCAGACCTATCTGACCGGCGTGTCGATGGGCGGCCACGTGACCGTCCTCGGCATGCACGAATTCCCGACGTCGTTCGCCGGCGGCCTGGCGATGTGCCCGGCGGGGCCGGAGCTGTTCGATTTCTTTTCCGCGACCGCGGCGGCCGCCGAAGTCATCACCGGCACGCAGCTGAAGCTCGAAACCATGCAGCAGGACATCGCAAAAATGGGCGAGGTCCTCGGAACGCCGGCCGGTTACACCGAGAAGGGGCGTCAGCTCGCGAGCGTCGAGATTCAGATCAGCGGCGGCGCGCGGCCCTTCGCGGTGGAAGGGCTCGCCTCGGGCGGGCGCTTCACCGGCAACATCACGAGCGGCGCCGCCGCGATCGCCGGCGGCACGTCGCCGCAGAACCGCGCCGTCGATACGAAGCACGTCAGCTACGCGATCGACGCCGGCCTCGGCCTGACGGTCGATTCGTTGAACCAGCGGGTGCGCCGCAAAGTGGGCGAGCCGGAGTATCGCGGCGACAAGACGCCGTACGAGGAAGTCGCGCCGTTCGACGGCAGGATCGAGCGGCCGTTGCTGACGATGCACGGGACCGGCGATCTGTTCGTGCCGGTTTTCCTCGAGCAGTCGCTGAAGCACGCCGTCGTCAAGGCGGGCAGGCAGTCGCTCCTGACGCAGCGCATCATGCGGATCGCCGGGCATTGCGGGTTCAGCCAGCCGGAGCAGATCAAGGCATTCGACGATCTCGTCGCATGGGCGCGGCAGGGGAAGAAGCCGGAAGGCGATGAGGTTGACGGCAACCTGTCGAGCGCCGGGATGAAATTCACAGAGCCGCTGCGTCCCAACGATCCGGGCGGGCTGATGATCGCGACGCCGTCGCAGCAGTGAACGCGCGCGGCGGCTGGCGAGAGCTCGCGCTGGTCGCGCTCGGGTTCACGGCGCTGGCGATCGCCTTCACGTTCCCGCTGGCGTTCAACCTCGGCACGATCGGCCGCGCGGACAACGGCGACGGACAGTTCTCGATCTGGAACGTCGCCTGGGTCGCCCGCGCGCTCATCCTCGATCCGCTCCATGTCTTCGACGCCAACATCTTTTACCCTCATAGGCTGACGCTGACGTATTCGGAGAGCAATCTGGGCGCGGGCGCGCTCGCCGTGCCGGTGTATTGGGCCACTCGGAATCCGCACGCGGCGCACAACTTCGTGCTGCTCGTCTCGTTCGTGCTGAGCGGGTGCGCGATGTACTGCCTGGTACGCCATCTGACCGCGGACCGTCGCGCCGCGGTTGTTTCGGGGATCGTTTTCGCATTCTGTCCGTACTTCCGCGTTCATCTGCCGCATATCCAGCTGCTGATGACCGCCGGCATTCCGCTGAGCGCGCTGGCGCTCCATCGCGTCGTCGAGAAGCCGACGCCCGCGCGCGGCGCGGCGCTCGGACTCGCGCTCGCGTTGCAGGCCTACTTCTGCGGCTACTACTGTGTGTTCGCCGCGCTGATGGTCGCGCTCGGGACGCTGTTCTTCGGCGCCGTCCGGCGGGTGTGGAGCGACAGGCGCTACTGGATGGCCATCGCCGTTGCGGCAGCCGTCGCGGTGGCTGCGGCGGCGCCCGTCATCTATCCCTATGTCGCCCACCAGCAGGCGACGGGATTCTCGCGCAGCCTCGCGGCCACCGATCAATTCGCCGCGCGCGCGTATTCGTACCGGGCGTCGCTGGCGTACGCGCATCGCTGGTTCGCTCCCGGCACGAACGATTGGCGCGATTCGTTGTTTCCCGGGTTCGTCGCCCTCGGATTCGGCGTCGCCGGCATCGTCGCGGGCCGGATGAACCGGCGGCTGCGCGATATCGTGGCTTGGTACGGCGGGCTCGCGGCGCTGGCCTTCTGGGCGTCGTTCGGTCCGGCCGGCGGGCTGTACTCGGTGATGTATTCGACGGTTCCGATGTTCACGTTCCTGCGCGCGCCCAGCCGGTTCGGGCTCATCGTCGACTTTGCGCTCGCGGTGCTCGCAGGCATCGGCGTGTCGCGGTTCCTCGACTGGCAGCAACGCCGCGCCGGCGTGGCGACCGTCGCGCTCGTCGCCGTCACCGTCGCCGAACTGCTGGCGCCGAATCGATTTCCACCGGTGCCTCGGGAAGACGACGGCTATCGCGTCCTCGCGACGCTGCCGCCGGGACCGGTCCTGGAACTGCCGGTGTACTCGCGGCAGTTCGCCTTCGTGCGCGAGCGGTACATGTTGAGCTCGACTGTGCATTGGATGCCGCTCATCGATGCCTACAGCGACTACACGCCCGAGGATTTCACGGCCAACGCGAACGCGCTGGCGACCTTTCCGAGCGGCGCGGCGTTCGCCGTCCTCGCGCCGATGCGCGCGCGGTACGCCGTCGTCCACGTCGACAAGTACGACCCTGCGGCACGTGAGGCCCTGCTTCAGCGCCTGAAGGAGTTCGCGCCGTACCTGCAGCAGCGCTACGCCGGGACCGAACTGTGGCTGTACGAGATGACCGGGTTTCCTAGCGACGCGCGATGACGGCGTAATCGGCAGACGAGAAGAGCCGCGCGTTGAGTTTGTCGGCGTTGGCGTCCAGCACCGTCGCCAGCTTCGCCAATGCCGGGTCCGCGGCAATCGCGGGATTGGCGGCTACGCGCTCCAGCCGATCCCCGGCGCCGATCGGCGCGCGGAACTGGACGTCGACGCTCGTGAAGCCGCTCGCCTGGACCAGATAGCGCAGCGTATCGGGATGCAGCGGGCGCTGATGAGTGAGATCGCGAATGTAGCTTTCGAAGAACGCCATCCAGCAGGCGGGGTTGATCGTCTCGAGCACGAGCGGCGCGCCCGGCTTCAGCGCGCGATGCGCGAGCTCGAGGAACTTCAGCAGGTAAGCTGGCTCGAAATGTTCGACGACCTGCAGCGCCACCAGGCCGCCGACGCTGCCGTCGGACTGGACGGCGAGATCCGACACGGCGTCGGACTGCGTGACGTCGAGGCCCCGCTCGCGGCAGATGTCGACCATGCCGCGATTGACGTCGATTCCGCGCGCCTTCACGCCGCGGGCTTTCAGCAGCTCGAGAAACTCGCCCCGGCCGCAGCCGACGTCGAGCACGTTCGATGCCGACGCGAACAGCGGCACGTAGTCCGCGATCCGCCCGCGGATCTCCGCCGGCGATCCCCGGAACTTGTCCTCGAAGCCGACGTAGGTGACCGAGTCGAGATCGCTCCCGAATACTTCGGAGTGCACGCCTTCCGGGGGCGCCGGCGCGCGAGGCGCGGAGGCGGCGGGCGATCGCTCGTCCCCCCGCTCCAGGACGCGCTTCATCGCCGCAATCCGCTGCTCGATCAGTCCGATGCGCTCGCGCAGCTCGTTGCCGCCCGCCGCGCGATCCTTCGTGTCGATGTATGCCGTGACCGTACCGAGGTAATGGACGAGGAGCGACTCGAAGCGAATCAGCGCATCGAACTGCTCGCGGACCGCGCCGACCAGCGCGGCCATCGCACGCGACGCGTCCTCGTGTCCGCGCATGTTGCGATTGAGGTGCTCGACGAGCGCCGCGTTGAACCGCTTCTGCGATTCGATCGGCGGACCGACGAGGCGCCAGACGAACGCGCGCAGGCGTCCGCGGACCGACGCATCGGGCGCCGGCGGACCGTCCGGCAGGATATCCCACGACTGGTTGATGGCCGCGATCCTGGCCGTGTCGTAGGCGGCCGGCGGAGACGGCAGCGACGGCGCGGTCTGGATCGCTCGATCGACGGCGGTCAGCGCGTCGTTGTAGAGCCGATCGGCCTCGACGCGCTCGCGCTCGAGACGCGCCAGCAGATCTTCCAGCGTGGACTCGGACACTCTGTAGAATCTACCTCATGAATCGGACGTTCGCGCCAGGGTTCGCCGCCGCCGTCGTGGCCGGCCTGTCACTTCTGACGCAGACACCCGATCGCGTCGATTTTCAGCGCGACGTGCAGCCGATCTTCCGCCAGCACTGCTACGGCTGCCACGGTCCGACGATTCACGAGAACGGCCTGCGCCTCGATCGCCGGGCCGACGCGATGCGCGGCGGCCAGATCGCCGTCATCGGACCTGGCAACAGCGCGGCAAGCCGCCTCTATCTCCGCCTGACGGGCGCGCCCGGCGTCGGTCCGCAGATGCCGCCGACCGGCGCGCTGCGACCGGACCAGATTGCGATGATCCGGCGATGGATCGATGACGGCGCCGAATGGCCCGACGACGCCTCCGGCGAAACGGCGCCGAAGCCGACGCCGCCGTTGATGACCGCCGTCCTCCTCGGCGACCGGGACGCGGTGCGCCGCCTCGTCGCGGGGGGCGCCGACGTCAACGCCCGCAACGACGCGGGGGCGACCGCGTTGATGTGGGCGGTCGACGATCCGGATATCGCGCGCCTGCTCGTCGATCGAGGCGCTGACGTCAACGCGCGCTCCGACGATGCGCGGACGCCGCTGATTATCGCGGCGGGTCGGCACGGCTCCGCCGCGGTCGTGAAGCTGCTGCTCGATCATGGCGCCGACGCGTCGGCGACGGCGCCGGGGCAGGGCGACAAAACGAGCCCGCTCCTCGAAGCGTCGCTCGCGGGCGACGCCGACACCCTCCGGCTGCTGCTCGATGCGGGCGCCGCCCTGAAGCCCGCGGGATTCGTCGCCCTGGCGTTCGCGCTCCACGCCGACTGCCGCGCGTGCGTCGATCTCCTCGCGCCGAAGCTCGATCGCACGGCAATCTCGCTCGCGTCGCTTGTGTTGATCCCGCCGGTCGACGACGGGACGAAGATCGGCGCGCTGCTGGATCGCGGCGCCGACGTCAATACCGAAGACGGCGACGGCCGCTCCGTGCTGATGCGGCTCGCGGCGTCCGACGTCGCGCCGCCGGCCGTCGTCCGCCGGCTCCTGGCGGGCGGTGCGAACGTCAGTGCCCCCGGCAAACACGGCGAGACCGCGCTGGCCTATGCAACGCAGCGCGGCGCGACGCCCATCGTCGATCTCCTCGTGAAAGCCGGCGCGCACGGATCGCCGGATGCGTCGCCGGCGATTCCGTCCGCATCGCCGGCCCGGTCGCCGCGCGAGGCGGTCGAACGGAGCCTTCCGCTGCTGCAGCGGACTGACGTCAGCTTCCTGAAGAAGGCCGGCTGCGTCTCATGCCACAACAACACGCTGACGGCAATGTCGGTGTCGCTCGCGCGCGCCGGCGGCATCCGCGTGGACGAAGAGATTGCTCAGGATCAGGTCGAGAAGATCGGCCGCTATCTCGAGAGCTGGCGCGAGCGCGCGCTGCAGGGAATCGCGATTCCCGGTGAGCAGGACACCGTCAGCGCCATCCTGCTCGGGCTCTCGGCCGAAGGCTTCGGCGCGACGCCGGCCACCGACGCGATGGCGCAAATCGTCTTCCACACGCAGATGCCCGACGGCCATTGGCCGATCGCCGCGCATCGTCCACCCATCGAGTCGAACGACATCCAGGTGACGGCGGCGTCGATGCGCGTGCTGCAGGTGTACGCGCCGCGCCACGGCCGCGAACGGTACGATGCCGCCGTGAAACGCGCCGCGGCCTGGCTCCTGCACGCGAGGCCGACCGTGACGGAAGAGCGCGCGTTTCAGCTGCTCGGGCTCGGCTGGAGCAAGGCGGATTCGGCGGCGATTCAGAAGGCTGCGCGCGGGCTGCTGGCGGAGCAGCGCGCCGACGGCGGATGGGCGCAGCTGCCGACGTTGCCGAGCGATGCGTACGCATCCGGCGAGGCGCTCGTCGCGCTGAATCAGAGCGGTGCGATCCGCGTCAACGCGCCCGCGTTCAGACGCGGAATCGATTTCCTGATGAAGTCGCAGCGCGCTGACGGTTCGTGGTACGCGCGCAGCCGCGCGATCCCGTTTCAGCCGTACTTCGAGACCGGGTTTCCGTACGGAAAGGATCAGTTCGTCTCCGCGGCGGCGACGAACTGGGCGGCGATGGCGCTCGCGCTCGCGGCCCGGTAGGGGAGTGTCCGGCTGAAGCGGGATATTACTTGGCGAGGATGCGCTTGATCTCGCCGGGATTGATGTCCACGCTGCGCTTCTCGCGATAGCCCTGGCTATCGTTCACGAGCTCGATCTCATGCCGGCCCGAGCGCATCGAGATCTGCCCGTCGCCCGTGCCGATCTGGCGGCCGTTCTCGAGCACCTTGATGTCGAACGACGCGTCGACCTTCAGGAATCCCGGGAAGATCCCTTCGTTCATCGTCGTCGTTTCCTGCTCGTCGACGTTGACCTGCCGGCGAAGCGTGCCCTGCTCGCCCTCGAGGACAACCGCGTGCGGCCCGATCGGAACGTCGCTGATCGTCTGCGGCGAGACCCCGCGGCTCTTGCCGTCGAGCGTGATCTTCGCGCCGGGAGGATCGGTGTTGATGACCAGGGTGCCGACCGGCTTGAGGGCGGTGAAGTCCACTTTCTGCGTCAGGTTCTCCGCTTCCTTCACCTCGATCTTGAACGGCTTGGTCGTCTTGCCGCGCCGCAGCGCGAAGTCGTACGTGCCGGGGCGGAGCACCAGCGTGATCGGCGTCTTGCCCTTGACCGTGCCGTCCTGCAGCAGCTCGAGCCCCATCGGTTTGGTCTCGAACGTGATCGTGCCGGGCGTCGCGCGATGCGTGTACCAGTAACCGCCGGCGACCGCTCCGCCCGCAATCACCGCGGTGATGACGATCGTTCGCATCGCGCTGAAGGCGCTCGGAGTCTCGATGTGAATCGGACGACGCTCGCGTCTCGGCTTGACCGGTTCTTCGGGCTCCGGCGGCGGCGGCGTGTACGTCGGCTCGACGATTGAGGCGCCTGCGCCATGAACGATCGCGATCCCGGCATCGAGCTCGGGTTCCGGCGCGGAGAGATCGGCCTCTTCGCGCAGCGGCGCAACGCGGCGGAATTCCGTGCTTGGCTCGGGCGGCTCCATCGGCTGCGGTGGCAGATGCGCCGACGGCAGGACTTCCTCGTGCAGGCGCGACGGTTCGGGAAACCATTCCTCGGCCGGCGCAGCGGCAGCGGCTTCGTCTTCGCCCTCCTCGTCCAGGTCTTCGACCGGCGCCGGTTCCTCCTTCTTGAACCAGTCCTTGTCGTCGTCGGCCGGCTGCGGCGCCTGCTGAACGGGCGATTTGAACCAGTCTTTATCGTCGTCCGCGGGAGGCGCTTCCTGGACGACCGGTTTGAACCAGTCCTTGTCGTCCGCAACTTCCCTGGCCAGCGGAGGCGGAGCCGGCGGTTCATCCGCCACGGGCGGCGACGGAAGAGGCGGCGGGGCCGCGTCGATGATTGCCTGACGCGCCTCGCTCGGCAGCCAGGACGTCGTCATCGGCTCGTCGGCGGGACGGTCCTCGGGCGCCCGCGCTTCGATCGGAATCCACGAGTTCGGATCTTCGCCCGTCGCCCGCTTCGGTGACGGCGCCTCCTCGGAGTATGGCTGCCTGCCCCATACCGACTCCGCCTCTGGTTCCGGTTCCGGTTCCGGTTCTGCGATCGGTTCGGACTCGTACGATGGGGTGTCGGCGGATCGGGTAGGGGTCTCCGACGGCGCCGCAAAAAACTCCACCACCTCGGGCGGCGCAGGCTCCGCAGGGTCGAACGATGAAGGCGCCATAAACGACGGCGCCTCGGGCTCGAGTTCGGGTTCCGGCTCCGGTTCGGACAGTGTGAACGATCCCGGGATGTCGGCCGGCTTGTACTCCTCGAACTCGACCGGCGAGGAGTCGTCCAGCGCGTAGTCGAACGGCGACGGCGTCAGCGGCGGCGGCTCAGGCGAGGGGCTGCCCACCGGCGGCGCGGACGGCCGCGCCGCTTCCGAAAAATCGATGGCCGCCCACATACCGTCGTCGTCGTGATGGGACGGCGTCGCTGCGGGCGCCGACGGACGAGTCCGAGTCGCGGCCATCGCGCGGCGCTGATCGCGGCCGCGCTCGATTTCGAGAACGGCGAGCTTCGGATTCGCGAAATCCGGCAGCTGCAGATCATTGAGGAACGACTGCAGCATCCTGCGCGACGGGCGGCAGGTCGATCCCTTCGGCGGGTGCAGATCGTCGAGCGCCGTCCGCGCGGCGCGGAAGTCGGCGAAGCCACTGCGCGGATCGGCGCCGAGCGCGCGGTCCAGCCATTCGTGCAGCGCGCCGGCAAACGCCATGTCGGCGCGGATCGCGGTCGCGTCGCGCATTTCCTTCAGCAGCGGGCTCTGGGGATCGGATGCTTCGATCGCGTCGACGACACGTCCGGCCAGAAGCGAAATGCCGGCGATGGCGATTTCGGCGATGTCGATGCGCGCGCCGGCTGCGCCTTCGGGCTTCGCGTCGAACGTGTCGCGGTCAGGCTCGACGAGCAGAAGCGCCGCTCGTGGCGTCACCACGATGCGATCGCCCGCGATCGCAAACGACGACGATCCGGTCACGGACTGCAGAGCTTCGGCGGTGACGAGCAGCCGCCGAATCGCGAATAACGCTGCCGCCAAGTCAGCGACGACCGACCAGTCGGCCGCGCGGGCGAGCACCGTGGGCAGGCGGACACCAGGCGGCGGTTCGGATTCGAAAAGAATCCGCACCGCGACGCGGTGCATTTCGAGAGCGCTTCGGTAGCCCGACCAGCCGCCGCCCTGGGAACTCATCGTCTCGGAGGAATGCAGTTTACTTTATCGACGGGGTTTCCGCGCGATCTCCCGCATGCGACGCTCGACGTACGCGAGATCGCTTTCGCCGGGCTGCTGAACGGCGGGCTCTGGCGGAGGCGCCGGCGCGCGCAAATCGTCGATGCGTTTGCGCAGACGGCTGGCGCGATCGCGGCGGGCGGCGGCGCTCTTCTTCGTGGGCATCGTCGAATGTCTGACGAGTCTGACCGGTCTCTGACTGGTCTGAGACACCTCAGACCGGTCTGACACACCTCTGACTGGTCTGAGACACCTCAGACCTCGAAGTGTCAGAGCGATCGTAGCCGCCCGATGGCTTCGGGGCTAGCGCTTTCGCGCGCCGCCATTCGACGGCACACGATCACGCTTGAGCTTGCGGATGCTGGCGCGAATCGCACTCGCGCGGGCCGTCTGCGACGCCTCGCACGTCTCCTGACCGACTTGTTGGGCGACGAGCGCGGCGCCGCGAAGGCTGCGCGCGTACGCCGGGCGCGGCGTCACACGATCGATCGCCGCGCGAAGATTCGTCCCGCGGGCGATCAGATCGCTGAAGACCTTGTTCGTCGTCAGATCCACGACGTGGGGAACCGCGGACGACAACTGATCCGGAAACATCCGGATCTGCATCCAGTGGGTCGTAATCGGATCGCGATACGACACGTAGCCGTCTTCGAGGACTTTCCGCGGCGCGTCAATCGCTCCGGTGAAACTGTAGCGAACGCCGGACGACTTGACCGGATCGAAGAAGTGCGGCGTATAGAAATCAGAAACCATGATGCCGTTGATTTGATAAGCATAGGCGCCGGCTTCGCTCGGATCGCAGACTTCGACGAGAAACTGCACGCGCCCCG